>JABLTT010094182.1_pt1 | contig 380883 bp, 347 predicted proteins | sample 7160061 | NCBI WGS metagenome assembly JABLTT01 (sample SAMN14651232, study PRJNA627086) | human gut metagenome | isolation source: feces | host: Homo sapiens | reverse complement strand
GAGCCGTCGCTTCCTCCGGAAACATAAGAATCACCGCCGAAGTCCGCGTGACTGTCCTTTGCTACAGGGAGTAAATTGCCGATGCCCCAGTGAAGTCCGGTGGAATTGGTAGTACCGGTCACCAGAAGCATAGTGAAGTTCAAAATGCTTTGGGACAGCTGAACTGTAGTATTATTAGTGGTCAGCTTACCCTTCCATAAAGGAATAGCCTTGATCCCGGCGTCCGCCAAGGGAACCGCACCCACATCGGAGGCCGATAATGTAATATCGCTGGACAGAGCTTTATTGTTCACCTTGCGTGAGGTAGGAACCGCGCCCACATCGGAGGCAGCTGGCATTTGAACTAATTTGCTGTTTCCGTTCAGGGTGGCGACCCCATTGGCACTGCCCTTTTCACTTTTTGGAATTAGCATACTAACATCAGCGGGAGAGCCTGCTTCTCCTTGAGGGCCTTGAGGCCCCTGAGGCCCTACTGGTCCTGTTTCTCCTTGGATTCCTTGCGGCCCTTGCGGCCCAATCTCGCCCTGAAGCCCTTGAGGCCCCTGAGGCCCCATAACATTTCCTAAGTCTAACGTTGCCATATTATCACTCTCCTGTATGATAAATCAAATGTCCGTCTATGATCGATAACGGCGGTGGACTTCCAGCATCGGTGTACTGAGCAATTAAGTGCCCCTCTTCATTTACATATAGTGTATACATACCATCGGTGGATGCCTGAATCCCGCTGTCGCCTCGATCTCCTTTATCTCCCTTGTCTCCCTTGGGGCCTTGGATTCCCTGAGCGCCCCGGGGACCAGGAGCGCCGTTAAAAAATCCGCTGTCCCGCTTTTCAATGAGATCGTTTTTAACGGCAAGTGCCCCACGGGCAGCTTCCTTCGCCTCCTCTATAACTGCCGGCGCGGAGGAGGCTGCCGCCAAGGCTTCTGTCAGTCGGGAAAACTCATCTGTGCTCTCGATGGCATCGTCATAGCTGCTCATGACGATGCGAAGAGGGGGGAGAGTTACTTTCAGGACATGCTTTTCCGCATCGATAATTTGCAGCTCGCAGAGCTTAGTGATGCCAAATGCCGCCATCATCTGTAAGGTGAGAATTACAGTTACCTGATTTCCTGATGCCTCGCAGGAATGGTAGATTATGGTATCGTCCGGCTTCTGTATGTAGATGGATACCGTTTTTCCGGTTAAGTCAAGAGGGGTGCCGTTGTCATAAAGGTGAATAATCAGCTTTCTGCCATCTGCTTCCTCCTGAATCACCCGGATTTCTCCAAGGGGCTGCTGCCATGTGCTGTCAATCTCTATTTCTTTGTAGACCATAGCCTACCTCCCTAAATTGTTTTTTCGTTAATAGCGACGGAATGTCAAAGGCCTGAATAAAAACGCCGGCTTATATTCAGTGTTGAGAAATAACGCGTCGATTTAAGTGTGCCTTTTGAGCACATTTTACCCCAAATAAAAGTTCTTGTCAAGCACTAAAACAAAAATTCTTGACAGAAATGTGCCTAAAAAGTAACATTAGAGTTATGGGGAGTTGATGCCTAATGAAATTCGATCAAATAAGAAGAGTGAGAAAGGCTGCTCATGTTACACAGGAAGAACTAGCGAAAAGAATCGGTGTAAACCGTGCGCTGATATCCAAATATGAGACAGGAATCATAGAGCCTTCTGTTTCGCAGCTGCAAAAAATTGCTTCAGCTCTTGGTGTGCCAATGATGGAACTACTGGATTTGGAGGAAGGGGCGGAACGAATCAAACGGGATGAGAATTTAATCCGCAAGCTTTCCTATGAATTTGATATACCGGCAGAAATCATAAGAAGACGGGCGGCAAACAAAAGCAGTCATACAGAGATTGACGCTTTGCGCAAATTAGTAAAAGCTGGCTTCATTCTGGACGAAAGCAAAGTAAGCCTTCAAAACGATGAACCTGTTCAGGGCGTAAAGAAAGCTCAACAAAGCGAAAATGCTTGGGCGCCGGAAAAAGAGGAGTCAAGGCCGCAGCTGCACCGGATCGTGGAACTGCTTAAAGCCGTGCCGGATGACCAGCTTGAGGCTCTTTATGATATCATTGCGATTGTGCTGAAGGCTTTTGATAAAAATGGATAATTTTATTGAAAAAGAAAAACTGGGATTTTATTAGGGCCTTTTTGCTTATATTTATGTTTTTCGCGTTGCCGGCTTAATTGCGGCGAAAATAAAAAATATTTAAATTGATGTGACCTGGCGGTGTTTTCATACGTGTATTATATAGGAGGTAAAAAGATTGCGTCACGGAAAAGCAGTTGACCTAGCATCGCTTTATGAAACATACTCAGATATGCTGTTCCGTACGGCACTGACCTATGTCAGCCATACGGAGGACGCTCAGGATATTGTTCATGATGTGTTTGCTGCTTATTTGGCAAAGCGGCCCTCCTTCCAGGACGGTTCTCATGAACGCGCGTGGATGCTGCGTGTAACCATTAATAAATGCCGAGACCTCCAGCGCCGCAATGCGGTTCGCCGGTATATTCCTTTAGAAGACGCGGAGCATCTCACCGCAGCGGATGATCCGGCGGCCTTTGAACTGCTGGCTGCCATTCGAAAGCTGCCGGATAAGCTGCACGCAGTGATGGTCCTCCATTATTTGGAAGGTTTATCTGTGGAGGAAACGGCAAGCTGCCTGCGCATCTCAATTCCGGCGGCCAAGATGCGTTTGGCACGCGGCAGGCAAAGATTGAAAGAGCTTCTTGGAGCGGAGGGATGAGCATGTTTGATAAACAGTCTATAGAAGCCTATCGAAATATCAAAGCGCCAGAGGAACTCCGGGAAAAGGTAATGCGCTTGAACCCAGAGCTAAGTTCTCCAGGTTCCAATCACAGATCGAAGAATGCTATGCTTCGTCCGATAGCCGCTGTGGCTTGCGCGGCGGTTTTCTGCCTAGCGGTTTCATTTTCCTTTTGGAATCAAAAGGATGCTGCGCTTTTGTATCAAGGGGTACCTGTTGAAGGCGAACCAGCTGTGATTGCGGCGGACATGCCGCAGTCTGCGGCGCTGGTCAGAGACAGCGTTCCCAGCGGGATTCCTTTAGAGCTGGAAACGGCGGAAAGGACAAAGGTTTCCGTCTCGGGCGGAGAGCTAAGCGCGTTTGACGCGGAAGGCATGCTGTTAGGATCAGGGAGGGAAGTGGAGCTTTCAGGGAAAGCGGCGCTTTATTGGGATCTTTCCCAGTCGGACAATTCTGATCTTTTATTGGTGCTTGCAACAGAGGCTGAGCGGTTTACTTATACGCTTTCCGTGAGCGGCAGCGGTGGGTACATCCTTCAAAAAAACGGGACACAATAATAATTAAGATGATAGGAGAATGTCGGTATGAAAAAAATGTTTATTTGTCTTGTCGGAATGGTAATGGCAATTTCCTTGGCTGGGTGCGGAGGCCAAAGCGATGCGCAGAACGGCGGCTCAGCTCCTGATTCCAGCTATACCAGCGCGGTTCAAGTCCTGGAAACGGTGATTGATGCCTATACGGAGGAGCAGAAATTTCCTATTGGCGGCGGAGACTCTGAAAATTTGACTTCGGAAGCTCCTGGCGCGTTTGATATTTCAAAAACCGAGGAACTGGATATGACCCTTGGACTGCCGGAAAGCGAGGCAGCCAACATAGACGACGCCGCTTCTATGGTTCACATGATGAACGCGAATACTTTTACCGGCGCCGCCTATCGTCTGAAAAGCGGGGTTCAAGTGGAGGAATTCTCCGAGGCGGTAAAGGAGAATGTTTTGGCCAAGCAGCGGATGTGCGGTATGCCGGATACGATGGTGGTAATTGATGTGGACGGCCAGTATGTGCTTACTGCGTATGGAGCAGACGAGCTGATAGAGACCTTTAAAACTAATGCGCTTTCAGCCCTTGACGGCGCAAAGGTGGTTTTGGATGCCCCAGTGGTGGAAAATGGATTCTAAGTATTAGAGAGCGATACGCTGAGACGTGTGTAAAAGTCCCCGGATTAAAAATTGCACGATAAGCCAGTAAAGGAAGTGCCGCGATGCTTTTTTCCAGTATCCCGTTTTTATATTATTTTCTTCCTCTGGTCCTGGCAGCCTATTTTGTCACTCCAGCCCGGTTCCGCAATGGAGTGCTGCTGTTCTCCAGCTTGTTTTTCTATGCCTGGGGAGAGCCGAAGTATGTTTTGCTGATGGCGGTCTCCATTCTGTGCGGTTACGGCTTCGGGCTTTTGCTGGAACGGTATCGGGGCGGGCGGGCCGCGAAATATATCTGCGGAATTTCGGTGGGAATCAGTCTTTGTTTTCTCTTGTATTTTAAGTATGCGGACTTTTTTCTGCAGAATTTCAATGCGGTTGCCGGCGCGGACTTTCCGCTCCTGCATATTGCTCTGCCCATCGGGATCAGCTTCTATACCTTCCAGATCATCAGCTATACTGTGGACGTGTATCGGGGAGAACCCGCACAAAAAAATCTGGTTCATCTCGCGGCCTATATCGCGATGTTTCCCCAGCTGATCGCCGGGCCGATTGTCCGGTATTCTGATATTGCCGCGCAGCTTGAGGATCGGACCCATTCCACCGCTCTTGCCGCGGAGGGAATCAGGCGGTTTATTATCGGATTGGGAAAAAAGATCCTCTTAGCCAATCAATTGGGAGAGCTGTGCGGCGCGTTTCGGGCTTCGGAGGAAAAGTCCGTTCTCTTTTACTGGCTGTACGCGTTGGCGTTTTCGCTGCATATTTATTTCGACTTTTCAGGATACAGCGATATGGCGATTGGGCTTGGAAAGATTTTTGGATTCCGTTTTTTGGAAAATTTTAATTACCCCTATATTTCCTCCAGCATCACAGAGTTTTGGCGCCGCTGGCATATTTCACTTGGAACGTGGTTCCGAGACTATGTATATATCCCCTTGGGAGGAAATCGTGTTGGAAAATACCGCCATTTGCTGAATATTTTGGCGGTGTGGGTTCTGACGGGCTTCTGGCACGGAGCCGCCTGGAATTTTGCCGTTTGGGGCCTTTTGTTCGCCGTACTTTTGATGGCGGAAAAAATGTGGCTGTTGAAGCTCCTGCGCAAGCACAAAATGATTGCGCGTATTTACGTGCTGTTTTTTGTGTTGATCAGCTTCGTCCTATTCAACGCGGATAATATGGGGCAGGCTTTTTCCGACCTGGCAGGTTTATTTGGAGCCGGCGGAATTCCTCTGGCGTCGGACGAAGCGCTTTATTATCTCAGCAGCTTTTCTTTGATTCTGCCTATAGCCATAATTGGCGCTACGCCGCTGATCAAAAATGGATTCGAACGTCTTTCAAAAAATTGCGCGGCGGTGCGGATTTTAAATATCGCCGAGCCCATTGCGCTCTTATCGATCCTCCTGGTCATGACCGCCTATCTGGTGGATGGCTCGTTCAATCCTTTCCTGTACTTTCGATTTTGATTGGGGGAAAGCATATGACAACGAAACGGAAAAATTGGATGGTTTGCGTACTGGCTGCCGTGTTTTTGGCAGCTTCCTTTCTGATGTGTGTGTTTCTTCCCAAAGGGGAGTATTCGGATAGCGAGAGACGTAAGCTTGCGGCACCGCCGGAATTATCGGCGGACACCATTTTTAATGGGAGGTTTATGTCGGAATCTGAGACATATGTCCAGGATCATTTCCCTTTTCGGGATCAATTCCGCACGCTGAAGGCCCTGAGCGCAGCCTGTTTGTTTCAACGAAAAGATAATAACGGTATCTATGTGTTTGAAGGCTCAGCAGCGGCGATGGAGTATCCTATGGATGAAGCGTCGTTAAGCCGAGCGGCAAGCCGCTTCAGATATCTCTATCAAAAATATCTGGATGATAGCAATAAGGTGTATTTATCCATTATCCCTGATAAAAATTGCTATTTGGCGGAACAAAGCGGCCACCTTTCGATAGATTACAGCCTTTTGGAAGAACAGCTGCTGCAGCAGACGGGCTTTGCCGATTATATCTCCATTTCAGACCTTTTAGAGAGCGGAGATTATTATAGAACCGACGTCCATTGGCGGCAGGAACAGATCACAGACGTAGCGGAACGTCTGGCTCAGGCGATGGGCGCCACCCTGTCCAAGAATTATAAGGAAAATCTGCTGGAGCGGGATTTTTATGGGGTGTATTGCGGGCAGTCAGCCTTGCCTTTGGCTCCGGATTCTCTTTATTATCTGACAAATGACGCCATTGAGAACTGTACTGTGTACGACTTCCAGAACAATCGGGCGGGCCAGGTATATGATTTTGGGCGCGCTATGGGGAAGGATCCTTACGAGTTGTTTCTTTCCGGACCTTTGTCGCTGCTGACTATGGAGAATCCTCAGGCGCAAGCCGGACGGGAGTTGATTTTGTTTCGAGACTCCTTCGGTTCCAGTATCGCTCCATTGCTGATCAGCGGATATTCTAAGATTACCCTGGTTGACATTCGTTATATCCATCCCGATTACCTTGCCCGGTTTATTGATTTTGAAGGATGCGATGTGCTGTTTCTGTACAGTACTTTGGTATTGAACAACAGTGAAACATTAAAGTAGAACTGAGAAACCGGGTGTTAGAATAGGAGTGACGGCGCGTCGGACGGCCAGGCCATAGCGCCGCGTATAAGAAAATGGAATAAGAAGGAGAATAAAAACGCCTGAAATGTCATGATGCGATGAAACGGTTTGAGCCGGAATTTTAGCGGTAAAAGAGCCAGCGGGCTCTTGCGATGTGTTTTAGTTTGAAGCTAAAAATTACCCTCCATGCGTAAAAACAGCATGGAGGGTAATTTTTTACTGGAAGAATTTTGTGAGGCATAAAATTCTTCTTATAGCTGAAATTTACAGATTGATAAACCTATCAGAAAAATCATTCAATGGATAAAAAAGCAAACGAACCTATTGCTGTGCTTTTAGTGCTTTTCATACTTTGAAAAAACCGTAGTTTTAATTTTTGGGAGAAATCTCCATACCCTTAGAGCGGACAACGTCGTCGAATTCGTCCAGCATTTCTCGGCTGGGCGCTTTCGTCAGCAGGCTGACTATGATCATCAGCACCAGATTGATGGCAAAGCCGGGAACCAGGGAATACAGGCCGGTCTGAACAGCCAGGGTAGCGCCTCCGAACAGAGGAATGTAATCCCAAAGGATTACGGTTAAGCCGCCGGCGATCATACCAAAAGCGGCGCCGGTAACGTTAGAGCGTTTCCAGAACAGGCTCATGAGAACTACGGGACCGAAGGTAGCGCCGAAACCGGCCCAGGCATTGGAAACCAAACCCATAACGCTGCTGTTGGGATCTAAGGCAATCATAAAGGCCACGGCAGAAACCACCAGAACGGTAATCCGGCTGATGAGAAGCATGGACTTATCACTGGCCTTTTTGTTAATAACGCCCTTGTAAACATCTTCCGAGATGGAAGACGCCGTCACCAGAAGCTGAGAATCGGCGGTGGACATAATAGCCGCCAAAATAGCGCAGAGCAATAAGCCGCCGATAAAGGGAATGTGGATGTGGTTATTAAAGATGTCCTGAATCATGTTGATAAACACATTTTCCTGCTGTCCGTTTGCCAATAAGGAATCCTGGAAATAGGAACGTCCGATGATCCCCAGGAAGCAGGCGGCAGATAAAGAGATGACTACCCAGGTAATGGCTACTTTTCTGGATTTCCGCACTTCATTTTCATTTTTAATCGCCATAAAACGGACCAGAATATGGGGCATCCCAAAGTAACCTAATCCCCAGGCCAGCTGGGAAATAATGCTTACAGCGCTCATAGGATTGCCGTTGTCATAAAAAGGATTTAAAAAGTTGGTGCCCAAGCTGTCGAGAACGGCTTTGGTTTCTCCAAAGCCTCCCATGACGGAAACGGCGAAAAACGGAACCACCATCAAAGCAATCAGCATCATAAAGCCTTGGATAAAATCAGTCCAGCATACCGCCAAAAAGCCGCCGAAAAAGGTGTAAATCAAAATAACCGCGGCGCCGATGGCCAAAGCCCATATGTAGTCCAAGCCAAAAACAGAAGAAAATAATTTCGCTCCGGCAGAAAAGGCAGAGGCGGTATAAACCAGGAAGAAAACCATGATAAATAAGGAAGAAGCCACTCTGAGGAGCTTTGACTTGTCATGGAACCGGTTCTCGAAAAATGCCGGTAAGGTGAGAGAATTTCCCGCGCGGATGGTGTATCTGCGCAGCCGTGAGGAGATGAGGGCCCAGTTTAGAATTGTGCCGATACACAAGCCTACCGCAATCCAGATTTGACCGGTGCCTAACGCATAAATAGCGCCGGGCAGTCCCATCAAAAGCCAGCCGCTCATATCCGAAGCCTGCGCGCTGAGAGCCGCGACCCAGCCGTTTAAGGAACGCCCGCCCAAGAAATAATCTTCAGAGCTTTTGGTCCTTTTCATAGAAAGGAAACCAATCAAAAGCATTACCAAAAGGTAAACGCCGAATGCGATGAATGTCCATAAATAATCCATGTTTTTTCCCCCTCAATTTTAAACCGTTTTAAAGAGCTGATACCAGCTTAGTATAGCATAAGTTTTTTTCAATTACTACCCGCTTTTTGGACAAATGCGTTAGGGGAGTTTCTTCACTTAATACAAAAAACTAAAAAGGCGCAGCCAAAAGCTGCGCCTTTTTAGAAAGGAAGGTTATGAAAAAAGTATGTCAAGCCTAAAAGGCAAAGGAGAAATCAATGATCATCCTTCTCAATTTCAATGGGGACTGGCTCCATCATGGAGCTTTGAGTGAGCTCTCCCATTTTGGCAAAGCATTTTATCGAGAAATAGAATCCGGCAATCACTACAACGCTGGTCAGAAGCAAATTAAAAATCATGATGGCACCTCGTTTCTTTTGATTTGTATTTATCTTATCAGAAAATTATGGACACGTTTTGGCTCAAAAAAGAAGAATTTAAGAAGATTTCATGAAAAAATTAATAACAGATGAATATTAGCTTGAGAGAAATCCTCATGGAACAAACAGCTCATAAGCCGGTAAATTCATCATAATTCAAACACTAAGAAATAAAAAAGCGCGGTAGAACCGCGCCCTTTTAAAAAGGAGAGGAAAATTATGAAAAAAGTTCTTGTAAGCAATTTAATGTTTTAGGATATCTATAGTGTAACCAGGAAATGTGTTGGCTGTGTGAAAGCTATATGAATATTTTATAAAAACTATTTTGGACAACCAGCTTGGTTATTTTTGACTTTGCGGCGGATTTGTTTTCCGGGATAACACAAGCGAGAAGAAATATTTTAAATCTTTCGGGATTTTCGAAGCTTTAGGCCTCAACAGGGAAAACATCATTACTCCGTATCAGACAAGGAGATCACCGAGGTCGGGCAGCCTTGCTCCGCAGTGCGGGCGCTTTCCTCCTGGTCTTTGGGAACCTGCTCCTGTGCCACAAAAGCGATGCCGTTGTCGCCGGCGGAAAATACCTCAGGACAAACATCATAGCATTGTCCGCAGGCAATGCAGCCATCCTGATCGATAAATGCGTTCATAAAATCACCTCACGGTTATTATACGCGCTGAATGGCAATTTTAAACACTCAGGATGATAAATCCTGTAAAAATTTATTCAGCACCGCTTTATGAAGCTTTTCATCCTGGGCGATGCGGGCCAAATTAGCGGCCACCTTCGCATCCTTAACACACTGAGACTGACGGGTATACGTGATATAGGCAGCTTCCTCGGCTGCGATATCTATTTTTAATAGCTTGTGGATATCGGCAGTATAGTCAACCATTTTTCCATTCCATGGCAGTGTGATTCCACGCTGATAAGAGAAAAATTTCGGAGTTCCCCCCAACAGGCTGATCAGTTGTCCCAGACGGTGAAAGTGGCGCATTTCTACCATGGCGATTTCCGACAGGGTTTTCGAAATCTCAGGATAATCCTTTTCCAGCCTCCAGGCTTGATAGGTGTATTGGTGGATCGCCGTCATCTCGCTTTTTGCGGCGGATAGGTCGTTGTTCAGCAAGCGCGCCAGACTGGGATTGGGACCACATACCTCCACTGCGGGATAATCGGCCGGATATGTAACGTTGATGCTCATAGAAAGGAACCTCCCGGTAAAATTAGAAATACTAATCTATATGCGCGCGGAAGGTTAAAAAGAAGAACCGTGGGAAAACCATTAGTTCTCCCACGGCAGAAAGCGATGCTTTAATTTGCAAGGGTATGCTTGACCCGGTCCCTTTCCTCGGCGCTCTTCGCATTATTCCAGTGACTCATATCGCCAACCAAATAGCCGGTGATTCTGCGGATATGCTCAAAGGGCACCTCCTCAAAGGTGTAATTCAAATTGACAAATTCGCCGTCCATTTCAATATTCAGGGCCTTTAGCTTTCTTTGGGGATTTTTTTCCTGGACATGATCCACATACGCTTGTATTTCCTCGTCGGTCATCACGCCGCCGGTAACGGTTACATAATCTAACATATGAAGCGCTCCTTTTAGTTATTTGATAGTATTACGATACCATATCTTGTGTTATAAGTCAATAATAATTCTTAATATTATTTCATAGGGGCTAAAGCGGAAAGGCTTCTGCATAATATGCCCAGCGCGGCCAGAAAATCCTCTGAAAGCCTTTTCCCATTCCCGCATAAAATGGAAGGATAGAAAGGAGAGAAGGAGCTTTGGTTACCATTAGCTTGTGTATGATCGTAAAAGATGAAGAAGCGGTGCTCAAACGCTGTTTAGAAAGCGCAAAGGAAATTGCCGATGAGATGATAGTGGTAGATACCGGTTCCCGGGATCAGACCAGAGAAATCGCGGAAAAGGAGGGAGCACGGGTATATCAATTCCCATGGATTGATGATTTTGCGGCGGCAAGGAATTTTTCCTTTTCCCAAGCGGTCATGGATTACTGCTTGTGGCTGGATGCCGATGACGTTCTGCTGCCGGAGGATCGGCGCCGGCTGCAAAAGCTCAAGGAGTCCCTGGAGCCTGGCGTTGACATGGTGATGATGAAATACAATACCGCGTTTGATTCCCAAGGAAAGCCGATATTTTCCTATTACCGGGAGAGGCTGATCCGTAATTTTCGGGGATATCGGTGGATGGGAGCAGTCCATGAGGTGATCCCGCCCCAGGGAAAGGTAATTCATTCCACGATCGCGGTGACCCATCAAAAGATGGGAAAAGGGGATCCCGACCGGAATCTTCGGATTTTTGAAAAGCTTCTGCGGGAAGGGAAAACCCTGGACCCGAGGCAGCGGTTTTATTACGCTCGGGAACTTTTTTACCATGAACGATATGAAGGGGCCGCCGAGGAGCTGCTGAATTTTCTTCAAAGCGGTCAGGGATGGGTGGAAAACGAAATTGAAGCCTGCCGCCAGCTTTCCCAATGTTACCGAAAGCTGGGGAGGGAGCGGGAGGTCTTGCCGGCGCTTTTGAAAAGTCTGGAATATGATATCCCAAGGGCGGAGGTTTGCTGTGACATTGGGGCTTATTTTATGGAACGGGAGCGATACCGGCAGGCAGCTTATTGGTATCAGACGGCGGCGTCCTGCGAAAGGGAGGATCAGTCGGGTGGTTTCGTGCTGCCGGACTGCTACGATTACATCCCGTATTTACAGCTGTGCGTCTGCTATGACCGTATGGGAGACTATATAACGGCGAGCATGTATAACGAGAAAGCGGGAAAGTGCAAGCCGGATTCGGAGGCGTACTTGGCAAATAAAACCTACTTTGAGAGAAGGCTTGAGCTTTAGAGGGCTTAGACCATTCGTTGAACAGGAGTGATTAGAAGCGCCTAAAGTAAGGGGAACGGCCTGCGGGCGGCCGTCAAAGGCGGGAATTACTTCAAGCATGCGCCGGGAAAGGGAAAGGAAAATGAAGATAAAAAGCTGATTGACTTTACTCCATAAAATTGATAAAATATATGAACAAATTGTAAAAGCAGGAGGAACCGGCAAAATGCAGAGAGAAAAATTTTCTTCCCGGTTAGGTTTTTTGCTGATCTCGGCGGGATGCGCCATCGGTCTTGGAAATGTCTGGAGGTTTCCTTATGTGACAGGAGAATACGGCGGCGCTGCTTTTGTGCTGCTTTATTTGTTTTTCCTGCTGGCGCTGGGCCTGCCTGTTATGGTGATGGAATTTTCCGTGGGCCGCGCCAGTCAAAAAAGTATCGCCAAATCCTTTGATGTTTTAGAGCCGAAAGGAAGTAAATGGCATTTTTATAAAGTAGTGGGAATCATAGGCAATTACCTGCTTATGATGTTTTATACCACGATTGGCGGATGGATGCTGATCTATTTCATCAAAACCCTGAAAGGAGACTTTGAGGGCCAGTCTGTGGAGCAGGTAGGCGTAATTTTTGAGGGGATCACCGCGAATCCTTGGCTGATGATCGGCGCGATGGTTCTGGTAGTGGCGCTTTGCCTAGGAGTGTGCTCCTTCGGCCTGCAAAACGGGGTGGAAAAGGTTACCAAAGTGATGATGGTTTCCTTGTTCGCCATTATGGTGGTGCTGGCGGTTCATTCGGTCACTATGGAAAACGCGGGAACAGGCCTTGAATTTTATCTTTATCCTCGGTTTGACAAGCTATGGGAAAATGGTTTGGCCGACGCGGTTTTTGCCGCAATGGGCCAAGCGTTTTTTACCTTGAGCATCGGTATGGGCTCGCTTGCGATTTTTGGCAGCTATATCGGCAAAGAACGTTCCTTGACCGGAGAGGCCGTCAGCGTAACGGTGCTGGATACCAGTGTGGCCCTGATTGCCGGCCTGATTATTTTTCCCGCCTGTTCCGCTTTTCATATCAATCCGGACAGCGGCCCGAATCTGATTTTTGTCACACTGCCGAATGTGTTTAATTCCATGCAGGGCGGCCGTGTCTGGGGCGCGTTCTTTTTCGTATTTATGAGCTTCGCCGCTTTTTCCACGATTATCGCGGTGTTTGAGAACATTATCTCCTGCTTGATGGATCTCTTGGGTTGGTCCAGGAAAAAAGCTGTGGCTTTCAACCTTCTCGCTATTATCCTCCTGTCTCTGCCTTGCATTTTCGGCTTTAATCTGTGGAGCTCCTTCCAGCCTCTGGGGGCTGGTTCCAATATTCTGGACTTGGAGGATTTTATTGTCAGCAATAATATTCTGCCCTTGGGCTCGCTGGTCTACGTGCTGTTCTGCACAACCCGCTATGGCTGGGGCTGGGATAACTTTATCGAAGAAGCCAATATGGGAAAAGGCATGAAATTCCCCAAATGGGCGAGAGGCTATATGATGGTAGTGGTTCCGGTGATCATTTTGGCTATCTTTATTCAGGGTTACTTTGTAAAATTTGGATGAGAAAAAGCCCCGAATTTTCGGGGCTTTTTCTTGACGGAAAGGAAGCGGGTGACAGATTTTAAAGGAAAGCTGGCACGGAAGGAAGATTATCGTTGAAGAATAAAGGATGCTTATTATGGAATTATGGGATGTCTATGATAAAAAAGGAAGAAAAACCGGAGCGCTGAAGGAGAAGGAAGCCGACTATCTGCCTGGGGAATACCACCTGGCTGTGGAGGCTTGGGTATTTAACCGCCGCCGGGAAATTTTAATACAGCAGAGGTCGTGGCACCGGGAAATCCTGCCGGGAAAGTGGAGCCTGACCACTGGAAGAATAATCGCCGGGGAGGATTCCGAACAGGGATGCGTCCGGGAGCTGAAAGAAGAACTGGGAATGCAGGTAAAACAGGAAGAGCTCTCCTTTCTGCGCCGGATCGTCCGGGAGGACCCGCTGATTTGGGATATTTACTTTACCTTGCAGGATGTACCTGTAGAGGAGCTTAGGCTGCAAAAGGAGGAGGTAATCCAGGCACGGTGGGTAAGCTTCGATCAGTTCCGCGCCTATCTAAAAAGAGGGTCGGTTTTCCGCTATCCTGAGATTGATGAGGTATTGGATGCCGCGGATGGCTGGCTGGATGATATCCTGGGAAAAGAAACGGAAACGTCGTGATCGGAAATGCCCGGCGGCAAAGATTATGCCCGGGGCACGAAATACAATTGAAAATTTTTCAAAAGCCTTAGAAACACCGCCCTGAGGATCCTTTTTCGGCTGGTGGTTCCTAACAAAAATAAAAACACCGCCGGAGCGCTGAATTTGAAACAGCGCCTCGGCGGTATTAAGACAATGCTATTTTCTGATTGCAAGCCTTCTTTTTGAAATCAATCTAAGATCACCAAAGCCATCAGTACCAGGTTTTCGGTTCCGGTGTTGTCCAGACCGTGACCGAAGCCGTCGGGAGTAAAGGTGATATCTCCGGCACTGACAGGGCGGTTAGTCCCATTGTCGTTATACACGCCCTGACCGGAAATAATATAATAGGTTTCGCTTTCGTTGTGATGCTCGTGGTAGCCGATCTCACAGCCCGGCTCCAAAGTGATTTCCGCATAAATACGGCACTTCCCATTTAATTCTTTTTCGCCCAAAAGATGCTTCATGATGACGTGACCCTTGCCGCCCCTCATATGCTCCTTGATCTCAACTCTAGGTTCCATTTTGTACGCTCCTTTACTTCGTTGTTTTCTTATCAAATTTGTGCCACCGTCTTTGTTTTATTGTACGACCCGAAAACCGGGAAGTCAAGAGATTGTAAAAGGTTTAAGATTATTGCGGCGGCTTTAGCTGGCCGGACTTGAACCGCTCGAAGCTTTCGCTGCTGACCACTAAAATATCTCCCACCTTGATCTTGGTAGAGCCTCTGGGAATAATGGTTTCCCCGTGCCGTTTGATCATGACGATCAGCACTTCCTCCGGGATATTGGCTTCACGAAGCAGCCTGCCAGCGTAGAAATCGTCCTCTGTCACCGGTACCTCCAGCAGCTTGGTATCCACGTCGTCCTGATAATCCGTAAAGGTTTTCAGCACTAAACTGTCATCCTCCTTGTCTACCAAGCCCAGCTTATCCGCAATTTTTGGCAGCAAGGTGCCCTGTACCGCCACAGAAAACAACGCGACAAAAAATACAATATGAAAAATATCATGTTCAATCACTACGCCGCTGCTCATGACAAAAATAGCGAACACAATAGAAGCGGCGCCCCTCAGGCCGGACCAGGAAACCAGAAGCTGCTGGCGGACGGGAGTCTTAAACCAGGAAAGGATCAGGAAGGTGGCCACAGGTCTTGCCACGATGATCATGAATACGGAAATTAAAATGGCTGGCAAGGCCACAGAGGGAATTTTGGAGGGAAATGCCAGCAAGCCTAAAACAAAGAAGATGGCGATCTGCATCAGCCAGGTGATGCCGTCAAAAAAGTGAACCAATGAGGTTTTATGTAATATCTTGCTGTTACCGAGGACAATTCCTACAATATATACGCTGAGATAACCGTTGCCGCCCAGCCAGGAAGAAAAACCATAAGTGAACAAAGCGGTGCCGATCACCAAAATTGCGTCCATACCATTGATCTCAAAGTTGATTCGGGAGAGGAGCTTCGAGGACAAAAAGGCCACGCCGAAGCCGATGCCAAACCCAAATAAAAGCTGTTTTGCAATCATCCAGGGCAGAGAAATATCGGAAGAGACTGACATGATCGTTAAAATGATAATGGTCATCATATAAGAAACAGGATCATTGCTGCCGCTTTCAATTTCCAGCAAGGAAGCCAAGCCGCCCTTTAAGTTCAGCTTTTTTGAACGCAGGATGGAAAATACGGAGGCGGCGTCAGTAGAACCAACCACCGAACCGGTCAGCAGCCCTTCCAGCCAGCTCATGCCTAAGGCGTAATGGCAGAAAAGGCCAGTTAAAAGGGCTGTAAAGATTACTCCCAGGGTCGACATACAGATAGACTGTTTCAGCACCGGCCTGGCGGTGTTCCAGTTGGTGCCAAAGCCGCCATAAAACATGATGAAAATCAGAGCGACAGAGCAGATGGTTTCCGCTAAGCCATAATTGTCAAAGTAGATACCCACAATACCGTCCGAGCCAAAAACCATGCCCAATAAAATGAAGATGAGCAAAGTAGGCACGCCGAAACGATGCAGGAATTTGCTGGAAAACACGCAGAGAATTAAAATAATAGCAGTAATGATAATAGCTACTGTCAAAACAGGCCCTCCCTTATGTGAAAATAAAAAACGCAAATCAATCAGAAGCGCTGGCGGCGCTTCTGATAAAATAGTCTTATAATTATGTTAACAATTTTATTTTAACACATTATTTTGCATAATAAAAGAAAAAGTTGAAAGGTTTTGAGTTTAAATGGAAATTGAACGGAAATTTTTGCTGTCAGGATTCCCGGATTTGCCGGAACTCGAGAGGGCCGAAGTTTTCCAGGGCTATCTGGGGATTTCTCCGGAAGTGAGAATCCGGAGCAAGCGGGTAGGAGAGGCAGAAACTTACCGTTTGTGCTTCAAAGGCGAGGGCAGCCTGGTTCGGGAGGAAATCGAGCTGGACCTGGATAAAGCAACCTTTGAAAGCTTGAAAAAGCTGCTGCCGAAGCCGATGATCCGCAAGGAGTACCGGATTTACCGGCTGGAAAACGGACTCAGGCTGGAATGCAGCCGGGTGGACCCGGGCACAGATACGGAATTTTATTACGCTGAGGTGGAATTTCAGGATCAGCAGCAGGCAGAGATTTTTTCCCCTCCTGATTTTTTGGGCAAAGAGGTCACCTATGACGGCAGCTATCGCATGAAAGCGTACTATCAGCGAAAAAAATAGGAGGGAGCGCAATGCGGTGTTTGGTAATTTACAATCCAGCGGCGGGAAAAAAGGGAGCGTACCGTGGAGTGCGGGAGCAGATACGGCGCTACTGCCAAAAAGAAGGAATCGACCTGGAAGAAGCGGTGACGCAATTTCCAGGCCACGCTGAGAAAATTGCGGAAGCAGCGGCCCGGACGGGGGAACCGGTCAAAATTTATGGCGTAGGCGGCGACGGGACCCTGTGTGAGATCGCGGGCGCGGCGGCAGGCCGGAATCACGTCGAAGTAGGAATTTTCCCGGTGGGATCCGGTAATGATTATATCAGAACCTTTGGCTCTCAAGAGCGCTTTTTGCAGGTGGAGGCGCAGATGAAAGCCCAGCCTGTCAAGGTGGACATGATACAAACAGAGAAAATGCTGTCTCTGAACCTTTGCTCCGCCGGGCTGGACGCCGCGGTGGCCCTACATATGGCCAAATTTAAAAAGCTGCCCTTGGTTTCCGGGCCTATGGCCTATAACCTGGCACTGGTAAAATGCGTGCTCGGCAAAATGGGAAACGATCTGAAGGTAACCATCGACGGCCATCCGCCCATTCAGGACCGGTTTTTATTCGCCCTGGCGGGAAGCGGGCGGTATTACGGCGGCGGCTACTGCGGCGCTCCGGAGGCGGATCCCTCCGACGGCCTGCTGGACTTTGTCTTGATCCGCAAGGTAGGGAGGCTCCGTCTGGCAAAGCTGCTGTCCGAGTATAAGAAAGGAAAGCATTTGCGGTCCGGTGCCTTTCAGGATATTTTAATTTTTATGCGGGGAAAACGGATGGAAATTACCTGCGAACAGTCTGTTGTGGTAAATTTCGACGGAGAGTGCCAGCCGCTTTCCCAGATTTCCTTTCGGGTGCTTCCCCAGGCGCTGAATTTTTTGGTTCCCGGAGGAAAACAAGCGTGAAACAGATGAAATTTTTGCGGGTTCAGGTGAAAATCGGATTTCGCAGGGGATTTTCGGCAGGAAATTGTAAATAAATTATGAAAACGTAAAATACCTCTTGATTTTTAAAGCAAACCACTATAAAATAGTGTTAGCACTCAGAGGTAATGAGTGCTAAAAATAAGAAATCAAATATTTTATATTCTAAACAAGGAGGAATTTGATTATGACGATCAAACCATTGGCTGACAGAGTGGTCATTAAAATGGAAGAAGCGGAGGAAACCACAAAGAGCGGCATTGTTCTGGCTGGTTCCGCAAAGGAGAAACCCCAGGTAGCTTCCATCGTGGCGGTAGGCCCCGGCGGAATGGTGGACGGCAACCAGATCGACATGTACGTTAAGGTAGGCGATAAGGTTATCACCAGCAAATATTCCGGCACGGAAGTCAAGATCGATGGGGAAGAATACACCATTGTCCGTCAGTCCGATATTCTTGCTGTAGTAGAATAATAAAATTTAGAATGGTTCATTTTACAAATATGGAGGTTGATTGATTATGGCAAAACAAATTGCTTATGGCGAGGATGCAAGAAAAGCTCTTTTAAACGGCATCAACCAGCTGGCTGATACCGTGAAGATTACCTTAGGACCCAAGGGAAGAAACGTGGTGCTGGACAAAAAGTTCGGCGCTCCCCTTATCACCAACGACGGCGTAACCATCGCCAAGGAAATTGAACTGGATGACGCTTTTGAGAACATGGGCGCTCAGCTGGTCAAGGAGGTCGCTACCAAGACCAACGACGTGGCCGGCGACGGTACCACTACCGCTACTTTGCTTGCCCAGGCCCTGATCCGGGAAGGCATGAAGAACGTAACCGCCGGAGCGAATCCGATGGTTTTGAAAAATGGCATCCAGAAGGCTGTCGATACCGCTGTAGAGGCGATCGGCAAGAATTCCAAGAAGGTTGACGGCACTCATGATATCGCCAGAGTTGCCTCCGTGTCCGCCGGCAACGAGTTCATCGGCAATCTGATTGCCGAGGCGATGGAAAAGGTCGGCTCTGACGGCGTGATCACCGTGGAAGAGTCTAAGACCGCCGAAACCTATTCCGAGGTCGTGGAAGGCATGATGTTCGACCGCGGCTACATCACTCCCTATATGTGCACCGATACCGACAAGATGGAGGCTGTTTTGGATGACGCCTACATTTTGATCACGGATAAAAAGATTTCCAATATTCAGGAAATCCTGCCCTTGCTGGAGCAGATTGTGCAGTCCGGCAAGAAGCTTCTGATTGTTGCCGAGGACGTAGAGGGCGAGGCCTTGTCTACCCTGATCGTCAATAAGCTCCGCGGCACCTTCACGGTAGTAGCCGTCAAGGCTCCTGGCTTCGGCGACAGAAGAAAGGAAATGCTCCAGGATATCGCTATTCTCACCGGCGGCCAGGTAATCTCTGAAGAGGTCGGCCTGGAGCTGAAGGAAGCCACTATGGCTCAGCTGGGCCACGCCCGTCAGGTTAAGGTCGACAAGGAGAACACCATTATTGTCGGCGGTGACGGAGACAGCGACGCGATTAAGGGCAGAGTTGGACAAATCCGTTCTCAGATTGAGAACACCACCTCTGATTTTGACCGTGAGAAGCTTCAGGAAAGACTGGCTAAGCTGGCCGGCGGCGTAGCCGTCATCAAGGTCGGCGCCGCTACTGAAGTGGAAATGAAGGAAAAGAAGCTGAGAATTGAAGACGCTCTGGCCGCTACTAAGGCCGCTGTGGAAGAGGGCATCGTAGCCGGCGGCGGAACTGCTCTGCTGAACGCCATTCCCGCAGTCGAGAAGCTGGTCGAGGAGTCTCAGGGCGATGAGAAGACAGGCGCCGCTATCGTGCTGAAGTCTCTGGAAGAGCCGGTTCGCCAGATCGCCGCAAACGCCGGCGTGGAAGGCTCTGTTATCGTTGCCAATATTATGAACGCCAATAAGGTAGGCTATGGCTATAACGCCTTGACCGAGTCCTATGGCGACATGATCGAGCAAGGCATCGTAGACCCCACTAAGGTGACCCGTTCCGCTTTGCAGAACGCCGCTTCTGTGGCCGCGATGGTTCTGACCACTGAATCTCTGGTGGCCGACAAGAAAGAACCCGCTGCTCCCGCTATGCCTGCTGACCCAGGTATGGGCGGCATGTATTAATCTGATTTTTCCAGGAACCCGGAACAGAAATTTCTGTTCCGGGTTCTTTTTTGGTTATTCTAAGAATATAAGCGCATACAGTTAATATGGGCGGAATCAGGGAATGTACCCTGGCCGATGAAAAACCGCGCCTGCGTCCGCTGGGATTCGCCTGGGTTTGCCTGGGATAGCCCTGGGGAGTAGCTTTGAAAATTCGTTAAAAATTGAACAAAATCCTGCTTTTTGAGGATTTGTAATTTAAATTTAATTCTGGTATGATAAGATCAATGCAAAGCTTAGCAGAAACAAACATTGGGAAAGGAGGATTTTCATGGATGTGATGCAGTATATCTGGATTGCCGCCATCGTGCTGCTGGCAATTTTGGAAGGAGCGACGGCCCAGTTGGTGTGTATATGGTTCGTGATCGGCGGCATCGCGGCGTTGGTCACCAGTATTTTTACCGATGTGATTTGGATTCAGCTGACCGTGTTTGTGGCGGTTTCTATCTTGTCCCTTCTGATCACCAGGCCGCTGGTAAAAAAAGCGATGTCCTTTCAAAAGGAGGATACCAACGCGGGCAGAATCGTAGGACAAAAGGGCATTGTAACAGAGGCCGTTGAAAATGATCAGGGGAAAGGCCAGGTCAATGTCTCCGGCAGCATCTGGACTGCCCGTTCCATGGACCAGACTGTGATTCCCAAGGGTGCTTCAGTGCTGGTGGATGCGATTGAGGGCGTAAAATTGATTGTTCAACCCATTGAAGAGAAAGAATAACGGAGCAACAAAGGAGGAAAAATTATGCCAATTGAGATTATTGTAATACTGGTTCTTTTAATTATCCTGCTGCTGATTATTATCTGCAATATCAAAATCGTGCCCCAAGCTCAGGCTTATGTTATGGAGCGCTTAGGCGCTTACCACTCCACCTGGGGAACCGGACTCCACGTAAAGATTCCTTTCGTGGACCGGATCAGCCGTAAGGTATCCCTGAAGGAGCAGGTAGTGGATTTTCCGCCCCAGCCGGTAATCACCAAGGATAACGTAACGATGCAGATCGACACTGTAGTGTATTTCCAGATTACAGACCCGAAAATGTATACCTACGGCGTGGAACGCCCGATCTCCGCGATTGAAAATCTGACCGCTACCACTTTGAGAAATATCATCGGCGATCTGGAGCTGGACCATACCCTGACTTCCCGCGATGTGATTAATACCAAAATTCGTGTGATTTTGGACGAAGCAACCGACGCCTGGGGGATCAAGGTTAACCGTGTGGAACTGAAAAATATCCTGCCGCCTCCAGAGATTCAGGATGCCATGGAAAAGCAAATGAAAGCGGAGCGTGAGCGCCGCGCCAAGATTCTGGATGCCGAGGGCGCCAAGAGAAGCGAGATCCTGGTGGCCGAGGGCCATAAGGAAGCGGCGATTCTGCGCGCCGACGCTATGAAGGAAACCAAAATCCGAGAGGCCCAGGGTGAGGCGGAGGCGATCCGCTCCGTACAGCAGGCCTATGCTGACAGCTTGAAGCTTCTGAATGAAGCTAAGCCTACCGACCGGGTAATCGCCCTGAAGAGCCTGGAGGCTTTCCAAAAGGCTGCCGACGGCAAGGCAACCAAGATCATTATTCCCTCCGAGATTCAATCTATGGCGGGCTTAGCCGCCTCAGTGAAAGAGCTTTTCGTGGACGGAAATATTTCAGACCAGCAGTAGTACTATGATTTGGGAATAGAATCCAGAGGCTGTCAGAAATCATGAGCGTAAGTTACAAGCTCGAATTTGATAGCGCCGCCGGAGCCTGTTGAATACAGGCTCCGGCTTTCTTTTTATCATTCATCTGTTTTCCTTGAAAGAAAAAAGGAAAACTCGGCAAAATCTCCAGAAACCCAATAAAAATGCGGCAAAAATATTACTTGAAAAATTTCAGGAATTGCAATAGAATAAAATGTATAGAGTAGAATTTGGGGAGGACTGTGCGATGGGGTTCATGATGATGTTTTTGGTTGAGATTCATGGCGAAATCGCGAGAAGACCCGGATTAGAAGGCTAATGGGCAGGCTGCGGCTTTTTTGTGCTGCAGCCTGTATTTTTGTGAATGAAGCAAAGGAGAGAAAGAAAATGGCGGATTGTAAAAAAGTAGCGGTTATCATGGGGAGCGACAGCGATTTTCCCACTGTGTCCGGCGCGGTAAAGACCTTGAAGTCTTATGGAGTACCGGTGGAAGTGCATGTCATGTCTGCCCATAGAACGCCGGAGGAGGCCGCCCGGTTTTCCTCTCAGGCCAAAGCGGAAGGCTTTGGGGTTATTATTGCGGCGGCGGGGAAAGCGGCCCATCTTGCCGGAGTGCTGGCGGCCCATACTACTTTGCCTGTGATTGGAATTCCGATCAAATCTTCTACCTTAGATGGATTGGACGCCTTGCTGGCCACAGTTCAAATGCCGAAGGGCATCCCGGTGGCTACAGTGGCCATCGACGGCGCGGACAATGCGGCGCTGCTGGCGGTTCAAATTTTAGCCCTATCCTGCGAGGAGCTTTCTGAAAAGCTGGAAACGATGAAGGAACAGATGGCCCAGGGTGTGGCCGCGAAGGATCAGGCTATTCAGGAGAAGGTCAAAGAGCTGTAATTTTCAGGAGGGAAAGCTATGTTGGGAAAGCCTCATGAAGAATGCGGGCTGTTTGGTATTTACAATCAGGATGACCTGGATGTGGCGGAAAAGACCTATTTGGCCCTTTACGCCCTTCAGCATAGAGGGCAGGCAAGCGCCGGAATCGCTGTGAATCAGAATGGAAAGATCAGCTTTCACAAGGATGTCGGCATGGTTCCGGAGGTATTTCATGAAAGCGATCTGGAGGAGCTGGGCCAGGGACAAATGGCGGTAGGCCATGTCAGAGACGCCTCCAATGATAAGAGGGATCGGGTCAGTGCCCAGCCTCTGTCTATGCGGTATGTGAAAGGCCCGCTGGTGATTGCCCACAACGGCGCTCTCAGTAATTTTTCCAAGGTTCGTGAGGAGCTGGAGGAAGGCGGCGCGATTTTTCAGACGACTACCGACGCGGAAATGATCGCCTATACCATTGCCCGTCAGCGCTTGAATACCGGTACCATCGAACAGGCTGTGGAGCTTGCCATGGACAAGCTGGAGGGCGCCTATTCCTTGATTATAATGACCCCCGGAAAGCTGGTGGGAGCCAGAGATCCCCAGGGCTTTCGGCCCTTGGCGCTGGGAAAGTGCGGCAACAGCTATATGCTGGCCTCGGAAAGCTGCGCCTTTGACAGCATCGGCGGGGAATTTATCCGGGATGTAGAGCCCGGAGAGATTATCGTCATCAATAAAGAAGGGCTAAAAAGCGTTAAGGCGAAATGCGGGAGGAAAAGCTCTCTCTGCATATTTGAATATGTTTATTTTTCCCGCCCCGATTCCATTGTGGATGGAGTCAGCGTGAATATCGCCCGCCAGGAAGCGGGAAAAATTCTGGCCAGAGAGCATCCGGTGGAAGCGGATATGGTCTGCGGCGTGCCGGATTCTGGCTTGGATGCCGCCTTGGGCTTCTCCCAGGTTTCCGGGATCCCCTTTGGTTACGGCCTGCTAAAGAATAAATATACGGGCCGGGCCTTTGTCTACGGAAAAAGGGAGCTGGTGGAAAATTCCGTCCGGGTGAAAATGACCGCGCTGAAGGAATCAGTGCGGGGCAAAAGGCTGGTTCTCATCGACGATTCCATCGTCAGCGGCGGCACCAGCGCCTATATCGTCAAGATCCTGCGGGAAGCCGGAGCCAGGGAAGTGCATATGCGGGTCTCTTCTCCGCCTTTCCTATATCCTTGCTATTTCGGTACGGATATCAGTTCCAAGAATAACTTGATTGCCCGGGAAATGGATTTGGAGCAGATCCGCCGCCATTTAGATGTGGATTCCTTAGGCTATCTCAGCATCGAGGGCGTGCGCTCTATCGCCGGAAACAGCCGCTTGGGAATTTGCGACGCCTGCTTCAGCGGTAACTATCCGATTCCGGTTTCCGAGGAGCACAGAGAAGATAAATTCAGCAAAAAGCTGGAAAAATAATATGACAGAATAACGGAGGGACTCTCATATGAAGAGCTTCAGCGACAGCTATAAGGCCGCGGGTGTAGACGTAACCGCGGGCTATCGAGCGGTGGATTTAATGAAAAAACATGTGGCCAGAACGAAAACTGACGGTGCGATTTCCAGTATCGGCGGCTTCGGCGGCCTGTTCCAGCCTAATCTTACCGGCATGGAGCAGCCTATTTTGGTTTCCGGCACCGACGGCGTGGGGACAAAGCTGAAAATTGCCTTTTTGCTGGATAAGCATGATACCATCGGTATCGACTGCGTGGCCATGTGCGTCAACGACGTAATCTGCGTCGGGGCTAAGCCGCTGTTTTTCCTGGACTATATCGCCGTGGGAAAAAACTATCCGGAAAAAGTAGCCGAGATCGTCTCCGGCATTGCGGAGGGCTGCGTCCAGTCCGGATGCGCCCTGATCGGCGGGGAGACTGCGGAAATGCCCGGCTTTTATCCGGTGGATGAATACGATGTGGCCGGCTTTAGCGTTGGAATTGTGGACCGGAAGAAAATGATCGACGGCACCCAAATGAAGGCGGGAGACGCGATTGTGGGGATTCGCAGCTCCGGCGTTCACTCCAACGGCTTTTCCCTGGTCCGCAAAATTTTTAATATTGACGAAAGCTCCGCCAGGCGGTATGTGCCGGAATTTGGGAAGACCTTAGGCGAGGAGCTTTTAACCCCCACTAAGATCTATGTAAAGGCTGTAGAAAGCCTGCTTTCCGCCTGCCCGGTTAAGGCGATTTCCCATATTACCGGCGGCGGCTTTTATGAGAATATTCCCCGCATGATGACCGACGGGCTGACCGCGAAAATTGAAAAAGCGGCGGTGCCGGTGCTGCCGGTGTTTGAGGTCATGGCTAAAACCGGAAATATTCCGGAGCGGGACATGTTCAATACCTTTAATATGGGCGTTGGCATGTGCGTGGCTGTGGATAAAAATGACGTTCACAAGGCAGTGGCGGCGATCGAGGCCGCCGGAGAGAAAGCCGTGGTATTGGGCGAGATCGTTTCCGGAGATGAGGGTGTGATCCTATGCTGAATATCGCTGTTTTGGTCAGCGGCGGAGGCACGAACCTGCAGGCTATGCTGGATGCCAAGGCCAGGGGGGAAATCCCTAACGGCCGCTTTGCCTGCGTGGTCGCCAGCAATCCAAAGGCCTACGCCTTGGAGCGGGCAAAAAATGCCGGGGTGGAGACGGAGGTGCTGGTGCGGAAGGAGTTTTCCACCCAGGACGCTTATGACGACGCCTTGCTGGGTCTTCTGGAAAGGCACAATATAGATCTGGTGGTGCTGGCCGGCTTTATGACCATCTTAAGCGAACGGGTGGCCAAGGCCTACGCTTACCGAATGATCAACGTCCATCCGGCATTAATCCCTTCCTTCTGCGGACAAGGCTATTATGGCCTGCGGGTCCATGAAGCGGCGCTGGAATACGGCGTTAAGGTTACTGGGGCAACGGTTCATTTCGTCAACGAGGTGGCCGACGGAGGTGCGATCATTTTGCAGAAAGCCGTGGAGGTGCAAAACGGCGACACGCCTGAGATCCTGCAAAAGCGGGTGATGGAGCAGGCGGAATGGGAAATCCTGCCCAAGGCGGTGTCTTTGTTCTGCGATGGAAAAATTAAAATTCAGGCTGGTAAGGCCGTTGTCATAGAGTAGGTTCTGCGAAAAAACGCGGCAAGGGCCGTTTAGAATATTACAAGACGAATCGGCAAATCAAAGCAAATTGCCCCTTCATCCGTTTGATTTAGCGTTATCTGCTCCTATGAATTTTTATCAGCAGGCTTGCGGCACGAATCCTGGAAGCGGCCAGCTGTGGAGAGCGGATGGTGAGAAAGCTTTCAGAACGGCCGCTTGCCTGATAAAGGCCGGCATAACAGCAGGGCCTAAGCGGCTCTTGATTTTGCCGGTGTGATTGAAAAGAGGGGAGAATGTGACTATGAATCCAGTAAAACTCAGCGGGGAGCTTAGCTCCAATACCTATCCAGGCAGAGGCATCGTGCTTGGAAAAAGCCAGGACGGCAGGCACGCCGCCATCGCTTATTTTATTATGGGCAGAAGTGAAAACAGCCGAAACCGGATTTTTTCGGAAAACGACAGAGGCGGTATCAAAACCGAGGCCTTTGACCCGGCTAAGCTGGTAGATCCGTCATTGATTATTTATAATCCGGTGCTGGTTCTGGGAGACGCAACCATTGTCACCAACGGCGACCAGACCGACACGGTTTACGATTTCATGAAAGAGGGAAAGACCTTTGAGGAGGCTCTGCGCACCCGCACCTTTGAGCCGGACGCCCCCAATTATACGCCAAGGATCAGCGGCGTGGTGCGGTTAAAGGATGGCTTTTCCTATCAGCTTTCCATTTTGAAAAGCGCCAACGGCAATCCGGATTCCGTGCAGCGCTTCTTCTTTGACTATGCGCAGCCGGAAAGCGGCGTCGGCCGCTTCATCCATACCTATCGCTGCGATGGAAGCCCGATCCCATCCTTTGAGGGAGAACCGATTCCGGTGACCATCGAAGGAGATTTGGAGGCGTTCACCAGCAGCGTATGGGAAAGCCTTAACGAGGACAATAAGGTTTCCCTGTTCACTCGGTTTATTGACTTGGAAACGGGAAGCTGCGAGACTAGAATCGTGAATAAAAACCAATAAGGAGGAAAGCTTTTATGGCAAACGAATTAATGCTGAAATACGGCTGCAATCCCAACCAGAAGCCGTCTAAAATTTTTATGAAGGATGGGGGGGAGCTGCCCATCACCGTATTAAACGGCAAGCCTGGATATATCAACTTTTTGGATGCTTTCAACTCATGGCAGCTGGTAAAGGAGCTGAAGCAGGCCACTGGACTGCCGGCGGCGGCTTCCTTTAAGCATGTCAGCCCAGCCGGCGCCGCCGTGGGAACTCCTCTGACGGATACTTTGAAGCAAATCTATTTTGTGGACGATCTGGGAGAGCTTTCTCCTTTGGCCTGCGCTTACGCCAAGGCCAGAGGCGCGGACCGCATGTCCTCCTACGGCGATTTTATCGCCTTGTCCGAGGTGTGCGACGTGCCCACCGCTAAAATTATCCAGCGGGAGGTTTCCGACGGTATTATTGCCCCGGGCTATACCGGCGAGGCCCTGGAAATTTTAAAATCCAAACGGAAGGGCAGCTATAATATTGTTCAAATCGATGAGAACTACCAGCCGGCTCCTGTGGAGCATAAGGACGTTTATGGCGTTACCTTTGAGCAAGGCAGAAATGAGCTGAAGATCGGCCAAGAACTGCTTTCTAATGTGGTGACCCAAAATAAGGATTTGCCGGAAAACGCCAAAATTGATCTGCTGATTTCGTTGATTACCCTGAAATATACCCAGTCCAATTCCGTATGCTATGTGAAGGACGGCCAGGCCATCGGTGTAGGCGCGGGCCAGCAGAGCCGGATCCACTGCACCCGCTTGGCGGGCAACAAAGCGGATATTTGGTATCTGCGGCAGCATCCCAAGGTGCTGTCTTTACCCTTCAAGCAGGACATCCGCCGTCCCGACCGGGATAATACCATCGACGTTTATATTTCCGACGATTACATGGATGTGCTGGCTGATGGTATCTGGGAGCAGTTTTTCACCGTGAAGCCGGAGCCGCTTTCCAGAGAGGAAAAGAAAGAATGGCTGAAAACCCTGAGCGGAGTCGCTTTGGGCTCCGACGCTTTCTTCCCCTTTGGCGACAACATCGAACGGGCTCACCGGTCCGGCGTTCAGTATATTGCCCAGCCCGGCGGTTCTATCCGTGACGATAATGTGATTGATACCTGTGACAAATACAATATCGCGATGGCCTTTACCGGTATTCGTTTGTTCCATCATTAATGGGAGGAAGCCTTATGCGTATTTTAATGGTCGGCTCCGGCGGAAGGGAGCACGCTTTGATCCGCAAGCTGAAGGAAAGCCCGCGGTGTGAGGAAATCTACTGCGCGCCGGGCAACGGCGGTATTTCGAAGGACGCCGTTTGTGTCGATATTTCTGCAGAGGATATTGACGGTATTGCGGCGTTTGCTAAAGAAAAAAATATTGATTTGGTGTTTGTGGCGCCTGACGATCCGTTGGCAGCCGGCATGGTGGATGCCTTGGAGCAGGCGGGAATCCGGGCATTTGGACCGAGGAAAAACGCCGCTGTTATTGAGAGCAGCAAGGTATTTTCTAAAAATCTGATGAAAAAATATGGCATACCTACCGCGGGATACGAGGTATTCAGCGAGCCTAAAAAGGCGATAGAGTACATTACGGCGCAAAATAAGTTTCCTGTAGTGGTCAAGGCCGACGGCCTCGCCTTGGGTAAGGGAGTGATGATCTGCCAGGATCTGGAAGAGGCGAAAGAGGCGGTCCACTCTATTATGGAAGACAAAATTTTTGGAGCTTCCGGCAACCAGGTCGTAGTAGAGGAATTTATTACCGGGCCGGAAGTGTCTGTGCTGTCTTTTACCGACGGAAAAACGGTAGTGCCTATGGTTTCCTCTAAGGATCATAAGCGCGCCTATGACGGGGATCGTGGGCTTAATACCGGAGGTATGGGTACTATCAGCCCTAATCCCCATTACAGCGGGGAGATGGCTCGGCGGTGCATGAAGGAAATTTTTCAGCCAACCATCGACGCTATGAGAGAAGAGGGAAGACCCTTCCAAGGCTGTCTATATTTCGGCCTGATGCTGACCCAGGACGGTCCGAAGGTCATCGAGTATAATTCCAGGTTTGGTGATCCGGAAACCCAGGTGGTTCTTCCCCGGTTGAAAACCGACCTTGTGGAGATCCTAGAGGCTTGCATTGACGGCACGCTGAAGGAACTTGATATTCAGTGGTCCGATGAGGCGGCTGCCTGTGTGGTTATGGCCAGCGGCGGTTATCCAAAATCCTATCCCAAGGGTATTGAAATCAAGGGCTTGGACGAAAACGGCCAAATCAGCGGCGCTACGGTTTATCACGCCGGCACCGTTTACAGGGACGGCAGATTTTTCACCAACGGCGGCCGTGTCCTTGGAGTGACCGCCTGCGGTGCTGGTCTTGACGAAGCTCTGGAGAAAGCCTATGACGCTGTAGAGAGAATCTCTTTCGACGGCGCCCATTACCGGAAAGACATCGGAAAAATTGGGATTCAATAAGTCGAAGCTCGTTCTTTGTTTGGTCCGTTTTAAATGCTTTAGGAGACTGCAAAGCGTAAGAACAGGTCCAATTGAGAATAGATTTCAGAAGGAAAAAGAGCCGGTGGATTTCCCACCGGCTCTTATATTGCGTCTTTTAAATATTTTTAGCTTTCAGAAGTTCAAAATTCTTTATTTCCTATTTGGCTGTTGAATTCTGGTTGGCTTGAGCCTGTTTTGAATCGTCTTACTCGGCCAGAGCTCTGGTCAGCCAGGCGTCGGCGATGTCCAAAGCCAAATAAAGGCCCGGCTTTTCGCTGGATTTTACGATCTGCTTTCTGGTGCGAATGTTAGGATCGGTATACATTAGCTGCACTGTAACCTTGGTTCCCACATCTAAATCCACCGATTTTTTGGTGTCCTTGACATCCATTTTAATCACGTATTTGTCCGCCATGCTCCCGTAATAAAGGGTTTTTCCGCAGCGGACCAAGGGCTTCCCTTTATAGGTAAGATATTCTGATTTTCCCATTCGTCTAAAACCTCCTGTAAATTTGTCTATTGAAATTTTACGTTTTCAATCTCCTATAAGATAATAATTATAGCACAAAAAAGTAAATTGGTAAAGCACAAAAATAAGGGCTGTAAATAAACAGCCCTTATTTTGCTGATATTGGGTAGGTTTTATCCGTCTAAATAAGATTTTAAGAGCACCTGCAGAAGCTCGTCACGGTCAATCCTGCGGATAAGACTGCGAGCGTTGTTGTGTGTCGTAATATAAGTCGGATCCTCAGATAGAATATAACCCACCATTTGATTGATAGGGTTGTAGCCTTTCTCCCGCAGAGCGTCGTAAACGATAGTCAGCACCCGTTTGATATCGCCCTCCCGGTCTGTTCCAAGGGAAAAAGTCATGGTCTTATCATGCATGGAATCACCTCCGATACTGTCATGATACAATAGGAAGCCGAGAATTTCAAGTATAAATTATGAACAAAGTTTCTGCAATGTTTCCGTTAAAAAATTTACCGAATACTTTTACAATGCGTTCTTTAAGCGGATGCAGGGTGGTATTGAAAAATATTCGTCAGCCCGCAAGTCCTTATTAGGGAATAGGAGACACATGCTGCGGGATGGCTTCTCTTTCGGATCACGTCCGCAGCTTTACATCCATTTTTTCCAGCGCCTTCATAATCCGCTTCATGGCGGCGTTGACCTGTTCCTCGCCCAGGGTGCTGTCGGCGGAGCGCAGGGTAATGTTGAAGGCCACGCTCTTTTGTCCCGCGGCAATCTGCTTGCCCTGGTATACATCGAACAGCTTAATGGATTCGAGAATCTGGCCGCAGGCGGACTGAATCGTTTTTTCCAGAGTCAGTACCGGGATGCTTTCCTCGCACAGAAGCGCCAAATCCCTGGTAACCGCCGGGAATTTGGGCAGGGGATGGTACTGCTTTTCCGGAGAGGCGTGGGTGAACAGCAGATCTACATCCAAAGTCACCGCGTAGACTCTTTCGTCAATTCCGTAATTCTCCGCTACCTTGGGATGGATCTGGCCGAAGTAACCCAGCACGTCGTCACCGGCGGAAAGCTTGGCGCACTGCCCAGGATGGAAGGCAAACTGGTCACGTACAGCCTCGATGTCCCAGTTATACAGAGAAATTTGGTCGAACAGCGCCTCGACAATGCCCTTTACGGTGAAGAAATCCAAACCGTTGCCGCCATAAAAGCCGCAGATCAGCTTGTTCTTTTCTACAGGCAGTTCATTTTCCGCAGTGGGAATGTATTCTCTCGCAATTTCAAACAGATGAGCGGAAGCGTTGCGGTTGTTGTAGTTCCGCTGTAAAATCTCCAGCATAGAGGGAAGAGCCGTGGTCCGCATAATGCTGGTGTCCTCACCCAAGGGATTGCTGATGACCACGCTTTTCCGCAGGGGAGAATCAGCGGGCACCAAAATCTTGTCGTAAACCTTAGGGGAAACGAAGGAATAGGTCATGATCTCGCTTAAGCCGGCGGCCAGCATGGTGCGGCTGATGGTTTGGTCGAATTTCTGGCGGGCGGAATATTTTCCCTGGGCTCCGCCCCGGATCGAAGTGGAGGGAATCTTATTATACCCATAAAACCGTGCGATTTCCTCGGCAATGTCCGCTTTATGAACCAGATCGGGCCGATAGGTGGGAACGATCACAAGATCACCGTCGAACTGGCAGTCCAGCTTGGACAGAATCGTTCTCATTTCTTCTCCCGAAAGGCTCAAATCCAGGAACCGGTTGATCCAGTCCGCTTCCAGAGGAATTTTGCGAGGCAGGGCCTTGGAGTGATCGTCCATGATAATGCCATCCATCACGTCGCCGGCGTCCAGCAGCTCTACCAGCTCGCAGGCGCGGTTTAAAGCGGGGATACAGTTGTTGGGATCCAGGCCCTTTTCATAACGAGAGGAAGCGTCGGTTCTCATTCCCTGGTCTCTGGCAGTGATCCGGACGGAGCTGCCCAGGAAATTCGCGGATTCAAACACGATGGTGGTGGTGTCGTCCACAATGCCGCTGTATTCGCCGCCCATCACGCCGGCGATTGCCACCGGTTTGCCGGCGTCAGCGATCACCAGCTGATTATCGGTGAGCACATGGTTGGTGCCATCCAGAGTGGTGATTTTTTCGCCGTTTTTTGCCCGACGTACCCGGATTTTTCCCTCGTCGATGGATCTCAGGTCAAAGGCGTGCATGGGCTGGCCGTATTCCAGCATGACGTAGTTGGTAATGTCCACGATGTTGTTGATGGGACGAACCCCCATAACCCGCAGCCGCTCCCGGAGCCAGCGGGGAGAAGGCTTGACTCTTACGTTTTTCACGATCCTGGCGGAGTAAATGGGGCACAGGTCTGGTGCCTCGATTTTCACATCCAAAAGGCCGGCGCAGTCGCCGTGTCCGGCTTTCACTACCGGGGTATGAAGCTTTAGTTCCTTATCAAAGGTGGCGGCGGCCTCTCTGGCCAAGCCGATGACGGAGAAGCAGTCCGGACGGTTGGAGGTAATTTCAAACTCCACGCCGGTGTCGTTCAGGCCGATGACGGAACGGATATCCTGTCCCAGCTCGCACTCCTCCTGGAGAACGAAAATGCCGTCCTCGATAGCGTAGGGGAAGTCGTGAGCGGTCAGTCCCAGCTCGCCCAGGGAGCACATCATGCCGCAGCTTTCCACGCCTCGAAGCTTGCCTTTTTTGATTTTGGTGCCGTTTACCAGGGTGGAGCCGTCTAACGCCACCGGAACCTTATCGCCGGCCGTCAGATTGCTGGCGCCGGTGACGATCTGGATGGGCGCCTCGCCGCCGGCGTCTACCTGGCAGACTACCAGTTTATCGGCGTCGGGATGCTTTTCAATGGAAAGCACTTGGCCTACCACTACTTTATCTAATTTTTCGCCTTCGATTTCCCAGCCCTCGACCTTGGAGCCGCTCATGGTCATCGCTTCTGCGAACTCTCTGGGGGACATAGGGTCTAAGGTGACGAATTCGCTGAGCCATTTCATGGATAAGTTCATTTTCTTTGTCCTCCTTCCTTAAAACTGCTTTAGGAATCTCACGTCGTTCTCATAGAACAGACGGATGTCGTCGATATTATAGCGGCGCATGACCACGCGCTCCAAGCCCATGCCCAGCGCGAAGCCGCTGTAAACCTCGGGATCGATGCCGCAGTTGGAAAGCACCTTGGGATGGACCATGCCGCAGCCTAAAATCTCGATCCAGCCCTCGCCCTTGCAGAGACGGCAGCCCTCGCCTTTACAGTTAAAGCACTGAACGTCTACCTCGGCGGAAGGCTCGGTAAAGGGAAAGTGATGGGGACGGAACCGAACCACAGAGTCCTCGCCGTAAAGGCGCTTGATGAAGGTCTCCAGAGTCCCTTTCAGATCGGCGAAGGTGATGCCCTTATCCACCACTAAGCCCTCGATTTGGTGGAACAAGGGGGAGTGGGTGGCATCCAGCGCGTCAGAGCGGTAAACCCGGCCGGGAGAAATGATCCGGATCGGAGGCTTTTTCTGCTCCATCACACGCACCTGCACCGGAGAGGTCTGGGTTCTGAGCAGGATGTTCTCATTGATATAAAAGGTGTCCTGGGTATCCCGGGCCGGATGGTCCTTGGGAATGTTCAGGGCCTCAAAGTTGTAGTAGTCGGTTTCCACCTCTGGGCCGTCGGCGATTTCAAAGCCCATGCCGATAAAAATCTCTTTGATCTCATCGAGGACAATGGACAGGGGATGCTTAGCGCCAAACTGGGGGCGCTTTCCCGGCAGGGTCACATCCAGCTTCTCGCTTTCCAGCCGGGCAGCCATTTGGCTTGCCTTGATTTCCGTCAGACGGGTCTCGATATCCGTTTCGATCCAGGAACGGACCTCGTTGGCCAGCTGGCCGATCACCGGGCGCTCCTCCGGAGAGAGCTTTCCCATCTGCTTTAAAATACCGGTGAGCTCTCCCTTTTTCCCTAGAAACCTTACACGAAGCTCGTCGATTTCCTGAGGAAGCTTTGCGTTGGCTAACGCGGCCGCCGCGCGGCTTTTGATTTCTTCCAACTGCTGTTTCATTGTTTTCACCTCATCAATATTGTCTTGGACACGGTCAGGGACGTTTTATCAGCAGGCAATAAAAAAACGCCTGCGCCCCAACAGAAAGGGACGAAGACGTATCTCCGCGGTACCACCCTAATTTTTGCAGCAGAGCAAACACTCTTTCGGCGGATAACGGTGCCGGCCGTCATGGCCTACATAAGAGGTTCAGCCATGCCGCTCCAAAGGGAACTTCATCCTTTTACAGTAATAGCCGGACTTTCAGCATGAAAAACATACCCGGCCTCTCTGAAAAACCGCTCTAAAGGACTACTTCCTTTTTCACTGCGTTCTCTTAGCTTACAAATAAATATACCACTATTTTGTGGATTTTGCAAGAGATTTTTTTCTTAAGCGATATTCACAGTAATTTCATTGTATTCCGAATTTTCTTATGATATACTGGATAGCAGAAAATATTTTGGGAGGAACATCCATGGACGTTTTTGTTGAACAGATTGTAAAAAAGCGCAATACCACGAAGGATATCGCGGTAATTGTGGGCATTATTCTTGCGGCTTTGATTTTATGCTTCGTATTTGCCATTATTCTTCCGGCGCTCGTGCCGATTTTGGGAACCCTTTCCTTGTTTTTGGTGGCCGGTACAATTTTCGGTGCGTATTGGCTGATTTCCAGCATGAATCTTGAATTTGAATACGCGGCGACCAATGGGGATCTGACGGTTGATAAAATTATCCACCGCAGAAAAAGAAAGCGCGTTATTAACCTGGATTCCAAGGACATAGAGACAATGGGAAAATATAAGGCGGCGGATCACGCTCAGAAGCGTTACGACAAACGGATCAATGCCGCGCGGGATGAAAACGCCGAGGATTGCTGGTATCTTACCATGCGCCACAACCAGTTTGGAAATATCCTTTTGACCTTTTCACCAGATGAGCGTACTCTCAGCGCCCTAAAGCCCTTTATCAAGCGTCAGCTGGCGGTGGAGGTGTTTGGCAGAGATGCCTTCCGTCGGACTTGACCTGGTCGAGATTGGCCGCGTTCAGAAAGCGATGAAGCGCAGCCGGTTCTGCCGGAAGATCTTAGGCGGTGAGGAATACCGGCAGCTGGAAAAGCGGGGCTTCCCGCCTCAAAGCGTGGCGGCGAGCTTCAGTGCCAAAGAGGCTTTTTCCAAAGCCATCGGCACCGGCGTCAGAGGTTTTTCCCTTGCCGATGTGGAATTGCTGCGCCAAGAAAACGGAAAGCCCTATTTACGCTTACAAGAGAGGGCAAAGATGACAGCGGAGAAAGCCGGGTTTACGGTTTTCTCCGTTAGTGTTACCCATACGAGGGAATACGCCGCCGTGGCAGTGCTGGCGTATGAAGGATAAAAATAGAAAGAAGAGACTGCTATGTTGATTTTAAATTGTGAGCAGACGAGAAAGCTCGAGCAGTCCGCCGTGGATAACGGCTGCACCTATTTGGGCTTGATGGAGAGAGCGGGCCGGGAGGCGGCGGCTTTCATTCAGCAGGCCCTTTCTCAATTTCGGAGAAAAACCGTGATCCTCTGCGGCAGCGGCAACAATGGAGGAGACGGCTTTGTGGTGGCCCGCTGTTTGGCGGGCTGGAGCGGCGACGTCCTGGTGGTTATGCTAAGCGGACAGCCTAGAACCGGCGACGCACTGACGATGTATCAGAAGGCCCGTGAAACCGCTGGCGTGCGGTTTTCCAGGTATCCGGATGACAGGCTGGAAAAGGAAATTCAGGAAGCTGACTTGATTGTGGATGGAATTTACGGGATCGGGTTCCATGGGGCCGTAAAGGAAGAGTATCTGCCGGTGATTCGGTGGACCAATCGATCCGCAGCCAAGGTGGTCAGCCTGGATTTGCCCAGCGGGGTTGCCTGCGATTTCGGTAAGGTAGAGGGAGAAGCCGTTCAGGCGGATTATACGGTTACTTTTTCTGCCTTAAAGCTTTCCCAGGTGCAGTATCCCGCTATGGAATACTGCGGCGAAATTCATGTGGCGAATGTCGGGATTCCTGAAAAAGTGTATAGGGAAAGCGGCTTTGAAGCGGAAACCACCGGCCTGTGGGCCCTGAAAAGAATCCTGGCGCCTAGAAAGCTTAATACCAATAAAGGGAGCTTTGGGTATCTGTTGTCCCTTTGCGGAAGCCGGGGGATGGCGGGCGCCGCGGTGATGAGCGCCCAGGCTGCATCCCGTTGCGGAGTGGGCTTGATTGATTTAGCTCTGCCGGAAAGCGTTTATCCTGCCGCAGCGAGCGCCATTAGGGAATCGGTGTTTACCCTTTTGCCGGAACAGGAAAATGAAATATCCATTTCGGAGGCGGAAGCCTTGTTGTCCGGCAAGCTGGCGCATAGGACCACCGCCTGCCTGGTTGGATGCGGCTTGGGAACCAGCCGGGAGGCTCAAAAGCTGGTAGAATATCTGTTGGCCCACAGCAAGGCGCCTATGGTCATCGACGCCGATGGGCTCAACGCTATCGCGGCCGAGCCGGAAATGCTGTCAAAGGCCCAGGCGCCTTTGGTGCTGACCCCTCACCCGGGAGAAATGGCCCGCTTGCTGAAAACTACCGTTCAGGACGTACAGCGCCACAGGCTGGAGTACGCCAAAGAATTCGCTGTGAAGCAGCGTCTGGTTTTAGTGTTGAAAGGAAATAAGACCGTAGTAGCCTGCCCGGATGGCAGAGTCTATATCAATACCACCGGAAACCCAGGTATGGCCAAGGCGGGAAGCGGCGATGTGCTGGCGGGAATCATTGGGGCTTTTTTGGCCCAGGGGATGGCGCCTGAACAGGCGGCGGCAGGAGGTGTTTACCTTCACGGGCTGGCAGGCGACCGCTGCGCTGAGCGCTTGTCTCAGATTGGCATGACGGCGCCGGATTTAATTGAGGAGCTTCCGGCGTTGTTTTTAGAGCTGACGGCAACGAAATAGAAACGAAAAAGAGTGCAGCTCGTTTAGCGCTTATGTTCCATAACTTAACTCAAATCATCCTGTGCCGGAAAGCCTTGAACGAACGAAGCGGACAGTGCGTTCGATGGAAAAAGCGAAAATTGGCGATGGAAAGGAAGGCTGTTTGGGCCGTTCCCAATATTCTTCCAAAGCTTTCCGTGCGGTTCGGCGCTCCAAGATGACGAGCGGTTGAGAAAAATCAGAGCGATTAGGCGGGCTGCTGGAAAACAATTTTTATTATTTTGAAAAAAGTGTTGACACTTCCCTTAGGTAAGTTGGTATACTTCCAGTAACAGAGGAGGTGCTGTGATGAAAATGAAGCAGGTTTGTCAGCTTACCGGGCTGACAGAGCGTACCATACGTTTTTATGTGGAAAAGGAGCTTTGCGCTCCCGAGACCCGCTGGATGGACCAGCGCAAATACTATGATTTTTCAAAGGAAAATGTGGAAGAGCTTCGCCAGGCGGCGGAGCTGAGAAAGGCCTATTTTTCTATCCAGGCGATCCAGACAATGCGCAGCAGCCCAGAGCGGATTCCAGAGATTCTCAAAACCTACCGCCAGGGTCTGGCGGCGGACGAGGCTCATAAAAGGAATCTGTTAGACGTTATGGAACAGATGGATGTGGAGCAAATTGGAAGCGTGGCAGCTTTAGCGAATAAGCTTGAACGGGTATCAGCGGCTCTGTCTTTGCCGCAAGCTGATTTGGCCCCCGAATTTGGCAGGCTGGACGGCCTTTCACGGGAAGAAAAGGAAGAGGCATACCAGGAGTACCAGCGGCGCCGGAAGCGGGATGAAAAAATTGGAAAATTTGTGGTCTTTGGAATCGCGGGCCTAAACGTAGCGGGCAGTCTGGCTTCCTGGATTGTGCGGGCGGATTTTACTTATCTTTTTACATTTTTAGTTCAGGCCGGATTCTCCATCGCCCTTTGCTGCGGGGTGCGCTGGGTCCGCTGGCTGTTTGTGGCGGGCGGCGTGATAGGCGCGGCCTCCACGTTTTTGCTGCTTATACAGGCCGCTGACATCGGCGGGATGCCGGCCTGGTTTTTTGCATATGGTATTTTTGTGCTTTTAGTCTCTGTGCTGACCGGGATATTACTGGCATGGTACCGTCCGGTGAAGGAGTTTTTCTATCAGAAGAAAAATGGTTAAGCGCGTTCTGCTTTGAAGGGGATGGTGCTCTCGTGCGGCGAAAGCGTGAATTGTATACGTCAAGTGCATCGCCCTCGAATCCGGAGCGCCTTAAGGAACCCGGTTTGGAATTTTGACAGCGTAAAATTAAAATTGCGGCCCTAAAACAGGAAAGGTAAAAGCCGGATGACTTGTCATCCGGCTTTTTTTACGGTCAAAAACAGAGCTTGCTTAATATTATGGATTAGACAGGAAATATTTTTCTAAACATGATTAAACAGGAGGCTCAAAGGCAAAAATACTAATAGATTCGTTAACGAGCCTAATTTTAGAAATCATTCGGAGCGTGAAAAAAGTGAATATAAAACGCGGAGATATTTTTTACGCGGATTTGAGCCCTGTGGTCGGTTCAGAGCAAGGGGGAATCCGTCCTGTTTTGATCGTACAGAATAATGTTGGAAACCGGTTCAGCCCTACGGTGATTGCCGCAGCAATTACCAGTCAGAAATCCAAGGCGAACCTGCCCACGCATATTCAATTGAGAGCCAACGACAGCGGGCTGTCCCGTGATTCTGTTGTTTTGTTAGAGCAAATCCGTACTCTGGATAAGCGGCGCTTGAAGGAAAAAATGGGAACCTTGAATCCTTATTCCATGCATCAGGTGGACGAGGCCTTATCCATTAGCTTTGGCCTGGACGATGAAAATATTCGAGAGGCTACATAAGCCTCTCTCAACACGAATTGACAGAAAACTCTTTTCCCCCTGTGCTACTATAAATAGCACAGGGGGAAATTGTTTATGACCACGATTTACATAGATATTTTGGTCTGCCTGAACGTTATCGTGAATTATTTTCTGCTGCTTGCGTCCGGAAAGTTCTTGTCCAGGCCGTATAAACGGTGGAGAATACTGTTGGGCGCCTTTTTAGGCGGCCTTTATTCGTTATATATTCTTTTACCCCAGTTGGCCCAGTGGTTTACCATTTTAGTTGAGCTGGCTATGGCGGCGACCATTACGCTGACAGCCTTTGGCCGAAAGGGCATTTTAAAAACCTGCTCCTGTTTTTTTGCTATGAGCTTTTTATTCGCCGGTTCTATGTTCTTGCTTTGGAAAACTGCGGCTCCGAAAAATTTGATCATCAACAACGGCGTGGTATATTTTCAAATTTCTCCGCTGCTCTTAATCGGAACGACGGTTGCTTCCTATGTGCTGGTCCGGCTCTTTCAGAGGATTACCGGAAGAGCGGTGCCCGAGGAGCTGTTTTGTATGGTTCAGGTGGTTCATAGGGGTAAGCGGGCGGTCTTCCGCGCCAAAGTGGATACCGGCAACCAGCTTCGGGAGCCCTTTTCCCACTTGCCGGTGATTGTGGTAAAGGAGACCGCGGTTTCTCATTTGGCGCCGGAATCCGGTGAAGAGCTTAATTTTAGAATGATCCCTTTCCATAGCTTAGATCAAGAGGGGGTGCTGCCAGGCTTTCTGCCGGATCGGATTATGATAGAGCATGGGAAGGATCACTTTGAATGTCGGGGATATTTAGGCATTTGTAAGCCGAGACAGCTTCCTCCCGACTTTGACGGCCTAATGAACTCAGAACTATTACTATCGACGGGAATGAAGGGGAAAGAGCATGAAAAAGTTAAAAGCCGTGTATCAAAAAATGAAGGAGATTTTTTTTCGTAGGCTGCTGAAGCTGGAATGGCCGGAGCTTTATTACATCAACGGCCCGGAAACCCTGCCGCCGCCCTTGAGCAGGAAAGAGGAGGACGAAGTGATGGAACGGGTTCGCCGGGGCGAGAAAAACGCCCGGGAGCCGTTGATCACCCACAATCTGCGCTTAGTGGTGTATATTGCCAAGAAGTTTGACAGCAATGGGGCCAGTGTGGAGGATCTGATATCCATAGGAACCATCGGCTTGATCAAGGCGGTTAACACCTTTTGTCCGGAGAGGAATATTAAGCTGGCCACCTATGCCAGCCGTTGTATCGAAAACGAAATTCTGATGTTTTTGCGGAAAAGCAGCCAGCTCAAAAATGAGATTTCCATTGACGAGCCTTTAAATGTGGACTGGGATGGCAACGAGCTTCTTCTTTCCGACATTTTAGGCAGTGATAACGACATTGTCAACCGGGATATTGAGAAAGAGGTGGAGTGCAGCCTGGTGCTTCAGGCGGTTTCCAGGCTGGCGCCAAGAGAGCGGCAGATCATGGAGCTGCGGTTTGGATTATGCGGGCAAAAGGAGCACACACAAAAACAGGTGGCCGACGTGCTGGGAATCTCTCAATCCTATATTTCCCGCCTGGAAAAACGAATAATCGAACGGCTGAAAAAGGATCTGGAGCGGGTGGGATAACTCGACCTCATGACGCCCCGGAAAAAACAGCTGTAAAAAAGAAAATAGGACAGAGGCATGACGGCTGCCCATCCCGGCCCTGCCGGGACCTTAAGCAAGACTAAAAAGACTCGCTGTCAGCAAGCCGTGCGAGAGACGCTGAAATAGCTGCCGTTTACATTATTTGTCCCAAAGCCTATGCGAGAACAGCCTTTATTCTATTTCCCGTTCATTGCGATTGGAGGATTGCCGTTTGTTTTTGCTTCCCTCTGCGCTTAAGGCTTAAGCTGTTTTACTCTTCTCCGCAAGGGCGGTTCCCATTTCGCTAAAAAGCCAAACAAAAAGCTCCCCTCCGGAGCGGTTTCCCAGAAATCAGGGAACGCCTGGCGGGGAGCTTTTTGTTTGGTAAATGATTTTATAAAGGCCCGGCTGAATATATCTTTTATCTGTAATTTCGGAATGGATCCGCAAGGACTTGCCGCCTCTCGGGCTTAGCAGAATAGTGCTGCAAGCTATGCGGCAATTTAAGGCAGCAAAAAAAGCATAGATCAATTGCTTCTCTGAATTGCTCTTTTAGAAAACAGACGATTCAACCCATTTTTGATTTTCTGCAGCCGATCAATACCGGTTGTCAAAAATCCTGGTGGATTTCTTTTCACTGCGGGGCAGCTCGCCAATTGCCACGGCATGAGGAACAATGGTAATGCCGACCTTTGCCTTAAAGTGGTTTTGCAGATTCAGCTCGATAGCTTTCGCGTCGGCCATGCTGTCCGTCTCAAAGAACAAGGTCATGATATCTCTGCCGTTTAGGTGATCGATCATGACTTGGTATTCGCTGCTGGCGCCCTCCACATCCTTTAGTACCTCGTCGATCTGGCCGGGGAAGATGTTGACGCCCTTCACCTTAATCATATCGTCGGTTCGCCCGATGAGGGTATCGATCCGGGGATAGGACCGGCCGCAGGGACAGTCACCCTTGAGAAGACGGGTCAAATCGTGGGTGCGGTACCGAATAAGAGGGGCTCCCTGCTTTCTCAGAGTGGTGACGACCAGCTCGCCGCTTTCTCCATCAGGTACGTTCTTTCCGGTATGGGGATCAATGACCTCGAAGTACAGGTAATCGTCCCAATAGTGCATGCCGCATTCGTAATCACAGCTCATAGCGATACCAGGACCGTAAATTTCCGTCAGGCCGTAAATATCGTAAAGCTGGACGCCAAGCTCGTTGGCAATGCGGCGGCGCATTTTCTCGCCCCAGCGCTCAGAGCCGATCACGCCCTTTCTCAGATGGATCTGATCCTTAACGCCGCGCTTGGTGATTTCCTCCGCTAACAGCAAGGCGTAGCTGGAGGTGGCGCACAGCACGGTGCTCTTCATGTCGATCATCATGCGGATCTGCTTGTCCGTGTTGCCGGGTCCCATGGGTACTACCATGGAGCCCAGCAGCTCGGCGCCGGCCTGAAAGCCGATGCCGGCGGTCCACAGGCCGTAGCCCGGGGTCACATGGATTCGGTCCAGATTAGTAATGCCGGCGGTTTCATAGCACCGCTTGAACATTTCCGCCCAGTCTGACACATCCTGCCTGGTATAAGGGATAATAACCGGCGTGCCGGTGGTCCCGGATGAGGAATGAATCCTGACAATCTCCTCCTCGGGAACCGCTTGTAGCCCCAGAGGATAAGCTTCTCTTAAATCGCTTTTGTTGGAGAAGGGCAGCTTTTCGAAGTCCTCCTGGCTTTTGATCTGGTTTAGGTCGATCCCCTCAAACTTTTTCGCGTAAAAGGGGCTGCGCTCTTTGATGCCGGAGAGCACCTTTAAAATGCCCTGAAACTGGCTTTCATTCATCATGGTTATTTTACCTCCTGGGCGCCGAGCTCCAGCGCTTTTAAATTCATCGTTACGAATTTTTGGGGCAGCCGGCTCTCAATGGCCTTTTGAAAGCTTTTCCTTGGGATTCCCAAAGCCCCTGCGGCGCAGGCGGCTCCCAATAGGGCGATATTCAGAACCTTTGCGGAGCCGCAGGCGGCGCAGATTTTTTCTCCGTCCACCACCACAAGCTTTTCCTGGTTTCGGGTTAAGTAATCGATCATTTCCGTGCCGTCGTAGGAGGAGCCGGACAGAGACGCGGTCACCGGCTTGATGGCTTTTTTTGTAGTGACCACCACGCCCTCCTCCTTTAAGTAGGGCAGACACCTCACCGCCTCTGCGGGTTCGAAGCCGATGATGATATCCGCCTTACCCTTGGGAATCAAGGGGGAATGGGCTTCCCCGATACGGACATGGCTCACCACACAGCCGCCCCGCTGGGCCATGCCGATGGTTTCCGCCGTCCGGGCGGGAAATCCTAAATCAATGGCGGCCTGAGCGATCAGCTTAGAGGCTAATACCGTTCCCTGTCCGCCGACGCCGGCCAGCAAAATAGACTTATTCATTACAGCTTCCTCCCTCGATAGCGCCGAAGGGGCAGACCTGGGCGCAGATAGTGCAGCCGTAGCACATAGAAGGCTCGATGACCGCCTTATGACCGCTGTAGGAGATGGCGGGACAGCCTAATTCCTTGATACACCGCTTGCAGCCGGTGCATTTATGTGAATTTACAGTCAAAAGGGGCAAGGGCTTGGATACGGTAATGCAAGGAGCACGGAAGATGACGGCGGCGATGCCCTTGTGTTCCGCCGCGCGTTTCACGGCTTCCTGGGCCTTAGCGAGATCGAAGGGAGAGCAGGTTTCCACAAACTGAACGCCGATGGCTTTTAAAACAGCCTCGATGGATACCTTTTCGCTGATTTCACCCATCATGGTTTGGCCGGTGCCCGGGTGGGGCTGAGAACCGGTCATAGCGGTAGTGGAGTTGTCCAGCACCATCAGCTTGATCTCCGTCTGATTGTAAACCGCGTTGATCACCCCGGGAATCCCGGTGTGGAAAAAGGTGGAGTCGCCGATAAAGGAAAAGTTGATGGCGTCGGGCTCCATGCGGTGGAGGCCTTGGGCCACCGTTACGTCGGCGCCCATGCATAGGCACGTGTCCACCATATCAAGAGGCTGGGCGTTGCCCAAAGTGTAGCAGCCGATGTCTCCGGAAAACACGGCCTTTTTCCCCTTCATAGCTTGCTTGACCGCGTAGAAGGAGGCTCTGTGGGGACAGCCGGCACATAGGACCGGCGGACGGATTGGCAGAGAGGGCGGCGCCTCCCTTGGGGCGCTTGTTTCCGGCTGGCTGATCTGTAAAAATCGATAGATCGACTGCGCTATGGCCTCCACGGAGCTTTCCCCCGCTTTTGAGGCGGTCCCATCCAGCTTGCCGTGGATATTCACCGGCAGATGGTGCTTGCCGCATAAAAGCAAAAGGTTGGTTTCAATTACCGGGTCCAGCTCTTCCAGGCACAGCACGTCTGTGACGCCGTTTAAAAATTCCAGCCCGAGCTTCTCCGGAAAAGGAGTTGGGGTAGCGATTTTCAAAAGGGAATAGGGGGTACCGGCAGGCAAAGAGGAAAGCACCTCCTGAGCGTATTGGTAGGAGACGCCTCCCGCCGCGATGCCAAGCCGCCCCTTGCCGGTAATGGTATTGAAGCGGTAGCTTGAAAATTCTTCGGACAGAGTTTCCTTCTGTTCCTCCAGCTTTAAGTGATTCAGATACGCAGTGCGGGGGAAAATGACCCACTTACCGCTGTCCTTAACAAAGCCCTCGGGACGGTTTTGATACCGCTGTCCGGAGGTGTCAATGTCGGCGCAGGCGTGGCATATCCGGGTAGTAGGACGGAAAATCACCGGCCGGTGGAACCGCTCCGACCAGGAGAAGGCGTCTTGAATCATCTCATAGGCCTCTTCGGGAGAGGAGGGGTCGAATACCGGGATTTTAGCGTATTCCCCGAAATGCCGGGTGTCCTGTTCTGTCTGGGAGGAGATGGGTCCGGGATCGTCGGCCACTACCACCACCATGCCGCCCTTGACGGACAAATAATTCAGGCTCATCAGCGGATCGGAGGCCACGTTCAGGCCTACCTGTTTCATGGTGACCATGGAGCGGGCGCCGGTATAGGAGGCACCTGCGGCTACCTCCAGGGCTGTTTTTTCGTTGACAGACCATTCAACGTAAATATCGCCGGGGTTTTCCCTGGCGATGGTTTCCAAAATTTCAGTGGAAGGGGTTCCGGGATAGCCTGATACCAGGTTTACGCCGGCCTTGATGGCGCCAAGGCCTATGGCGGCGTTTCCCATTAACAATTCTCTGGCCATAAAGCTGCCTCCTTTTTCTCTTAAAATATTGTACCCTTATGCAGCTTAATTGTCAACGAAAAGAGGAGCGGAAAGGCTTTCCTGAGCCAAGGACCGGCAGGGCCAAAGGGCCGATATGCCGGTACCAATGTCCTTTGGAAATGCCAGGATTTCGATTACAAGGAAACGCCGGGGACATTTTTGACGTCCCCGGCGTTTCCTGCTGCGATATTGCTTTGAGCGCTTTGTGCTGCGGCTTCTCCGGCGGTGAAGCGGTACCGGACCGAAACCTCTCGAAGAATTCTTTAAATGTGATTTTTAATTCGTTCCAGGCTTCCCTTTTCCAGCCGGCTGACCTGCGCTTGTGAAATGCCGATTTCCTTTGCGACCTCCATCTGGGTTTTCCCCTGGAAAAAGCGCAGGTTTAAAATTTTTTTCTCCCGGGGCCCCAGATTCCGGATGGCCTCCTTTAAAGCGATTTCGTCCAGCCAGTTGTTGTCGTCGTTTTTGTCGCCTACCTGATCCATGACGAAAATAGTGTCGTTGCCGTCGGAAAATACCGGCTCATAGAGGGATACCGGCTCAACGATAGCCTCCAGGGCCAGAACCACATCCTCCTTGGGCAGCTCCAGCTCCTTGGCGATCTCCTCAATGCTGGGCTCCTTGTTGTTCTGTGTGGTCAGACGTTCCTTGACCTGCATGGCTTTATAGGCGGTATCCCTTAGGGAACGGCTGACCCGGACGGAATTGTTATCCCTGAGAAAGCGGCGGATCTCTCCGATAATCATGGGAACGCCGTAGGTGGAGAAGCGGACGTCCTGGCTGATGTCAAAATTATCGATGGCTTTAATCAGTCCGATGCACCCTACCTGGAAAAGGTCGTCCAGGTTTTCTCCCCGGTTGGTAAAACGCTGAATAACGCTCAGTACCAGCCTCAGGTTGCCGTTGATCAGCTCTTCCCGGGCTTTTTTCTGTTCCTGGGGCGTTCCGTTTTTCATCTGAGTCAAGAGGGCGCGCTTTTCCTTTTCTGTCAGGACCTTCAGCTTGGAGGTGTTTACACCGCAGATTTCCACCTTATTGTAGTTCACGCAAATTCCGCCTCATTTCTTTTTCATTTCCAAATGAGTATTGCCATGTGTTTTTGTGAATATACTGGAAACAAAGGAGGGATTTTATGGCACGGTGCAGAATTGTGGATTTAAGGCATAAGCAAGTGGTCAACGTAAAGGACGGAACCTGTCTGGGATGCGTAGATGACATGGAGATCGATATGGCGACTGCCAAGCTGGTATCAATTATTATTTATGGCAGGCTGAAGTGGTTTGGGCTGCTGGGACGGTGCGACGACATCTGTATCAAATGGGAGGATATCCAGGTCATTGGGGAAGACACGATTCTGGTATGCTACCAGCAATTCCAGCAGCAGCCGAAAAAACGCCGCTTTTTCAACAGAAATACATAGAAAGTCCTTTCCGGCTTCGATGAATTTTTTCTTGCAATTCCCTGCCGGTTGTGATATAATAAACGTCGCGAAATCACACGCTTCGTCTGGTCCATTGGTGCCTTTCGCAGAGGCTTGGGCTGAAATTCAAGGCGGAGCGGAGGTTTAAAACCAAGGAGGATTTATCAAATGGCAGTTGTATCTATGAAGCAGTTATTGGAAGCGGGCGTCCATTTCGGTCACCAGACCAGAAGATGGAATCCTAAGATGGCCGAGTATATCTTCACCGAGAGAAACGGCATCTATATCATCGACCTGCAGAAAACTGTCCGTAAGCTGGAGGAGGCTTACAACTTTATTCGTGAATTGTCCGAAAATGGAGAATCCGTGCTGTTTGTAGGCACAAAGAAGCAGGCTCAGGATTCTGTGAGAGAAGAGGCCGAACGCGCCGGCGCTTATTTTGTCAACGCCAGATGGCTGGGCGGTATGATGACCAACTTCACCACCATCCGTCACAGAATCGACCGTCTCCGTCAGCTCCGCGCGATGGAAGAGGACGGTACCTTTGACCTGCTGCCAAAGAAAGAAGTTATTAAGTTAAAATTAGAGATTGAAAAGCTGGAGAAGTTCATGGGCGGCATTAAGGATATGAAGAAGCTGCCTGGCGCCCTGTTTATTGTAGACCCCCGCAAGGAGAGAATTGCCGTTGCGGAAGCCAAGAAGCTGGGAATTCCGATCGTAGCTATCGTGGATACCAACTGCGATCCCGATGAGATTGATTACGTTATTCCTGGAAACGACGACGCGATCCGCGCCGTGAAGCTGATTTCCGCCACTATGGCCAACGCCATTATCGAAGGCCGCGAAGGCCAGATGGGTGCTGAAGAAGCCGAGGCCAAGGAGAACGAGACCGACGAAGAAGCGGCGGCTGAATAAGAGAAAGGGAAAAGGGGTTCAATCCGTTGAACCCCTTTCTTAAAAGCAGGAACAAAAGAGATTTTATAAAATTGGAGGAAATAAAAATGGCAGCATTTACAGCAAAAGACGTAGCGGCTTTAAGAGAGAAGACCGGCTGCGGTATGATGGATTGCAAAAAGGCGCTGACAGACGCCGAGGGTAATATGGAAAAGGCGATTGACCTTTTGAGAGAAAAAGGTCTTGCCGCCGCTACCAAGAAGGCCGGCAGAATTGCGGCTGAGGGCGTAGCGTTCGCCTGCACCAATGATGATAATACCGCAGGCGTCGTGATCGAGGTTAATGCTGAGACTGACTTTGTGGCGAAGAATGCGGAATTCCAGAACTTTGTGAAGATTTGTGCGGATACTGTTATGCAGGAGAATCCTGCTGATTTGGACGCCTTGCTGGCCTGCAAGGCGGCTGGCACCGATATGACAGTGGAGGCCCTGGTGCAGGATAAGGTGCTGACCATCGGTGAAAACATTAAAATCCGCCGTTTTGTCCGTTACGAAGGCGTAGTCGCCACCTATATCCACGGCGGCGGAAGAATCGGCGTGCTGGTAAAGTTTGACACCACACCCGAAATTGCCGCGAAAGAGGAATTTAAGGCGTATGCCAAGGATATCTGCATGCAGGTTGCCGCCGCGAACCCGGGTTATCTTAACGAAGCCTCCGTTCCCGCCGATGTGATCGAGCATGAGAGAAAGATTCTCACCGAGCAGGTGATCAACGAGGGCAAGCCGGCTCAGATTGCTGAAAAGATCGTAAACGGCAAGATGGGCAAATACTATAAGGAAAACTGCTTGGTGGATCAGCTCTTCGTTAAGGATGGCGATTACACTGTCGCAAAGTATACCGACAAAATCGGCAAGGATTTGGGCGGCAAAATCGATATCGTTTCCTTTGTCAGATATGAAAAGGGCGAGGGGCTGGAGAAGAAAAGCGATAATTTCGCTGATGAAGTAGCCAGCATGATTAAATAAGCTCATTATGCTTGTAATTGAGAGCGCTAAAAATTCTTTCGGATTTTTGGCGCTCTTTTTCTTTTTCGGTTAATTCAGCGGTTGCTTAAATACGTGAAAATTTGTAGGATTTCATTTTCTGCTATTGACATTCTAATGGATTTGTAGTATCTCAATGATAGGGAAAAGCCCAGTTTTAAATAAACGCCGAAGATTGTCGTTAGGAGGACTGTTTTTCATGTATCTGGAAGATTTATTCGGATTAAAAGGAAAAGTAGCCGTTGTTACAGGCGGCGCTAGAGGAACCGGAAAGGTAGTGGCCCAAGGGCTGGCTAAAGCAGGAGCGAAGGTAGCTGTTTTGTGCCGTTCCGGCGCAGATGAAACCGTAAGCCTGATCAAAAAGGAGGGCGGAGAGGCTGTATCGATTGTGACGGATGTTTCCGTGGAGGATCAGGTGAAGGCTGCATACGCTCAAATTTTAGATCGTTGGGGTTCACTGGATATCGTATTTAACAACGCCGCGATCGGCGATCATAAATCCTCCTTAGAGGTCACTGTCGAGGAATTTCGAAAGGTGGTGGATGTTAACCTAACCGGCGAGTTTATTGTCGCCCGGGAAGCGGCCAGGATTATGGTGGAGCGTGGAATCAAGGGCAGCATCATCAATATGGCTTCCATGTCCGGCAGCGTGGTGAATATTCCCCAGTGGCAGTGCTCCTATAACGCCTCCAAAGCGGGAATTATCCATATGACCAAATCCCTGGCAGTGGAGTTTGCCGAATATGGAATCCGTGTCAATTGCTTAAGCCCCGGATACATCGGCACAGAGCCCAATAAAAGAACTCCTAAGGATATGATGGATGTGTGGCTGCGAATGACCCCTATGAAGCGTATGGCGGAGCCAGAGGAAATGGTTTCCGCAGTGTTGTATTTTGCCAGCGGCGCGTCCGGCTATACAACCGGCAGCGAATTGATTGTAGACGGCGGCTATAGCTGCATTTAACCATAATAAAAAAGCCTTTGACGCTTCTGTCTGATAGCGTCAAAGGCTTTTTTATTGGTTACAGCTGTTATACAGCATACAGTGATTTGCTCAATAGATTTGACAAGGAACGAAGAAGTCCTCTATTGCTGCGCGCCTGCCTGCGCGGCATGAAGATGGCTGAAATCGATTTCCTTTTCAATGTTATGCCGATGCATATAAACGCTTTCCACAATTCCGACGCCAAGGTACAGACACGCCACGGAGGAGCCTCCTGAGCTGAAAAAGGGAAGAGTAATGCCGATTACCGGGAGCAGACCCAGGCACATGCCTACGTTGATGACAGTCTGAACCGCCAGCATAGCGAAAAAGCCAAAACAAAGGAATTTACCCAGGTCATCCTTGGCGGAAAGAGCGTTCATGACGCAGCGGAGCATCAGCAGCAAAAGCAGTCCCAGCAGGACGACGCACCCGATAAAGCCCAGCTCTTCTCCGGCTACAGAGAAAATAAAATCATTTTCCTGATAGGGAACCGACCCTGCCGCCACCCGGGGGCCTTCATAGTAGCCCCGGCCATACATTTCGCCGGAGGCGATAGAAATTTTTCCTTGGAGCTGCTGGTAGCCGAACCCATTGGGATCGGATTCCAAATTAAACAGAGTCCAAAACCGCATTTTTTGATCCTCATTTAATACAGAATTCCATAAAATCGGAATACTGACTCCGGCGCAAATGATTAAAGCTAAATAGTATCTAAGCTGAACGCCGGCTACAAAGGTCATAATCAGGAACATAAAGCCAAACACCAAGGCGGTGCCGTCATCGCCCATAAAATGGATTAATCCAATGGGAACCAGCGCGTGGAGGCACAGCGTCATAACCCCTAAAAAGGTTTTCAGCTTGTTTCGTTCCTTCAATACGGCCAAGTGCTTGGCGAAGGTAACGATAAAGAAGATTTTTACCAGCTCTGACGTTTGAAAGGTTCTGCCGGCGATGCGGATCCAAGCCTTGTCGTCGGTGCCCGCAACTTGGATTCCAAAGATGGAAGTGTAGACCAGCGCCAAAACCCCAACCGCGGCGAAAATATACCAAAACTTACACACCACATTGTAATCCATCAGGGAAATCACAACGGCGCAGATATAGCCCAGACCTACCGCTAATATTTGGGTAGCCAAAAAGCCCTTTTCCGAGTCGGCGGACCGGGAAACCGAGTTGATCAGGGCAAAGCCGTAGACAGACGCGGCGATGGTTAAAATCCAGAAAATGTAATCGGTGCGCTTGAAAAAACCGCCGACCGCGCCTAAAAATTTTTTCATAGAAAACCTCCAGTTTTAGGGGGACATTTTATTTTACCTCAAAAGAGATCAATCATGAACGAAGACAGATATTTGTTTCATTATAGTATTTCTCAGAAGCAAGTTCAAGTAAAATACTTTTAACAAATTCTAAAATCTGCCGGTTTACGCTGAAAACCGGTTGTTTTTTCAAAGAAACCAAGAAAAAACAAGAAACCGATGGTTTCCGCTTTTTTTTACGAGAAATTTATGATATAATTTTTTGAGAATGATTTCGAGTGAGGAGATTGGGACTATGTTAAGCGATATTCAAATTGCGCAGCAGGCGGTCTTGAAACCAATAACAAAGATCGCCCAGGAGCTGGGTATTGAGGAAGAGGAGCTGGAGCCCTACGGCCGTTACAAAGCCAAGGTTAACGACAAGCTTTTCCAACGGGTAAAGGATCGGAAGGACGGAAGGCTGGTTTTAGTAACCGCTATTAATCCGACGCCGGCAGGCGAGGGAAAAACCACCGTCACCACCGGTTTGGGACAGGCTATGGCGAAAATCGGAAAGAAAGCGGTTATCGCTTTAAGAGAGCCTTCGCTGGGTCCGGTGTTCGGTGTCAAGGGAGGCGCCGCGGGAGGCGGTTATTCTCAGGTGCTCCCGATGGAGGATATCAATCTTCACTTTACCGGCGATATGCACGCCATTACCGCCGCGAACAATCTTCTGTGCGCTTTGCTGGACAATCACATCCACCAGGGAAATTCCTTGAATATCGACCCCAGAAGGATCCTGATTAAGCGCTGCCTGGATATGAACGACCGTGAGCTGAGAAATATCGTAGCCGGCTTGGGCGGCAGGATCAACGGCGTTCCCAGAGAGGATGGCTTTGTCATCACCGTGGCAACGGAGATCATGGCGATTCTCTGCTTAGCAAGTGATCTCATGGATTTAAAGCGCCGTTTTGGGGAAATCCTGGTGGCTTATACCTATTCCGGAGAACCGGTTTACGCTAAGGATCTGAAAGCGGAGGGAGCTATGACGGCGCTGATGAAGGATGCTGTCATGCCCAATCTTGTGCAAACCCTGGAGGGAACCCCGGCCATTATGCACGGCGGTCCGTTCGCCAATATTGCTCATGGCTGCAATTCCGTGCGCGCGACGAGGCTTGCGCTGAAGCTGGCGGATTACTGCATTACGGAAGCGGGCTTCGGCTCCGATTTAGGAGCGGAGAAGTTTTTCGACATCAAGTGCCGGCTGTCCGGTTTAAAGCCCTCGGCGGTTGTTCTGGTCGCCACTGTTCGGGCCTTGAAATACAACGGCGGCGTGCCGAAGGCAGATCTGAGCGCTGAAAACCTGGAGGCGCTGGAAAAGGGCGTTGCTAACTTGAAGGCTCACATTGAAAATATGAGAAAATATCAGGTCCCTGTGGTAGTTGCTATCAATCGCTTTTTGTCCGACAGCGACCGGGAGCTTCAGCTCATCGAAAAGACCTGCGCTGACTGCGGTGCGGATTTCGCCATGACGGAGGTGTTCGCCAAAGGCGGAGAGGGCGGCAAGGCTTTGGCTCAAAAGGTGGTCGCGGCCTGTGAAAAGCCGTCTAACTTTACACCAATTTATAGCGGCCAGCTCACGATTGCGGAAAAGGTAGAGACCCTGGCAAAGGAAATTTATGGTGCCGATGGGGTGACTTATACGGCTGCCGCGCAAAAGGCTTTGAAGGAAATCCAGGCGCTGGGCGGCGACAGGCTTCCCGTGTGCGTTGCGAAGACCCAGTATTCTCTGTCCGATAATCCCGCCTTGCTTGGCAGGCCGAAGGGCTTCCAGATTACCGTCAGGGATATGAAGCTTTCCAACGGTGCCGGCTTTGTAGTGATTTATACTGGAGACATCATGACCATGCCCGGTCTTCCGAAGGTGCCGGCGGCGGAGAAAATTGACGTTACCGCTGACGGCGTGATCGAAGGGCTGTTCTGATGAGCGGAAAAATTTGTGTGGAAAGCCGTTCTCCGGCCCAAACCGAGCTGATAGGGGAAAAGCTGGCGGCCCAGTTGTCAGGCGGTGAAGTGATTGCCCTTTACGGCGGCCTGGGAATGGGAAAGACCAATTTTGTCCGCGGCTTGGCAAGGGGCCTTGGAGTGGAGGAAGGGGTGTCCAGTCCGACCTTTGCTTTGGTGAATGAGTATCACGGCCGTCTGACCCTGTACCATTTCGATATGTATCGGGTGACGACCTGGGAAGACCTTTACTCCACCGGCTTTTTCGATTATTTGGATACCGGCGCCGTGCTGGCCGTCGAATGGAGCGAAAACATTCAGGAGGCCTTGCCGGAGGATTCTATTCAGGTAGAGCTCCAGCGGGGCGGGACAGACACAGACCGGCTTATTACCATAGAAGGAATCAATGGCTTATGAAAATATTTGCGATAGAATCCTCCGCGAAATCGGCCTCCGCCGCTTTGATCGACGGCGGTGTGCTGTTGGGAGAGTTTTATATTCATACCCAGCTGACCCACAGTGAGACGCTGATGCCCATGGCGGAGGCGCTGCTTCAGAACACCAGGGTTCCTCTGGAACAGGTGGATGTGTTTGCTGTTTCCGCCGGCCCAGGTTCATTTACCGGGATCCGGATCGGCGTGGCGGCGGTAAAGGGAATGGCAATGGCCGCCTCAAAGCCTTGCGCGGCGGTTTCCACCCTGGAAGCGATCGGGGAGAATTACCGGGGGCAGGAGGCGCTGGTGTGCGCGGTGATGGATGCCCGGTGCAATCAGGTATACAACGCGCTGTTCGACTGCGAAAGCGGTGAGGTCACCCGCCTTTGCCAGGACAGGGCGCTTTCAATAGAAGATCTGTTTACTGAACTGGCGGAGACCCCGGCATACCGGGAAAAGAAAATTGTATTTGCCGGCGACGGCGCCAGACTGTGCTTTGACAGGCTCCAGGGGAGACTGGAGGCTAGGCTTGCGCCAGAGCTGTTACGATATCAAAAAGCGTCGAACGTAGCTTTTGCGGCCTTAAGAAAGGCGGAAAATGGACTGCTGTTAACAGCGTCGGAGCTGATGCCGGTGTATCTAAGGCTGCCGCAGGCTACCAGAGAGCTGAACAAACGGAAAGGAGCGAATCAACAATGATCGCGTTAGGAGCGGACCATGGCGGTTACCGTTTGAAAGAAGCGGTAAAGGCTTATTTAGAAGAAAAGGGAATCCCATATAAGGATTTCGGAACCGACAGCGAGGAATCGGTGAATTACGGACCTTACGCTTACCGGGTGGCCCAGTCTATTGTATCAGGGGAATGTGAAAAGGGCGTGCTTTGCTGCGGCACGGGGATCGGAATCTCCATCGCGGCCAATAAGGTGAAAGGTATTCGCGCGGCAGTGTGTACCAATGAATTCTGCGCGGAAATGACCAGGCGCCATAACGATGCAAATATTCTGGCGATGGGCGGCCGTGTGATCGACGAGAAAACCGCGGTGAAGCTTGCGGATATCTTTTTAAATACTCCCTTTGAGGGCGGCAGGCATTTAGAGCGGATTCAGCAGATCGCCGCCATTGAGAACGGAGAAAAATTGTAGGAGGCGTTGAAAAATGGAAAACCAGGTATTTGTCATGGACCATCCTCTCATTCAGCACAAGCTTACGTTCCTCAGGAGCAAGGATACCGGATCCAAGGAATTTCGGGAGCTGGTCAGCGAAATCGGTATGCTGATGTGCTATGAGGCCACCAGGGATTTACCTCTGGAGGATGCGCGGATTGAAACTCCCATTGGTCCGGCCACCACAAAGGTAATTGCCGGTCGCAAAATGGCCTTTATCCCGATTCTGCGGGCGGGCTTAGGCATGGTGGACGGCGTATTGGCTTTGGTGCCCGCGGCAAAGGTAGGTCATATCGGCCTTTACCGGGACCCGAAAACCTTGAAGCCGGTGGAGTATTACAGCAAGCTGCCCAGCGATATTACCGAACGGGATGTGATCGTCCTGGATCCGATGCTGGCTACCGGCGGCTCCGCGATCGATGCCATCGGGATTATTAAGCGCAGCCATCCCAAGAGCATCAAATTTATGTGCATTATCGCCGCTCCCGAAGGGATGAAAGCCTTTACCGAGGCCCATCCGGATGTGCCGGTTTACTGCGCGGCGATGGATAAGCGCCTTAACGACCACGGCTACATTGTTCCTGGCCTTGGCGACGCGGGAGACCGCATTTTCGGCACTCTCTGAGGAATGTTATCTGGTATTCGGGAATTATCTGCTTGCAAAGATATTTTAAGGAATCTGTCAGGCATAAAACCTATAGAGAAAAGGAAACACCCAGCGCCTAGTTTCAGCGTTGGGTGTTTTTTGCGTTATTTTATCGGAGCCTTATGCGCTTGTCAAAGCTGCGTGCTGACCCAGAAAAGTGAAAAGAAGGCTGACATCAGAGAGAATCGAGCATTGCGTCGACGCCTTCGTCTGTGGAGAGGTCGTACGCTCCCGGCGCCTTGCTGAGAGACCAGTTTTCTACATGGCGGATCGTTTCCTTGGGCTCCATACGGTAAAGCGGGCTTAAAGTTTTGATTTCCAGCATTTTATCATCGGTATAGACCTCAAAGGAGGAATTAAAATCAGGATACCGGGCGCTTTTATTGTGGACGTAATGCTTCACAAAAAGGAGTCCCTGATTCAAGTAGGCGGCCCAGTTGGAATAGTTGTTGGTGCCCATACGGAAAGGATTAGAAAAAGTGGGATTCTGCCGAACAGTGATATATTTTTCCCTAAAATCGATCCGGATGTCGCTGACTCGGGTATAGGGCCAAAAGGCATAGCTTCTGTTGGGAATATATGGGCTTTCCTCGGTTGAATTCTGAGGAATGATCAGGGTTCCGCCAGGACGGAGCATCGTGCAGCCGGAAAGGCCCTCCAGCATAGAATCCTTTACTAAATTTTGCGCGGAGTGAACTACCATCATATCCTTGGCATTGTCGGACATCATGATTTCCATCGTGAGGGCAAGGCCGTTTTCCTCCTGCGGAGGCTGGGTAAAGGACACGCTCTCAGGCAGAATGGCGTAAATCACAGGCTTATTATCCGGGTAGTAGGATTCAGGCATTCTTTCAGGACTTGTCCAGAGGCGGTGGCCTCCGTAAGCAAAATATTGGGCGTTTTCTCCGTAGTGTTCCTGTAGAATTGGTTCGGCGCGGCGGTATTCCCGGTTCAGATCGTTGTAAAGGACATTTTCTCCGCCGATGAAGCCGAAATAAATAATACGGGGACCTACGTCGATGGTGACGACTGCCTCAATCATGCCGTTACTGACAGAAAGGCAGTTGCCGTAATTCTCAAATTCCAATTCCTTGATTTCACATGCCATGGAAATCACTCCTTTTTGAGTCTGGCGCTAAGAACGCTGCCTGGCGGCACTGCTGGTAAAATCCAACCCGCAAGGCTGGATCTCGGGAGAAGACAGCGAGTAAAGATCCTCGGCCCGGCTCCCCAGCTGGGCAATAGTCAAAGCGCCTTCTGCCAATTTTTTTAAATCGCCGCCGCGCATGACGATTGGCAGTGAAGCGGTGCGGCGGGCGGTTCTTAAAATTTCGGTACCCTTATCATTCCAGCCCAAAACCCGAAGGTAGGGAGGAATCTGTGAATTATAATCACAGGTCATTTGTAAAAATGCCGATACTATTATACGCCGAATTCTGGCGTGTGTATACCGTTTTGTCTTAATTTCTGCAAATAATTGGTCTAAAGATGTCGTTTTCCTTACCGCTGAAGCGATTCGATACTCTAATCCTTCTGAAACGTCAGGCAGTTTCGCCAGTTCCTCGGGGGAAAGATTGCGTAGAGCCGCCAAAATAGGCCGCTCCAGTGCGGCTAAAGAGCAAGGAGCCCTTCCGGTCTGAATTTCCTCCAGAAGAATCGTAAGCACAGACTCCGGAATAAAACTCTTTACGCCATCATAATCCTTTCTTAACAGGCGGGCGCGCAGATAGGAAGCGCTGGCAAAGCCGCCGGAACCCCTCGAAGGCTCGGATGCATCGTGAGAAGCGCCGGCCCTTGAGATTGTAATTGGCTGAATTGGGGAGGAAAGCAGGGTCAGAGCTTTACAGTATTCGATTGCTAGAATATTGTTGGGTTCCTGAAACAGCCGGGAAATGTCTGAGCCAAAATGAGCCTCAATTGCTTTCTCTCTGGCCGAGGGATAAGAAAATCCCTCTGAAAGCAGAAGCCGGATTTTTTCCTGAATCAACGGAGAGACAGCGGCCTCAGCGGCCTGGAGCAAAGGAGAGGTTTCCCCTAGCTCGCTGCCGAAGCTGAGCAGATCCACACAGCCCAGCCCGTGAGCCAGGGCTACACCGCCTCTTGCAAAGGCTTCCGCACTGGACATGCACCAGGGAAGGGGCAGCTCCAGCACTAAATCCGCGCCGCCGGCCAGGGCGCATTTGGCTCTGGACCATTTGGAAAACATAGCCGGTTCGCCCCGCTGGACAAAGCTGCCGCTCATAATGGCCACAATATGGGTGGCGCCTAGGGAACGGGTTTGGGCCAGGTGATAGGCATGCCCGGCATGAAACGGGTTATATTCGCAGATCACCGCCGCAACCTTGGAAGTATTATCATTATGAATCATAAAAATACGCCTTCACATTTTTAAAATCGTTTCCGCTTATCGCCAAAAAGTTGGAAAAGTCGCGTTTTTCCAAGGGATTGTCCTTGAAATCATTTCTGTAATGTATTATTATATTACTGTAAGTTTTTAAGGTTTGCAAGCAGCCTTTGGATAAAACTTCAATTTAACATCAAATAGGGTTTTAGGAGGAAATGTTTTGAAGATTCTGGTAATCAATGCTGGCAGCTCATCCCTGAAGTACCAGCTCATCGACATGGATGACGAATCCGTTCTGGCAAAGGGAAATTGTGAGAGAATCGGAATGGAGGACGGTATTTTTACCCATAAGACCAACGACGGCCGGGAAAAGCATGTCACGGTTTCTATGCCGGATCATACCGCCGCCTTTACTCAGGTGAAAAACGCTTTGATCGATCCCGAGGTGGGAGTGCTTAAGTCTTTGGACGAGGTTTCCGCGGTAGGCCACCGCATCGTACAGGGCGGCGCGCTGTTCAGCAAGTCTGTTCTGGTAGACGATAAGGTTATAGAGGGCATTGAAAGCCTGATTCCCTTGGCTCCTTTACATAATAAAGCGCACGTCCAGGGCATCCGGGCCTGCATCGAGGTGTTCGGCAAGTCTGTGCCCGAGGTTGTTGTATTCGATACGGCTTTCCATTCCACCATGCCGCCAAAAGCATACATGTATCCCATTCCTTATGAATATTATGAAAAGTACGCGGTTCGCCGTTACGGCTTCCACGGAACCTCTCACCGCTATGTCAGCCACCGCTGCGCGGAACTGATGGGCCAGGATTTGAAGGACCTGAAGATGATTACCTGCCATTTGGGCAACGGTTCCTCCATTTCGGCAATCCAGGATGGAAAGGTGATCGACACCAGTATGGGACTGACTCCCTTGGACGGTTTCATGATGGGCAGCCGCACCGGTACCCTGGATCCCTCTGTGGTAACCTTTGTCATGGAAAAGGAAAATATTACGCCTCACGATATGAGCGAGATGCTGAATAAAAAATCTGGTATGCTGGGCATTTCCGGCGTTTCCAGCGACGACCGCGATGTGACGAAAGCCGCCCGGGAGGGAAATCCCAGAGCGATTTTGGCTCACGAGATGCTGGAATACGAGATCACGAAATTTATCGGCGCCTATGCCGCGGCTCTGAACGGCTGCGACGTGATCGTATTCACCGCGGGCCTGGGAGAAAACCAGGCTCATCACCGCCAGGTGATCGGCGACGGCCTGACCTATTTGGGCGTTAAGATCGACCCGCAGCTGAATGAGGAAATGATCCGTGGGAAAGAGGGCCTGATCTCTACGCCGGATTCTAAGGTAAAGGTGTATGTCATACCAACCAACGAGGAGTTGGTGATTGCCAGAGACACCAAGGAAATCGTGGAAGCCCTTTAAGCTCTTTTCCTAATGGTACGCATCGGCGCGGTTGGCCGGTAAAAACCAAAGCATGTCTAAAGCATCAGTAAGGAGTTTGGAATTTACTGATGATTGATAAATTAAATTAGTTTGGAGGTACTTAATTATGTTCTGTCCTCAGTGTGGTAAAGAAACAGCCAGTGGAAATTCTGTTTGCGAGCATTGCGGCGCCCCCTTGTGGGCGGATACCAACGCTCCCCAGCAGCCACAGGCTACGGTAGAACAGGCCCAGCAGCCTGTGGAACAGCCTCAGGCTCCGGCAGCTCCCGCGGAGAACCCGGTTCCTCAGCAGCCGGTCGCTCCCCAGCAGCCCTATAATGCGGTTCCGCCCCAGCCTCCCGTGGCGCCCCCTCAACCCCCGGTTTATCCTCAACAGCCCTATAACGCGGTTCCGCCTCAGCCTCCCGTGGCGCCTCCTCCGGCTTATCCGCAGCAGCCCCAGCAGCCGGCGCCTCACATCAGCAACTATCTGGCGTGGGCGATCGTTTGTATTTTTCTGTGCTGGCCTCTGGCGATCCCCGCTATTGTATATGCCAGTAAGGTAAATAACCTGATTGCGATGGGCGACTATGAGGGCGCTATGAACGCTTCGAAAAATGCCAAAACCTTCTGCATTATCGCTACCGTTTTGGGCGCGATTGCCATTGTGCTGGGAATTATTGGCGGTATTATTGGCGGTATGGCTGCCTCCTCTTATTATTACTATTATTAATCCATGAGGTCTAAAAACCCTTTTAAAAGGTATCCAAGGACTGCGTTTGCCGTGCTGGTTTTTCTCTGCGCGGCAGGCGCCGTCTTTTTGTACTTTCATAAGCCTGGGGAAATCAGCTGGATGCCGCCTTGCTTTTTTTATGAATGGACAGGTTTTTATTGCATTGGCTGCGGTACGGGCCGGATGTGTTATTCGCTGCTTCATTTGGATATCGTAACTGCGGCGCGGTGTAATATATTGGCTCTTATTGCGGTGCCGTTAATTGGCTACACCATGCTTCGTTACGGTATTAAGATATTCACTGGCTGCGATAAGCTGCCAAACCCGTGGTACCACCCGGGCTTTAGTCGGGTATTGGTGTTTTTGCTGCCCGCTTTCTGGATTTTGAGGAATATTCCGATTGAGCCTTTTATTTGGCTCGCTCCTATTAGCATTTGACAAAATAAAAAGCTGCGGCATACCATTTGCCGCAGCTTTATTTTGTCAGGCGTGGTGGCCTTCGGCAACGGTATCGTGTTCCCGGAACAGCAGGGAAATACACCAGATAGCCGCCAGTGCCACGATCGTGTAAATGATCCGGCTGATAATAGATCCCTGGCCTCCGCAGATCCAGGCCACCAAGTCAAACTGGAAAATTCCGATCAGGCCCCAGTTGATGCCGCCGATAATGGTTAAGATCAAAGCGAGTTTATCAAGCATGGGTTTCACTCCTTTTTAGAATAAGCGGATTTCCGCTTACTCCTAGTATGGCCGGTAATTTCTCCGTTATACGGCGCAGTGGGAAAAGAGAGCTTATGAAATCTGAGCATGAGAAAGGTTTTCCGCTGTTGGAAGCCGTGTCTAAATTTTATTGAAAGAAAAATCCGATAAAAATACGAAAGGCAAGGCTTACCGATGAATTTATTTTATCCCAAGACCCTAATGATATTTTCGAATGGCTTCCATAAAATAAAAAAGCGAAAGATTTTTTAATCTTTCGCTTTTTTATTGGGTTTGCTGTTCGTTTTGCCCGGCCTTTTTCGCTTTCTGCGCCTTGATGATTTTCAGCCGTGAGAAATCCTCACGGCTTTTTTCGTCTAAAGCGCTGGTAATCATTTTCACCGTTGCCTCAAATCTGGGAATCATAATATTTTTCAGCGCATTTGCACGTTTTTGTGTTTTTTTAATGGCATCCGCCAGCCGGTAAACGCTGTTTTCGATTTCCGCTAACTCAGCAGTCAATTCTTTCACCCTGTGGAATCTGGCATATGCCTCATCCAGCATTTCGTTGGAGGAGATCAGGCCATAGGGAATATGGTTATCCTCTCGGTCGTCGATAGATACAATAGGGATTTCCACGCCCATGACGCTGCGATAGGATAAGCCAAGGGATTCCTCCTCGGGCACCGTTCCGGCCAGCTCCTCGCAGATCCCCAAGGTAGTGTTTGCGCGCTGCAAGGCTAAGTAAGCCTTGGAATAGGTGTCGTCGATGGTATTCTGAATTTCCGTCGCCCGGTCGATTAGGGTCATCATTTCCCGAACTAGAATATTCCGTTTCCGATCCAGAAGGTCGTATCCGGTTTTGGAAAGGGCAAGGGATTTCTTTGTTGCCATCAGATTGCCCTTTGTGGGAGCGGTTTGTATACTCAACGGAAAGTCACCTCGCTTTACTGCTTACTGAGCCTCATTAAATGATTTTACCTGGCTGGTCAGATCCTCCGGAGACAAATCTACCGCGGCGGCCACCTTAGCCTGATCTGAAGCCTCCAAATTCTTGGGCTTGTAAAATTCATCCAAAAGCTTAGGATCCACACGGTCCAGTTCAGAACGTGGAAGTGTGGATAGAAGCTCCCAGCCTAAATTCAGGCTTTGCTCGATGCTTCTGGATTCGTGAGAGCCTTGGGTGATAAACCGTTCCTCAAACAGCCTGCCAAATTCCAGCAGCCGCTTGTCGTTGGGAGAAAGCTCCTCCTCGCCGATAACGGAGGCCAGGCTTCTGGCGTCCATCACCTTGGAATAGGAGGCAAAGAGCTGGTTTGCCAGATCCTGATGATCCGCACGGGTAAAACCTGCGCCGATACCGTCCTTCATCAGACGGGAAAGGGACGGCAGGACGGAAACCGGAGGATAAATGCCGCCGCCCTCCAGGGAACGGTCTAAAACGATCTGTCCTTCTGTGATATAGCCGGTCAAATCGGGCACCGGCTGGGTAATGTCGTCGTTGGGCATGGTTAAAATGGGAATCTGGGTCACAGAGCCCTCCCGGCCCTTTACCATGCCTGCGCGTTCGTACATAGAGGCAAGGTCGGAGTACAGATAGCCGGGATAACCGCCCCGGCCGGGAATCTCACCCTTGGAGGAGGAGAATTCACGGAGGGCCTCGGCGTAAGAGGTCATGTCGGTCATAACCACCAGGACGTGCATATTTTTCTCAAAGGCCAAGTATTCGGCGGCGGTCAGAGCGCAGCGGGGGGTCAGGGTGCGCTCGATCACCGGGTCGTTGGCCAGGTTAACGAACATCACTACCTTTTGCAGCACGCCGGATTCGTCGAAGGAGCGGCGGAAATAGTCGGCAACGTCCTTCTGCACGCCCATAGCGGCGAACACAATACAGAACTGGGCGCTTTCATCATTAGCGATTTTAGCCTGACGGACGATTTGAGCGGCCAGGTCGTTGTGGCGCATACCGGAGCCGGAGAAGATAGGAAGCTTCTGGCCGCGGATCAGGGTGCAGAGCACATCGATGGAGGAAATGCCCGTGCAGATATAGTTTTTCGGATACACCCGGGAAACCGGATTGATGGCGGTGCCGTTGATGTCCATTCGCTTTTCCGGGAAGATTTCTCCCAGCCCGTCGATGGGATGTCCGGCTCCGTCAAAGGTGCGGCCCAGAATTTCCTCGGACAGGGGAAGCTCCATGGGCCGGCCGATCAGATGGGTGCGGGTGTTGCCCAGAGAAATGGAATGGGTGCCCTCGAATACCTGAATGACCACCCGCCTGCCCTCGATCTGCACAATTCTGCCCTGGCGCCGGGTGCCGTTATCCAGATGGATCTCCACCATCTCTTCATAGGAAGCGTGGTCCACATCGTCCAGCACGATGAGGGAACCGTTGATTTCTTTTACGCCAACGTAATCAAGAATCATAGTTTCATGTTCCTTTCTGGGTATCGGGCTTATGCTTTCGCCCCGGCGGGCATCGGCAGTGCCGCGCCGGTTTTCGCCGCGTTAGGATCTAACAGGGTGGCGATGGAAGTGTCGATATCCTTGATATAATCGTCGAACATTTCAAGCTTGTCGTTGGGAATGTCGTACTTCATGGTGGCAAGCTTGTCGAATAAGCCAAGCTCTATGATCCGGGAAATCGGAATAGAGGCCGAAATCAGCTGTCTGGCTTTCTTGTTCAAATAAAGAATCACCTTCATCATCAGCTTTTGCTTGGTGAGAGGCACAAAGGTATCGTCCGGATGGAAAGCGTTCTGCTGCAAGAAGCCTACCCGGATGACGCGGGCGATCTCAATCACCAGCTTCTGGTCGTCGGGAAGCACGTCTGCGCCGATCAGCTTAACAATTTCCATCAGCTGGCTTTCCTCGTGAAGGATAGAATTGATCCGGGTACGGTATTGGATGAAATCCTTGCCCAGATTCTTTTCAAACCAGGGATCCAGGTCGGTAAAATACTCGCTGTAGCTGGTCATCCAGTTGATGGCGGGGTAATGCCTGGCGTAAGCCAGAGACTTATCCAGAGCCCAGAAGCACCGGGTAAACCGTTTGGTATTCTGGGTTACAGGCTCGGAAAAATCGCCGCCCTGGGGAGATACGGCGCCGATAACGGATACGGAGCCTTCCTGGCCGCAAAGAGTCTGGACGCGGCCGGCCCGCTCGTAGAAATCCGCCAGGCGGGAGGGAAGATAAGCCGGAAAGCCCTCCTCCGCGGGCATTTCCTCCAGACGGCCGGAGATTTCCCGGAGAGCCTCCGCCCACCGGGAGGTGGAATCAGCCATCATCGCCACGTGATAGCCCATATCGCGGTAATATTCCGCCAAGGTGATACCTGTATAAATAGAAGCCTCGCGGGCCGCTACAGGCATGTTGGAGGTATTGGCGATCAGCACGGTGCGGTCGGTCATAGGACGGCCGGATTTCGGGTCTACCAGCTCGGAGAACTCATCTAAAACCTGGCTCATTTCATTGCCCCGTTCCCCGCAGCCAACATAGATGATGATGTCCGCGTCGCACCATTTGGCCAGCTGGTGCTGAGTCATGGTCTTTCCGGTGCCGAAGCCTCCGGGAATAGCGGCGGTGCCGCCCTTGGCGATAGGGAACATGGTGTCGATGATCCGCTGGCCGGTGATCAGGGGAACGTCGGGGGGCTCCCGTCTGGCGATGGGCCGGGAATTTCGGATGGGCCATTTCTGACAGAGGGTGAGCTCATGGATGCGGCCCCTGCCATCCTTCAGTACTGCGATTGTGTCGTGAAGCCTGTAAAGCCCATTAGGCTTTACTTCGATGACCTCTCCCTCCACACCAGGCGGCACCATGCATTTATGGGTGATAATGGGAGTCTCCGGCAAGGTGGCGTAAATCTGCCCGGAGGACAGCCGGTCCCCGGCCTTACAGGTCAGAGTGACATCCCATTCCTTTTGATCGTCCAGAAGCGATACGGTGGTGCCTTTCGCGATAAAGGCGCCGTCTGCGGCCTCCAGCGCTTTCAGCGGGCGTTCGATGCCGTCGAAAATATTATCCAGGATACCAGGCCCCAGCAGGATATTCATCGGCGCGCCGGTACCGTAAACCGGTTCGCCGGGGCGCAGGCCGGTGGTTTCCTCGTAGACCTGGATGGTGGTGATTTGATCGGAAATCTTAATGACCTCGCCGACCAGGCGGCTGTTGCCCACGTAAACCTGCTCCATCATGGAGAAGCTGCGGGAATTTTGAACCGTGACAACAGGGCCGTTGATTCCGAAAATTACATCTTGGTTCATAGTAGTAAATCATCTCCAAACATTGCCGGGAAAAGGAAACGCCCTTTCCCAGACGGGCAGTTAAACTATGGTTAAACCGGAGTTGGCGAAAAACCATTCATACTGGGCTTCCAGCTTGCTGTCCATGGTTTCGTCGGCCACCAGGCCCATTTCCAGGTTGGAGCCGCGGATACCGCCGATCACGATGGAATCGTCCGCCTTTACCTCGCAGGGAAGCGAAAAGGCTTTTTGAATCCGGTCGGCGTAAACCAGGTCGGCTTCCCTGACCAAAAGAACAGTGCCGGGTTTTGTCAGCGTTTTGGCGATGGAGGAGGCATATCCCTCCAGCAGGGAGGGATAGGTATCCGTCTGGGTATAAGCCAAAAGCTTTTCCTTGGCTCTTTCAAATACCTCTTGGGTAATCTGCCGGCGCTGCAGAAATAGCTTTCTTTTGCCTTCCATTTCCTCGTGGGAAATTTCCGTGGCGACCTCTTTCCGCATCTGAGCCATTTCCTTTTGAATGAGGGTGTAGGCGTCGGTAAGAACTTCGATTTCCGCCTTTTTCAGCTCTTCCTCTTTAAACTGCTCGACTTCCGCGTGAATTTCATTACGCTGCTGTTCCGCGTATTTATTGATCGCTTCTAAAAAAGCGGAGGCTTTTTCATCACTGGGCATCATGCAACCCCCATTCTCATTATATTTTTACGCCGATCGCATCCCGGACATATTTGGTGATGGAATCCTTGGTCCGCCCGTTTCCATGGCGGTCAGGGATTTCCACAATCAAGGGACGCTGCCGGTTCAGCTTCAAGTCGTAGACAAGGTCGGGACAAAGCTTTACCAGCTTTTCCGTCATTAGGATCACTGCCACATCCTCCCGGGCCATGGCGTCGGTAAGAGCCTTTTTCACTTCCTCGTCCTCGTGCACCAAAACGCCGGTGATGCCGGCCAAGCGCATGCCTACGATGGTATCGATGTTATCGCTGATCAAGTGGAATTTCATAAGGGAACCCTTCTTTATCCTTAAATTAGATCTTCGCCAGGATCAAGATGGAAACCAGCAGGCCGTACAAAGCGATACCTTCGCCAAGCGCTACGAAGATCAGCGCCTTGCCGAAGGCCTTGGGATCCTCAGAGGTAGCGCCGATTGCGGCGGGAGCGGCGGCGGCCACGGCGATTCCTCCGCCGATGCCGGCGATGCCGGTAGACAGGGCGGCGGCGATCAGACCCATTCCGTTAGCCGAGCTGGCGGCTGCCGCGGCGGTGGAAGCGTCAGCGGCTTGGGCGACCATAGGCACACCGAAGCAGAACAGGGTGACCACTAAAAAGGAAACCAGCTGAACCGCCACAGCCTTTTTGGTTTTCGTTCCTCTTTTCACCGCCCGGGTCGCTAAAACCACAGACAATACTAAGAAGCATACTGGCAATAAAAACAGATAATCCATCATGAATACCTCCAAAATAAGATTCAAAATTTATTGAAACGGGAAAGTATTCCCCGTTTAATGCTTTTCAACCGTAACCGGATGGAAAGGGATGCCGTCTCCGTCATAGAACCGGCTGAACATTTCGTAATATTCCAGCCTGAGCACCTGAATGGCCACCAGCAGGGCTTCCAGCCCCATGACGAAAGCATTGCCGACGATCAAAACCAGTACATAGCCGATGCCGCTGCTCATTTCCGCTAAGGTAAATACCACCAGCATCATGCCGGCGTGAACCAGCACATAAGCGCCTACACGGAGAAACGACATGGTATTCGTGGCGTAGCTCAAAATGGTTTCAAAGGTCTCAAAAAAGCCCTGGATAATGTAATCTCCCCATTTTTCCGGCTTCCAGTCCGGATCTCTGGCCACCAGCTTTCCCAAAACCTCGTTGAACCAAATGCAGAGCAGGGGAAGGATAATTAAGCAGATAATATACGCCGTGTTCATCACTGGGATACCGGCGAACATTTGAAGCACCAGCCCCACGAGCAGCGAGCCGTAGAAAACCAGCCCGGCTACGCCGTTGGGACCGAAAATGGCCTTGGCGTATTTTTTCTGCTTCAGGCCGCTGATAATGTTCAAGGCCATAGCGATGACCACCATGACGCAGCCAACGCCTACCGAGGTGTAAATGATGTAGTTGGTGGTGGCGGGTTCCATGACATGAATCGGCTTTTCCGCGAAGCCCATAGCCTGATAAAGGGGGTTAAAGGTGTTTTCAAAGCCGAAGCAGTCGCCGAATAGGATGCCGAACAGGGCGGAGGAAATGCCGCAGGGGATCAGAATTCTGCCGATGGACATTTTCTTAAGCCGCCACATGAGAAATCCTGCTATGGAAAGGATCACGCCGTGGCCAAAATCGCCGAACATAGCGCCGAAAATCAGCACATAGGTGATGGCCACAAAGGGGGTCGGGTCGATCTCGTGGTAATTAGGCAGGCCGAACATATCCACAAAGAACTCAAAGGGCTTGAAAAGCTTTTTGTTTACCAGGCGGGTGGGAGGCGTGTGCCGAACCGCCTCGCTGGCGTCCTCAACAGCGTAATCAATTCCGTCGATTTTGGAAAGGCGCTCCCGGAAATTCTCCTCGTCCTCCTCGGGAATCCAGCCGGTTAAGATAAAGCTGTTATCGTGCTTGGCCACATATTTCCGGATATTGAAATAAGTGTCCAGCTCCTCAAGCTTGCTGAAAACCTGCTGGCACTTTTCCGCCTCCTGGTTCCAGTTATCGTCAATTTGTTTTTGCAGTCCGGCGATCTGCGCCTTCAGTTCCGAGATTTTCTCCTGAAGCTCCTGGAGCATTTTTTCCGGGGTGGATTCCAGCGCCTTAACCCTCAGACGTTCGAAATAAAGGCCGGAGAAAATGGTGTCCACCTGCTGAATGTATTCCACAGGAGCGATATAAACGCCCCAATAGTGGGTGGCGTCGCTGGTGCACTGAAAGAACAAAACATAGGGGTTATCCTCATATTTTGAGAGCTTTTCATAGCACTCCTTTGGAATACGCCCGAACCGGAATTTAATATATTTGCATTCGGCAAGCTTCTTTAAATCCAGATTCAAACCTACGAAATGGCCGATTTCCACCGTCTGCTTCACATAGCTCTCCTGGAGCTCCTCCAGCGCTTCCTTTTGATTTAAAAGCTCATCCATCCGCCCGGAAAACCGTTCTACATAATTTTTCAGTTCATAGTGGGGAAGATCCAGCCTTCTGGTATCCACCACGTCCAGATCCTTTCCGATGCGGATTAAAAGGCTTTTCAGCTCCTGGAGGATGTCTGAATAAGGATTTGCGTCTGTAAAGGTAGTGAACTTTCGGGTATCGGAATAAAACGAAAGAGCGTCATCCGGATGGAAATACTGAGTTTGGCCGCAAAGACGGATGACATCGTCCAGCTTGTCGGTAACGCCGATAATACTGGCAATTTTAACTTTAGAAACAGCCACGGCGCTCTACTCCTCTCTCATTGCTCAGCCTGCTTTATCCGTGGGCAGGATCAGCAATTTTTTAATATCATCTACAGAAACCTGATATCGGATGCCTTCTACAATGGTAGTAATATTGTGGACCTCGGTATCAGCGAGGAAAATGTAGGAAAGAAGCACTACCGGAGGATGGGAGGAAAAGTGAATATAGTGCTTGCCGGAGATAAATTTTATCCTTTGCGCCAGCTCATCCACGAAATTGTATTCCACATTAGCGGTCTTTTTCCCGCGGGAGGTGGTACGGAAGATGGCGGCGGCCTGATTGGCGGTTTCCGCGTGGATCAGAGCGTTTAGCTGCTTGGGCTTTAAAGAACCGAAAGGGAGAAGATTTTTCTCAATGAACTCCGGATGGGCCCGAAACCTTTTTTTCATACGGATGATCCGGGCGTAATTCTCCAGATCGATGTAGCCCTGGAACAGCTCCCTGACTTCCTTTTTTGTTTTTCCCCTGACGCGGTGGTCGATGATTTCCTGCACATGGGAAAACAGATAGGAATAAAGCTGGTTTTCGACGGCGAAAACATCCACCGGCTCTCCAGGCTTGGGCTCAAAGGGGGCCAGCAGACGGCGGTAGACCGAACTGCCCAGAGCGTCTAGAAATTCGCCGTAGGTTTGGATGCTGGAAAACTGCTCCATGTGGATTTTAGTGTGCTTGGCAAGATAAAGGGGAGCGGCCTGGGAATATTCTTCCTGCCGGCCGGCGGACATCAGCATAAGAGCATCCAGAATTTCCTCAATCTCAGCCCTGGCGATCACATAATCGGCGAGCTGCTCGCCTACAGATAATTCATAACGAACAAAGGAGCTTAAATTATAAAACAGCTTTTGCTTAATCAAAACCTCAAGCTGCCCCCGATGGATATCGTACTCATTGATTCCGGTGAGCACGTCGTGATAATCGGTGTTAGCCTTCAGATAGGCCGCCACCTCGGCCACGGATTTGCAGTCCAAAAGATTGCGGTAATCCTTTTCCTTCAGCCGCTTGCCGTATTTCGCGCGGGCCTTGGCCAGCACTACATTAGAAGATAAGGAGGAAAGCATGCGATCACTCTCCTATCACACGGCCTACGATAGCGTCTACCCAATTGCCGCCTTGCTGACGGTACAGCTCCTGCATTTTGATCAATTGAACCTCGTACTTCTTTTCTGCGTCCGCCAGAATTTGACGGGCCTGATTTTTTTCCTGAATCCGGTTTAATTCAATCCGCTTTCTGGCCCTGGCTAAATAATTCTCGCGGATTCGTTCTTTTGTCTCCGCGATTTCCTGGGCGGACAGGGCCTTGCTGCGGTTAGCCTCTTCGGTAATTTCTTGGGCTTTTTCGTCCATATCCACGATTTTTTTTATCATATCCTGCATGGTAAAAGCACCTCCTAAAAGGACAGCGCAGGGAATTTTCCCAAATACAATTCCCTGCGCCTCTCTGCGCGTCTTTCAAATATTATTGTTTTACTAACTCAGATTATAGTCCTAAAAGTCAAATTGTTCAAGCGGTCAAATAAATTTTTATAGGAATGCCATAAAATAAAGAACCAGGTCAAAAATATTTGGCAGGAAAAATTAACAGTGAAAATTAATTTTTTAAGCTTTGCAGGGGAGCGGGGATTCTTCCGCCCCGGTGAATGAATTTAGCGGGAGAGCAAGGGTTGACCTCCATGACCGGGCCTTCGCCCAGCAGTCCGCCAAAGCTTAATTCATCGCCGGCTTTTTTGCCGATGGCGGGAATTACCCGCACAGCGGTGGTTTTGGAGTTCACCATGCCGATGGCGGCTTCGTCGGCGATGATCCCCGAAATAACCTCAGAAGAAGTATCCCCTGGAATAGCGATCATATCCAGGCCCACGGAACAGACGGCGGTCATCGCTTCCAGCTTGGTCAGGCTCAGGGCGCCGGTCCGCGCGGCGTGAATCATTCCGGCATCCTCAGTGACCGGAATAAAAGCGCCGGAAAGGCCGCCTACATGTGAGGAGGCCATTACGCCGCCCTTTTTCACAGCGTCGTTGAGCAGGGCCAGACAGGCGGTGGTGCCGTGAGCGCCGCAGGTTTCCAAACCCATTTCCTCCAGAATATGCGCCACGGAGTCGCCAATGGCGGGAGTGGGGGCCAGGGAAAGATCGATAATGCCATAGGGCACGCAAAGCCTGCGGGAAGCCTCCTGGGCGACCAGCTGGCCCATCCGGGTGATTTTAAAGGCGGTCTTTTTTATGATATTGGCGATTTCCGTAATATCGCAGCCTGTGCCGGCCTTCGCAAGGGCGGCCCGCACCACGCCGGGACCGGAAACGCCTACGTTTACCACACAGTCCGGCTCTCCCACGCCGTGGAAGGCGCCTGCCATGAAGGGATTGTCCTCTGGAGCGTTGCAGAATACCACCAGCTTGGCCGCGCCGATGCAGTCCCGGTCGGCGGTGCGCTCCGCGGTTTCTCGAATGATTTTTCCCATTTTTTCCACTGCGTCCATGTTGATGCCGGCCTTCGTGGAGCCGATATTTACGGAAGAGCATACGTGCTCCGTCACGTCCAGGGCCTCGGGAATGCTTTCGATCAGGGCATAGTCGCCGGGACCAAAGCCCTTCTGCACCAGAGCGGAGTAGCCGCCCAGGAAATTGACGCCGGTGCTTTGGGCGGCTCTTTCCAGGGCTTTGGCCATTTTTACCGGATTTTGGGCTTGATGGGCGGCGGCGATCAGGGAGACGGGAGTCACCGAGATCCGCTTATGGATGATAGGGATTCCATACTCCTTGCTGATGTCCTCGCCGGTTTTCACCAGATCGCCCGCATAGCGGCAGATTTTGTCGTAAATATGGTCGCAGGTGCTTTCTATGCCGCCGCCAATGCAGTCCAGCAAGGAAATCCCCATGGTAATGGTACGTACGTCCAGGTTTTCATCATCAATCATGGTGATAGTTTCTAAGATATCGCGGGTGTTCATCATAACAGTAAGCCGTTCCTTTCCCGTTTTAGATTCTGTGCATGGAGTTGAAAATATCCTCGTGCATGACATGGATTTTTAAGCCTTCCTGCTCTCCTAAGGCGGTCATCTGATCGACCAGCTCGTTAAAGGGAACTGTGGCTTTTTCCAAATCCACCAGCATAATCATAGCGAAAAGATCCTGCAGAATCGATTGGGTTACCTCGGTGACGTTTACGTTTTCTTTCGCGCAAACCGCCGAAACCTTTGCCAAAATACCCACCATATCCTTGCCGATTACCGTAATTACCGCTCTCATGAAGCGTACCTCCCGAACATATCATAGTTTCATTGTAATCCTTTTTATTATGAACGGAAACCTTTGGACTGTCAAGCGAAAACCAGAGAGGCAGAGGGGGTTTAACATCTCTTTAACCAGATTTCACAAAATGATACAGATTTTTAGGGGAAACCAGGTGGATTCCTGCCAGAAAGAAGCCTAGGCATTCTAAACGGCGTGTGATATAATAAATATAAATATTGCTGTATTGCCGCAATGCTGAGAAGCAATCCGTCTGTTTTGGCGCAGCTGTCCCTTAAGATGATTTGCGGCGGAACAGATAGTAAGACGCAAAGCGCGTTAAGATACCTATTAAAACGGAGGAAAACTGATGCGTTACCACTATATTTCTGACAGCCATGTCCATTCCGACTGCTCCTTCGACGGAACCGACCCGGTTATGATGATTTGCGAGAGGGCCGCCGCCTTAGGCCTTTACTCCATCGCCGTCACCGATCACTGTGAATGCGATATTTATTATAAAGAGGGCTTTGACCGTTCTGTGGTACAATCCTTTTTTGAGACCAGAAAGGCCAGGGCGGTGTTTTACGGCAGGCTTCAGGTATACGCCGGCATCGAGCTGGGCCAGCCCATCACCGATCCGAAAGCGACCCGGGAGGCCTTGTCCGCCGGCGCCTTCGATTTTGTGCTGGCTTCGGTACATAATCTGCCTGGCCAAAAAGACTTTTATTATTTGAATTATACAGATGAGAATGTGGACCCCCTGCTCAGCGATTATTTTGACCATGTGCTTCAGGTGGCAAAGTGGGGGCAGTTTGATTCCCTGGCCCATTTAACCTATCCTCTACGCTATATACTGGCCCAGCCGGGACTCAGGGTGGAGCTGTCCAAATACCGAGAGAAAATCGACGCTGTTTTGCTGGAGCTGATTCAGCAGAAAAAGGCTTTGGAGGTGAATACCTCCGGACTTCGCCAGCAGATCGGCGATACTCTTCCAGACGCTGGGATCGTCCGCCGTTTTTACGAGCTGGGAGGAACCTATGTGACGCTGGGGTCGGACGCTCACCGCTGGGCGGATGTGTCCGCCGGCATTGAAGAGGCCATGTCCATGATCTATAAAACCGGCTTCCGGCATTATACGATTTATTCCAAGCGAGAGCCTCGATTGGTGCCGATTGAGTAGACAAAAAAGTGGAAAAGGAGTATAATATAGGCTAATTATCAGCCGGACGGCAGGTTCAGGCTGATGGTTGGCTTATTTTATAAATAAAACATAAATTTGAAAGGAATGATACCAAGATGAATGATTTGCTTACCCTTCTCAGTGAGAACGCCCGTCTCACCGCGGCGCAGCTGGCCGTAATGCTGAATAAAACAGAGGCGGAAGTAGCGGCGGCGGTCAAAAGCTACGAGGAAAGCGGCGTCATCAAGGGATATAAGGCGCTGATCGATTGGGACAAAGCGCCGGTAAAGTCGGCCTCCGCCATTATTGAGCTGAAGGTGACTCCGAAAAAGGAGACCGGCTTTGACGAGATCGCCAGGCGGGTAATGGCTTTCGATGAGGTGGAGAGCGTCTATTTAATGGCGGGAGCCTACGATTTCGCTGTGATCGTCCGGGCGGCGACTATTCAGGATATCGCTATGTTCGTGGCAAAGCGTTTGTCCACCTTGGATTCCGTTATTTCCACAGCCACTCATTTTGTGCTGACCAGGTATAAGGATTCGGGAATGATCCTCTGTGATGACGGTGATGTTGATGAAAGAGGGGATATGTGGCTGTGATTGATTACCAGCAGTTTATGAACGACCGGATCCAGAAGGTAAAGCCTTCGGGCATCCGACGTTTTTTCGATATCGCTAACGAAATGGACCATGTGATTTCCCTGTCCATCGGCGAGCCGGATTTTTCCACGCCCTGGCACGTCCGCCAGGCGGGAATCGAATCACTGGAAAAGGGAAGAACCTGGTATACCCCAAACCGGGGGTTTGCCGAGCTTCGTCAGGAAATCTGCAATTATTTTCAACGGCGTTTTCATGTTTCCTATGACGCTTCCTCCGATGTTCTGGTGACGGTGGGAGGCAGCGAGGCGATCGACCTGGCCATCCGCACCATCATCGCCCCTGGCGACGAGGTGCTGATTCCCCAGCCCTGCTTTGTCTGTTACGAGCCGATGGTGCAGATGGCCCAGGGGGTGCCGGTGATCATTGAAACCAAGGAGGAAAACAGCTTCCGTCTGACGCCGGAGGAGCTGCTTTCCCATATCAGCCCAAAAACAAAAATGCTTATTCTGCCTTATCCCAACAATCCCACCGGCGGCGTGATGCGCCGCCAGGATTTGGAAAAGGTGGCCGAAATTGTCCGGGAACGTAATTTATTCGTCCTTTCCGACGAGATTTACGGCGAACTGACTTACGGCGGCGAGCCTCATGTCTCTTTCGCGGAAGTTCAGGATATGAAGGAGCGCACCGTGGTGATCAGCGGCTTTTCAAAGGCTTACGCTATGACGGGATGGCGGCTTGGCTACGCCTTGGGGCCGAGCCCGATCATCGGCCAGATGACTAAGCTGCACCAGTACGCGATTATGAGCGCTCCCACCACGGCCCAGTACGCGGCGATTGAGGCGCTGAAAAACGGAGACGAGGATATTGAGTATATGCGCCGGCAGTACGATATGCGCCGCCGGCTGCTGGTAGACGGCCTGCGGGAAATGGGCCTTTCCTGCTTTGAGCCGGAGGGAGCGTTTTATGTGTTCCCCTGCATTAAAAGCACAGGCCTTTCCTCCGAGGAATTCTGCGAGCGGCTGATCTACTCCGAGCGGGTAGCGGTGGTGCCCGGCACCGCATTCGGAGAGTGCGGAGAAGGGTTCATCCGGGTCAGCTATTCCTACTCTCTAAAGCATCTTACCGAAGCTCTGGGTCGGATGAAGCGATTTGTCGCCTCGCTGCGGAATGAAGGGGGAGAAAAATGAAGCTGACGGTAAACGCGCCGGCAAAGATCAACCTGACCCTGGATATTATCGGCAGGCGCAACGACGGCTACCATTTGGTAAAAATGCTGATGCAGTCGGTAGACGTGTGCGACACGGTAACGGTTTGGGATGATGCGGACAGCCCTATTCAGGTGTTTTGCAACCGGGAGGAAATCCCGGTGTCGGAAGCCAATACCGCTTACCGGGCGGCACAGGCCTTTTTTGAGGCGGCCAAAATAGAGAATCCCTGCATTGGAATCAAGATCAAAAAGAGGATTCCCATGGCGGCTGGACTGGCGGGAGGAAGCGCCGACGCCGCCGCGGTCATTGTAGCGCTGGACCGTATGTTTGAGACCAGGCTCTCTGAGGCTGAGCTGACGGATATCGGAGAAAGGGTTGGCGCGGATGTGCCGTTCTGCATCTTCGGAGGCACCATGCTGGCGGAGGGAATCGGCACGATTCTGACGCCTCTGCCGGATTTGCCGGACTGCTATATCGTGCTTTCCAAGCCGGAAATTTCCGTTTCCACCCAAAAGGCTTACTCTTTGGCGGATAAGCATCTGTTGTGGGAAAGCCCTGAAACTGACGACGCAGTGGAAGCGGTGTGCAACGGCGATATAGAGGAAGTTGCCAACTGTATCTATAATAAATTTGAAAAAGTCTTAAACCTGCCGGAGGTAGCCTCTATCAAGCGGATGATGCTGGAAGCCGGCGCCTTAAACGCGGGGATGAGCGGCAGCGGGCCGACGGTATTCGGTATTTTTAAGGACAAAGGCATGGCGGAGGGCTGCGCCCGCTCCTTGGAGGAATACTGCGACCAGGTGTTTGTGTGCCGTCCGGTCTCAAAGGGCTGTGAGATTGTGGATTAGCGCTTGTATAAAAATGGAAAAAACCGTCCATACTCAGACAGAAATGTTTGAAAGGACGGTTTTTTTTGATGAAATCTTTGAGGAAGCCCTTGTTCTCGAAAAAGAAAACATATTTGTCAGTGCTGGAAAAATCACTGCTTCTGGGCCTGCTTCTCAGCTTTTTACTTACTATGACGGGCTTTTCCGGCCAGTGCGAGGCGATTGAAAACCAGGTGTTCCGGTTCCATGTGCTGGCCAATTCCGATTCTCAGGAGGATCAGGCGTTGAAATTAAAGGTCCGGGACCGGGTTTTGGAATATTCCGAGGGATTATTTCAGAATGCTCAGACCCGGGAAGAGGCAGAAGCCTTAGCCGCCGCCCATTTACAGGAGCTGTGTCAGGCCGCTCAGGATGAGGTTTACCGCCAGGGCTACGATTATCCGGTAAAAGCGGAAATTACCAATATGTTTTTCGATACCCGGGAATACGAAACCGTAACGCTGCCCGCCGGCTGCTATGACGCCTTGAGAATCACGATCGGAGAGGCTGAGGGCCATAACTGGTGGTGCGTCATGTTCCCGCCCATGTGCCTGCCGGCGGCGGAAGAAAGCCAGGAGCTTAACGACGTGCTCAGCGAGTCCCAGATGGAAGTAGTAGAAAACGGCGATAAATACCAGGTGAAATTTTTCGCGGTGGAGCTGTTTGAGAAAGTCAAAAATTGGTTTCAGGACCGATAGCTTTTCCCGGCGAAAATATGCTATAATAATCTCGCGCTATGGAAAGCGTCAGCGCCGGAAACAAATGGAGGGAATAGGCCGTGTCCTCAAAAGCCGAACCCTTTGGCCGTATCCGGCTTTCGGGATGGCCTGGCGGCTCTCTCGATGACGGTAGAAAATTCGGGATTCGCCGCGGGCAGAAGAACGTGTCTGTAGCCGCTGTGCTGCGGCGTTCGGTCAGGCGTGCTAGAGCCGCTTCTTTTCCCTATTTTTATTAGATAAAATATAAAAATGAAATGTTTTGCGGATTTATAGAAATGAAACCTGTCTGAAACGGCCTCTGGCGCGTCAGGCGCTTACTTAATCATTTTATGGAAAGGCTGAAAGCATTGGCAGCCGGAAAAGCTTTAACTGATAGGAGAAACAGAAAACGGAGGTGGAGCAATGCTGCAATTTGTCGAGGGAACCTCAGGCAGCGGAAAGACGGATACGATTCGGCATATGCTGATGGAGAAAGCAAAAACAGGGGAAGAGAAGCTGCTGCTGTTGGTGCCGGAGCAGAACTCATTTGAAAACGAACGAGCGATGCTCCGCCTGATGGGACCGAAGGAGGCGGGGAGAATCACAGTTACCAGCTTTACCAGAATGGTAGATCTGGTGATGCGCCAAACCGGCGGCCTGGCGGGACGGCGGCTGAACGACAGCGGAAGAAGCATTTTGATGAGCCTGGCGCTGAGCCAGGTAAAAGAGGAGCTGGTTCTTTATCAAAAGCAGAGCGGCTCCCGAGAATTGGTGGAGCTGATGCTGTCGGCGCTGAAGGAATTTAAAATGTGCGGCATCCGGCCGGAGGATCTAAAGGCCGCCGCGGACCGCCTGGAGGAGGGAAACCTAAGGAAAAAAATACGGGAAACCGGTCTGGTGATGGCCGCCTATGAGGCGTTGGTTTCCCAAAGCTACATAGATCCCCTGGATGACCTGACCAGGCTGAAAAATGTTTTGGAGGTCACCCCCTTTTTTAAGGGATATACGGTGATGGTGGACGCTTTTGCCGGATTTACAGCGCAGGAGCTGGAGGTGCTGTCCTTGGTTCTGCGCCAGGCCAAGGAAACCGTGATTTCCGTTTGTGTGGACCAGGATCCGGCAAAGGATAACGGCATGGGGCTGTTTTCCCCGGTAAAGAAAACCGTGCGCCAGCTCAGGCGGATTGCCAAAGATTATCATATTCCATTGGCGCCGCCGATCCGGCTGCCCCATGGAAAAAGGTTTCAAAATGAGGAACTGAAGCTTCTGGAGCAGGTGATTTACCGCCAGGAGAGGCTGGAAAGCGGGGAGGTTCCCGGGCATATTGTCCTTTATAACGCCTCGGATATTTACGAGGAGGCGGATTTTGTCGCGCGCCGGATTCAAAAGCTGGTCCAGGAGGAAGGCTACCGTTACCGGGAGATCACGGTGATCGCCAGGGAAACGGAGTCTTACCGGGGCGTTCTGGATGCCGCCCTGGAAAGCTATGGGATTCCCTATTTTATGGATCAGCCGGAGCCTTTGGAGGAAAAACCCCTGATGACACTGGTTCTCAGCGCCTTGGAATGTGTTCAGAGCGGCTATCGGTCCGACGAGCTTTTCCGTTTGCTAAAGACCGGATTGACGGAGCTTCAGACAGAGGAAATCGCTGCGCTGGAAAATTACGCGCTTTTGTGGAATCTCAGCGGCAGGCGGTGGCTGGAGCCGTTTACCATGCATCCCAGGGGATTTTCTCCGGAAATGACGGAAGAGGATCAAAAAAAGCTGGAAGGGCTAAACCGGCTGCGTGAAACGGTTATGGAGCCGCTGGCTCAATTTGAGGAAAGCCTGCGTTCCGGAACAGGAAAAGGCATCGCCTATGGAGTTTACCAGCTTTTAGAACGCCTGAACGCGGCCCAGAATATCCGGCGGATGGCCGACGAATTGGAAAATATGGGAGAATGGAACCTTGCCCAGGAGCAAATCCGCCTGTGGGACATGCTGATGGAAATTCTGGATCAAATGGCCCTGGTACTGAAGGAGCAGCATTTGTCTCCCAGACGGTGGTCGGAGCTGTTTCAGCTGGTGGTGCAAAGCGAGGAGATCGCTTTTATTCCTCAGGGAGTAGATGAGGTTTCGGTAGGCGGCGCGGACCGTTCCCGGCCTGCCGCCCCAAGAGCGGTGTTCCTGATCGGCGCGGAAGAAGGGGAGTTCCCCCGGACGCCGGTGTCCGCCGGCGTTTTCAGCGACGCGGAGCGGCGGCTGATGATCTCCATGGGCCTGCCTCTATACGATTCCCTGGAAAAGCTGGCTGTAGAGGAAAGATACCTGGCCTATATGGCGGCGGTTTCCCCCTCGGAGAGGCTGTTCGTCTCCTATGCCAGCTCCGACCTGTCCGGCGGGGCGAGATCGCCATCCTCCCTGGTGCGGGAGGTTCGGAAGATTTTCCCCGAATGTCCGGTGGCGGATCGCTCCCAGGAGGCTTTCTCTGATTTGCTCTGGTCGCCGGAGCCCGCTTTTGAGCTTGCCGCCAGTCTGTGGCGGGAGCCTTCGGAAAGAGAGGAAACCCTAAAGCGCTATTTCGGCGGCCTGCCGGAATATCAGGATCGTTTGGAGGCCGTCGGCCGGGCGGCCTCAGAAGAGCCTATCGCCTTTCAAAATCCTGAGAACGCTCAAAAGCTGTTCGGCTCCAATCTGCGGGTTTCCGCCTCGCAGATTGAAAAGTATTATCTATGCCGCTTCCAGTATTTCTGCCGGTACGGCCTGGGAGCGAAGGAAAGAAAGCCGGCGGTGTTCGACGCTTTGGAATACGGAAGCGTGATGCACTACCTGCTGGAAAATATGCTCCGGGCTTTCAGCGGAGAGGCTCTGGCATCCATGAAAAAGCAGGAGCTGCTTGCGGAAATCCGCAGGCTTTTAGATAGTTATGTGGAAACAAACCTGGGGGGATGGGAAGAAAAATCTCCCCGCTTCCGATATCTGCTAGCGCGGCTGGCGGATACGGCCCAAATGCTCCTTTCCCATCTGGGAAAGGAGCTGGCGCAAAGCGATTTTGTGCCGGCGGATTTTGAACTGTCCATCGGGAAAGGAAAGGAGCTGGAGCCTCTGGTGCTGGAAATCCCGGGCGGAGGCCAGATTTCCGTGGAGGGAAAGATCGACCGGGTGGATGTGATGGAAAAGCCCTCCGGGAAATACATAAGAGTGGTGGATTATAAAACCGGCAGTAAGGATTTTAAGCTTTCCGATGTGCTGTATGGCTTGAATATGCAGATGCTGCTATATTTAGATACGGTTTGGAAAAACGGAAAAAGCCGTTACGGAAGCGTCCTTCCGGCGGGAATCCTATACGTCCCCGCGGCGAGGCCGTCTGTTTCCGCCCAGTGGGGGGACAGCGGCGAGAAGCTGGAAAAGGAAAGAGATAAAAAGCTGCGGATGAACGGTTTGGTGCTGGATGATCCCGAAGTGATCACTGGCATGGAAAAGCAGGCCCAGGGCGTGTTTATTCCGGTGGCCCTGAAGAACGGGGAGCCCGCCAAGCTGGACAGCGTGGCGAACCTGGCTCAGCTTGGGGCCTTAACCAAGAAAATGGAAAAGCTGGTGGTGGATATGGCCTGCTCTCTGCGACAGGGAGACGTGGAGGCCGAACCAGCCGCCGGAGAATACGACGCCTGCGCCTATTGCCCCTACGGCCCGGTGTGCGGCCATGAGCCGGAGGGAAGAAGCAGGCTGGTCGAGAAGCTGGACCGGAACCAGGTGATGGCTGCGGTTCAGGAGGAAGCGCAGGAAAAGGAGGAGGCCTATGAGCAAACGAAATTGGACTGAAAGCCAGCGGTGGGCCATCTCCGCCAGAAATGGAAGCCTGCTGGTTTCCGCGGCGGCGGGCAGCGGGAAAACGGCGGTTTTGGTGCAGCGGGTGATCGAGCGGCTGACCGACCCTGAGAGGCCTTGCGACGCCGACCGGCTGTTGATTGTCACCTTTACCAATGCCGCCGCTGCGGAAATGAAAGAGAGGATTTCAGCGGCTATCGGAGAGCTTTTGCAGGCAGATTCGGCGAACGCCCAGCTTCAGCGCCAGCAGATTCTGCTGAACCGCGCCCATATCAGCACGATTCACAGCTTTTGCAATGAGCTGGTGCGGGAAAATTTCTATAAGCTGGATATCTCTCCGGATTTCCGGATTTCCGATTCCGCTGAAATGACCCTTCTCCGCCAGGAGGCGATGAATGAGGTCATGGAGGAGCTGTACGCCAAGGAGGACGGAAGCTTTCAAGGCCTTTCCGACGCTTTCAGCTTTGGGCGGGATGACCGCCGGCTGATGGAAACGGTTGAAACTTTATATGACTTTATCCGGTCTCATCCTTTTCCGGAACGGTGGCTGGACGAAAAGGAAGCCATGTACCGGGCGGATCTTCCGGCAGGCGAGACCCAGTGGGGAAAAATCATATTGGATTATGCCCAAAGCGCCGTGGACTACATGGCGGCGCTGACCCAAAATTCTCTTTCCGTGATGGAGGATGATGAAAAAATATCCGCGGCGTATCGCGAGGCCTTTTTGGAGGATTTGTCATCCCTGGAGGAGCTGCGGGACAGAATCGTATCCAAGGATTGGAACCGCATCGCTGCCGGGGTTCAGGCTTTTGGCTTCGCTAAGCTGAAGGCACTGAGAGGCTATCGCGACGATCCCCTTAAGCTGCGGATCGCCGGCAGCCGGGATACTGTCAAAAGCGTGTTTAAAAAGCTGGCGTCCTTATTTCAGGAGGATGAGGAAAAATGCCGGCAGGATATCCGCAGGCTGGTGCCTGTTGTGAGTGAATTATTCGGCGCGGTTAAGCGGTTCTCCCGAAGGCTGGACGAGAAAAAGCAGCAGAAGCGTTTGGCGGATTTTGGGGATTTGGAGCACTGGGCGCTGCGGCTTCTGGTCCGGCAGACGGAAGAAGGATGGCGGCGGACCGAGGACGCCCGGCTTTTGGCGGAAAGCTTCGACGAGGTAATGGTGGATGAGTATCAGGATACCAATGAGGCCCAGGATATGATCTTCCGAGCGATCAGCCGGGAGGAGAAAAACCTTTTTATGGTGGGAGACGTAAAGCAGAGCATTTACCGTTTCCGTCAGGCCATGCCGGAGATCTTTTTACGGCGAAAGGCCAGTTATCCGGACTATGACCCCGAAAAAAATGAGTATCCCGCCAAGGTGAATTTGGATAGAAACTTCCGCAGCCGGCACGGTGTCACCGACGGGGTGAATTTTGTGTTCCGTCAGCTTATGTCTGTGGAAATGGGCGAGATGGAGTACACCAGGGAGGAAGAACTGACGCCCGGCGCTTCTTACCCGGAGCGGGAGGAGGCGGATACGGAGCTTTATATCCTGACCCTTCCCAAGGGGGCGGATATGGATACCCTGGAGGCGGAATATATCGGCAGCCTGATCGCTTCCATGGTGCGCAATGGGGAACTTGTGCAGGACGGCGGAAAACAGCGCCCCGCGACTTACCGGGATTTCTGTGTGCTGATCCGCAATGCAAACGCTCACGGCGGCGTTTACGCCGCGAAGCTGCGGGAAATGGGAATTCCCGCCTGGTCGGATACGGCGGGCACGTTTTTCGGCACGCCGGAGGTATCCGTGGCCCTGTCCTATCTGCGGGTGCTTGACAACCCGGTGCAGGATATCCCTCTGCTTTCCGTTCTGATCAGCCCGATCTGGGGCTTTACGCCGGATGACCTGGCTCAAATCCGAATGGCCCGCAAGGGAGACGCTTTTTATTTTGCATTAAAGGACGCTGCGGAGCGTCCTGACGTCCTGGGCGCCAGGTGCCGCAGGTTTTTAGAGCATACGGAGGCTTTTCGTAGGCTGGCGGCTACTCTGCCGGCGGACCGGCTGATTCAGCGGCTTTACGAGGCTACCGGATATCCGGCGGTTGCCCAGGCCATGCGCCAGGGAGATTTACGGCTGAACAATCTCCGGCTGCTGATGAAATACGCCCGTGACTATGAGGGCTCTGGATACCAGGGGCTTTCCGGCTTTATCCGCTTTATCGACAGGCTTCAGGAGCAGGACTCCGACCTGGCTCCCGCGGCGGCTCTTTCTGAGAGCGCCAACGTGGTTCGGGTGATGAGTATTCATAAATCTAAGGGACTGGAGTTCCCAATTTGCATTTTAGCCAATACCGCCCGTCAGTTTAATAAGCGCAGGGAGGACATCCTCCTGCATCCGGCTCTGGGCCTGGGAATGAAGCTGCGGGATAAAACCATGACGGTTCAATACGACACCATGCCCAGAGAAGCGGTGTCTTTGGAGATCGAGCGGGGCGGGATGAGCGAGGAACTCCGAGTGCTGTACGTAGCCATGACCAGGGCCAAGGAAAAGCTGGTGATGCTGACCTCCCTGGACGATCCGGTAAAAACCCTGGGAAAATTAGGCGCTCAGCTGACGGACAGCAAGGCCATCTCCCCCTATGTAGTGCGGAGCGCCGGGTCCTTTTCCGACTGGATTCTTTCCTGCGCCTTAAGGCATCCCAGCGGCGGCGGGCTGCGGGAAAAAGCGGGGGTGCTTCCCGGCGTCATGCTGACTGAGGGAGAAAATTGGAAAATCCTTTTGAATCCCGTGCGGGAACAGCAGGAAACGGTAAGCGGCGAGACGGAAAAACGCCGTCAGATACAGGCTGATCCCGAACTGACAGCGCTCCTGCAAAAGCGTTTTTCCTTCGTTTATCCCGGAGAAGCGCTGAAATCCGTCCCGGCTAAGGTGGCGGCCTCCGAGCTTGCGGGAAAGGAAAACGCAAAGGAATACGCCGCAATGTCCCGCCCGGCGTTCCTGACCGGTCAGACCATGACCCCGGCGGAGCGGGGCACAGCGCTGCACTTATATATGCAGTTCGCGGATTACCGATTGGCGAAGCAGGATCCGGAGAAACAGCTCCGCTTTCTTTTGGAAAAAGGCTTTTTGACGCAGGAACAGGCGGAAGCGGTCAGCCTGAAAAAAATTGAGCGCTTTTTTCAAAGCGGGCTTTACCGGCGGATGGAGCAGTCTGAGAACCTCCGGCGGGAAATCCGTTTTACCGTGGAGCTTGCGGCCAGCGAAGTCAATCCAGGCCTGACAGGGCAAAACGGCCGGGAACCGGTGGTGCTCCAGGGAGCGGTGGACTGTGTGTTTGAGGAAAACGGCGGCTTGATTCTGGTGGACTATAAAACCGATTATGTGAAGGAAGAACAGGAACTTAAAAACCGTTACTGCCGGCAGCTTTCCCTTTACGCTCTGGCATTGGAGCAAACCACCGGACTTAAGGTAACGGAGCAGTACCTTTATTCCTTCTCCCTGGGGGAAGCGGTGCGGATAAATTAGAAAAGCGCCGGTGCTGAACAGCCGAACAGCCAGGCGGGCTCATAGGAACGCTGTCAGCACGCGCCTCTGCGTTCGAGGATGATTCAACAGCTTTTCTTAAATTTTATCTTGACAAATCGTAAAGTGTCTGATAAAGTAATAAGGTACAACAAAGCAGAGCAGTGTGTTCTCACCTGTGGGGTTTCGTCCGGCATGGGTCAATACAGGAAAGATACTTTCTTTCATGAGAGTTTTTAGGTGTATTGTGCGCGGACGGAGCATTCTGTCCGCGCTTTGTATTTTTCACAACTATTTGTTATTTTGGAGGTGCGTAACCATCAGCAGCAAGGAACTACAGATCAACGACGAGATCCGGGATAAGGAACTTCGTATTATCGACACGGACGGTTCTCAGTTGGGCATTATGTCAGCCAGCGAGGCTCTTGATAAAGCGGCTGAAAAAAATCTTGACCTGGTTAAGATTTCCCCTATGGCGAAACCGCCGGTCTGCAAAATCATGGACTACGGGAAATACCGCTTTGAACAGGCCAAGCGGGAAAAGGAAGCCAGAAAGAATCAGCATATTGTCGATATTAAGGAAATCAGGCTTTCCCTCAATATCGATACCCATGATTTTAATACCAAGCTGGGACACGCCAAGCGGTTTATAAGCGAAGGGGATAAGGTAAAGGTATCCATTCGTTTTCGCGGCCGTGAGATGGGCCATCCGGAGCTTGGCTATGAGATCATGCGGAAGTTTGCGGATTCCTGCGCTGAATTCGCAAACATTGAAAAACCCGCCAAACTGGAAGGACGCAATATGTTGATGTTCCTTGCACCAAAACCGAAGAAGTAACATGATTTAAGGAGGAGCAAATACCATGCCTAAGATTAAAACTCACAGCGGCGCAAAGAAGCGCTTCAAGCTTTCTAAAAACGGAAAAGTAATCCGCGCCCACGCTAACAAGTCCCACATTCTGAATAAAAAGACCACCAAGCGCAAAAGAGGCCTGAGAAAGACAACCGTAGCCGACAAGACCAATGTGGCTCAGGTGAAGCGTCTGGTTCCTTATAAATAAGGAAAGTCTGTTTACGGAACGAAAAATAACCATTATTTGGAGGTAAGATAGAATGGCACGTGTAAAGGGTGCGTTAGCAACACGCAAAAGAAGAAAGAAGATTTTAAAGCTGGCCAAGGGCTACTGGGGTTCCAAGAGCCGTCATTTTAAGATGGCCAAACAGGCCGTTATGAAGTCCGGCAATTACGCTTATATCGGCCGTAAGCAGAGAAAGCGCGATTTCCGCCGTCTGTGGATCACCCGTATTTCCGCCGCCTGCAAGGCCAACGGCGTGAATTATTCCACCTTTATGAACGGCCTGAAGAAAGCCAACATCGAGCTGAACCGTAAGATGCTCTCTGAGATCGCAATCGCAGATCCGGCGGCTTTTACCAGCCTGGTGGAAAAGGCAAAGGCTGCTCTATAAAAAAGCTTGGATTGCGCCCGGATATGTTCCGGGCGCTCCTTTTGTATCATGGAAAATACTCTTTTGGAATAAAAACGCCTGGTTAATTGGGTTTCTATTCCAAAAGGGTACTTGTGAGGGAAGCTATGAGTGAGATCATCACCAGCAAGGAGAATCCTGCGGTCAAGCACGCGGCGCGGCTTTTGAAATCCGCGAAATTCCGCCGCCAGGAGGAAGCTTTTTTGGCTGAGGGAGTCCGGCTGTGCCGGGATGCGGCTTACAGCGGCGTAAGGATCCTCCGGATGTTTTATACTGAGGAGGCCCTGGAGAGATATCCCAAAGATGTGGAGCTGCTGCGGGAAAAAGCGGAAAGAGCTTTTTTGCTTTCTCAGCAGCTGGCGGGCGGCTTATCTGCTACCGTAACCCCGCAGGGGATCTTTTGCGTGTGCGCTATGCTTGACAAAACGGATTGTCTGGATAAAATGGATGCTAGCGGTCAGCTATTAGGACTGGAGGATATCCAGGACCCTTCCAATCTGGGAACGGTTCTGCGGACCGCAGAAGCCCTGGGCATAGGCGGGGTGATCCTGACCAGAGGCTGCTGCGACATTTACAGCCCTAAGGTTCTGCGGGGCAGCATGGGGGCGGTTTTTCGACTGCCGATGGCGCTGGTTGAAACCATGCCTCCGGCTGTAAACGCACTGGAGCAAAAGGGATTTGTCACTATGGCCGCGGTGCCCGACCGGGAAGCGGAGCCGATTACTCAGGTTCTTTTTTCTTCTCCGTCCATTGTTTTGGTGGGCAACGAGGGAAACGGCTTAAAGCCGGAAACCATCCGGGCCTGCCAGCGCCGGGTTACCATTCCGATGCTGGGCCGGGCGGAGTCCCTGAACGCCTCCGTAGCCGCCAGCCTTTTGATGTGGGAAATGATGCGGGCCTCCGGGGAGGCGGCGTTATGAACCGGGAGCTTTTCTGGATCTGGCTTTCCTTGGGGCTTACCCCGGGCAGCCGTTCCTGTAAACGGATTTTAGAACGCTTTAGGACTCCGGAAGAATTTTTCCGAGCCCCGGACGACCAATGGCGCTCCTTCCGGCTGCCGGCCGGGGAGCTTTCAGCGCTGAGTACCCGTGATTTAGTACAGGCAGAGAAAATATCGGTGGCCTGCCGGGAAAAGGGAATCGACCTGATCGCGCCTGGGGACCAGGCTTATCCAAACCGCTTGTGGGAAATTCCCAATCCGCCGGCGCTTCTTTACTGTCAGGGCGTGCTTCCGGATTTAGAAGAAGCCTTATGCCTGGCGGCGGTAGGCACCAGAAGCGCTACCGAGGATGGCATGAAATCCGCCTTCGAGCTTTGCTACAGGCTGGCCGGAGCCGGTACCGTGATCGTCAGCGGCGGGGCTTTGGGCGCGGATCAAGCCGCTTTGGAAGGTGCCTTGCAGGCAAAGGGAAAAACCATCGCGGTTCTGGGCGGAGGCGCGGATGTGGATTATCCGCCTAATTTTGCGGGTATGCGAAAACGCATTCTGGAAAACGGCGGCGCGGTTCTTTCCGAATATCCGCCGGCAACGAAGCCCTATCGGGGCAATTTCCCCGTCCGCAACCGGATTATTTCAGGGCTTTCCCGGGGAGTCCTGGTGATCGAGGCTCCAAAGCACAGCGGCGCTTTGATTACCGCGGGGCTTGCGCTGGAGCAAAACCGGGATGTTTTCGCTTTACCGGGCAGCGTGCGGAGCGAAGCTTCCTTCGGCACGAATCAGCTGATTAAGGACGGTGCGAAGCCGGTGACCTGTCCGGAGGATATTTTGGAGGAATATGCCTATACTTATGCTTATTCCGGTTCTGCTGAGAAAGATGAAATTGCCTCGACAGAAATAGAGGGAGCTTCTCCTTCGGGACAAAACCCTTTGCGGCCGCCGAACCATAGAACCGAGCTTCCGAAGGCGCCACCCGCTATTCGGGAGGAGGAGCTTTCAGCCTGCGCGGTAAAGCTTTATCACGTCATGGGCTGGGAGCCTGCTTATTTGGATATCCTCGCGGAAAAAGCGGGATTATCCGCGGCACAGGCGTTACAGGCGGTGACGGAGCTGGAGCTCAGCGGGATCATTCAATCCTATTCAGGACGACGTTACGCGTTTCAGCAGTAATTTATAATAAGGTGGTAGCTGAATGTCAAAATTAGTAATTGTGGAGTCGCCGGCCAAGGCGAAAACCATTCAAAAATATCTGGGAAAAGGCTATGACGTTATCGCATCCATGGGCCATGTCCGAGATCTGCCGGAAAACCGCCTCAGTGTGGATGTGAAAAAGCATTTTCAGCCTAAATATACTGTCATCAAGGGAAAAGAAAAGCTGGTGGAAGAGCTGGAAAAAATGGCGGATAAAAGCGAAGCCGTATTTCTGGCTACGGACCCTGACCGGGAAGGAGAAGCCATTTCCTGGCATTTGGCTTATCTGCTAAAGCTGGACCCGGAGGATCAAAACCGCGTGACCTTTAACGAAATCACGAAAACCGGCGTCACCAACGGGATGGCCCATCCCAGGGGCATCGATATCGACCTGGTCAATGCCCAGCAGGCCCGCCGGATTTTAGACCGGCTGGTGGGCTATAAGCTGAGCCCGTTCCTGTCACAAAAAATACGCCGGGGCTTGTCGGCGGGCCGGGTGCAGTCAGTGGCGGTGCGCCTGGTGGTGGACCGGGAGGAGGAAATTCGCGCTTTTAAGCCGGAGGAATACTGGTCCATCGACGCGAAGTTTATTCCCAAGGGCAGCCGCAAGCAGTTCCCGGCGGTATTTTACGGTACTGAAGCCGAAAAAATTAAGCTTTCCTCCAAGGAGGAGGCGGATAAAATCCTGGAAGCGGTCAAAGACGCCGATTTCCAGATCACTAAGCTGAAAAAGGGGACCCGGAGAAAATCTCCGGCGCCGCCCTTTATCACCTCCACCCTACAGCAGGAGGCCTCCCGAAAGCTCGGCTTCCAGGCCCGCCGCACCATGAAGGCGGCCCAGGAGCTTTACGAGGGTATCGATATACAGGGCATGGGCGCCACCGGCTTGATCACCTATATGAGAACCGACTCTTTGCGCTTGTCCGAGGATGCGATCCGGGATGCCCGGGAATATATCGGCAGCCGGTGGGGAGAGAAATATCTGCCTAAGGAGGCCCGCCATTTTAAGTCCAGGGCAAACGCTCAGGATGGCCATGAGGCGATTCGGCCCGCTATGGTTGGCCTGACCCCGGACCAGGTGAAGGACAGCCTGACCAATGACCAGTATAAGCTCTATAAGCTGATCTGGGAGCGGTTTCTGGCCTGCCAGATGGCTCAGTGCCTGCAAAGCACCACCCAGGCGGATATCACCGGGAACGGGTATGTGTTTAAGGCCTCCGGCTATACCGTGACCTTCGACGGCTTTACCGTCCTCTACGTGGAGGGCCGGGATGAGGCTCAGGAGGACGAGGGAGCCTTACCGCCCCTGGAAAAGGATATGAACGTCCGGGCGAAGGAGATTGTCCCGAACCAGCACTTCACCCAGCCGCCGCCCCGCTATACAGAAGCCTCCTTGATCAAGGCGATGGAGGAATACGGCATCGGCCGCCCGTCCACCTATGCGGCCACGATCACCACCATCACCGGCAGAGAGTATGTGGTCCGGGATGGCAAGGCGTTAAAGCCTACGGAGCTGGGAGAGGTTACTACTAAGCTGATGAAGGAGCGTTTCCCGAAAATCGTCAATGTGAAATTTACCGCACAGATGGAAGAGGATTTGGATGGCATTGAGGCGGGCAAGGAAAATTGGGTAGACACCCTGGAGGAGTTTTACGGAGACTTTGACAAGACTCTCCAAAAGGCCAAGGAAGAGATGAAGGATGTCAAGATCACCTTGGAGGAGGATAAAACCGATCTGATCTGCGAAAAATGCGGCCGTCAGATGGTGGTTAAGGTGGGCCGGTATGGCAAGTTTATCGCCTGCCCAGGATATCCTGAGTGCAAAAACATTAAAAAGTTTGTGAAAGAAACCGGCGCCGAGTGTCCCAAGTGCGGCGGCAGGGTGATCGAGAAGAAAACGAAAAAAGGCCGGGTATTCTATGGCTGCGACCATTATCCGGAATGTGATTTTGTATCCTGGGATGAGCCGATTCAGGAGAAGTGTCCCAAGTGCGGCAAGACCCTTTTGAAAAAGAAGGGGAAAAAGCCCAAGATCTACTGCGTCACAGAAGGATGCGGCTATGAACGGGTGGAAGACCAGGATGAAAATTAACGTAATAGGCGGGGGCCTGGCGGGATGTGAAGCCGCTTGGCAGGCGGCCAATGCCGGCGTCCAGGTGACCCTGTATGAAATGAAGCCGGAAAAATATTCTCCGGCTCATCACAGTCAAAATATGGCGGAGCTGGTTTGCTCCAATTCTTTGAAAGCGAGCCGGGTGGAAAGCGCCGCCGGCCTGCTGAAGGAGGAAATGCGGCGCTTTCACTCTCTGCTGATGGAATGCGCCGACCAAACCCAGGTTCCCGCCGGAGGCGCTTTGGCGGTGGACCGGGATGAGTTTTCCAGCCTAGTCACAAGAAAAATAAAAGGTCACGAAAACATTCAGGTGGTATCTCGGGAGGTCACGGAGCTTCCCCTGCCCAACGCCGAGGAGCCGACGGTCGTGGCTACCGGTCCTCTGACCAGCGATGCTCTGGCGGAGAAAATCGCGGGGCTGTGCGGGGGCTCGCTGAGCTTTTTTGACGCGGCGGCGCCGATTGTCACCTACGGCAGCGTAGATTTGTCCCAGGCGTTCACCCAGTCCCGGTACGATAAGGGCGAGGATGACGCTTACCTCAACTGCCCAATGAACAAAGAGCAGTATGAGGCCTTTTATCAGGAGCTGATCCGGGCGGAGAGAGCGCCGGTCCATGAGTTTGATGTGAATAATCCAAAGGTTTACGAGGGCTGTATGCCGGTAGAGGTGATGGCCCAGCGGGGAACGGATACCTTGCGGTTCGGCCCGCTAAAGCCGGTGGGTCTGAGGGATCCCAGAACCGGCCATCGCCCTTGGGCAGTGGTGCAGCTGCGGCAGGAAAACCGGGAAAAGACCCTGTACAATTTGGTGGGCTTCCAGACAAACCTGAGGTTTCCGGAGCAGAGGCGGGTGTTTTCCATGATCCCGGCCCTGAAAAATGCTGAATTCGTCCGATACGGGGTCATGCATCGGAATACCTTTATCGATTCTCCAAGGCTGCTGCGCCGGGATTTTTCCATGAAAACACGGCCCGACCTGTTTTTTGCCGGGCAGCTCACAGGGCTGGAAGGATACTTAGCCGCGATGTTTTCGGGCCTGTTAGCCGGGAAGAACGCGGTTCGGCGCTGCCAGGGCAGAGAAACGCTGGTTCTTCCGAGAGAAACCATGATGGGTGCCTTAAGCCACTATATCAGTGACGAATCGGTTAAGGATTTCCAGCCGATGGGGGCTAATTTTGGAATTTTGCCGCCGCTTCAGGAACCTATCCGGGATAAGCGCCGGCGGTACGGCGCCTTGGCGGAGAGATCGCTCGAGCGTATCGAGAAAATCATAAATAGCGGAGTATAGGCCACAAAGAAAGGTGGGAAAGCGGGAACGCCGTTCAAGCTTTTTATAGAGCGGAATGAGCGGTACTGCGAGGATATGAAAATTATTGTTGACGCGTTTGGAGGAGACAACGCCCCTTTGGAGATTTTAAAGGGATGCGCCCAGGCGGCTGCCGAATATGATTTGGACGTTATGCTTACCGGCAGGGAAGCGGAGATCCGCCGGGTTGCTGAGGAAAACGAGATTTCTCTGAACAGAATGGAGCTCGTGGATACCCCGGATATCATTACCATGGAAGACCACGCCGGGGATATTATGAAATCGAAATCTCAAAGTTCCATGGCGGAGGGCCTGCGGCAGCTCGCCGCAGGAAACGGAGACGCTTTCATTTCCGCGGGCAACAGCGGCGCCCTGGTGGTGGGCTCTACCTTAATCGTAAAAAGGATTCCCAAGATTAAGCGTCCGGCGTTCGCGCCGATCATGCCGAAAAACGAAGGCTTTTTCATGCTGATCGACGGCGGGGCGAACGTGGAGTCGAAGCCGGAAATGCTCCAGCAATTCGGTGTGATGGGGTCGATTTATATGGAAAAGGTCATGGGGGTAAAAAATCCCCGGGTCGGCCTTGCCAACGTAGGCACCGAGGATCATAAGGGCGGAGAACTGCAGCACCAGGCGTTTCAGCTTTTAAAGCAGACCGGCGTGAATTTTATCGGGAACATCGAAGCCCGGGATATTCCTGAGGACGCGGCGGACGTGGTGGTATGCGACGGGTTTACCGGCAACGTGATTTTGAAGCTTTATGAAGGCGTAGCCATGACGCTGATGAACAAAATCAAGGGCATTTTGACCAAGAACCTAAAGACGAAAATCGCGGCGGGCATGATTTACAGCGACATGAAGAAGCTAAAAAAGGCTATGGATTACAACGAATACGGCGGCGCGCCGATTATGGGCGTAGCCAAGCCGGTATTTAAAGCCCATGGCAGCGCGAAAGCGAAAACCTTTAAAAACGCCCTCCGTTTAACGGCGGCTTATGTAAAGGGCGGCGTGGTAGAGGAGATTAACGAGTCACTGCAATCGCTGAAGGGAATGGATAGCAATGAGTAAGCAGGAAAACACAAAAGCATCGGGCTGGGACTTCCGGCGGCTGGAAGAGAATTTAGGCTACGCCTTTCAGAATCCGAAGCTGCTGAAAACCGCCCTGACCCACTCCTCCTATGCCAACGAGGCCCATAACGGCACCCGCAGCAACGAGCGGCTGGAATTTCTGGGGGACGCGGTTTTAAGTATCGTGGTGTCCGATTATATTTTCCGAAACTGCCCCCATCTGCCGGAAGGCGAGCTGACCAAAATGCGGGCTTCCCTGGTGTGCGAGAAATCCCTCCAGCGCTTTTCCAGGGTTCTGGAAATCGGGAGCTTCCTCCGGCTCAGCCGGGGCGAGCAAAATTCCGGCGGAGCGGAGCGGTCCTCTATTTTGGCCGACGCCTTTGAGGCAGTGCTGGCGGCGATTTATTTAGACGGCGGCATGGAAAAGGCCAGGGAGTTCGTCTTGCGCTTTACCGTCCCGGAAATGGAAAATCCCAAGCCCAAGGCCTTTAAGGATTATAAAACGGCTTTGCAGGAGATCGTCCAGCAAAATCCGGAGGAAAAGCTTAACTATGTGCTGGTGGGGGAAAGCGGTCCAGATCATAATAAGCATTTTGTTGTTGAGGTTCATTTGAACAGCAATGTCATCGGGAAAGGCGGAGGCAGAAGCAAAAAGGAAGCTGAACAACAGGCTGCTCGGGAAGCATTGGAGCTGATGGGCTATTAAACACAGCAATGTGGCGTTTTTTATTCCTCATGCGGGCTGCCCTCATCAGTGCAGCTTCTGCGATCAGAAAAGCATCACCGGTGAGAGCAGGCGGGTTGAGCCTGGCGAGGTTGCCGCTGTTCTAGAGGATGCGCGGCAGGCGCTGAGGGGAAAGCAAAAGGCGTCTGAAATCGCTTTTTTCGGCGGCAGCTTTACCGCGGTGCCTCCGGCCTATCAGGAGTCGCTTTTGAAAGCCGCCTACCCCTTCGTAAAGCGGGGGGATTTTTCCGGTATCCGGATTTCCACCAGGCCGGATGCTATCGACCCTCCGGTTTTAGAGCGGCTGAAACAGTATGGGGTGAAAAGTATCGAACTGGGCGCCCAGAGCATGGACGACAGGGTGCTGGTTCTCAACCAGCGGGGACATACCGCCCAAGACGTGGTCAACGCCTCCCGGATGATTCGGGAATATGGATTTTCGTTAGGGCTTCAGATGATGACGGGCCTTTATGGCAGTTCTCCGGAATCCGATTGGCAAACCGGAAAAAAATTAGTCTTATGCAAGCCTGATTGCGTCAGAATTTACCCTACCGTGGTGCTGAAGGGCACCAAGCTGGGGGAATACTATGAGGCCGGCCTTTACAGCCCGCCTGACGCGGAACAGTCCATTCCCTTATGCGCCGGATTGCTGCGTTTGTTCCGGCAGAATAAAATCGATGTAATCCGCCTGGGGCTTCACGACGCCTTGGAGCTGAAGCGGAACCTATTAGCTGGAGCTTATCACCCGGCGTTCCGGGAAAAATGCCAGTCCTATTTGTTTTATAAGGACATTTTAGCCCGCGTTTGCGCTATGGGACAGAAGCCGTCTGCCATTGAAATTTTGGGCAACCCAAGGGAGCTTTCCCAGATTGTGGGACAAAAGCGGGAGAACATACAGAAGCTGAGGGAACAGGGGATCGACGCCCGGGCGGTGCCGGACCCGTCGATTCCTTCGGGAGAAATAGAAGTTAAGTGCAGGTGAGATCGTGCTATTAAAATCACTAAAGCTGCAAGGCTTTAAAACCTTTCCGGATCAGACTAAGCTTTCCTTTGGACCGGGAATCACCGCCGTGGTAGGACCTAACGGCAGCGGAAAGAGCAATATCAGCGACGCCATCCGCTGGGTTTTGGGAGAGCAGTCCTGCAAAACCCTGCGCTGCTCCAGAATGGAGGATGTTATTTTCAACGGCACTCCAGCGAGAAAATCCCAGGGTTACGCCCAGGTGACCCTTACCATCGACAATAGGGACAGAAGGCTTCCCTTTGGGGAGGATGAGGTGGCCATCACCCGCCGGTACTATCGTTCCGGAGACAGCGAGTATTTGATTAACAAAGCGGTTGTACGGCTGAAGGATATTCATGAGCTGTTTATGGACACCGGCTTGGGACGGGACGGCTATTCGATTATCGGCCAAGGCAAAATCGACAGCATCGTGGCCTCCCGTTCTGAGGATCGGAGGGAAATCTTCGAGGAGGCCGCTGGAATCTCCAGGTACCGCTACCGCAAGGGGGAAGCGGAGAAAAGGCTGAATCAGACTGAGGAAAACCTGCTCAGGCTGAGAGATATCCTGTCCGAGCTGGAAGCCCGGGTAGGCCCCTTGGAGGAGCAGGCGAAAAAGGCCAAGGACTATTTGGCCTACGCAGACGAAAAGCGGGTTTTGGAGATCGGCCTGTGGCTGAATACCCTGGAAAAATCGGGAAAAGTCCTGCGGGAGCAGGAGGATAAAATCCTGGTGGCCAGAAATCAGGATGAGGAGGTTGAGAATCAGATTCAGGAGATTCAGGCCCGGGAGGAAACGATCTTTTTAGAGATGAACTCCCACGCTGCTAAAGTGGATGAGCGCCGGCGGGAAATTCAAAGCCTTCAGGAGCTTTCTGGGGAAAAGGAGCACGAAGCCAGCCTGCTGAACAGCGATATTTCCCATAACGAGGAATTGATCTCCAGAGTGGAGGCTCAGATTCAGGAGGCCAGTTCCTCGGCGGATTCCATCGACGCGGAAATTGAGAAGCGCCGGGCGCTGATTTTAGAAAAAAAGAGCCGGGAGGCGGAAGATCAAAATGCCTTGGCTGCCTGTGAGCAGGAGCTGTTATCCTTGCAGGAGGAAGCGGGAAAATACTTGACAGAGGGAGAGGCCCTCAGCGGGGAAATCGCTTCGCTGACGGAAAAGGCCGGAGAGGCCAAGCTGACCGGGGTCACGGCGGCCTCCTCCATCAGTGAGATTGAAGTCCGCCTTGCCAAGGTGCAGGCGGATATTGCCCAGCGGCTCAGCAGCCTGCATCAGACCAATGAAGCGCTCAAGGATTACCAGCAAATGCTGGACGATACCAATGACCGGATCGGCGGCCTTGCCAACACAGTCAAGGGCTATGAGCTCCGCTTGGATTCCAGGCGGGGGAAATTAGCGGACAGCAAAAAGCTTGCCGACCAGCTTTCCTTAGATGCACAGGAAAAGCTTCGACGGGCGAATTTGCTGAGAGAGCTGGAGAGAAACCTGGAGGGCTTTCAAAAAAGCGTAAAAACGGTCATGAAGGAATCCCAGAGGGGAGCCTTATCCGGTGTCCATGGACCGGTGTCCCGCCTGTTCCAGGTTTCCAGCGAATACGCTGTGGCCATCGAAACTGCATTAGGCGGCGCTATGCAGAATTTGGTGGTGAGCACCGAGCAGGATGCGAAAAGGGCTATCCAGCTTTTAAAGCAGCGGGACAGCGGACGGGCTACCTTTCTGCCCTTGTCCACTATTAAAGGAAACGTGCTGAAGGAGCCGGGCCTGGAGGACTGTATGGGCTTTGTGGGCGTTGCGAGCCGGCTTTGCCGGTTTGACACTCAGTATCAGGGCGTCATCGATTCCTTGCTGGGCAGGGTAGCGGTGGCGGAAAGCCTGGACGACGCTGTGGCCATTGCCAAACAGTTCCACTACCGGTTCCGGATCGTCACCCTGGACGGCCAGGTGGTTAACGCCGGCGGTTCCCTGACCGGAGGCTCGCTGGCCAGAAATTCGGGGCTCTTGAGCCGGGTAGGCGAAATAGAAAAGTATGAAAAGGAAGCGGCCGTTCTTCAGGAAAAGCTGAAAAAGGCCCAGGAGGAGTATCATCAGCTGCAGGCGGAGGTTTCTAAAAACGAGGCGGCGCTGTTAGGCGCCCAGGGAGAGCTGTCCTCTGCCCAGGAGGAGCGGATCCGTCTGGAGGCGGAACAGAAGAACCGCCGGGCGGAGCGGGAAAATCTGCAAAGGGCAGTTGAGGACCTGCAAAATGAACGGGATCAGTCTCAGATACGGCTGAAAGAATTAAGGGCGGCCTTGGAGGCATCCCGCAAGGTCCAGGAGGAAGCGGAACATGAAATTTCCGTAATCGAGGAAAAGCTTTCCCAAATCACCGGAAGCCAGGCGGAGTTCAGCGAAAAGCGGGAAGGAATCTCCCAAAGGATGCAGGAGCTTCGCATGGGACTCTTATCTCTGGAAAAGGATAAATCCTCTTTAGAGGCTGAGATCGCTTCCATGGAAAGCCGCAGGCAGGGGGAAGCCGGAAGGATTACCCAGCTGGAGGAGGAGATTCAGGAGCTTAAACAAAAGAATGGAGAACTGCAAAAGGAGATTGCCCAGTGCCTGACCCAGGCTCAGAAGCTGAAAGAACAAGCCGCCGGAGTGGAGAAGTCCATTGAAGCGCTGAATCAGGAGCGGCTGGAGCTGGAAAAACAGTCCGCCCGTCTGCGGGCGGAGGAACGGGAAAAGCAGTCTCAAAGAGAGCTTACCGGCCGGGAGCTGGCTCGCTTGGAGGAACGGAAAGCCAATCTCCAAAAGGAATATGATGAAATTATCAGCCGCCTGTGGGAAGAATATGAATTGACCCGGAGACAGGCGGAGGAAACCGTCGGCCGGATAGAGGAGCCGGGCAAGGCTCAAAAGCGGCTGAATGAGCTGAAAAGTAAAATTAAAAGCCTGGGCACCGTCAATGTGGCCGCCATCGAGGAATATCAGGAGGTTTCCGAACGGTACCTCTTTATGCAGGAGCAGGTAGGAGACGTGGAGAAATCCCGGGAGGAGCTGCTTAAGCTGATCCGGGATCTGACGCAGAATATGCGTTCCTTGTTTGTTGCCCGGTTTGAGGAGATCAACAAGCATTTCGGCGCTACTTTTCAGGAGCTGTTCGGCGGAGGCGGGGCCCAGCTGAAGCTTTCCGACCCGGAGGACATTTTAAATTCCGGCATCGACATTTATGTCCAGCCTCCGGGAAAAATTGTCAGTCATTTGGAGCTTCTGTCCGGCGGCGAAAAGGCCCTGGTCGCTATCTGTCTCTACTTCTCCATTATGAAGGTCAGCCCGGCGCCGTTTTGCGTGCTGGACGAAATCGAGGCCGCACTGGATGACGTGAATGTCACCCGGTTCGCCTCGTATCTCCGCAGAATGAACGACAATACCCAGTTTATCGTCATCACCCATCGCCGGGGCACCATGGAGGAAGCCGATGTGCTTTACGGCGTTACCATGCAGGATGAGGGCGTTTCGAAGCTTCTTGAGCTGCGGGCGTCTGAGATCGAAGCCAAGCTGGGCATGAAAGCGTAACAAAAGGAGGAAGTCCTGTTGGGATTATTCAGTAAAATCAAAGAAGGCTTAAAAAAGACAAGGGACAGCGTAGTGGGGCAGATTGACTCTATGCTGAAATCCTTTACGAAAATTGACGACGACCTGTTCGAAGAGCTGGAGGAGCTTTTGGTGATGGGAGACGTGGGTATCAATACGGCTCAGCGCATTTGTGAGGAACTGAAAGCCAGAGTAAAGCGCGACGGCGTAAAAGACCCTAACCAGATCATGGGAATGCTTCGTAACGTGGTAAGGGAAATGCTGGAAGGAGATACCAGCCTCCATTTGGCAACCAAGCCTTCCATTATTCTGGTGATCGGGGTCAACGGCGTAGGAAAAACCACCACCATCGGTAAAATTTCCGCCCGTCTGACCCGGGAAGGGAAAAAGGTCGTGATCGCGGCGGCGGATACGTTCCGGGCGGCAGCCATCGACCAGCTGGCGGTCTGGGCGGACCGTTCCGGCGCCGACCTGGTAAAACAAGGCGAAGGCTCCGACCCAGCCGCGGTGGTGTTCGACGCGATTTCGGCGGCGAAATCCCGGAACGCGGATGTGATTATCTGCGATACCGCGGGGCGGCTTCACAACAAAAAGAATCTGATGGACGAGCTGAGCAAAATCGGCAGGATCATCGACCGGGAGCTGCCGGAGGCGGAAAAGGAAATTCTTCTGGTGCTGGATGCGGCCACCGGCCAAAATGCTGTGAACCAGGCTCGGGAATTTAAAAATTCCTGCGGCATTACCGGCATTGTGCTGACCAAGCTGGACGGCACCGCCCGGGGCGGCGTGGTCATCGCCATCAAGGAGGATTTGAATGTTCCGGTAAAGTTTATCGGCGTAGGGGAGCAGATCGACGATCTTCAGCCCTTCGACCCGGAGGATTTCGCCAACGCTCTGTTCGAGCCGGAGCAAGTCTGAAGCAGGAAACCGGAGAAAATAATATTGAGCGGCTTTACGCGCCGCGAACGCTGAAAAAGCAAAATGAAAAATTTTCACCCGGATGAGCGGAACGAAAACGCTGTGCGCTGCTCGGAATCAAACGGAAAAAGAGAAACGCGCAAGCAGAGACGTGGACAAAAATATTTTTTCTTTGCACGCTTCTGTCTGAAAAAGGACTGCTTGCATGAACATAAAATGAATAAAGAGGTGGCTTACCATGCAGTTTGTCATGGCGACCAATAATTTAAAAAAACGGGATGAAATGGAGCGCATTTTAAAGGAGCTTGGGATCGAGGTTCTGACCGCGAAGCAGGCTGGTGCCGATTTAGGAGATGTGGAGGAAACCGGCACTACCTTTGAGGAGAACGCCTATATTAAGGCAAAGGCGGCCTTGGACTTGACCGGTAAGGCCTCGATCGCCGACGATTCCGGCCTGATGGTGGACGCCTTAAACGGAGAGCCAGGGGTGTATTCCGCCCGTTATGGCGGCCCGGGCGCCACCGACGAGGAAAAGGTGCAAAAGCTTTTGAAAAACATAGAGAATGTACCGGAGGAAAAACGAACCGCCAGGTTTGTCTCCGCCATTTGCTGCTTATTCCCAAATGGAAAAGAGCTAATGGTGCGGGGAGAGTGCCCGGGAAAAATCGCGTACGCGCCGGCTGGAGAGGGCGGGTTCGGCTATGACCCGGTGTTTGTGGTAGAGGGCGGAAAAACCTTCGCCGAGCTGACGGCGGAGGAAAAGGACGCTGTGAGCCATCGCGGCGCCGCCCTAAGAAAATTAAAAGCGGCGCTGAGAGAAACGCTGGAAGGAGCTAAGGAATGTTAACAAGCAAGCAAAGGGCCTATCTCAGAGGATTGGGAAACCCGCTGGATACTATTTTAATGGTGGGCAAGGGCGGCATGAGCCCGGAAATTCTGAAGCAGGCGGATGACGCCATCACCGCACGAGAAATCATCAAGGGCAAGTGCCTGGAGACCTCGCCGTTATCCTCCCGGGAAGCGGCGGAGGATATCGCCGCGCAAATCGGAGCCGAGGTGGTCCAGGTGATCGGCACAAAGTTTATTTTATACCGAAGAAATGAGAAAAAACCGGTGATTGTACTGCCGAAAAAATAAGGGAGCGTTATGGAACAGCGAATTGGAATTTTAGGGGGAACCTTTAATCCTATCCACAACGCCCATTTAAAAATGGCCTTGGATTTTTCAGAGACGCTTCATTTTGACAAGGTGCTGATCATCCCCACCAGAATCCCTCCCCATAAGCGGGCGGCGGATATGGCCTCAACCGAGGACCGGCTGGAAATGTGCCGGCTGGCGGCGCGGAGCAGTCCGGTATTTCAGGTGTCCGACCTGGAGATCAGGCGGCCCGGCCCCAGCTATACCTCGGACACTTTGGAATTTTTAAGCGGGGAAAATCCTGAAGCCAGATTCTACTTTTTAACGGGAGCGGATATGTTCCTCACCATTCAGGATTGGCGGCGGCCGGAAAAAATCTTTGAGCTTGCCACGATCTGCGCGGCCCCCAGAGAAAAATCTGATATTTTTATTTTACAAAACCACGCGAATCGGTTAAAATTACAATATGGAAGTTTGTTCCAATATGAAATTTTGGATATCCCCTTAATGCCGGTTTCCTCTACGGAAATCCGCAGACGGACCCGCTCTGGGGAGCCGATCGATCCTTTTGTGCCCAAGCAGGTGGCGGACTATATCAGGGAACGCCGCCTGTATCAATAAAAATGGGGGAGGTTTTTCCATGTCCATATCAGCGATGACGGTCGAGGACTGCAAAAAAATCATTCGGAAACGCCTGGGAGACTACCGTTACCAGCATTCGGTAAACGTATCGAAATGTGCTGCGGATTTGGCGGAAAAATACGGCGCCGATCCGCATAAGGCAAAAATCGCCGGCATACTTCACGACGCTACTAAGGAGACCCCATATCCGGAGCAGTTGCAAATGATGGAGCGTTATGGTATCCTATTAAGCGATATTGAAAAACAAGCGCCAAAGCTTTGGCACGCCGTTTCCGGCGCTTGCTTTATGGAGTATGAGCTGGGGATCGAGGACGAGGATATTTTGAACGCGGTGCGGTACCATACCACCGCCCGCAAAGGAATGACCACCCTGGAAAAAGTGATTTACATCGCTGATTTTATTTCCGCGGAACGGGATTATCCCGGTGTGGACGAACTGAGAAGGGCGTCCCGGGAAAGCTTAGAAAGGGTAATGCTGGAGGGTCTTTCCTTCAGCATGTGCGATCTGTCCAAGCGGAAAATGCTGATCCATCCCAACACCTTTGAAGCATATAATGAAATTTTACTCGCTATGAAAAAGGAGTGACCCGTTTTTATGACATCCTTGGAGCTTGCGAAAGAAGCGGCCAAAATTTTAGACAGCAAAAAGGGAATCGATATTCAAGCCATCGGCGTCAGGGAGGTTACCACCCTGGCCGACTACTTTGTCATAGCTGCCGGCGGCAGCGGCACCCAAGTAAAGGCCCTGGCGGATGAGGTGGAATTTCAGCTCAAGCAGCTGGGAATTTCCCCTAACCATATTGAGGGGCACCGCTCCAATACCTGGATTCTTTTGGATTACGGCAATGTAGTGGTTCATGTGTTTTTGAAAGAGACTCGCGACTTTTATGACCTGGAGCGGTTGTGGCAGGACGGCGAGCAGATAGATTTATCTAGTGTGCTGGAATAAACAGGAGGGGTTCAATTTTGAAGTACGATCATACCGGCATGGAAGCAAAATGGCAGAAGCAATGGGAAGAAAAGGGCGTATTCCACGCGAGCAATGACTCCGACAAGCCCAAGTACTACACCCTGATCGAGTTTCCCTATCCCAGCGGCCAGGGACTGCACGTTGGCCATCCCAGATCCTATACGGCTCTGGATATCGTGGCGAGAAAACGCCGCTTGATGGGCTATAATGTGCTGTATCCTATCGGTTGGGATGCCTTTGGCCTGCCTACCGAAAATTTTGCCATTAAAAACCACGTCCATCCGGAGGTGGTGACAAAGAAAAATATCGCCCGCTTTAAGCAGCAGCTGCAGTCACTCGGCATTTCCTTTGACTGGAGCCGTGAGATCAACACCACGGATCCCAGCTATTATAAATGGACACAGTGGATCTTTTTGCAGCTGTTTAAGCACGGCTTGGCGTATAAAAAAGAGGCTTCCGTAAACTGGTGTACCTCCTGCAAATGCGTGCTGGCCAACGAAGAGGTGGTCAACGGCGTTTGCGAGCGCTGCGGCAGCGAAGTGGTGCGAAAGGTGAAATCCCAGTGGATGCTGAAGATCACCGAGTATGCTCAGCGCCTGATCGATGATTTGGATTTGGTGGATTATCCGGACCGTGTCAAGGCGCAGCAGAAAAACTGGATCGGCCGTTCTACCGGTGCAGAGGTGGATTTTGACACCACCCTGGGCGATAAGCTGACCGTGTACACCACCCGGCCGGATACCCTGTTCGGCGCGACTTATATGGTGATTTCCCCGGAGCATCCCATGATTGAAAAATGGGCTGGTCAAATTCAGAATATGGACGAGGTGCGGGCTTACCAGGAGGCGGCCGCGAAGAAGTCCGATTTTGAGCGGACTGAAGTAGCTAAGGACAAAACCGGTGTAAAGCTGCTTGGCGTACAGGCCATCAATCCGGTCAATGACCGGGAAATCCCGATCTTTATTTCCGATTACGTTTTGGTGTCCTATGGTACCGGCGCAATTATGGCAGTGCCTGCCCACGATACCAGAGACTGGGAATTCGCTAAGAAATTCGGCCTTCCCATTATCGAAGTCGTAAAGGGCGGGAATGTACAGGAAGAAGCCTTTACAGACTGCGCGACAGGAATTATGGTAAACTCCGGGCTGTTGGATGGCCTCTCTGTAGAGGAGGCCAAGGTGAAGATCACCGAGTGGCTTACGGAAAATCATAGAGGCCGCGCTAAGGTGAACTTTAAGCTGAGAGATTGGGTATTCTCCCGTCAGAGATACTGGGGAGAGCCTATCCCGATTGTGTATTGCGAGAAATGCGGCTATGTTCCTCTGCCGGAGAGCGAGCTGCCTCTGACCCTGCCGGAAGTAGATTCTTATGAGCCGACGGAAAATGGGGAATCTCCCTTAGCCAATATGACCGATTGGGTGAATACCACCTGTCCCCACTGCGGCGGCCCCGCCAAGCGGGAAACCGATACCATGCCTCAGTGGGCCGGCTCGTCTTGGTATTTTCTGCGGTATACCGATCCCCGCAACGATCAAGCCCTGGCGTCTCAACAGGCGCTGGAGTACTGGACGCCGGTGGACTGGTATAACGGCGGAATGGAGCATACCACACTGCACCTGCTTTACAGCCGCTTCTGGCATAAGTTCCTTTACGATATCAAGGTCGTTCCCACGCCGGAGCCCTATGCCAAGCGCACCAGCCATGGCATGATCCTGGGAGAAAACGGCGAGAAGATGAGCAAATCCAGAGGAAATGTGGTAAACCCGGATGACATCGTCAAGGAATACGGGGCCGATACCATGCGCTTGTTTGAAATGTTCATCGGCGACTTTGAGAAGGCCGCGCCCTGGAGCGCCGCTGGAATCCGCGGCTGCCGCCGCTTTGTGGAGCGCTATTGGAACTTGCAGGATATCCTGGTAAAGGATGGCGGAATCCGTGCCTCGCTGGAGACTCCTTTCCATAAAACCATCAAAAAGGTGGGAGAGGATATTGAAAACCTGAAGTTCAATACCGCGATCGCCGCCTTAATGTCCCTGATTAATGATATTTATGACAGCGGCTCTATCACGCCGGAGGAGCTTAAGGTGTTTACGATTCTGCTGAACCCATTTGCCCCTCATGTCACGGAAGAGGTGTGGAGCCTTAATAAGCTGGGAGAGGAAATGGTATGCCAGCAGCAGTGGCCGGCCTATGACGAGAATAAATGCAAGGATGAGACCATAGAAATTGTCGTGCAGGTAAACGGCAAGGTTCGCGGCAAGCTTTCCATGCCCGCCGATGTGGCCAAGGATGCGGCCGTTGCCGCGGCGAAGGCAGATGAGAAAATCTGCGCCGCAATCGGCGGAAAGACTATTCTCAAGGAGATTTACGTGCCTGGAAAGCTGGTCAACCTTGTGGTAAAATGAGCCGGTTCTGTGGGAATTAGAGAGGTTTTTCCAGGGCGTTGTGTAACCAATAAAGATTGTAAATATTTACCAAATTAGGGTTTTATTTCCTAGAGAATAAAACAAATTTGTGAACTTTCACACATTGCCCTTGACACCTAAGATCCGCTACTGTATAATATTTTAGTATCGTGAGACACAAATACCCCTGTCGTTCGACGGAGGGGAGGGAAATAGATGGCTGAAATTAGAATTAAGGATAACGAGTCTTTGGACAGTGCTTTGAGAAGATTTAAGAAGCAGTGCGCCAGAGCCGGCGTTATTGCCGAGGTGCGTAAGAGAGAAGCTTATGAAAAGCCCTCCGTACGTCGCAAAAAGAAGTCTGAAGCAGCTCGTAAGCGCAAGTTTAAATAAGCTGCGACAGGCTTATGACAGCGGCTGCTCCAATTGAATTCAAGCGTTTTGAAAAAGCGGGCAGGATTGCCCGCTTTTTTAATGCCGCCGAAAAGGCCGGATACATCCACCAGCTGAGCTGGTGGTCAAAAATGGCCCCCAAAGGGGCTGCCGCAAGAGATAGGCCCAGAGGGCCTGGGCAAGCTATGGGTTCATCCCGTAGTTTTGATTGGAGGTTTTTATGTCTTTTTTTCTGCCTACGGTAGCTTTGAAACGGGTGACGGATATCTCTGAAGAACTGCTGAATTCCTTGGGAATCCGGGCTGTGTTTTTAGATGTAGACAATACCCTATCGACTCATGGCTCTCAGTCTCCGTTTGAGGGCTCGGTGGCTTGGGCCCAAAATCTGGTGGAACAGGGCTTCCAGCTTTTTATTATTTCGAATAATTTTAAAGAGCGGGTAGAACCTTTTGCCGCCCAGTTTCAGCTGCCCTTTGTCCATTTCGCGGCAAAGCCGCTGCCGTGGGGATATTTAAAAGCAAAAAAAGGCTTGCGGAATCAAGTGAAAAACAGCCAGTGCCTGGTGGTAGGAGACCAAATATTTACAGATATCATCGGGGCTAATCTATGCGGCATGAAATCAGTGCTGCTGGAGCCGATTCAGCTGGAGAATACCGCCAGCTTTCGGCTGAGACGGAAATGGGAACGGCGCTTTCGGGAAAAAGCGAAAAAAGCCGGAGTAAAAAGGCCGGGAGGTAATGAGGAAAGATGAAAAAAATACTGGTATTGCTGGGGCCGAACTTAAATATGGTCGGCGTGAGGGAGAAAGGAATTTACGGCACGGAGACAGCGGAGAGCATCGAAGCTCAGATTCGTGAATATGCCGGGAAAGCGGGCTATGTCTGCGAAATCTTCCAGTCCAACTGGGAAGGGGCCCTGGTGGATAAAATCCACGAGGCAAAGGATGTGTTTGATGGGGCGGTCATCAACGCGGGGGCGCTGACCCATTACAGTTATGCCCTGCGGGATGCGATTTCCTGCCTGCGGATTCCCTTTGTAGAGGTTCATATGAGCAATATTTATGCCCGGGAGGAATTCCGGCACCATTCCGTGATTTCGCCGGTATGCGCCGGACAGATCGCGGGCTTTGGAAAAAACAGCTATTTTTTGGCTATCGACGCTTTAAAGCGCTTACTTTGAAATGAAAGAATACAGATGGATAAAAGTGTTTTGTAAAATCGTTGAAAAGCATCGATAAAAGCCAGAAAGGAGGCGGCGGTTATGGCGGAAAGAACAGAGCGGCTAATGTCGCTTTTGCCGGAGGCGGTGGGAGAGCAGGCCGTAGACGGCGCGTTGATCACATCTCCGGCAAACCGTTTGTATCTCACCGGGATGGAAACCTCGGCGGGCTACGTGCTGGTCACCCGGCGGGAAGCCTATTTTATTGTGGACTTCCGTTATTATGAGGCTGCCTGCAAGCAGGTTTCCCATTGCAAGGTGGTGGAGTTTTCCAAAATCGGGGAGACGCTGAAGGAGCTTGCCCGTCAGGAAGGACTCAAGGGCATTTTATTAGAGTATGAGGGGATTTCCTTGTCCTCTGCCCAGCAGATGGAAACGATTTTCCATGCGGCTGGGGCTAGGGTGGTTAAGGATCGAACCTTAGACCGGCTTCTGCACCAGATGCGCCGGATCAAGGAGCCGGGAGAGCTTCGGGAGATGAACACAGCCCAAGAAATTACCGACGCCGCTTTTTCCCACATCCTTGCTAAAATCAAGGAAGGAATCACGGAACGGGAGCTGGCGCTGGAAATCGAATTTTTTATGAGGAGAAACGGCGCGGAAAGCGTTTCCTTTGATTTGATCGTGGTTTCCGGAAAGAACGGCTCCTTGCCTCACGGCGTGCCTGAGGAAAAGCCCGTTGAAAAAGGCGATTTTATCACAATGGATATTGGTGCCGTCTATCACCATTATTGCAGCGACATGACGAGAACAGTGGCTCTCGGCCAGGTGACGGATGAACAAAAACAGGTATATGAGACGGTCCTAAAGGCTCAGCTGGCCGCCTTGGCCGCGATTGGCCCTGGAAAGTCCTGTAAGGAGGTGGACGCCGCGGCCAGAGATTTAATCACGCAAGCGGGCTATGGGCGCTGCTTCGGCCACGCAACCGGCCATTCCGTAGGTCTGGAAATCCACGAGGAGCCCAGATGCGGTCCGTCCAGCCCGGATATCCTGGAGCCGGGCGTAGTGGTGACTGTTGAGCCCGGAATTTATCTGCCGGACCGGTTTGGCGTAAGGATCGAGGATATGGTGGTAATTACAGAAAACGGGTATCAGAATTTTACGAAATCATCAAAAGAGTTGATTCTTTTATAATTTGTGAGAAAAAACTTGAAAAATACGGTGATTTAGGATAAACTCTATATTAGATAATTTTGTATTGGAGGATCATATATGGTATCAGCAGGTGATTTCAGAAACGGCATTACCTTTGAAATGGATGGGAATGTATATTCGATTATAGAATTCCAGCATGTTAAACCCGGAAAGGGAGCGGCTTTTGTCCGCACCAAAATCAGAAACGTGATTACCGGCAGCGTGGTGGAAAAGACCTTCAATCCCAACGACAAATATCCCACCGCCTTTATCGACAGAAAGGATATGCAGTATCTGTACAATGACGGAGATCTGTATTATTTCATGGATTTGGAGTCTTATGAGCAGCTGCCAATCAACAAAAGCGTGCTGGGTGACAACTTTAAATTTGTGAAAGAAAATATGGAGTGCAAGGTGCTTTCTTATAAGGGCAGCGTGTTCGGCGTGGAGCCCCCGTTCTTTGTGGAGCTTCAGGTGACCAAGACGGATCCCGGCTTTAAGGGGGATACCGCTACCAACGCCACTAAGCCTGCCACTTTGGAAACCGGCGCGGAGATCAAGGTTCCGTTGTTTATCGACGAAGGGGAAATGATCCGCGTAGATACCCGTACCGGCGAATATATGGAGCGCGCTTAACCAATACTATTCATTGGCGGTTTCCTGTTTTTGGAAGTGGATTGTGAAGGAAGCGGAAAGAAAGGAAGCCCAATCAATTCAGAAACGAACAAAACGAATTTTAAGGAGGTACAGGTATGACTTTAACAGAAAAAACCGCGTACATCAAAGGTCTTGTAGAAGGGTTGGAGCTGAACGCTGACGAAAAAGAGGTCAAGGTGATCAATGCGATCATCGGCCTGTTGGACGATATGGCCCTGACGGTTTCCGACTTAGAGGAAAGCATGAACGATATGGGCAACCAGCTGGATGAGGTAGACGAGGACTTGTATTATCTGGAGCAGGACTTCTACGATGAGGATGAAGATGACGGCGAGGATGAGGAATATTATGAGGTCACCTGTCCCACCTGTAATGAAACTATCTGCGTTTCCGAGGATGTTTTGCTGAAGGGCGGTATTCAGTGCCCTAACTGCGGCGAATCCTTGGAGTTCGACTTCGACGATTTAGAGTGCGACTGCGGTTGCTGCTCTGATGCTGACGATGAGGACTATTGCGGCTGTGGCTGCGGCGAGCAGGTAGAAGAACCTATTAAATAAAAACAGTTGTCTTCATTTTCACAGCTTGATAAAAAATTAATTAAAAGAAGCCCGCCGGCATTTGCCGGCGGGCTTCTTTTACAGCAATCGGTAAAGCTGAGAGGCGGTTTCCTTTTTGGCGTATTCCGTTACATCCAGTACCTCCGCTTTTAACGGATGGCTGCCCATCTGAATTTCCAAAACATCGCCAACCTTCACATCGTAGGAAGCCCGGGCAGGCTTTCCGTTGACCAGCACTCTGCCGGCATCGCAGGCCTCGTTGGCCACAGTACGCCGCTTAATTAAACGGCTGACCTTTAAATATTTATCCAGTCTCATAAAATCCTCCGTATTTTGTAATGCTTTTATTATAGAGGATGCAGAGCGGGTTTTCAAGAGAGATCAGGCGTTTTGCCGCAGGCCTTCGATTTCACTTTTGGTTGCCATGATGTTTTGAGCGTAGGTGGTGGTATAGGTTCCGTTGGCAATGGCGTTTTGATAGCCGCCCACGCCCATATTATAGGCCATCAGGCCGTCATGTTCGCCGTATTGATGGACAAAGCCGGAAATAATACTGACGCCTGCCAAAATATTTTCATAAGGATCCTGAAGATCAGTGATCCCATAAAGCTCATATAAGGATTGAGAATTGATGCTGTTAATCTGCATAATCCCGCTGTCAGAAGAGCCATCCTCATAATACCGCACTGCGGAGGGATCATAGTTGCTTTCGTGGTACATCATGGCCAAAACCAGTTCGTAACTGACCTGCTTTTCCTGACACTGCTGGTAAGTGTAAGCCTGCAGCTCCTGGGATAATGGAATTTCCGGGATATAAAATTCCGAAAGCTCTATAGCGTTGTCGGAATTAGCGGGTATAGCGGGCTCTGAGGGATCGCCGGAGGCTTCCGCAGGCTCAGCCGGCTCGGAAGACGCGGCCTCTTGACTGCTGGAATCAGGTGAGGAGGCTTCGGAAGCAGGAGCATCCGGCTCAGAGGAAGACGGCTGCGCAGTCTCCTGCGGCTGGGTACAGGTATTGAAATCGTCGGGAAACGATTGGACGAGCTGGTCCAGCGGATCCATAAAAGCCTTAGCTTTTATAGCTTCCAGGCTTTCATCGGGCGTTTTCATAGCCGGCGCTTCTACAAGGGCGGCCGGGTAAGAAGCCACAAAGGATATGCCCATCATGAGAGACAGACAAATCGTCCATAACTTTTGCATTTAGGGTCCTCCTTAAAGTAACAGTCCTGTTACATTAATATGCTTGTCTATGAAAAATAGTCCATACTCAGTTTTCCCGCTTTTTTCCTGCTCTAATCAAATAAATAAAAAACTTCTTTGCCCCAGGTCGAACCGTGTCGGATCAGGGCAAAGAAGCTTTTTTTCAAAAGGGAAATCTGGTTAGGAGGCGCTTTTCATCTCCAAACGAAGCTTGTCGGAAATCATGGCGATGAATTCGCTGTTGGTGGGCTTTCCGCGGCTGGTGTGGATGGTATAGCCGAAATAGGAGTTTAAAATATCCACGTCGCCGCGGTCCCAAGCCACTTCGATGGCATGACGGATCGCCCTTTCCACTCTGGATGAGGTGGTTTCATATTTCTTTGCCACAGCAGGATAAAGCTGTTTTGTGACAGCGTTGATGATTTCAGGATTTTCAATGGACATCAAAATGGAGTCTCTAAGATAGTGATAACCCTTGATATGAGCTGGAACTCCGATTTGATGAAGAATATCGGTCACCTGAATTTCGATGCTTTGACCCTGTATGGAATGGGAAGCCACAGGCTTGCCGCCGGCGGAAGGCTGGCAGGAGCCTTTTAAATGGAGAATCCTTGAGGCGAGCTCCTTGACGTTGTAGGGCCTTAACACGAAATAGGAGGCGCCGGCGCTCATGACCTCTTTTTCCAGCACAGAGCTGTCAAAATTAGAGAGAACAATAAACATCGGATGCTTGCCAGGCTTCTCCATAGCGGAGGCAACCACGCCGATTCCATCCATGCTGGGCATGAATAAATCCAATACCACTACATCAGGATTCACTTCGTTGATCGCGTTTAATACCTGGATGCCATCCTTTTGGCAGAAGTGAAGGTCAAAACCATAATCGTTGAGGATCTTGGCGTCCTCTCGATGAAATTCGGCAGCTTGTTCGGTAATCAGCATTTTTACATGATTTTCCATTTTGAAATCCCCCTATATTTTTTTCTCTGTCATAAGATTACCATATATTGGTAAAAATGGCAATACTTTTTTGAAAAAATTTTGCGGGCAGGGGGAAGATAATAGCATAAAACCCAGTAATAATGCGATATTTAAAATTAATTTAAGATGCCAATTTTTGGGAATTTACCAATTCGTAGGAATTTTCCAGCATGTTTTCCGCAAAAATCCCATAGCCTTTTTCCGGTTCATTGACGAAAACATGGGTGACGGCTCCCACCAGCATGCCATTCTGAATGATAGGGCTGCCGCTCATTCCCTGAACAATGCCGCCGGTTTTTTCCAAAAGTTCAGGGTCCGTGATTTTTACAATCATATTTTTAGTGGGTACATCCTCGTTATAATTTACGCTTTCGATTTCGATATCATAATATTGCGGTTCATTGCCCTGGATGGTTGTAAGAATTTGAGCCTTTCCAGGAACTACCTGCTGCTTCATAGCCACAGTCATGGGCTCGTTGGAAGCGGGACACTGATCCATGGTTCCGTAAACGCCGGTCTGAATATTCGCTGAGAGATTGCCGATTGCGTTGTTATTGCTGAAATAACCCCGCAGTTCTCCGGGCGTGCCCTTTTCACCCTTTACGATACCGCTGATGTTGGCGGAAACAATATCGCCGCTCAGCAGAGGCATCAGGTCGCCTGTGTCAATGTCGCAGATTCCATGGCCCAGCCCAGCAAAGGAGTGCTCCTCAGGGTTGTAAAAGGTGAGCGTTCCGATGCCGGCGGAGGAGTCTCGAACCCAAAGCCCGGCCTTGTAAGAGACGCCGTCGTCAGCTTTCACAGGGGTGATTTGGACCTCAAAGCTCATGTTAGACCGCAGCACCGACAGGCTCAAAGGAACGCCGCCGCTCTTCTCTATAATAGCCGCGACCTCCTCATTGGTATTCACTTGGATGCCGTTGATACTGGTAATCACGTCGCCGATTTTTAATCCGGCGGAACGGGCGGGATTCACTGTTTTTCCGTTTGACTTTAAATCAGACATCCCGACTACCACCACGCCCTGGGTAAAAATCTTGACGCCGAAGGGAGTGCCGCAGGGGATCACCTGGGTTTCTTCCACCACCTCAACGTCTACGGTTTTAATGGGAATAGCGTCCAGCAGCATCAGGTCTGCCTGATAGGTTTCGTCGGGATGATTTAGGATTCCAGCTTCGACCAGTGTCTGATTATTTTCTGTTTTCGCGGTGACCGGAATCATGTTATGGGTCTGTATGCCGCTGTTTTGGGTCACCTTATAATTATCAGGCAATGAGTTCGCCAAATAGGCTCCAACGCCCAGAAGGCCGCACAGAACCACAGCCAGGGCGATGGTAATGCCTTTGATAAATTTTTTCATAATTTTCTCCTTTCTGTGGCCGGTTTTACGAGAAAATCGGTACATGCTTACTGTTCCACATGGGGAAAAAACTATTTTGACAAAATCCTTTTATTCAGAGTAATTTTGCCATTTATGACGCTGAAAGCCCCATTGCTTCAGCAGATGATGGAGCGTATTTCCTGTTTTGACAAAAGAAAAATTTTAAAAATCCTTTTTATGATTTAGAGAGGCTTTGGAATCCCAGGGCTTTGCATAATGGGGCGTTGAAAATCATAAGTATCATTATGATTTCAATAGGAGGGAAAAAGGATGGCAGAATTAAAAATAGAGAAAAAAGCCGGAATGCCCCACAATTTGATTTTAGAGGACAGGAAAAAGCTGGTGGTATCCGGAGTGGAGGATGTGGACAGCTTTGATGAGCAGACCGTGGTAGCCTATACCGCTGTAGGAGAGCTGATGATTAAAGGGGAAGGGCTCCACATCAATAAACTGAGCTTAGAAACGGGGGAGCTGACGCTGGATGGAGAAATTGCCTCCTTGACCTATACGGAAAACCGTTCCAGCAACGGCTCTTTTTTTTCCAAGCTGTTCCGGTAAGGATGTGACCTTTTGGAGATTACAGTGGCGGGCCAATGGGAGCTGTTTTTATACGCCGGGCTGCTGGGCGTGCTTCTGGGAGCCTATTATGATGTGTTCCGGATTATCCGCTACCTGACTGCGCAGGGAAAGCGGCAGACCTTTTTCTGGGACCTCTTTTATTTTTTCAGCAGCGGCGTTGCGACCTTTCTGTTTCTTCTGGCGGCAAACCAGGGACAAATGCGGTTTTATCTTCTGGCGGGAGAACTGATCGGCTGGTGCCTGTATCACCTGACCTTGGGGCAGGCCACGCTCTTTATCAGCAGGCTGGTAGTAAAGGTGCTGCAGCGGATCTTTTCCTGGATCAAGCGTCATGTTTTGAAGCCGGTTTGGAGGGCGGTTTGCTGGATTTGGAAAAAATTTGAAAAAGTATTCAAAAAAGCTCTTGGTTTTGCGAAAAAAATTGCGGTAAAATCAAAAAATAGCTTGAAACGCAGGCGCAGAATAGTGTATACTTTAAATAAACATTCTCCTAAAAAGAAACGTGGAAAGCAAAAGGACGCCAAAAAGAAGGGAAGGAAGAAACATGCAGGAAGTAAAAACCAAAAAAGCTAAAAAGAGTTTCTTTCTCCGCTTGGCAGTTTTTGTCTTTATCTGTTATGTCGCTGTGATGCTGGTCAACCAGCAGATGCAGATCAGCGAAAAGCGGAAGGCGTTGGATGACCTGAATCAGGCGATCAAGGTCCAGGAGCTTCAAAACGACCAGCTTCGAGATGTTTTGAATTCCAAGGACGGGAACCAGGAGTACATAGAGCGTATTGCCAGAGGAGATCTTGATTTGGCTAATCCGGGAGAGCGTGTGTTTATTAATATTGCAGGGAATTGATGTTTAGGGACATCGAAAATCAAGGGAGGAAAACAGTTCTATATGCAGCTTGAGGTAGGAATGGTTTTGGAAGGCAAGGTTACCGGCATTACAAAATTTGGCGCGTTTATCGAGCTTCCCGGCGGAAAAACTGGTATGGTACATATTTCAGAGGTCGCCCCTACGTTTGTAAAGGAAATCCGCGACTTTGTAACGGAGAACCAAACGGTCAAGGTCAAGGTGCTCAGCATCAGCGAAGACGGCAAGGTCAGCCTTTCCATGAAAAAAGCCATGGATCCGGCTCCGCGCCCCCAGCAGCGCAGTTCCGCTCCCGCTCGTTCTGTAAGCCCCGGACGGCCCGGTTCCTTTGAATGGCAGGGCAGCCGAGGCAGGTCCAGCGAGCCTGCCAGCTTTGAGGACATGATGTCCAGATTCAAGCAGGCCAGCGATGAAAAGATGTCCGATTTGAAGCGGGTGACGGAAAATAAGCGGGGAGGCTTTTCCCGACGCGGCTCCGGACAGCAAAAATAAAGAAATGGGCGAGCACAGCTTTGTGTTCGCCTTTTTGTATGGAAATCCACGAGGAGGAACGCTATGTATTTTATTAATGGAAAAATCCACACCATGGAGGGCTCAAACTATGAAAGCGGATATCTCCATATCGTCAATGGAAAAATCGCGGAGATCGGGGAGATGTCCGATTTCACCTTGGATGATGAAAAAATAGTGGATCTGAAGGATCAAGATGTGTATCCCGGCTTTATAGACGCCCACACCCATCTGGGAATGTTTGAGGATGCCATCACCTTCGAGGGAGATGACGGCAACGAGGAAACCGAACCGCTGACGCCCCAGCTAAGGGCGCTGGACGCCGTTAATCCTATGGACCGGTGCTTTACCGAGGCGCTGGAGGGTGGAATTACCACTGTGGTGACAGGACCCGGCAGCGCAAATCCGGTCGCGGGACAAATGCTGGCAATGAAAACCTATGGCCGGCGGATCGACGATATGGTTTTAAAAGAGCCTATGGCGATTAAATTTGCATTAGGAGAAAATCCTAAGTCGGTTTATCATAGTAAAAATCAGTCCCCCACCACCAGAATGGCAACCGCCGCAGTGATTCGGGAGCAGCTTTCAAAGGCAAAACGCTATTTAGAGGATCAAATAAAGGCTGACCAGTCTCCGGAGGGAGATTATGATCCGCCGGAATACGATGCCGGATGCGAGGCGCTGGCGCCGCTGCTGGAACGCAAGATCCAGGCGCACTTTCATGCGCACCGGGCGGATGATATTTTTACTGCGATTCGTATCGCTAAGGAATTTAATCTGGATTATGTTTTAGTTCACGGCACTGAGGGGCATCTGATCACCCGGGAGCTTCTACAAGATCGGGTGCAGGTGCTGTCCGGACCATTTCTGGGGGACCGCTGCAAACCAGAGCTGAAGAATATGACGCCCCGGTCCCCAGGAATACTGGCAAGGGCTGGAATTCCTACTGCGATCATTACCGACCACCCCGAGACTCCGATTCAATATTTGCCGCTGTGCGCCGCTCTGGCTGTGCGGGAGGGAATGGATCGGGAGCAGGCTTTGGAGGCGATTACGATTACTCCAGCCAGGATCTGCGGACTGGACAAGCGGGTGGGCTCCATCAAAGAGGGGAAGGATGCCGATTTTGTGGTATATCAAGGAGATCCGCTGGACTTGATGAACAAGCCTGAAATGGTAATTTGCGGTGGAAAAATCGTTTATGAAAGAAAATAAAACAAATATTGTACAAACTGTACTAAAATTATAAATTTTTTGTGAAATACTTTAAATAATTTGCTGGGCATGGTATAATAAAAATAGCGATTAACCCTAGAGATTTCATTTTACTAATCGTTGCAAGCTTAATTTAAAGGAGGACAGGAAGCATGAAGATCACCATAACAGGAAGAAAAGTATCTTTACGCGATAATTTTAAGGAGCGGGTGGAAAAGAAGCTGAAAAAATTCGGCCGCATGTTCGGTGAGGACGCTTCAGCCAGCGTTACGGTCACCGTGGAGAAACGCAGGCAGACCGTAGAGGTGACGATTCGCACCGCGGATGGTATGGTGTACCGCTCCGAGCAAACCGCTCCGGAAATGAACGACGCTCTGGATGAAGTGGTCAATGCCCTGGGCCGTCAAATTCGTAAAAATAAGTGTAAGCTGGAAAAGAAAATCCGCGCGGTGGGAGCCATCGATGAGTTTTTGGCTCAAGAGACAGAGGAAGCTTCCGCCGAGGAGGAAGCTGAGGGCGATTACAAAATTGAGCGGATCAAGCACTTCGCTTTGAAGCCTCTGCTGGTGGAGGAAGCGATTTTACAGATGAATATGATAGGCCATCAGTTTTTTATGTTTCAAAATATGGAGACTGGAGACGTAAATGTGGTTTATGTAAGAAAGGACGGCACTTACGGACTTCTGGAGCCTGCGGAGGAATAAGGCTTGCAGGGCCTGGAAAGAACTGATATAATAAAAATTCAGAGAAACTAGCAAGTATTAGAAAATGACAAGGTGGCTGCGGCCATCCGGCCTCTGCCGGTTTGGCCGCAGCCTTGTTATTATGCGTGCCGGCTTTGCAGGCAAACCAGCCCTCAGAGGGCTTTCACTTGAGGCTTCGGAAAAATCAAGCCGTAGGGTGAGGAATGGACCTGCTGTGGAAAGCCGGCGTTTAGTAGTCATAGGCTGAAAAGCTGTGAAAACCGTAGCGCAGACGAAAAATCGGTAGGCTTTGTTCGAATGAAGCGTTTGCTGGCGGCAGAGCCTGATAAGGCTTATGAGACCGCAGTTTGTGCCGGCGGCTATAACTTTGTAGGAAGAGGATTGATTCATGGAAATCACGATGGTATGCCCTTGCCTGCTGGGGCTGGAGGGCTTGGTAAAGGACGAGCTTCTGTATTTGGAGGCGCAGAATATACGGCCTCAAAACGGAAGGGTAGTGTTTCAGGGCGGCCCAGAGATTCTGGCCCGGGCTAATATAAACTGCCGGTACGGTGAACGCATTTTGATTCAAATGGGGGCCTTTGAGGCTAAAACCTTTGAGGAACTGTTTCAGCAAGTAAAATCTCTGCCCTGGGAGCTGTGGATTGGCAGACAGGACAGCTTTCCGGTCAAGGGAAGAAGCTTGGATTCCCAGCTGAAAAGTGTCCCGGATTGTCAGGCTATCGTTAAAAAGGCGGTAGTGGAACGACTGAGGCAGAAGTATCGGATTTCCTGGTTTGAAGAAACTGGTTTTGCCAGGCAGATCCAGTTTTTGATTTTAAAGGATCGGGTTTCTGTCATGCTGGATACTTCAGGAATTGGACTTCATAAGCGCGGTTACCGGGCGAACGCCACAGAAGCGCCCATTAAGGAAACCCTTGCGGCGGCAATGGTTAAGCTTTCCCGGGTTTATCGCGACAGTATCCTGTTTGATCCTTTTTGCGGCTCCGGAACCATCCTGGTGGAGGGAGCCATGTACGCTATGCATCTGGCGCCGGGACTGCGGAGACGGTTTGCGGCGGAGCGGTGGGATCAGATTCCTGCACAGGTGTGGCGGAAAGAGCGGGAAAGGGCCCAGGACCTGATTCAAAAGGATGCTGCTTTTACAGGCTTTGGATATGATATCGACGAGAATGCCCTGGCGATCGCGAGGGAAAACGCCGCAAAGGCGGGCGTGTCCGGCAAGCTCCGTTTTGAGCGCCGGGACATTCGGGAATTGGAGCTTGCGGGGGAAAGAGGCGCGGTTATCTGTAATCCGCCCTATGGTGAACGTTTGTTGGATCAACAGGCGGCTCAAGAGCTTTACCGGGTGATGGGACAGAAGCTTCAGCGGAAAAGGGGATGGAGCTACACAGTAATCAGCCCGGAAGAACAGTTTGAGCAGTATTTTGGCAGAATGGCCGATAAACGGCGAAAGCTTTATAACGGTATGATTAAATGCCAGGTTTATCAGTATTTTAAATAAGATTCAGGAGGGAAATGACATGTTTCAGTTTCAGCCGGAAAAAGCCAGATGGTTTTCAGAGCCAAGGCGGTATGAAATTCAGCCGGATCGGGTAATCATTACCACTGATCCGGGCTCTGATTTTTGGCAGAGGACTTATTACGGATTTCAGAACGACAACGCCCATGTATTGTTAAACAGCACGAAAGAACCGTATTTCTCTTTTACCGTCAAAGCCAGCTTTCAAAGCAGCACCCTGTTTGATCAATGCGGTTTGGCAATTTATCAAAACAGCGGCAGCTGGGCCAAGGCTTGTATTGAGTATCATGATGCAAAAGAGTCCTGGCTTGGAAGCGTGGTTACCAACCGGGGCTACTCCGATTGGTCTACATCGGAGATTTCTTCTTCTGTTACCAGTGTGTATTACCGTTTGAGCCGCAGGGAAAGCGATTTTTGCTTTGAAAATTCCTTTGATGGAATCCGTTTTCACCAAATGCGTATTTTCCATTTGGAGGAAGGAAGCGGAGAGGTTCACTTTGGACTGATGGCTTGCTCGCCGGGGAAAGGGTCCTTTCAGGCGGTATTTACCGAAATGAACGTAACAGAATGTCTGTGGAAAGCGCATACTTAAACATATTGATAAAAGCCCAGATGCTGATTCACAGCGTCTGGGCTTTTTGCGCTTAACGGCCAGGCAGCCCTGGCCGCGCTATTGTAGATCGCAAAGATTAATGGAGTTATGGATAATTAAATTGAGGGCGGAAAACTTTTATATGTTTTCCGCCCCCGCACCGAGATAAAGCAATCTAATCAATATTGCCTTAAAATTATAATATATCATAAAAAACAATCAACCCGAACCCACCGCCAACCGGCATAAGGTTCGGATTGATTTGTTATGGTGGAGACGAAGAGGATCGAACTCTCGACCTTACGGATGCGAACCGTACGCTCTCCCAGCTGAGCTACGCCCCCGAATTGTTCACTGAAGTTTCCAGCGAACAAAAAATATTATAGCACTACCTTACACAGATTTCAACTGTTTTTTTCATTTTCTAAATAAGTTTCGCAAAATTCTTTCATGCAGCACTGCTCGCATTTTGGTTTTCTGGCGTCGCACACAGCCCTGCCGTGAAGTACCAGGCGGTGACAAAAATCATTAGATTCCTTAGGATCGAGGGCGTCCTTTAAAATCATCTCGATTTTGTATGGATCCTTTAAATTATGAAAGCCAAGGCGGCGCGTCAGCCGTATGCAGTGAGTATCCACCACCACGGCAGGCTTATGAAAAATATCGCCCAACACCAGATTGGCGGTCTTTCTGCCGATACCGGGCAGACGAGTCAGCTCCTCTAAGGTGTCCGGAACCTTTCCGCCAAATTCATCCCGCAGCATTTGGCACATCGCGATAATATCTCTGGCCTTTGTTTTATATAGGCCGCAGGTGCGGATGTCCTCTTCCACCGCAGAAATATCAGCGTCAGCAAAAGCGCAGACGTCCGGAAAATCGGAAAACAGCTTCGGTGTTACCATATTTACCCTTAAATCGGTGCATTGGGCGGCAAGCCGGGTGGAAATCAGCAGCTGAAGAGGATCATGGTAGGTGAGAGAACAGATTGAGTCCGGATATTCCTTTTTTAACGCGGCTACCGCCAGAGATGCCCGTTCTTTGTTCGTCATAAAATAAACCTCCTATGGCTCGTATAACCATAGTGTATAACAAAAAAATATCAAAAACAAGGCGTTTCGGCAAAAACCGATTATGGAAATCGGAAAATCAGATCACACGGAATTCAAGCAGAGAAAAAGAACTTTTCATTTTTATCTGCTGTCTAACTTGCTATTTCCGCAAAAAACGTGTATACTTTTTTCATATTATGTGGAATGTAGGAGTGGTTAAAGGATGAATCATTACGCAGATGAAAATTTAGCGTTTATCGCGTCTTTCGATAACGAGGTCGGGGCCGCTATGAACGAGGAGCTGAAGAGACAGCGCCGCAACCTGGAGCTGATCGCCTCTGAGAACCTGGTTTCTCCGGCAGTAATGGCGGCTATGGGCAGCGTGCTTACCAACAAATATGCCGAAGGCTATCCGGGCAAGCGTTACTACGGAGGCTGCCAATGCGTGGATGTGGTGGAGGAGATTGCCCGCCAGAGAGCCTGCAAGCTGTTTGGTGCGGAGCACGCCAATGTACAGCCTCATTCCGGCGCTCAAGCGAACATCGCGGTTTATTTTGCGATGCTTAACCCGGGGGATACCATCATGGGCATGAACCTTTCTGAAGGCGGCCATCTGACCCACGGCTCTCCGGTTAATATCTCCGGCAAATATTTTAATTTTGTGGAATACGGTGTGGCTTCCGATACCGAGCAGATCGATTACGACAGGGTTATGGAAATCGCCATGGAATGTAAGCCGAAGATGATCGTCTGCGGCGCGTCCGCCTATCCCAGAATTATTGATTTTAAAAGATTCCGGGAAATTGCCGATGCCTGCGGCGCTTATTTAATGGTGGATATGGCTCATATTGCCGGCTTGGTGGCGGCTGGGGTTCATCCCAGTCCGGTACCCTACGCTCATTTTGTAACCACTACCACTCACAAGACTCTGAGAGGCCCCAGAGGAGGCATGATCCTATGCAAGGAGGAATTCGCCAAGCAGATTGATAAGGCCATTTTCCCCGGCACTCAGGGCGGTCCGCTGATGCATATCATCGCCGCTAAGGCGGTTTGTCTGGGAGAAGCCCTGAAGCCTGAGTTTAAGGCTTATGGGGAGCAGGTAGTGAAGAACTGCCAGGCTCTGGCCCAGGGCCTTTTGAAGCGGGGCCAGAAGCTGATTTCCGGCGGTACGGATAATCACCTGCTGCTTTTGGATTTGAGAGGTCAGGAGATTACCGGTAAGGAGTTAGAGCATCGTTTGGATGAGGTTTACATCACTGTGAACAAGAATACTGTGCCCAACGAGCCCAGAAGCCCCTTTGTGACCAGCGGTGTCAGAATCGGTACTCCCGCGGTGACTACCAGGGGCCTGAAGGAGGCGGACATGGATCAGATCGCCGAATTTATTTCCCTGGTGATTCAGGACTTCGAGGGCAATGCGGACAAGGTGCGCGCGGGCGTAAACGCATTGTGCGAAAAGTATCCCTTATATTAAGCTGAAGCTTGAGAAACGGAGGGCGGGCGCCTTCCGTTTCTTTCCATATTTTGTCTTGGCGGCCTGGATGCTTGGGCCCGAAAGCATATGTCCTGGCGGGCGAGGCAGGACGAAAAATGGAAAACCACAGTCATCAGATTTTAGAAAAGCCGATAGAGAGGCGGAGAGTCTGCCGGGCGGCGATATCCTATGATCTGCGGGAACATATGGAATTGTGGAGCAGCAGAAAGAGCGATACCCGCAAACAGAAACCAGCAAAAAGGAGTATGATTATGGCTTCCCCATTAGCGGACCGCTTAAGGCCGAAAACCATTGACGACATGGTAGGACAGCGCCATCTTTTAGGTCCTGGAAAAGCGCTGAGACGGATCATTGAATCCGGTGAAATTCCAAATTTGATTTTTTACGGGCCATCAGGAGTCGGCAAAACCACCTTGGCGTCTATCATCGCCAGGCAGACCAACCGGGCCTTGCGAAAGCTCAACGGGACTACGGCGGGAACCGCAGACCTGCGGGAGATTTTTACCGAGGCGGAAAATACCTTTACGGCTCCAAATGGGATTTTGCTGTATTTAGATGAGATCCAGTACTTTAATAAAAAGCAGCAGCAAACCCTGCTGGAATTTATTGAAAACGGGAAGATCACTCTGATCGCCTCGACCACAGAAAACCCCTATTTTTACGTTTACAACGCCATTTTAAGCCGGTCCACAGTGTTTGAATTTAAAACCGTGGAGAAAGCTGAGGTGGCGAAAGCGGTGGAAAGAGCCTTCTCTCTGTTAGAGGAAGAACGCGGGGAGGGCTTTCAAATTGAGGACGGCGTGGTAGGCCACATTGCCCTGGCCTGCGGCGGAGACGTCCGCAAGGCGATGAATTCCGTAGAGCTGTGCGTTCTTTCGTCGCCTGCCGCGGATGGCGTGCGTAAAATCACCTTGGAAACCGCGAAGGAATTGACTCAGAAAAGCGCCTTGCGCTACGACAAGGATGGGGACGAGCACTACGACCTGCTTTCCGCCTTCCAAAAATCCATGCGGGGTTCCGATCCTGACGCGGCGGTCCATTATTTAGCGCGCCTGCTGGAGGCGGGAGACCTCCCCTCGGTCTGCCGGCGTTTGATGGTCACCGCCTGCGAGGATGTGGGGCTCGCCTATCCCCAGATCATTCCCATTGTCAAGGCCTGCGTAGACGCGGCGTTTCAGGTGGGACTGCCGGAAGCCCGTCTGTGCCTGGCGGATGGAGTAATTTTAGTCAGTATCGCGCCGAAATCAAATTCCGCTCATAATGCGATCAATGAGGCCATGGAGGATGTCAGAAGAGGAAAATATGGCCCCATTCCAAGACAGCTTCAGAATAAGCATTTCGACGGGGAGGACAATCCGGTTAAGGGGCAGTTCTACCAGTATGCCCATGACTTTGAAAATCATTGGGTGGATCAGCAATATTTGCCGGATGTTTTAAAAAATGTGGAATATTATCATTTTGGCGAGAATAAAAATGAACAAGCCTATCGACAATATTGGGAGAAGGTTAAGGGCAGAAAGCTTTGATTTCGTCCGTGCCGGAGGTCTTAAATAAAAAACAGTTTGTTTTAATTTTTTCTCGCAATAGGCGCCATAAGTTCAAAGGTGTTTATGATAAGCCTATGCTGTTTGGTCAAAAATAAATCGATTCAAAGCCTAAAAGCTTTTGATGGTATTATAACGGTATAGATGGCGAAAGCTGGTCAGAATAGTTGACGGCACTGGAATATCTGCTTCAATACCGCTTTGAGTAAAGGAAAAATGGTATTAGGCAAGTGCTGTATCAAAAGAAATTTATTTATGCTTAGTTATAGAAAGCGGGGTGCAAGCCATGAATGAAAAAATACTGTGGTCTCTTTCCTATGGTCTTTACGCAATCGGTGTGGAAGGAGAGAGCTATCCTTCCGCCTGTATTGCGAACACGGTTTTTCAGGTTACTGCGGAACCGGTTATTTTAGCGGTTAGTATTCATCACGATAATTATACGCATCAGCAGATCATGAAGCATAAGCGTTTTACCGTTTCCGTGCTGTCTGAAGATACCTCTGGCGCGGTGATCGGCGCTTTGGGCTTTACTACCGGGCGAAATACGGAAAAGCTGAAAAATATCCGTTATAAAATGCTTCAGGAAGGGCTGCCGGTGCTGAAGGAAAATATTTGTTGCTGGATGCTCTGTAAGGTGATCCAGACGGTAGAAACGCCTACCCATACTGTCTTTTTCGCAGCGATCGAGGCGGGAAGCGAGAGAAGCGCAGGCAAGCCGATGACCTACGAATATTATCACAAGGTGATCAAGGGAATGGCGCCGAAAAATGCTCCGACCTATCAGCCGCCGGAGCGGGTAGAGGAGAAATCAACGGAGGAATGGATTTGCACTATTTGCGGTTATGTTTACAGCGATCCGGATATTCCCTTTGAGGATTTGCCCGCCGATTGGACCTGTCCTGTGTGCCGTGCGGGAAAAAGCATGTTCCAGCGGAAATGACGCTGGTATTGCATTTCTAAGAATGAGATCAAAAGCCCTCCGCAGGCTGGCCTGCGGAGGGCTTTTTTCGGGTGTGCTTTCCGTTTGACATTTGGCAGGCGCTAAGAGGAGCCGGAGGCTGAAGACTCTGAATTTTGGGAGGCGGTTACCTTGCTGGAGGCTGCCTGCCCAGAGGATATGGAATAAAACTCCTTGGTTTCCGGCACCCGCAAAGTCTCGCTCTGATGCTTTTGCAAAAGCTTGGTAATGGCGTATAGATCAATCCAGATTTCATTGTCACATTCCTTCTGGCTTTCATCGAAAATCAGTTCCAGACCAAAATGAAGATGACTGGTGTTGATGTTATTGACGTTTTCGGTGGTGCTGTATCCGGTGCGGCCTACATAACCAATGACATCTCCGGCGTTAACGACCTTGCCCTCTGTCAGATCAACCTGGTAAGGGCGGTTTTGCCGCAGATGGGCATAGTAGTAATATCGCTTTTTATCAAAACTCCGAATACCGATGCGCCAGCCGCCGTATTGATTCCAGCCCATCACCTCTACGGTGCCGCTTTCCACCGCGATTACAGGAGTGCCGGTAGCGGCCATTAGGTCGTGGCCCAGATGGTTTCGTTGATAACCATAGGAGCGGGAGGCTCCAAAATCATCATAATGCTGAAAAGGAAAGGTTTTAGCGATGGGAGAATAAACCTGCAGTCCATATTTCGTCTCTGTGACGGTTTTAGAGGGAGCTTCCGGATCTTGGACAGTCACTTGGTATTCACCTAAAAAGCCGCCTAAAACAGCCGAATAGACCTGATAATAATAAGGGTAGTATTTCATATCCTTAGCCAGGTCATCCATGTTTTCACCGTTTTTGAGCTTTTCCAGAATAGAGGCTAAGTCTTTTTTCTTGTAGGATGAAAAATTTCCTCCGTATTTAGCTCCTAAATAGGCTAGCGGCTCGATCCAGTTAATATGGTGTTCCGAGCCATAGCTGTCGATATCCGCCTGCATAGCGGTTTCCAGCGCTTCATAGGGAACATTAAATTCCGCGTAACGGATAAAATCACGTTTGGCGCTGGACGGCTGTGCCGTCACCTCCATGACGGTATCGCTTCCGAACGAGATTGGAAGCGATACGGCCAGAATCAGAAAAGCACAAAGGACCGTTAAGATTATTTTGGGAGATTTTAAAAATTTAGACCACAAAAAAATCACCTGCACTTCATAGGATACCTATGCGCGGGCAGGCGATTTTATTTCTGTTTTCAGAGATTTTAAAGGTCGTCGGCATCTTGAACCGGCTGGACGGAATCGATAGGAGTACCGGTATAGCTTCCGTTCACGTCGGATAAAATTTCTCCCTTTCCTTCCTGGGGAAGAATCTGAGAAAGCTTTTTGGGAGTCTTTTCCTTTTGGGGCTTCCTGTTTTTGTTTTCCAATTTGGTTCACCTCAAGACTAGCTTTCCACCGAAAGGCCTGGTTATTCTATTTTAATTCCGGCTTTTGAATCAGATCCCGAATGACTTCCCCGGCGATCAGCAGGCCGGCGCAGGAGGGAACAAAGGAAATGCTTCCGGGTACCTGCCGCTTGCCCTCTCCCAGAGGCTCTGGTGAGGCCTTGGGCTTGATTGGCTCCTCTAAAGAATACAGCACCTTCAGCTTTGGAATCCCTCGTTTCCGCAGCTCCCGGCGCATGACCCGGCATAGGGGACAAACGCTGGTATCGTAGATGTCCCCGATCTGGAAGCGGGAAGGATCCAGTTTATTGCCGGTGCCCATGCTGCTAAGAATGGGTAGCCCTGTTTTTTCGGCAGCCTCGACCAAGGCAAGCTTAGAGGCGACAGTATCAATGGCATCTACTATGTAACTGCATCCAGATAAAAAACTGTTGTCCTGTCCGGGAAGATAAAATTCCTGGCGGGCCTCTACTGAGGCGTTGGGATTGACATCTAAAATGCGTTCCTTAGCTACAATTACCTTAGGTCTGCCCACAGTACTGTGTAGGGCGATAAGCTGACGATTAATGTTGGAAATGGAAACGAGGTCGTGGTCCACAAGGATAAAGGAACCGATTCCCGCCCGGGCAAGGGCTTCCACTACGTAGCTTCCGACACCGCCGATTCCGAATACAGCCACCTTGCTGCTCTGTATTTTTTGAAGGCTGAGTTCATCCAAAAGGAGCGCGGTGCGCTGCAATTCTTCACGCATGGATATGATCCTTTCTGAAAAGTTTTCTACTATTATGGCATTTATTATACCATGAAATTTTTATTTAGGGTACCCTTATAAGATGGAAGGGAAGCGTTCGGCTGAAAAAGACTGGCTGGAAAAGAATGTGGCGGAAGGAAAGGAGCGCTGTCCGGTATGAAGCGTATGGGCTCCCTTGCCTATAGAAAAATTTTCCGCAAAAATAGACAGGCGGACCAAACGGTTCGCCTGTTTTAGCTTTATAAATTCATGATGTCAGATTTTATCAGACAGAATTAGTTTATGCCCGGTTTAATAGATAGACCCCTAAATTGAGATACCCCGCGAAAAGGAGCCATAAAGCATAGGGAATCTGTAGATAAGCTGCGGGTTTAGAATCCTTTGAGAATTTTACGATCATTCCTATTACCAGTCCTAACAAAAGCAAGAGCCAAAAGAAGGAGAAGAGGCGCCACTCCAAATTGAAGAAAAAAATAGTCCAGAAAAAATTGACAACCAGCTGGGCGGTATATAATAAGAGGCCGGCCTTTTTGTCGATGCCGCCTGATTTCAAAAATAAGACGATGCTGATCCCCATCAAGACGAACAGCACAGACCATACAATTGGGAATACGCTTCCCGGAGGAGCCAGGGGAGGCTTCTTCAACGTTTCAAACCTGGTCATAGCGTCTCTGGTAAAAAAAGATGAGAGCAGGCCCACGCCAAGAGCGATGGCGATTGAAATAAGGTATGGTTTTGCTTTTTTCAGCATAGGATCACCTCCAAGGGTATCCTATGTTTTTTTGTAAGCTTTTATTCCGCGGGTCTCAAAATTAAGTCTTGGAAGGCTTAGTATCAAATAACCGCTTCAAACGCTTCCGGTTTTATTCTTAACGCACAACAGAAAGCTATTTTTTTAAATCTTTTTTTACATTTTCTCTGATTTCTCAACATGTTTTAAAATTTGTAAAAAAGTAGTTGACAATTCCGAAACCTTATGCTAAAATCTATAACTGTCGCCACGGTTGACAAATAAAATATGCGGATATGGCGGAATTGGCAGACGCGTATGGTTCAGGTCCATATGAATGCAAGTTCATGCAGGTTCAAGTCCTGTTATCCGCACCAAACCAATATAATCCGAACTTGTTTCCGATAGGAGATGGGTTCGGATTATTTGTTTTCTTTTAATTTAATTGTGACTAAGTGTATCTGAATTTGCAAAAGAGTATTGCTGTTATATCTCCAAAAGGGTACAATAATTGAAAAGAGAGTAGCTGGAAGGAGTATTACAATGAAATTGGTAAGAGTCGAGTTTAAGAAATTGTTCGGATATTTTGATTATTCAATTGATTTGCACGATACTGTTACAATTCTTCATGGTTTAAATGGTTGCGGTAAGACTACAATGTTACAAACCATAAATGCCGTCTTTAATAAGAAAATGCATACTATTAAGTCCACTGACCTTCAGGCCGTAAGCTTTTTCTTTTCGACTGGAGTTATTCTTAAAATCGAGCGCAAGAAGATTTATTTAGATTCAGAAAAAGAAAAGGCAACAGGAATAACATATCTTGCCTACTCAATTATTGAAAATGAAAAAGAATCCGTTTTTGACTCTTTCGAGAATACTGATGAGTATCAAGATATAATAAAAAGGTTTTTAAAAGGATATCGTCCTTTTCCATTTCTGGAGCGCATAAATGAATCTACATGGTATGATAGAAAGCACGGAACAAAGCTTAATATGGAAGAAGTCATCTCGGAATATGGAGCCACCATATTTAGACGATATAGTAGAGAATATCTTGAAGATGATATTCCGCAACCCGTTCAAGATATCCTTAGTTCCATGGATGTTCGTTTAATTGCAGCCGACAGATTAACGGTAGCAGAGCGTGTCGAGCGCCAATATGGGGAAGATAATATAAAGATAGAACGTCGTGTAAATCTTATTGCAAAAGATCTTTCTCAAAAAATTCGTGATACTATTCAACAATATGCTCAACTCTCGCAAGCGAAGGATAGAACTTTTCCACTTCGGGCTATAAAACAAAATTCACCGTTGACTGTCGATGAAATAAAAAGCAAGATGGTAGAACTCGAATCGAAACGCAGGGAATTTATTGATACTGGAATCTTAGAAGAGGAACAAGATGATATAGGAATTCATGATTTAGTGGATGCGATTACCGAAAGCAATCGCCAAAATCTTTCACTATATGCAATCGACACGGAAGAAAAGTTAAATGCGTTATCCAGTTTGTCTTCTTCCATCAATCTTTTCCGCAACATAATTGATAAGAACTTTAACAACAAAAGAATTGTATTTAACAAAGATTATGGATTCCGGTTCGTAACAACATATTCTAATTCTACCATTTTGCCACAGAGTTTATCTTCTGGCGAACAACATGAATTAGTTATGTTTTATGATTTGATTTTTAATGCATCAGAAAACACTTTGATTTTAATTGACGAACCAGAACTATCTTTGCATATTAAGTGGCAGCTTGACTATGTCGATGAATTATTACAAATTATCAGTGCGACTAAATTCTCTGCAGTTCTGGCAACTCATTCACCACAAATTATTCATGATAAATGGGATTTAACGGTATCTCTATCTGAATAAGGTGAACAATATGCAAAAATATATAGACGAATATACAATACTTGCGGAAGCAAAAATGATGTATCAAGACTGCCATGAAACTTATATTTTGGTTGAGGGGCAAACGGACAAAACCTTTTTCGATGTACTCGTGGGTAGGCAATCTAATGTTCGTTTCCGGCCAGTCAGCGGTTGGGAACGAGTACATAAGACTATTCTATTAGCTCAAAAGGAAAGATTTAATAACATACTAGGAATTATAGACAAAGATTTCCACGTTCTCTTGCATGATGGCGTTACAGAAAACAATCAACTATTTTTTACTGACAGTAACGATATCGAAATGATGTTATTTAATTCCGTGTCGTTAGAAAAATTTTTGGCGATCTATGCCGATCAGAATAAGCTAAATGCGGGCGAAAAGCCTCGGAATCGCATATTAAATGCAGCCTCTTGTTTAGGCGCATTACGGGTGGTATCATTAGTTAATCGCTATAATTTGCGTTTTGATGGGTTTGAATGCAAAGACTTTATCGATAGAAATACACTACTTCCCGATTCCAAGAAGCTAATAAAAAAAATTACTCAGAGGACGATATCGAACGGAACTTCTGTTTCTGTAACGGAAGAAGTTCTAGAAAGCCAAGCAAGCGATTTAATGCAGGTATATTATCCTCATGATTTATGTAATGGACACGATGTGCTCGATATACTTGGAATTGCGATGACAAAATGTTTTTCATCATTGCCTGCCACTCAATATAATCCAGATACTATATTTGGATATTTGTTAATGGGCTATTCTGATAACGAATTCCACGAAACTCAGCTATATAATAAACTCACTATGTGGATACAATCAAACGCATAGCGATATGTTACAGCTCCCACATTACAAATCACTAGAAAAGGCGGTGTGATATTTATTATTGCACACCGCCTTTTTACAGGTCTACTCTGCCTTTTCTTGTTCAGTCATTTCTTTTCTTTGAGTTATCCATTCTTCAAACTCTTTCTGCCCTTCCTCGCTCTCATAGAAAGCCAGAATATCAGGTAAAATGCAGCGGGCGATGGCCTCAATCTGATGCTGTGGAATGGTGGTGTTATTGATAAGCTTTTTTCTTCGGCTCAAATACTCCCTCCGTCTGGTCTGTCAGCTTCAAGCTGTTGGTAGCGTTGCTGCTTTCAATCCGTCGGATGCTTTGAGCCTTCCACCATACTATTTCAAATTTTGTTACATCGGTTCCCTTCCCCTCCCTCCCTTCCTTTCCGAGGTAGTAACAGAAGAGCAAGCATAGGGAGTGTGGCCACACTCCCGCAAAATCTCCGATTCGGGCAGATTGCCGGAGCGGAGATTTTTTCTTGTTGGGAGTATCCCAAACCCTCTCTTGTTTGCTTCGCTAATAATACGTTTGCATCGGGCTTTTCTACCCGCTATTTTCAAAAAAACATTGAATTGTTAATAATTGAGTGGTAGGATAGAGATGTTCCCAACAGAAAGAAGTGGTATCCAATGACAAAACTCAACGAAGTACGGCTCCGTGCAAAGCCAGTAGATTGCGACGTTTGCATGGAGTAAAAATCGTCGCATAATCAATATGCTGGCTTTGTTGCTTGATGATCATCTCAAGGAGGAAGCCTGCATGAAATACATCAATGCAAAAAATCTTCTTCCCGATGCGCTGGTCAAGGAATTGCAAAGCTATATTCAAGGGGGCTACCTTTATGTTCCCGCCGATCAAGCGCAACAAAAACGGTGGGGAGAAGCGTCTGGCTACCGACAGGAATTGCAGCAACGAAACCGCCGAATCGTAGAGGAATTTCGGAACGGAATCTCTATGGAGGAACTGGCGGAAAAATACTTCTTGTCCGTATACGCCATTCGGAAAATCATTTATCAGAAATGAACTGGCAGGGGTTGCAGAAATGCAGCCCCTGCTTTTGTGTTGTATACAGATTGATTCGGTATTGTCCTGTGGATAGAAAAGAGGCCATGGCAGTAGTACGATATTAAGTAAAGAATACATCCACAAGAGAGGAACAGACCATGTGTACTCGATTTGTCTACCGGGGCGACGATATGGTTACCGGCTTCAATTTTGATATTGACCTTACCGTATGGAACCACAAAATCGAAAAAGAGAAGGACCGCTTCTATATCGGCATCCTGCGGCCTGACGGGGTACGTCATTCCTATCATGGTGTGAACCGCAACGGAAATGTCGGAACCTTATTGTATGTTCACGGAAATTCGGAGGGAACCCATCAGGATTCCAAAAGCTGCATGACAATCGCAGACCTGACAGAATGGTTTATTCAGGCAACGATCAGTTTTGACGATGCGCTGCGAATGGTGCAGGAACAGAAGATCGTCTATGCCCCGGATGCCACTATGCAGGCCATGCTGTCCGACCGGCAGGGCCGCACCCTAATCATTGAACCAGGTATTGGATGGCGGGAAGATGACGGGCGTTACTCGCTGATTACCAATTACTCCGTACTTGTGCCAGAAAGCACAAGTTCCTTCATTGTACCGGGGGATGACCGATACGAAAGAGCCGCCAAACTTCTGAACTCGTATAGGGATCTTTTTACTGTTGCTGATGCGTTTTCTGTACTTCAAACTGTCCGGCAAGAGGGAATCTGGGCGACCCGGGTTTCTTTCGTTTATTCATCGAAGGAACACGCCGTTTATTATGTGCGGAACAATGATTTTTCACAGATTGAAAAATACGAGTTTCCACAGCTTTGAGAGAAGGAAAAAGCCATGAATCCAGAGAAAATTTATCCTCGCGCAAACGACCATGAGACGGTTTATTTGAAAAGCGTCGTGAAGAATTCCAACATCATTGTCGGGGACTTCACCATGTACAACGACTTTGTCAACGACCCACGGCAGTTTGAGAGGAACAATGTGTTGTACCACTATCCAATCAACCATGATAGGCTTGTAATCGGCAAATTTTGTTCCATCGCCTGCGGCGCAAAGTTTTTGTTCACCAGCGCCAACCATACACAAGCATCCTTGTCCACTTATCCGTTCCCGATCTTTTTTGAAGAGTGGGGCTTGGATGTCCAGAACATAACGAGCGCATGGGATAACAAAGGCGATATTATCATCGGAAACGATGTGTGGATTGGATATGAAGCTGTTATCCTGTCTGGCGTCACCATTGGCGATGGTGCAATTATTGGCACTCGCGCCGTTGTGACAAAAGATGTGCCGCCTTATACGATTGTCGGTGGTGTTCCCGCTAAACCGATCCGCAAACGCTTTCCAGATGATACTATTTTGGCCATGCTAAAAATCAAGTGGTGGGATTGGCCCGAACAAAGAATACGACACCATATTTCAGATATTCAGGCCGGGAGGATTGACCGTTTGCAGCCGTCATGCAAAGGAGAGTCCCATGATGCCCTATGAAGAAACTGTGGAGCGCCGCCGCTTTCATTCCTTTTGCAAAGTTGTCCTGCGGCATGAAATGTTGGACTGTTTTCGGGAATTCTCCTATCAAAACAAATGGCTGATATCTCTGAATCATTTGCCGCAGCCGATGTTAGACAGCATCTGCACGACGGACCAGTACCCCAGCGATTACACAACTTTTTCAGTGGATGGTTATGCCCTGCAAATCAGCAATGAGAGGTTGGCTAATATCATCGAGAAGCTGTCGCAGCCAGAGCAGCGACTTCTGATTTTGCGCTTTATACTGGAACTAAACGACCGTGAAATCGGCAGGATAATGCGCTGTTCCAGAAGCGCCATCCAGCGCCGCCGCACAAGTGTTCTCTTAAATCTACGGAAACAACTGACGGGGGAATTGCTATGAAAAAATTAAACGGCAGATACAAACCTCCACCACCCCTATCTATTATCGAGGCAGCCCGTTCAGGGAAAGCCGATGCAATAGAACAAATTTTGCAGCACTACGATGGCTACATCAACAAATTGTGTTTGCGAACGATAATCGATGAAAGTGGGCAACCTCATAAGCAGGTAGACCCATATATGAAAGGCCGTTTACAAAGTAAGCTGATGCAGGCCATTACGAAGAAGTAGCAAAACCGGGGGATGCCGTGCAAGGGTCAAGATGAACGCTTCGCGCCCTTGACGGCATTCCCCGGTTTTGCTGTGCGATAACCAAGTAGGCGCAAGCAGACAACTGCTTGCGCCTACCAATCAGTATCATATTTACGCATTTAGGGGGCAAAAGGTGTTGTGCCATGCGGCTTTGAGCAGCGTGTCTGTGCCGCGGTAATATCATTCCTTGCGTTATCCCCAGAACGACTTTGAAATGCGTAGAAACAAGGAGGTTGAAGAGAATGAAAGCAGTTATTTACGCCCGCTATTCCTCCGACAACCAGCGGGAAGAAAGTATCGAAGGTCAGATCAGAGAGTGTACTGCCTTTGCTGAGAAGAACGGCATCACCATCCTGCGCCACTACATAGATCGTGCCTTTTCCGCCAAGACCGATAACCGCCCGGAATTTCAAAACATGATTAAAGACAGCGGCAAGCGCCTGTTCGATATGATTATCGTTTGGAAGCTGGACAGGTTTGCCCGCAACCGCTACGACAGTGCCCGATACAAGGCCGTTCTGAAAAAGAACGGGGTCAAGGTGGTGTCTGCCACCGAGGTCATTTCAGACGGAGCCGAGGGCATCATTTTGGAGAGCGTGCTGGAGGGTTACGCCGAATACTACTCCGCCGACCTGTCCGAAAAGGTGGTCCGGGGCATGACGGAGAACGCATTGAAATGTAAATTCAATGGCGGCACTCTGCCCATCGGCTATCAAATCGACAGCGACCAGCACTTCCAGCTTGACCCGCTTACCGCCCCTTTTGTCCGTGAAGCGTTCCAGCGTTACGATGAAAGGGCCACCATGACGCAGATACGGGATTGGCTCAACGAGAAGGGCGTGAAAAATACACGGGGCCAGAAAATGACCTACAACAGCATTCAGCACCTTTTGAACAATCGCCGCTATATCGGGGAATATACCTATCGGGACATTGTAGTGCCAGACGGCATTTCCGCCATCGTCCCCCAAGACCTCTTTGACCGGGTGCAGGAAAAGCTGGCAAAAAACAAAAAGGCCCCGGCTCGTCACAAGGCCGAGGATGATTATCTGCTGACAACCAAGCTGTTCTGCGGCTACTGCGGGGCCTACCTCTGCGGTGAGAGCGGTACCAGCCACACGGGGAATGTCCACCACTACTACAAGTGTGTGTCGGTGAAGAAAAAGCGCACCGAGTGCCATAAAAAGTCTGTCCGCAAAGAGTGGATCGAGGATTTGGTGGTCAGCGAAACCATGAAGATGGTAATGGACGATACCGCCATTGAAGCCATTGTATCCATGCTGATGGACTTGCAGGACAGGGAGAATGTCAACCTGCCCCTCTATGAACAGCAGCTGCGGGAGGCGGACACGGCCATCCAAAATTTGCTGAACGCCATCCAGCAGGGTATCTTAACCAAGTCCACGAAAGGGCGGCTGGAAGAACTGGAAGCCACGAAAGAGGAACTGGAAAACAAGATTGCCTGTGAGAAGCTGGCGAAGCCCAAGGTGAGCGCCGAGTTTATGACCTTCTGGCTCCACCGCTTCCGCAAGCTGGACGTACAGCAAAAGTCCCACCGTAAGATGCTGATTGACACTTTTATCAACGCGATTTTCCTGTACGATGACAAGATGGTGCTAACCTTCAACTACAAGGAAGGGACAGCAACCATCACTTTTGATGACCTCAAAACCGCATTGGCCGATCAGAAAACAGGTTCGGATTTGGATTGCTCAACTGCACCAGTCGAGAGCCTCGACGCGCAAGTCGCGTTCGGGGTTTTTGCTTTATTACGGCTTTGCGCTCGCGTTTATGACGGGTATCTTTTTTGTCAACGCTTCCCAGACTGAGTCTGAACGCAATTCGCGTTCGGACTCTTTTCTTTTGTTTGAATGAGGATGGCGCGCCTTGGCAGCGGCGTCTTTTTGTAGCGTAAAACCAAACCTACGGTAAGCAAGTTGCTTACCGTAGGTTTTTTATTTTTAAATTCTACGGCCCGCATTTTCTGTGGGGATCTAGCTCGTCCGCGTTTCCCGGAGGCAGACTGCATCACCAAATATGCGCTTCGCCTTTGCGGGGTGCCTTTTTCTTTTGTGTCTGCGCTTGTGCTGGGATCTCTTTTGTGGTGTAGCTCAGAAAGAGCATCAGTGCGGTTTGCATTAGGGCTCTTTTATTTTGCATAGTCTAGTTCAGAGGTTTTTGGGGAGCGGTTTGAAAAAAACAAACGTCCGAACACATTCTGCGTTCAGACGTTTTAGGTGTGTTGACTTATAAAGCAACTCATAAAAGCTTCAGGATAAGAACAAATGCTCAATCAAAATTTTACAGCCAATAATAATCAGCACTAAGCCGCCTAATAATTCCGCTTTCGAGGAGAAGAGATCTCCAAACTTTTTTCCTATGTAAACGCCGGCAAAAGAAATGATAAAGGTTGTCAGGCCAATCAGGCCTACGGCAGTCAGCATTAGCAGGAGGGTAGAGGCTCCGACGACAGAGGGGAGGATTATTCCTGTTGCCAAAGCGTCGATACTGGTAGCTATCGCCATTACCATCAGCATTTTAAAGCTGATAGGATCCCGGCATTCCTTTGGTTCATGGCTTTTGGCCTCTTTTACGGCGTCATAAACCATTTTGCCGCCGATATATCCCAATAAAATGAACGCTACCCAATGATCAACCGACTCGATGATACCCCTTCCTGCGATTCCGACCAGCCAGCCTATAGTAGGCATGACCGCCTGAAAAGCTCCAAACGCTAAAGCGATGCCAAGCGCGTGTTTCAGCTTGAGATTTCTGGTAACCGCTCCATTGGTCAAAGCAACCGCAAACGCGTCCATGGAAAGGCCCACGGCGATTCCAAACAACGCAAGATAATCCATTTTAACTCCTCCCAGGTATACAGATTCTTTATACTATATCACAATTATATTTTGAAAGCAATAAAATATGGCCGTGCTCAGGTAAAAAGGCATATAAAATTTATGCTTTAGAATTTAGGGCTTTTTTTAGCTGCTTCCGAGCTGCTTTTTGAGCTTCCAGAGCCCCGGCTTTTCCAGGATGAAGCGGCGTGACGAAACTTGGGGGAGCTCTTTGTAAGAAGCGAAGGATCGGAAACCGGACCGTTTCTCCAGATAATGCTTAAAGGCTCGATTAAATAACTAGGGACAGACATTGGAACTCCTCCCGGATAAAGAAATGACTTGCCTTATTATACCCTGTTTTTTGAAGAACATTTGATAAGCAATTTGCCATTTAACGAAGAAAATGATACAATAAACTGTAACCCTAACAGGGTTCTAATCCAAACAAAAGGGCGTGGTTGTTGTGATCGCTGTGATAGATTATGGCGCTGGAAATCTGCAGAGCGTAATAAAAGCGCTCCATTATATCGGCTGCGACGCTGTTATTACCAAGGATAAACAGGTTTTGCAAAACGCGGATGGAGCGATTTTACCCGGAGTAGGTTCCTTTGCTGACGCGATGGACTGCATGAAGGCTTCGGGCCTGACGGAATCGGTGATTGGTTATGCCAACAGCGGAAAGCCCTTTTTGGGGATCTGCTTGGGGCTTCAGCTTTTGTTTGAAGCCAGCGAGGAAAGCCCTGGGGCGAAGGGGCTGGGGCTTTTGAAAGGAAAAATCACAAAAATTCCGGCTGGAGAGGGGCTGAAAATTCCCCATATGGGGTGGAACGACCTGACGATCCCCAGCCGGACCGGGCTGTTTGCCGGGATCACAGGAAACCCTTACGTGTATTTTGTCCACTCCTATTATTTGACTGCCGACGATCCGGCCATTGTTTCATCGAGGACGAGCTACGGCGTCTCCATTGACGCTTCGGTGCAGAAGGGAAATATTTTCGCCACACAATTCCATCCGGAAAAAAGCGGAAGCGCCGGTTTAGATATGCTGCGTAACTTCGCGGCCATTACCAGAGGGGAGGAACGCTGAATGCATGCTAAAAGAATTATCCCGTGCCTGGATGTGAAAAACGGCAGGGTGGTGAAGGGCACCAGCTTTGTGAATTTGCGGGATGCCGGCGATCCGGTAGAAGCGGCGGTCGCCTACGATCGGCAAGGCGCGGATGAACTGGTGCTGCTGGATATCACCGCCTCCTCCGATGCCAGAGGCATTATGCTGGATATCGTCAGCCGGGTGGCTGAAAAAATCTTTATTCCCTTTACCGTAGGCGGAGGCATCCGTACGGTAGAGGACTTTACTCAGCTCCTGCGGGCCGGTGCGGATAAGGTTTCTGTCAATTCTGCGGCGATCAAGCGGCCGGAGATTATTAATGAGGCGGCGTATAAGTTCGGCAGCCAGTGTGTGGTAGTGGCCATTGACGCCAAGCGCCGTGAAACAGGCGGCTGGGATGTCTATATTAACGGCGGACGAATCAATATGGGAATCGATGCTGTGGAATGGGCCGTGGAAGCGGAACGCCGGGGCGCGGGAGAGATTCTGCTGACCAGCATGGACTGCGACGGCGTGAAAGAGGGCTACGATTTGGACCTGACCCGAGAGGTTTCCCGGCGGGTGGGTATTCCGGTGATCGCTTCCGGCGGCGCGGGAAGGCTTTCCCATTTTTATGACGCGTTCACTCTGGGAAAGGCAGATGCGGTTTTAGCGGCTTCCTTGTTCCATTTTGGGGAAATCTCTATCCCGGAGCTTAAGACTTATCTGGCGGGGAGAGGGATTTCTGTTAGAAGATGAATACATTTTCTTTCGAAAAATTTTCTTCCTTATGAAAAACGCCAAAAATTTCCGTTTTCAGCCTTGGCCCCTGGAATCCCTTGAAATCGCTATTTTAAAAATGGTATAATAATACCGGTATTACAAAGAAAGTCAGCCTTCCGGCTTAAGCGTTCCAAGCATCTGTTGGAACGTTTTCTTTTGAGGGCCGCGCCGTAAGGCTTACAAAACTTCGTGTGGGGGAAAGCAGAATGGCAGAAATGGCAAAAACGCCGCGATTTACCAAAGAGGAAATCATACGCATCGTGAAGGAGCAGAATATCCGCTTTGTGCGCTTGCAGTTTACTGATATTTTCGGACAGTGCAAGAATGTAGCCATTACGGAAAGCCAACTGGAAAAGGCGCTGGCAAATAAATGCATGTTTGACGGCTCCTCTATTGAGGGCTTCGTGCGGATTGAGGAATCCGATATGTATCTGTATCCGGATTTAGACAGCTTTATGATCTATCCCTGGAAGCAGGAGCACGGCAAGGTAGCCCGCCTGATCTGCGACGTCCATAAAACCGACGGAGCTCCCTTTGAGGGCGACCCCAGAAGCATTTTGCGCCGCATCCTGGCGGAGGCCGCTAAAATGGGCTTTACCTTTAACGTGGGTCCGGAGTGCGAATTCTTCCTGTTCCAGACTGACGATGAGGGGTATCCCACGACCACCACTATCGACCACGGAAGCTATTTCGAGCTGGGCCCTGTGGACCGGGGGGAAGACGCCCGGAGGGATATTTGCCTGACTCTGGAGGATATGGGCTTTGAGATCGAGGCTTCCCATCATGAATGCGCTCCGGGGCAGCACGAAATTGATTTTAAATACAGCGAGGCGCTTACTGCCGCCGATAATATAATGACCTTTAAGCTGGCGGTAAAATCTATTGCGGAGCGCCATAAGCTCCACGCTACCTTTATGCCCAAGCCTCTGTTTAACGAAGCGGGTTCCGGTATGCATATCAATATGTCTCTTTGCCGGGACGGCGAAAATGTATTCGCGGACCCTGGCGATCCCAATGGACTTTCTAAAATCGCCTATCATTTTATCGCTGGGATCATGGACCACGCTAAGGGTATGACCGCGATCACCAATCCGATCGTCAATTCCTATAAGCGCCTGGTACCAGGCTATGAGGCGCCGGTTTATATCGCCTGGTCGGCGCAGAACCGCAGCCCGCTGGTCAGAGTGCCGGCAGCTAGGGGAGCGGGTACCAGAATCGAACTGAGAAACCCGGATCCCTCAGCGAATCCTTACCTGGTGCTGGCGGTTTGCCTGGCTGCGGGCTTGGATGGCATTAAACGGGAATTAATGCCCCCGGCTTCGACTGACAGCAATGTGTTTAAGCTGACCGACGACGAGCGGGAGGCTATGGGAATCGAAAATATTCCGGACAATTTGGACCGGGCGGTCCGGGCGATGAAAAAGGACAGCCTGATCCATAGAACTTTGGGTTCACATGCGTTTATGAAATATGTGGCCTATAAACAAAAGGAATGGAATCAGTATCGTAACGTGGTAACAGAGTGGGAAATTAAAAATTATCTGAGCAGATATTAATTAACGGGCGCTAAGCTTGTTATTATGATAAAGGAGATCCTGCCAATGCTGAACTTGAAGCTGCCTGACCAGTACGACACAGGCATGTCGATTCGGGAAACAGAAGTTGCCATCAAGCTGATTAAAGATTTTTTTGAACGGGAACTATCTGAGGCGCTTGCCCTGACCCGGGTTTCCGCGCCTCTGTTTGTGAGCCCGGATTCCGGCTTGAACGACAATTTGAACGGTATAGAGCGCCCTGTTACCTTTGGAATCAAGGAACTGGATGACGCGCCGGTGGAGATTGTCCACTCCTTGGCAAAATGGAAGCGCATGGCGTTAAAACGCTACGGATTTTGTAAGGGTGAAGGACTTTACACAGATATGAACGCAATCCGCCGGGATGAAGATACGGATAATCTTCACTCTATTTACGTAGACCAATGGGACTGGGAAAAGATTATCGGCAAGGAAGAACGCACCATTGATACCTTGAAAACCGTGGTAAATCAGATCTACGAGGTTTTAAAGCGTACGGAAATGTACGTCGCTTCTTTTTATCCTCAGATTAAGCCGGTGCTGCCGAAGCATATTACCTTTGTCACTACCGCAGAGCTGGAGGACCGCTACTGCGGCCTCACCACAAAAGAACGGGAGCGCCAAATCGTGAAGGAGCACGGCGCGGTGTTCCTGATGGGAATCGGCGGGGCGTTGAGAAACGGAAAGCCTCATGATGGCAGAGCGCCCGATTACGATGACTGGACCTTAAATGGAGATATTATCGTGGATTATCCTATGCTGGATACTGCCCTGGAGCTTTCCTCGATGGGAATCCGGGTAGATGCGAAGGCGTTAAGGGCTCAGCTTGAAATTGCTGGATGTATGGAACGGGCGGAGCTGCCGTTCCAAAAGGCATTGTTAAACAATGAGCTTCCCGATACCATCGGCGGAGGAATCGGACAGTCCAGAATCTGTATGTTTTTCCTGCGCCGTGCTCACATCGGTGAGGTGCAGGCGTCTGTTTGGCCGGAGGAAACCATCCGGCTCTGCGAGGAACATAATATCCATTTGCTGTGAAAATAGCAGCGGAGGAAAAGCGGGATTGGCCGGCTTCCATCCGCTGCTTTTCTTGTTTTCAGCTTAGGACAATATCTAATTCTGATTTCTCCTGCGGCTTCTATTGTAACTTAAGCCAAAACCCAGAGAGGGCACCGAAGGTTTTTCTAGTGAAATGTGGGAATTTCTCAATCTCTTTTTTCAATTATTGCGAAAGTTGCCGAGGCAAGGTATAATAAAAATAGATTTGTGGCCAGTGAAGGAAATATGAGCTGTGATTTAAAAGGAGGCATTCAATCATGCAAAAAGCACAAATGATGTATGAGGGAAAGGCGAAAAAGGTTTACGCTACCGATGACGACCGGTATGTTATCGTATCGTATAAGGATGACGCGACCGCGTTCAACGGCCAGAAAAAGGGCACGATTGTGGGAAAAGGCGTTGTCAATAATAAAATGTCCAACTATTTGATGCAGATGCTGGAGAAAAACGGCGTGAAGACTGACTATGTGGAGGAACTGAACGACCGGGAAACTGTTTTGAAAAAGGTTGAAATCGTTCCTCTGGAGGTTATTGTCCGCAACAAGGCGGCCGGCAGCTTTTCCAAGCGCCTCGGCGTTGCTGAGGGAACTGAGCTGAAATGCCCCATTTTAGAATTCTGCTACAAGGATGACGCGCTGGGAGACCCGATGGTCAATGAATACCATGTGCTGGCCATGGGCTACGCCACCAGGGAGGAATTGGATACGATTACCTCCATGACATTTCGGATCAACGACCTGCTAAAGGAGTTTTTCGCTAAGACCGGCGTAGAGCTGATTGATTTCAAGCTGGAGTTCGGCCGCTGTGACGGCGAAATCCTTCTGGCGGATGAAATTTCTCCCGATACCTGCCGCTTCTGGGATATCAAAACTCACGAGAAGCTGGACAAGGACCGTTTCCGCAGGGATATGGGCGGCGTAGAGGAAGCGTACGCAGAGATGATGAAGCGCGTAGGACTCGCTTGATTTAGGATGGTGCCATGTTGAATCATTCTTACTGGAATTCCAAAGAACAAAATGGAATAGAACCAGCCGAAAAGCCGCATGAAGAATGCGGCGTTTTCGGTTTGTATGGAGACGACGTCATGCCTCCGGCTTACGCCGCTTACAATGGCCTTTTAGCCCTGCAGCACCGTGGACAGGAAAGCTGCGGCATCGCTGTGAACGACCGGGGCGTGGTTTCCTATCATAAGGATATGGGACTGGTCAGCGAGGTGTTTCATCCCAAGGATTTGGACAAGCTTTCCGGGCAGATGTGCGTCAGCCATGTGCGGTATTCTACCGCCGGCGACAGTGTGCCGGAAAACGCCCAGCCTCTGGTGATGCGGTATATCAAGGGGACCTTGGCCATCGCCCATAACGGTAACCTGACAAACGCTCATGAAATCCGCCGGGAGCTGGAGCACCGGGGGGCGATTTTCCAAACTACCATTGATTCTGAGGTAATCGCCTATATTATCGCCAGAGAACGGATGCACAGCGGCTCCATCGAGGAGGCGGTCCGCAGGACCATGCCTCAGATCCAAGGAGCTTATTCCCTGCTGGTGATGAGTCCTCAGAAGCTGATTGCCGCCAGAGATCCCAATGGATTCCGCCCCTTGTGTATGGGCAGGCTTGGCAAAGGATACGTATTTGCCAGCGAGACCTGTGCCCTGGATGCCTGCGGCGCGGAATTTGTCCGGGATGTGGAACCGGGAGAAATCGTGGTGGTGGATCCCAGCGGGGTGAAGTCCATCCGGGACCACTGCACCGGGAGGATTTCCCCGTGCATTTTTGAGTATATCTATTTTGCCAGGACAGACAGTGTGATCGACGGAGTCAGTGTGTATGAGGCGAGGAAAGAAGCGGGCCGGCTTTTGGCACGGCAGCATCCGGTAGAGGCCGATCTGGTGATCGGCGTGCCGGAATCCGGAATCGACGCGGCCATAGGCTACAGTGAGGAGTCCGGGATTCCCTATGAAAAGGGCATTGTAAAAAATAATTACATTGGCCGGACCTTTATTAAGCCGACCCAGCAGGAACGGCGCAACAGCGTGCGGATCAAGCTTAACCCGCTGGTTACCGCAGTAAAGGGAAAGCGGATCGTTATGCTGGATGACTCCATTGTCCGGGGAACCACCTGCGACCGTATTGTGAGCATGCTGCGGGAGGCGGGGGCCAAGGAGGTCCATTTGCGGATCAGCTCGCCGCCCTTTACCTGGCCTTGCTATTACGGAACGGATATCCCGTCTAAAAACGAGTTAATCGCCTGTAAAATGTCGGTAGAGGAAATCGGAAAGCTCAGCGGCGCGGATTCTATCGGATTTTTGGAGCTCGACAGCCTGTGCCAGATGATCGGCAAGCGGGAGAAATGCTTCTGCGACGCCTGCTTTACGGGGAATTATCCGGCGCCGGTTCCGAAGCACATCATGGAAGGCAAGCCAGAGCAGCGCTGTACTCCCGTACACCGTTAAGGAGGATTATTGATGAAAGATATTTACGAATCTCCCTTGTCGTCCCGCTATGCGGATCAAAAGATGAAATACCTGTTTTCTCCGGATATGAAATTCCGCACCTGGAGAAAGCTGTGGATCGCTTTGGCGGAAGCGGAAAAGGAACTGGGCCTGCCGGTGACCCAGGAGCAGATCGATGAGATGAAGGCTCACCAGGACGATATCAATTATGATGTGGCGGAAAAACGGGAAAAGGAAGTCCGTCACGATGTCATGTCTCATGTATACGCTTTCGGCGTCCAGTGCCCGAAGGCGAAACCGATTATTCACTTGGGGGCTACCTCCTGCTATGTAGGGGACAATACCGACGTGATTATTATGACGGAGGCCCTAAGGCTGGTGCAGAAAAAGCTAGTGGGAGTCATCAGCACTCTGTCCGAGTTTGCAAGAAAGTATAAAGACCTGCCTACGCTGGCGTTTACCCATTTTCAGCCGGCACAGCCTACCACGGTAGGAAAGCGGGCCTGCCTGTGGATTCAGGATCTTCTGATGGATTTGGAAGACGTGGAATACCAGCTTTCCAAGGCGAAGCTGCTGGGTTCTAAGGGAACCACAGGCACCCAGGCCAGCTTTTTGGAGCTGTTTGAGGGTGACCATAGCAAATGCCGCAGGCTGGATCAGCTGATCGCGGAAAAAATGGGCTATCAGTCCTGCTTTGCTGTTTCCGGCCAGACCTATTCCAGAAAGCTGGACAGCCAAATGCTCAACGTGCTGGCGGGAATCGCCCAGAGCGCGGCTAAATTTTCCAACGATATCCGCCTTTTGCAGCATTTGAAAGAGGTGGAAGAGCCCTTTGAGAAAAATCAGATCGGCTCCTCCGCCATGGCTTATAAGCGGAACCCCATGAGAAGCGAGAGAATCGCTTCTCTGGCCCGGTATGTGATGGTAGATACACTGAACCCCTATATGACGGCGGCTACCCAGTGGTTTGAGCGCACCCTGGACGACTCGGCTAATAAGCGCCTGAGCGTTCCGGAGGCGTTCCTGGCCGTGGATGCAATTCTGAATTTGTATATGAATGTGTCCGACGGCCTGGTGGTTTATCCTAAGGTGATTGAACAGCGGCTGAAAAAAGAACTGCCCTTTATGGCTACGGAAAACATTATGATGGACGCGGTCAAACGCGGGGCGGACCGTCAGGAGCTTCACGAGAGGATCCGCGTACATTCTATGGCGGCTTCCAGGGTAGTGAAGGAGGAAGGCGGCGAAAACGACCTGTTGGAGCGTATCGCGGCGGATCCGATTTTCGGCGTCACCATGGAGGAACTGGAGGAAATCATGCTGCCTGAAAAGTATGTGGGCCGGGCTCCTCAGCAGACCGAGGATTTTCTGAACCATGAGGTGGCCAATGCTTTGCAGAAATATGAAGACCTGAAAGTCGAGCAGGCGGAAATCAACGTTTAAGTATGAAAAAACCCGGAGGAAGTAAGAATTTTTACAAAAATCATCTTCCTTCGGGTTCTGTTTTATGGTATGATAATTACCGTGTGTTGTTCTAATTTTAAATTGGAGGATTCAGACTTATGGTGAAAGCGATCGTAGGCGCCAACTGGGGCGACGAAGGCAAGGGAAAGATCACGGATGTAATGGCCGCGCAGTCAGATGTGGTAATCCGTTTTCAGGGCGGCAGCAACGCTGGCCATACCATTATCAATAATTATGGCAAATTCGCTCTGCATCAGCTTCCTTCGGGGGTATTTTACAGCCATATCACGAATATTATAGGTAATGGCGTCGCGTTCAGCGTTGAGAATTTCGTCAAGGAGATGAAATCCTTAAAAGAGCGGGGCGTTCCGGAGCCGCATATTTTGATTTCTGACCGGGCGCAGATTGTCATGCCCTATCATATTATGTTCGATGTATATGAGGAGGAGCGGCTTTCCTCCAGAAGATTTGGTTCCACCAAATCCGGCATTGCGCCTTTTTATGCGGATAAGGTGAGCAAAATCGGCTTCCAGATCAACGAGCTGTACGATGACGAAAGCAGCCTGCGGGAAAAGGTAGCTCACGTCCTTGAGATTAAAAACGCTACCTTACAGAATCTTTACCATAAAGAGCCGCTTACCGTGGATGAGGTTTTCGATAAACTGATGGAGTACAAAGAGGCCATCGCCCCCTATGTGGCGGATACCTTCGACTTTATGTATCGAGCTGTTAAGGAAGGAAAAAATATCCTTCTGGAGGGCCAGCTAGGCGCCTTGAAGGATACGGATTTTGGCATTTATCCCATGGTGACCTCCTCCAATACCATTGCGGGCTACGGCGCGGTAGGCGGAAGCGGGATTCCTCCTTATGAAATCAAAGAAGTAATTACCGTGGTCAAGGCCTATTCCAGCGCGGTAGGAGCCGGCGAGTTTGTCAGCGAGATTTTTGGCGAGGAAGCGGATGAGCTGCGGCGCAGAGGCGGCGACGGCGGAGAGTATGGGGCCACTACCGGCCGTCCCAGAAGAATGGGATGGCTCGATTTAGTCGCGACCCGTTACGGCTGCCGTGTGCAGGGCACCACCAGCATTGCTTTTACAGTTTTGGATGCCCTAGGTTATTTAGATGAGATCCCTGTCTGCGTAGGCTACGAGCTGGATGGCAAGCGGATTGATTCGTTCCCGTCTACTACAAAGCTTAAGAGAGCGAAGCCGATCCTGGAGGTTCTTCCCGGCTGGAAATGCGATATCCGTGGAATCAAAAAATATGAGGATCTGCCGGAGAATTGCAGAAAGTATGTGGAGTTTGCGGAAAAAGAAATCGGTATCCCGATCGGCATAGTTTCCAATGGACCCGCCCGTGATGATATTATCTACAGAAATACGAAATAAAAGCTGATCATACGTTGAGTCGGAGATCAAGATATGAGGTGAGTAATCTTGTGTGGAATCGTTGGCTATATCGGCTATGAACAGGCGGCCCCTCTTTTGCTGAAGGGCCTGGAAAAGCTGGAGTACCGCGGATATGATTCTGCCGGTATCGCCGTTTATGACGGCTCCGGCCTTGAAATTTACAAATCAAAGGGCCGCTTAAAAATACTAAGCGATATGATTGAAGGCGGCGCAAAGGTCAAAGGAACCGTTGGCATCGGTCATACCAGATGGGCTACTCACGGAGAGCCGTCTGATATTAATTCCCATCCTCAGGTAAGCGATTCCGGCCGCTTCGCCGTAGTGCATAACGGCATCATCGAAAACTATATGTCTTTGAAAGAATATTTGATCAATCATGGCGTGGAGTTCGTTTCCGAGACAGATACTGAGGTTATCGCGCAGCTTTTCGAGTACTATTATGACGGCGATATGCTGGATACCATGCTTAAGGTTTTAGCCAAGGTGGAGGGCTCCTATGCTATCGGCGTGATCAGCCAGGAGCATCCGGATGAGCTTCTCGCGGTGCGGAAGGACAGTCCATTGATTGTAGGAATTGGAGAAGGGGAAAACTTTATCGCATCGGATATTCCCGCGATTTTATCCCATACCCGTGATATTTACCGGCTGGAGGATAATGAGATCGTGGCGCTGAAGGCCGACAGCATTACCGTATACAATATGGAGAAAGAGGTTGTCTCCAAAACGCCGTTTCATGTAGATTGGGATGTTTCCTCTGCGGAAAAGGGCGGCTATGAGCACTTTATGTTTAAGGAAATTATGGAACAGCCGGAGGCGATTCGAAAAACCATCAGCCCCCGACTTAAAAATGGAAAAATTGTCCTGGATGACGTTTCGCTCTCCAAGGAGGATTTAGAGAAGATCAGCAAAATTGTGGTTTTAGCCTGCGGTTCCGCTTATCACGTTGGAATGAACGCCAAATATATCCTGGAAAAAATCGCGCGGATCCCGGTAGAGGTTGATTTGGCCTCGGAGTTCCGGTACCGTGATCCTATTATCGATGAAAGCGTTTTAGTTTTGGTCATCAGCCAGTCCGGCGAAACCGCCGACACTTTGGCGGCCTTGAGAGAAGCGAAGCGATTGGGCGCTCGGGTTATTTCGATTGTAAACGTAGTGGGCAGTTCTATCGCCAATGATTCCGACGACGTTCTTTATACCTGGGCTGGTCCGGAGATTGCGGTAGCGACTACCAAGGCTTACAGCACTCAGTTGGCTGTGGTCTATTTATTGGCCCTTTATCTGGGAGAAAAGCGGAATACCATTACGACTGAACAGTTAGAGCGGTATGTGAAGGGTTTAGAGAATCTTCCGAATCAAATCCAGGAGATTCTGGAACATCAGGAAACGATTCAATATTTGGCCTCCCAGTATTTTAATTCCAGAGATATTTTCTTTATCGGAAGAAATTTAGATTACTCCATGTCATTGGAAGGGTCTCTGAAGCTGAAGGAAATTTCTTATATCCATTCCGAGGCTTATGCGGCCGGAGAATTGAAGCATGGAACAATTTCCTTAATTGAAGATGGGACTTTGGTGGTTTCTCTGGCGACCCAGGATATGCTGTTTGATAAGATGATGAGCAATGTCAAAGAAGTAAAGGCCAGAGGCGCTGTTGTTTTAGGCTTGACCACTGAAAAGCATAAAGAAATAGAAAAAACAGCGGATCATGTGTTTTATATTCCCAGTACAGAGGATATCCTGCTGCCTTCTTTGGCGGTAGTTCCGTTACAGCTCTTTGCGTATTATGTAGCCTCTATGAAAGGCTGCGACATTGATAAACCTAGGAATTTAGCGAAATCCGTAACTGTTGAATAGAGAGGAATGTCGAAATTGTTGGGAAATGAAGCAATCCTAATTTTAGATTTTGGCGCTCAGTACAGCCAGTTGATTGCCCGGCGTGTCCGTGATTTAAATGTGTTTTGCGAAATAAAGTCTTATCAGATCTCTGCGGATGAGATTGCAAAGAAGGGCTATAAGGGCATCATTTTTTCCGGTGGACCAAACAGTGTTTATGCTGAGAAGGCCCTTCGTTGCGATCCGGACATATTTTCCCTGGGAATCCCGGTCCTCGGTATTTGCTACGGCGCTCAATTAATGGCCCATTTATTGGGAGGTACGGTTCAACAGTCTGATGCCAGAGAATACGGTAATACTATGGTTCATGTAGAAACGGATTCCCCGGTGTTTTTTGGCGCACAGCAGGAAAATATTTGCTGGATGAGCCATACCGATTATATTTCGAAAGTTCCGGAAGGCTTTCGAGTGATTGCTCAAACTGAGGGCTGTCCGGTAGCCGCAATGGAAAATCAAGAAAAGAAGCTGTATGCGTTTCAATTTCATCCGGAGGTAGAACACTCGAGAGAAGGAAATTTCTATTTAAAAAATTTTCTCTACGGTGTTTGCGGCTGTAAAGGCGATTGGGTTATGTCTTCGTTTGTTAAAGATACGATTCAAAGCTTAAAGGAAAAGATCGGCGATAAAAAGGTGCTCTGTGCTTTATCTGGAGGAGTAGATTCCTCTGTGGCGGCTTTGCTGGTTCATAAAGCGGTAGGTAAGCAGCTGACTTGTATTTTTGTAGACCATGGCTTGCTGCGTAAGGATGAGGGTGATCAGGTAGAAACCGTATTCCGCAAGCAATTTGATATGAATTTGATTCGAGTCAATGCAAAGGATCGGTTCTTATCAAAATTAGCGGGAGTATCCGAACCAGAAAAAAAACGTAAAATTATCGGCGAAGAGTTTATCCGGGTGTTCGAAGAGGAATCTCAAAAGCTTGGTAAAATTGAGTTCTTGTGCCAAGGGACTATCTATCCGGATGTAGTCGAGAGTGGTGTAGGGGAAGCCGCCGTGATTAAAAGCCATCATAATGTTGGCGGACTGCCGGAGGATGTTGGCTTTGAAGGAATTATCGAACCCTTAAGAGATTTGTTTAAGGATGAGGTTCGCCAAGCTGGTCTGGAACTTGGAATCCCAGGTCCCTTAGTATGGAGGCAGCCTTTCCCGGGCCCCGGCCTTGCGATCCGGATTATGGGTGATATCACGGCTGAAAAGCTTGAGATTCTAAAGAATGCAGACGCTATTTTCCGTGAGGAAATCGCATCCGCAGGATTAGATCGGAAAATCAGCCAGTATTTTGCAGTGCTAACAGGAATAAAAAGCGTAGGCGTAATGGGGGATGGAAGAACCTATGATAATACCATTGCCCTAAGAGGAGTAACAACCTCTGATTTTATGACAGCGGATTGGGCTAGAATTCCTTACGAAGTTTTAGAAAAGGTTTCCAACCGTATTATCAATGAAGTCAGTAACGTGAATCGTGTGGTTTATGATATTACCTCTAAGCCGCCTGCGACCATTGAGTTCGAGTAAAATGAATCGCCGTAAAAAGCCAGTATTTATGCGGGTTTGCGGCGTTCAGACAAGTCTTTTGATAACAATTTGATAACAGCCATACAAGAGCCATTATTCTTGCAATCCAGTGGTTTATGGGTTGCGGAATGATAAAAGGCGGCTTGTATGGTGAAAGAAATCCATATTAGAAAGCCCTTAGCTGTGGGTAATAACTCATAGCTAAGGGCTTTTTGTCGTTCTTATTCGTCTTTTTTGAGCTTGTCCTGAAACGCCTCCACTAGCGTATCGCTCAGTTCCTGAGAAGGGACTTTTGCCCAGAGCTGCGTGGTATCGTATTTCGGATAGTAGTAACGCCACCGGTCGTAATCGTCCTTGCTGATTTCACTGGCAGAGAGCTTGTCTGCCTGCTCTTTCCAAGCATGAAGCATTTGCAGTAACTCGTAAGCCTCTTTGCCCTTGTCCTTGCTGACTTTCAGACAAACTTCTCCGTCTGCTTCGCTGACGGTCAGCCCATAAACATCTTCAAGGGTAAATAAGGTGTGCATAAGACCGATCTGACTGTCAATGTCGGGAACATCAAGAGCCTGCGGGGAAACATCAAGCACCTGCGCCAGTGCAGCCGTTAAATCCGCCTTCGGTTTGCGGGAGCCGGTTTCATATTGCGCCAAACGCACATCGGCGCTCCTTTCGGGAAAGCCGACAGCCGTACCAAGATATTTTTGCGTCATACCACGCAGAAGCCTGAAAAAATGGATTCTCTCACCAATCGCCATAGTGTTTACACTCCTCGCTTATGTATCTGCACATAGTATAGCAGATATGTTTAGTAAAAGTCAAGAGAAAACAAAACAAAAAAGTTTAATATTTTCTCGCAAACCGCTTGACAAAAGCAAATATGCTTAGTATAATGAGGATGCATTAAGCAAATAAGTTTAATTAAATATCCGCTGTGCGTCACGGTAATGGCGTACCCGCCCGGGCAAATCGGAAGGCGGCAAGAAAGTATTCCGACACGAAATAAATGAAATTAAAAACAAAAAGGAGGTGCTGTTTATGGAAAATAGATTTATTCGTGCCGATGATGTGGCGCAAGAACTCAATGTATCGAAGCCCTATGCCTATAAGCTCATCAGGAAGCTGAACGAGGAGCTGAAAGCGAAGGGGTTTATTACGATTGCGGGGCGTGTCAACCGCCAGTATTTTTATGAAAGGCTCTACGGAGCCGGAAAGGAGAAGGAATAATGCCGGTATTCAAAAACGAGGACAATAGTACTTGGTATGTAATGGCAAGATATGTGAACTGGAAAGGCGAACGCAAGCAAAAATGCAAGCGTGGCTTTGCCACAAAGAAAGAAGCACAGGAATGGGAGCGAATGTTCCAGCTACAGAATTCCTCTGACCTTGATATGAGCTTTGAGGCTTTTACAGAACTGTATATCCGAGATGTAAAAAATCGCCTGAAGGAAAACACATGGCTGACGAAGGAGCATATTATCCGCACGAAGATACTGCCCTTTTTCGGTAAGCTGAAAATCAGCGAGATTACCACAAAAGAAATCATCACTTGGCAGAACGAAATGCTTGCCTATCGTGACGAGAAGAAAAAGCCGTACTCACAGACCTATCTGAAGACCCTACACAATCAGCTTTCCGCTATCTTCAACCACGCTGTGCGCTACTACGAGCTGCGATCCAATCCAGCCGCAAAGGTAGGAAATATGGGAAGCGAGGAACACAGGGAAATGCTGTTCTGGACGAAAGAGGAATATAAGCAGTTTGCCTTTGAGATGATGGACAAGCCTGTTTCCTTTTACGCCTTTGAAATGCTCTACTGGTGTGGTATCCGTGAGGGCGAGCTGCTGGCGCTGACGCCTGCGGACTTCGATTTTGACAAGGAAACGGTCACGATCAATAAGTCCTATCAGCGTCTGCACGGGGAAGATGTGATTACCACGCCGAAAACAAAGAAAAGCAACCGCACCATTAAAATGCCGCATTTTCTCTGTGAGGAAATGCAGGAATATCTCGGTATGCTCTACGGACTCAAAAAGAAAGATCGTATCTTTACAGTAACGAAAAGCTACCTTCATCACGAGATGGACAGAGGGGCGAAAGCCGCAGGCGTGAAGCGCATCCGCATTCACGACCTTCGTCACAGCCACATAAGTTTGCTGATCGATATGGGATTTTCGGCGGTGGCGATTGCCGACCGTGTAGGACATGAAAGCATTGAAATCACTTATCAGTACGCTCATCTGTTCCCGTCCAAGCAGGCGGAAATGGCAAAGCGGTTAGACGACTTAGGGAAAGGAGATTTTGAAAATGTCAGTTAAGAACAGAGATAACAAAAATCGTTGGAGAAATATCACGGTGGGATTTCGGGTATCACCCGAAGAAAACGAACGCATTAACAAAGCGGTCGCTTTATCGGGACTGCCGAAGCAGGAATACTGCTACCGCCGCTGTCTTAATCAGGATGTGGTAGTGCAGGGCAATCCGAGGGTGTATAAGGCTCTGAAACAGGAGATTGCCGCCGTATTTGCGGAACTGCAAAGGATTGAAGCGGGAAACAGCGTGGACGAGGAACTGCTGAATGTCATTGAACTAATCGCCGTTATTCTCGGCGGATTGAAAGGAGAAGGACAAAATGAATAAGCAAAAAGAAATGACCGCCCATAACACATCTGTTGGCGCAGATGAGAGGCAGTCACTCAATGTATCTGTTAATAGTATAGCCGCATATCACTTGAAAATCAACACTTTTATTTTGAAGGGCGGTGGTATAAATGGCTGAACTTAAAATTATCAGTATGGATGAAGTCCAAAGCAAGGAAGTAAACTGGCTCTGGTATCCATATATCCCATACGGAAAAATCACAATCATTCAAGGCGATCCCGGCGAGGGCAAAACAACTTTAGCTTTAAGACTGGCGGCGCTTCTCTCAAAAGGAGAGGCGCTACCATACGATAATACCGAGCGTGAGCCGGTAAAGATTATCTATCAAACAGCCGAGGACGGACTGGAAGATACCATCAAGCCGAGGTTAGAATCCGCTGAAGCAGACTGTACGCAAATCAAAGTCATAGACGAATCGGAAGCTGCACTCAGTATGCTGGATGAACGAATTGAAAAAGCAATTATAGAGGTCGGCGCAAGGGTGGTAATCCTTGATCCGATTCAGGCGTATGTTGGTGCGAATATCAATATGAATAACGCTAACGAAGTCCGTAATGTGATGGCACAGCTCGGACGAATCGCAGAAAAATATGACTGTGCAGTTTTACTTGTTGGTCATATGAACAAAGGCAGCGGAAATAAATCTTCCTACCGTGGACTTGGTTCGATTGACTTTCAGGCTTCGGCAAGAAGCGTTCTGATTGTCGGGAGAATCAAAAATAATCCGCAGGTCAGAGTGATGGTACAGGACAAGTCTTCCCTTGCGCCCGAAGGTGAAGCAATCGCCTTTGAACTGGATAAAGAAAACGGGTTCAGCTGGCTTGGGTATTACGATATCTCGGTTGATGATCTGTTAAGCGGTATTCCGAAAGAGAAGAAATCCGAACAGGCAGAAAATTTAATCCTTGAGTATCTTTCAAAGGGCAAATACCCGCAGAAAGAATTGGTGAAGAAAGCACAGGCAATGGGTATCTCAAAGCGTGTACTGGACGAAGCAAAGAAATCACTGAATGTCCAATCGATTAAAGAGGGCAGTCAGTGGTACTGGCATCTTCCCGAAAAGACAGAGTGAAGCTATTCAAGGTTGCAACATTGCAAAGGCAGGCACATCTGCAACCTTGCAATGTTCCTTCTTCGGGAAGTAACAGTATAAAGTTTAGACGGGGTGCAGGGTGTCCTTTTCAAAGGACAGCCCTTGCTGGGGAGTTGTCCGCAGACAACGGGGCAACGCCCCACATCCCCCTCGGAGAGCCCACGACATCTTTGCAGCCGAAGTGCTGAAAGTGTCATAGTGGGTTACACACTTTGAAAAAGTTGTGTAACTGCGGCTCCCCGAAAATATACCTGCGGAAAGGAGTGAGAAAATGGCGAAACAAAACTTCAGTGTCGCCCGTATTGAAACCCGTACACGAGCCACGGTTGGCAAGTTCGAGCGACACATTGAGCGTAAAAATGACAGCTATGAAAATATGAATGTTGACCTCTCCCGTACTCCTATGAATGTAAGTTTTAAGAGTTGCGGAGAGCTGACCTATAACGAACATCTTGACAAAATGATAGCCGCAGGAACGGTATCGCTGAAAGGTTTAAAACCCGATGCGACAGTATTTGACGAGATGATTATGGATGTAAATACCGACTATTTTGAACAGAACGGCGGCTATGAATATGCCTGCCGATTCTATGAAGAAGCTTTCCATTTTGCAGAAAAACTTTACGGTAAAGACAATATTGTATCTGCTGTAATGCACGCTGACGAACTGAATACAGCAATGACTGAAAAGTACGGCAGACCAATTTACCACTACCATCTGCATATTATGGCACTGCCGGTGGTGGATAAAGAGGTGCGCTGGACGAAACGATGTAAAGATCCTGAACTGGTTGGAAAGGTGAAAGAGGTCATTCATCAAGTGAGTCATTCAAAGAAATGGAAGTCTGAAAAGGCTCTTGATGAAAACGGAAATCCGATTCTCAACAGCAAGGGAAAGCAAGTCTATCACGCTTCCTACAGCATATTGCAGGACAAGTTTTATGAACATATGCAGGAAGCAGGCTTTAACGGATTCAGCCGTGGAGAGCGTGGAAGTACTGCTGAAAACTTAGCTTCACTTGAATTTAAAATCAAGAAAGACAAAGAGAAACTATCACATCTTCAAGAAAAAATCGCTGGAGAACAGGTACGGTACGAAGAAAATCACAATGCCTTTATGACCTTTAATGAGATTGACAATTCAGGCAAAAAGTCGTTTACGGGCAAATATACCGTGTCGGCTGATGACTACGAGAAGCTGACAACCCTTGCAAAACAAAGCTACTCAGCAGTGTCTGAAGCAAAGAAATTACAGGAAGAAAATCGGTATCTCACGAGACAGATATGGTCATTACAGTCGGAAGTTTCACGGCTTAAAACTGCCTTATCTGAGCTGACGGAAAAGTGCAGACCGTATCTTGAAGCACTAAAAGCTGCTCCAAAGGCGGTCAAAGAATTTATAGACGGTATCCTTGAAAGGTTTAAAAAGCAGGAAAAGAGCATTTATTATGAGCCAATTCCTACACCAAAAATACAGTCACAAGAGCGTGAAAAACGCTTTAGAAAAAAGATTATGAAAGGTAGGAAAACAAAATGACAAAGACGATTTTTGAAGAAATGGGCGGGAGTTATGAGATGCAGGGAGATTATTATCTCCCTTGCCTCTCACTGCCCGAAGAAGAACAGAAACCAGTAGGCGTGTGGGGACAGCGGCACCTGAGGTATATTAAGGAGCATAAAAGGACTCTTTATGCGAATCTGCTGACTTCCTGCAAGCTAAACAGTTACCTTTCCGACATTGATAAGCAGGCTGAAGATATGTTTCTTCGGCTGGTAAAACAGATGGCAGAGCGTGAGGGCGTGTTCGAACAGCTAAAGACGGAAAATCAGATGGAATGGGTTGGTAGGATGAATAACATCCGCAACAGAGCGATGGAGACTGTAAATGCAGAACTGATTTACAGTTAACACAATAGCGGGATGGTGACTTATCATCCCGCTATTTTTTTATTTAATTTTATCTGAGAACTACTCATGAATGCGTGAGTGAAACTTGAATTTTCATTTAAATTGTGCTATAATATGTTCATCCTTACGAATGGGGTAATGAAATGACTGTTAGCTATGATAAACTATGGAAACTGCTTATTGATAAGAAAATGAATCGAACGGACTTGAAGAATGCGGCAGGGGTTAGCTTTAATGTCCTTGCTAAAATGAGCCGCAATGAATTTGTGTCACTGGAAAGTTTATGTAAGATATGTTCTGTGTTGGGCTGTGATATTGGTGATGTAATGGAGTTTATAGAAAATGAGCCTGCTTGATTTTGTCCTTCAAACTACGAAGAAATATATTGAACAGATGCCGAAGTCTCAGCGAAAAAAATATGGACAGTTTTTTACGAGCAAAGAAACTGCTGTATTTATGGCTGAGTTATTTGAAGTGCCTGTAGATAAAGAACAGCTTCATATTCTTGACGCCGGAGCTGGCTCTGGCATATTGTCTGTTGCGCTAATTGAAAAATTACAAAGGACACCGCAGCTACGGCATATACACTTGGTATGTTATGAAAACGATCCTCAAATCATTGAGTTGTTGAGAGCAAATCTTCAGTGGGTTTGCCAGCATTCTACATTAAGAGTTAACTATGAAATACGAGAAGATAACTATATTTTGAGTCAAGTGTTAGAGTATAATGGAATGCTTGGGGCTGAGCCCAATCCTCTTAAATATGATATGGTAATCGGGAATCCTCCTTATATGAAGATCGCAAAAGATGCTCCAGAGGCTAAAGCAATGCCTGATATTTGTTATGGTGCGCCCAATCTGTATTTCCTTTTTGCTGCTATGGGAATGTTTGATTTGTATCCAAATGGCGAATTAGTATATATCATTCCTCGCTCTTGGACTTCGGGAGCATATTTCAAAAAATTTCGCCAGAAATTCTTGAAAGACGGAGTTTTAGAACATATCCACTTGTTTGTTAGTCGTGATAAGGTGTTCGAAAATGAGAGCGTCTTGCAGGAAACTATGATTATAAAAGTCAGAAAAGCAACGACCATTCCAGAGAATATTGTTATCACAACAACACAGAGTAACAAGGATTTTTCAAATAAAACAACTTTTGAAGCAGCGTACAATACTGTTGTTTCGGGAGAAGATAAGTATGTTTATTTGGTTACGAATGAACAAGAGGTAGAAACGCTTGAACTGCTGAACAGGTGGTCAAATACACTACCGAGCATTGGATTAAAGATGAAAACAGGCTTGACTGTTGATTTTAGAAACAGAGAAGCCTTGCGTGATGTGTCTGAAAATCATGCTGTCCCGCTGTTTTATTCACAGCATATACAAGACGGGAAAGTTGTATTTCCTATTGGCAAAGAACACGAGTATATCGTTACTAATCAAACAAGTCTATTGCAGCCGAATGTAAATTATCTTTTTGTAAAAAGATTTACTGCAAAAGAAGAACATCGGCGATTACAGTGTGGTGTATATCTTGCAAGGAAGTATCCTGATTATTCGAAAATCAGCACCCAAAATAAAATTAATTTTATTGGCGGGCTAAAAGAACTATCGGAATGTATTGTTTATGGGCTATATGTATTGTTTAATTCAACCTTTTATGATTGCTACTACAGAGTCTTAAACGGTTCAACTCAAGTCAATTCGACAGAAATCAATTCTATGCCTGTACCTCCTTTGGAAAGCATAGAGCAAATGGGCAAAGCACTGATTAAATCCTGTGATATGACAGAAGCGGGATGCGATCAAATTTTAAGGAGTTTCATTTATGAGCAAAATCGAGGAAGCAAGAGAGATACTAAAAGAATTGCAAGTGCCAGTTAAGCAGCAGGCGGATTTGTGCTGTTATGTTCTTTTGGCTATGGCAGATATAAAAGAAGATGATGAATGGTCGAGCGCCGTAAATGGTTGGATTCGCATTCACGATGTCATAGCGTATACGAAGGAAAACTATGGCGTTGCCTATGCAGAAAATAGCCGAGAGACTTTTCGAAAGCAAGCTATGCACCATTTTAGGAATGCTGCGTTTATTGAGGATAATGGAAAAGCCACCAATAGCCCGAATTATCGCTATCGTTTAACAGATGAAATGCTCTCGCTTATTCGTTATTTTGGAACAGAGCATTGGGAATTAGAAAAACAGAAATTTTTGCAATCTCACGAAACACTGATTGATCTGTATGCGTCTAAGCGTACAATGAGAAAAATGCCTGTGCGGATTAATGGAGAGAACTTTACTTTTTCGCCTGGAAAGCATAATCAACTACAAAAGGCTATTATTGAGGAATTTGCGCCTCGATTTGCACCGAATACCGAGTGCCTTTATGTAGGGGATACCACGGAAAAAGATTTGGTCAAGAATGTAGAAAAGCTTCAAGAACTGGGATTTGCAATTACACTTCATGATAAAATGCCAGATGTAGTCCTCTACTCTGAAGAAAAGAATTGGCTGTATTTTATCGAGTCTGTCACTTCTGTCGGGCCGATGGAACCTAAGAGGATTAAAGAGATTGAAGAAATGACAGAAGGCGTTACAGCGGGAAAAATTTATGTAACTGCATTTCTTGACTTTAAAACTTTTAAGAAATTTTCTGAAGCACTCGCTTGGGAAACAGAGGTTTGGATTGCAGATATGCCAGACCATATGATTCACTTGAATGGGGATAAATTTTTAGGACCGAGAAGATATGAATAGAGGTTACTATGGAAAAAATATGTAAAATTGTGTATTTTGATGAAGATTCAGTCACCGACTATGTCCAAATCGTAGCTGGTGGCGAACTTGAAAACACGACAGAATTATTAAAATCCAAAGATGCTAAGGAAGAGCAAAATCTTCAAGCCAACGGAAAAGTGGGAATAGGTGGAGTTTTCAAGGCTCTGTTGGGGTGGGAAGCTGGAGTATCTGCTGATATGTCCGCTGGTCTCTCTTTCAACAGTAGCAAAATGGTAAAGAATATTGTTAAAAACACTATTTTGACAGATTTTCTCAAAACAATAGAGGATACCAATTTAGGTAAAACGACTTCACGGTTACCGAAGGGTACAATAAAGCAATTCAAAGGTTATAAGATCAGCGCAGAAGAAGATTCGCTATCCTATATGGTGATGGTATCTCCATACTTAGGCATGTTGAAAAACGGTAGTTCCATTCCAGCAGGGGAATTTAGTATTGCCGTTGACAAACTCGATAATGCTTTAAGACATGCAAAAGGATATTATGAATTTGTTGGTACAAAAGGCCGAAGTCGTGTGATTTTGCGTTTTAATATAAATTCTTTCCGCAATAATTATACAATTAGCGATTTATTGAAAATGGATTTAAGTATCTATGCAATAAAAGTTGGTCGAACATCCCTTGAAAATCTTAATGTTAACAAGGAATTAGGTATGAATGTTTCTGTGATTCCCAAAGATAATCCGTCTTATGAGCCAAACACGGATACCGAGGTAACTACAACTGCCAGTCCTATATTAGATGTATTCGATGTTTTACTTGCAGGAGTTGAAGCGGATGACTGATAGAATTATTGTGTTCTATGGCTCAAAAAAAGATTTTGAAGAATTAGTTTCAAGAGAAACTAATGAGGAACAGATTACAATACCGTTCATGGAACTAATTCAACATTACAACGCTCGATTACGCCCTAACGAATCAGGCGTGCGTGAAGCTGCTCTCACTCATAATATAGATGTGGATAATTGTATTGTTAGAGCCGACGATTATGGATCAGTTTTAGAACATGTTTTATCTAATTTTGTAAATGTTGTTACGCTAAATCATGATATTGGCACGCTGTTTGTCCATAACCCACCGAGAAAAGTTAGAGATTCTTTGCGCTCTGCCTACGGTGATGAAATAGAATGTTTTGGCACAAAATATCCTGACTTGTCAAGAGAAAAGTTAAAAGAAGTTTACACAAATATAGAAGCTGATATTTTGGGGCAAAGCGTCTGCAAAAAACAGATTATTAGTGGTATGTATCGCCTCATCACAAAGACAAATAATAAACCTGTTGTTTTGATGTTATATGGTCCTTCAGGAGTGGGTAAAACCGAAAGTGCAAAAAGCATCAGTAAAACTATGGGTGGCGAACTTCTAAGAATTCAATTTTCAATGATGCAGACAACGGAAGCATATAATTATGTGTTTGGTGCTGAACATTCCAAGGGAAGTTTTGCAAGAGATATGATGGCAAGAGAATCAAATGTTATTTTAATCGATGAATTTGATAAAGTAAATCCAGCTTTTTACAACGCTTTTTATGAGTTGTTCGATGAAGGACGGTATGTAGACACCAATTATGATGTTAATTTAGGACAAGCTATATTCCTTTTAACTTGTAATTTTGGTAGTGAAGAAGAAATTAAAAATGTTCTCGGTCCAGCCATGTTCTCAAGAATAGGATGTTGCATAGCGTACGAAGAACTTTCTACAGAACAGAAGCAGACGATTGTTCAGAATTGGTATGAGTCTATACTTGCTTCCCTTAAGAAAGATGAGAAAGAGGAAATTGAGAAAACAGATATATTGGAATGGTTTGTTAAGAACGCTGAAAGATATGACAATATCCGAATTTTGAAAACCAAATTAGAAAATGCCGTTTTTGATAGATTAGCAGAAGCTTTTGTAATATCTGACAGAGAACAAAACAATTAGCAAAGGATGTGCTGATATTTCTTATTATTTAAGCAAAATCGCTTATAATTTGAATATTACTATTATCCACAGTACAGAGCAAGTGTTATCAATCCCGATAACAAACTGATAACATTAGCCCATATAGGCAGGATAATATGGATATATCAAATCATCAAAAGCACCACGAATACGACAGAAAATAATTTATAAACAAAATTGATTAGGCTTTGTCGTGGTAGATAATCCAAATGATGGAATGCCGAAACGACTATTATCTTAAAACCGATAATATTAGCTTGCGTCGACAGAATACAGAATAATAAAGATAAGCTCTTAATGAAGAAAGAGGAAAAAAATGAGTAGTGGTTTTCAAAATCCAATAACAATAAAGGATGCAATAGATAAAATTCATAATCGCCATTTTCTCTTGCCAGCAATACAAAGAAAGTTTACTTGGAGCAGTGCGCAAATAGAAATGCTGTTTGATAGCATTCTCCAAGGGTATCCAATTAATTCTTTTATGCTATGGAAGATCTCGGATAGCAATATTAAAAGTGGATATAAGTTCTATGAGTTTCTCACCTCATTCCGGGAGTTCTTCGCAGAAAACAATACGGATATTGATACAAAAGGAGTGCCCGATTTTGAAGCAGTTATCGATGGACAGCAAAGATTGACAAGTCTGTATATTGGCCTTCGAGGAACTTATGCATATAAAATGCCAAGAAAATGGTGGAAAGATACGGAAGATTGCCTTCCGACAAGAAGGTTGTATTTGAATCTTGGTGTGCCAGTTAAACAACAGTATGACAATCAGAAGGCTTTTGACTTCAGATTTTTAAGCAAAAGTGATCTTGAAAAATTCAATAAAGCTCAGAATACTTCTATTTGGTTTGAAGTAGGACAGATTCTTGATTTGGATAGTACAAAAAAGTTATGCGATATCTATCAGATAATAATTTGACAGATAATGATTATGCATATGATACATTGTCTACATTATATGAGGCTATTCATGTAAAACCCTTGATAAATTATTATTTGCAGGAAGAGCAAGAGCCTGATAAAGTATTGGATATTTTTATTAGAACAAATAGTGGCGGAACACCGCTTTCATTTTCTGATTTGCTTATGTCGATTGCATCGGCAAATTGGAAAAAGATTGATGCAAGAAAAGAAATTGAAAGCGTTGTGAAAGAAGTTTATGGTATTGGCCGTCCAGGATTTTTAATCGACAAAGACTTTGTATTAAAAACTTGTTTGGTTTTGTTTATAGACAATATTAAATTTCAACTTAAAAACTTTACATATGAAAATGTTCAATTGTTTGAAACAAACTGGGATAAAGTTAAAAAGAGTATTGTTGCAGCCTTTACCTTATTTGAAAAATTAGGTTTTAACAATAATACATTTAGAGCCAAAAATGCAGCCATCCCTATTATTTATTACATTTACTATAAAGGTCTTCAAGACACAATTGTTAAAGCTACCTATGATGCAGAGGATAAAAAAGCTATTACCAGGTGGCTCACTCTTACTTTCATCAAGTCTATTTTTGGCGGTCAGACAGATAGTGTATTGATTACAATGAGAAAAGTTCTTAAAGAAACTGATAATAAGCAATTTCCTGCGCAGGAATTAATGGATGCATTCAAGAATGATCCTGCAAGAAATTATAGCTTTGATGACGAATTTCTTGACGGATTATTAGAGGCTCAAAAGGATAGCAACGACGCATTCTATGTACTGCATCTTTTATATCCAAATCTTGACTATTTCAATCAAGATTTTCATCAAGATCATTTGCATCCGGCAACAATATTTTATGATCCTAATAAGCTTGTTGCATCTATTCCAGAAAACGATAGAGAATTTGCAGCTGATGTTAAGAACTGGAATAGTGTATCTAATCTGCAATTGTTAAATGGATTATTGAACGAGTCAAAGAAGGATTCTTCTTTAGCCGATTGGGTTGCAAAGAACAATATAGAAAAAAAGTCTTTATTCGTACATGATAGTACCAGTTTGGAAGTTAAGGACTTCAAAAACTTTATTATAGAAAGAAGAGCAATCTTGAAGGAACATTTGAAGAGGATAATTGGCTCGAATTGAATTACTGAGGAAATGATAAAGCAATTTGATTTTTTAAGCAAAATCTCCTATCCTATAATTTGAATCGGCGTATATAGTTATTATCCGCAGTTACAAGAGCAAGTGTTATCAACTCCGATAACAAACTGATAACATTAGCCTATATAGGCAGGATAATATGGATACATCAAATAATCAAAAGTACCATGAATACGACAGAGAATAATCTCTAAACAAAATTGATTATGCTTTGTTGAGTGGGAATAAAGGTAAAAAGCTTCTCAAAACCTCTATTTTATTTGTAAAGCATTGGTTTTATCGTGTTTTCTATAGGACCCTCTTTTTGAGGTGATACGATGTGAGGCAAAAGTAAACACCTCGATCTGGCTTTTAAGTAACCTCTCGGTATTTCATGAGCAATGCCGAGAGGTTTTTGGTTTTGTTTGTCATACGAAAAAGGCTATTATAATAAAAAAATCCTTTCTTACTTTGGCGGAAACGTATTAGTGATATTAAGTCATTGATGTGCTGCATTCGTAAAATATAATTCTGTTAGTTATAAAAATAAACTGATGATCATAGGCTTTTATGTTGTACTTTATTCTTGTAAGGTAAGCAACCCATAAAAAAGTCTTGCTTTTTTATGGGTTTTGTGTTATTTTAAAATCGAACCGGTTCGGAAAGCGAGGAATTACAGTGAGGCTCACGATTTCTGATATTGCGAAAAAAACAGGATATGCCAAAAGTACGGTATCGGCTGCGCTGAACAATAAACCGGGAGTGAAACCAAAAACCAGAGAAGAAATCCAGCGGATCGCAGCAGAAATGAATTATATTCCCAATGAGTTTGCACGCAATCTGTCCATGCAGACTACGAATACCATCGGGATTATTGTGCGGGATATCACCAATCCTTTTTACGCTAAGATCTGCCGTGCCATTGAGAATACTGCTTCCGAGCACGCTTATACAACCTTAATTTTAAATACTGACGGTATCCGTGAAAAAGAACTGAACGCTATTAGGGTAATGTCGGGTCAAATGGTGAGTGGGGTTATCATCGATATCAGCGGCAAAGATACAGATCTCCTAATGGAGTTGAACAAATTTGGTCTACCCTTTGTAGTGTTTGGAACCACGGCCGGCGAGCTTGCTGCGGATAGCGTAGAGGCTGACGATTATAACGGTGCCTATCAGGCGGCCGAATATCTTTATTCTTGCGGCCATAGAAAAATTGGCTTTGTCCACGGAGGAATGGAGTCGGTCTATTCCCAGCGGCGTTTACGGGGAATCAGGAAGGCATTGGAGCATAATGGTATTGAACTGGAGGAAAAATATATTTTTTATAAAGCTAAAACCATACAGGAAGGCTATCTGATGGGAAAAAAGCTGGTAAATTTCGAGGATTTGCCCACCGCAATTATTGCGTATAATGATTTGGTGGCGGTAGGGATGATCCGTGCCCTGGAGGAAAATGGACGGCAGGTACCGGACGATATCTCCATCATCGGATTTGATGATATTGAATTAATGACTTTCCCTTTGACTACTGTGCAAATTCCGGAATATGAGATGGGAGAGAAGGCGGCAGAGCTTTTGTTTGATAAAATTATGGGAAAAGCCAGTGGCAGACCCAGAGAAATTTTACTGGATACTGAGCTAGTGGTAAGAAAATCGGTGAAAAGACTATTATAATCTTTTTTAAGGAAAATCCGAACCGGTTCGAAAAAACTGGTGAGGGTATGCCTTAGCATTAAAAAGTAGCCCTGCATGTTAGTAGTTATTTTTCAAGCAGTTAATTAGATAAAATTTGTTGCAAAAATACAACACAAGTAGAGTTGCTAGTTAGGCAAAAGAACCTGTTAGTTTATTGTATAGAAATATCGAACCGGTTCGGAAAATACTTTGAAAAGTATTTTGTGATAAATTTCAGGTAAATTATTAAAAAGGAGTGGCAATTATGTTAAAACAAAAGATGGCATTGCTCTTGGCGGCGGCTATGCTGGCCGGTGCTGTGTCCGGCTGTTCCAACAGCCAGCAAGGTGGAGAGGTATCTGCGGACTCCGGTGCTTCCGCGCAGAGCGAGGGTTCCTCCCAGGCGGAAAACCAGGAGCCCGTGACCATTAAATTCGTAGGATACGCGAACTCTGCTGCCGGCTTCGAGGCAAGGGCTGAGGAATTTATGTCTCAGCGCTCTGATATCAAGGTAGAGGTGCAAGGAATTCCTGCTAATAGCTGGGGTGAGCTCATGCAGGCGATTAGTGTAAATATCGCTGGCGGCGATGTTCCGGATATCGCAGATATCGCCAGCGAGGGCCAGAGATCCTTTGCGGCCTCCGGTATTATTATCCCGATTGACGAGTATCTCGAACGGGATAAGGAAGAAATGAAAGAGACTCTGGATGAAATTGACCCGGCGCTGATGGAAACCATGAAGTACGACGGAAAGACCTACTGTCTGCCCACGGTTTGGAACAACATATTGTTGTACTATAATAAAAATGTGCTGGAACGTTTCAACATCCCCGAGCCGGAATCCGGATGGACCATTGATGATTTTATCGAGATCTGCCAGACTGTGACCTCTGAGAACGACGGTACCAATGATGTTTACGGTTATGCCTTTGGAAACGCTTACTTTAATACAATTGTTCCTTGGATGATAGTTTCTGGCGGCAATGTGCTTAACGACGATTGGACCGAGTCACGCCTGACGGATCCGGACACCCTTGCGGGCGTGCAGCTTTTGTATGACTTTGTTTATAAATATAATATTTCTCCAAAAATTGATGCCGGCGTAGCTGACCTGGATCTGTTCGTGCAGGATAAGCTGGCCTTTATGAGTGCGGGCATGTGGCAGGTTAACGCTCTGAAAAACGCCGACTTCCCGGTAGATGATTACGACGTAGTGGATCTTCCCATTGTAAAAGAGGATAAAGCTGTGATCGGCGTAGGTGGTGCTCCAATCTTCGCAGCCAGCGAGCATCAAGACGCCGCTTGGGAATTCGCAAAGTTTCTGTCCAGCAAGGACTTCCAGGATACCTTTATCGTAGAGGATGGCTGGTCCATTCCCGCCGTGAAATCCGCTGCCGATACTCTGGCCGCCAAGGATTTTTCCCCGGCTCATGCCGACTTGTTTTACGCTTCTGCCCAGAAGGGCGTAATGGTTCCGGCTCCACAGGAATATGGCGCTATCGAATCTGTTTTGCTCCGTGAGTTCGGCGCCGCTATGGCTAACATGAAGACGATGGAAGAAGCCATGGCAGCTGCGGAAGAAGAAATTAACGCTGAGATCGCCAAACGCGGATAATTTCCCCAGACGGTAATTTTCCAGCAGGACAACGCCGCCTTGCGGCGGCGTTGTCCTGCTCAACTCAAAAGAAGCGGTTGCGAAAATCGGAAAGCTTGCAGCCCGCATTGTAGTATATAAAGCAACCGTTGTAGTGTTGCCGGGGCTTTTTGTAAGCTGAGTATTTCCAGACAGGTTCGATTGGAGCTGATTTCCAGAAAGGGCGCGGTACGATGAAAAACACATTGAAAAAGATAAAGGGAAAAGAAATCATGTGGGCTTACATTATGTTAGCCCCGGCGATTCTGCTGTTTATTACGTTTGTTTTGATTCCCTTGGTGTCCACCTTTGTAATCTCCTTTTGTGAATGGGATATGCTGACGCCGGCTGAGTTTGTAGGCTGGCAGAATTTTGAAACCTTGTTAAACGATCAGCGGCTTCGCACAGTGATTATTAATACCTTGATTTTTGCGGTTGCCGCCGTGATCCTCAAAATTGGAATAGGATTACTGTTGGCCGTAGTGGTCCACAGTATTCGAAATAAATTTTTGACCTCTGTGATGGAATCTGTTTTCTTTTTCCCGATCATTCTGCCTATGGCCATTGTCGCCATTGTCTGGGGAATGCTGCTGAACACGGATATGGGCGTAATCAACGGACTGCTGACCACGGTGGGCTTGGGCAAGGTTCCCTGGCTGACCGACCCCAGGTTCTCCCTGATGACGGTTATCATCCTGGATGTTTGGAAGGGCGTAGGTTTTTTCTTTATCATTTACCTGGTGGCTCTGCGGAATGTCCCCAAGGATCTTTATGAGGCCGCGGAGATCGACGGTGCTGGCAAGAGTAAAAAGTTTTTTTCCATTACCCTGCCTCTAATTTCTCCCACCACTCTCTTCCTAACCATTCAGGCGGTGATCGGTTCTCTGCAGGTGTTTGACCAGGCGTACGTTCTTACCAAAGGCGGCCCCGGGGATTCCAGCAGCACCATGGTGTTCTATATCTGGCAGAACGCTTTCCAGAAGATGGATATGGGATATGGAACCACGCTGGCTCTTTTGCTGTTTGTTTTCGTCATGATTGTTACAGTGACCCAAATGGTATTGAGTAAAAAATGGGTGTTTTATAATTAAACCAGGAAGGAGCTTAAACAATCATGAGAAAATTAAAAAGAGTGCCCTGGTGTCTTTTCCTGATCGTGTTTTTAACGATCGGCACAATCATTATGATCTACCCCTTCATCTGGATGGTTTCCGCTTCCTTTAAGGAGGTGACGGAAATGTATCAGATACCTCCGACGGTTATCCCCAGGAATCCTACCATTAAAAATTACTTGGTGGTATTCCAGCAGATGGGCTTGTTGGCGGCTATGTATAAAAACAGCCTGATTGTTTCTACCAGCATCACCGTGCTGCAAACGCTGACCGCGTCATGAGCGGCGTTTGTGTTTGCGAAATTGCGCTTCCCGGGAAAGAATTTTATTTTTATCACCTTCATGGCGGCTATGATGGTTCCGGCACAGCTGACGATTATTCCCAACTACTTTATTGTCAAGGCTCTGGGGCTGATGGACAGCTTGGGAAGTCTGATCGCTTTGGGAGCCTTCAGCGCTTTTGCCATCTTCTTAATTCGCCAGTTTTTTATGTCTCTGCCTTTAGAACTGGATGACGCCGCTAAAATTGACGGTTGCGGCTACTTCCGATCCTACTTATTGATCCATTTCCCTTTGGCTAAATCGGTTCTGTCGGTAAACGCGATTCTATGCTTCAACGGTGCCTGGGGAGATTTCTTCAACCCGTTGATTTTCTTGAAGAGTATTCAGAACATGACCTTGCCTCTGGGCTTGAGTATGCTTCAGGGAATGTACAGCCAGCAGAGTCCGGCGGTAAACGTAGCTACGATGGTTGTGGCTCTGATCCCTGTTTTAATCGTTTTCCTGATAGGCAGAAAACGCTTGATCGCGGGCGTTGCCACAACGGGCATGAAGATGTAGCAAGAAATTTTATTTGCGGAGGAAATTATGACACAGGACAAGGAATTGTGCTTTTTATGGGATAATACAATTCATGGAGCCATTCCAGCCTTTGAAAAATTTGAAGCGGCTTTCGCTTTTGAGAAAGTGTTCGAGCATCCCTATTGTCCAGAGGAGGTGGATCTGAAAGCCTATATTTTAAAGCCGAACGGGGATCAAAAGCAGATTTCCGGATTTTGGTACGAGGGCTTTCAGCGCGTTTTGCGAAATGGGCGGGAGATATTGATTTCTACACTGGAAAAGGATTGGAGAATCCGTTATTCCGCCCAGGTGCCCGGAGAATACCGCTACTATGTAACTCTGCTGGACAAAAAGCGCCACCGCTCTTACCGGTATCCGGAGAAGGGGGAGCTCTCTTTTACGGTAACCCCATCGGACAGAAAGGGCTTTTTGCGGGTTTCCGCACGGGATCCGGCTTATCTGGAGTTTTCCGACGGCAGCCCCTATTTAGGCATTGGACATAATTTATGCGGCTGGGAATGGGGAGGCACCGACAATCGTCTGGGAACCTATGAATATGACCGGTGGCTTTCTTCCATGGCTCAAAATGGAGCGAACCTAACCCAGTTCGATTTCTGCGAAGGCGATCAGATCGAGTGGACTCCCTGTGATAATGAGCTGCCTTTTTCTGAGGACTGGAAAGGGCTGAACGAGTATAATCAGCAAAACGCCTGGAAAATGGACCGGAGGTTCCAAACAGCGGAAGAGCTGGGGATTTTTTTCCGGCTTTCCCTGTTTCATTGGGAGGACTTTGACGACGAGACGGAGAAATTTCCTGATTGGGGCTGGAACCGAAATCCCTATCACGATCAAAACGGCGGTCCGGCGAAAAACGTATCCGAATTTTTTGAAAAGCCAGCCTGCAAAAAATATGTAAGATATTATCTGAAATATGTGGCGGCACGTTGGGGATATAGCCCTAATCTGATGGCCTATGAGCTCTGGAATGAGATCGACGCTCCGGAGGTTATGTGGAGAGCGGGGGAGGACTACGATCAGGAGGCCTCCAAGGTCATTGGATGGCACAGCGAAATGGGAAGTTACCTGAAACAGCTGGACAGCAAGCACCTTGTGACATCTAGCTTTGCAGATTCCAGACGGGATTTAAATTTGTGGCAGCTTCCCTGTATTGACTTGACCACAGTTCATCGTTATACTTATTTCAATGAGGAATACGGCCAGCGGCAGTACGATACCGAGGGAGCCCTGAGCGCGGTTTTAAAGGAACGGTTCAGCCAGGTGGAAAAGCCGGTTCTGTTCGGCGAATTTGCCTTATCCCCCGGCGGAGATATCCAAAAGGATTATGACCCGGAGGGAATTGAATTTCATAATCAATTGTGGGCTTCCTTGCTGCTGAAATCCTTGGGAACCGCAATGCACTGGACCTGGGGCTCTTATGTGGATAAAAATAGGCTTTATAGTAAATATCTTCCGGTTTCCCGTTTTTTCGCTGGAGAGGATCTGCGGCGAACAGTTTCCTTTTCCAACCTGGATGCGGTCACAGAGAGACTTCTTATCTTGGGCCTGAGAAAAACAGACCGGGCCTGTCTGTGGATAAAAAAGCGGGACTGGGGCTTTTGCCAGGCTAATGAGGGAAAGAGTTCTTCGGTGGAAAAGGGGCGTACGGCGGAAGTTCCCGGCCTGAAAGCCGGAGACTACCAGGTGGAATTTTATGATACCAAAACCGGAAAGATATTGGAGAAAAGTACGGTAACCGCCGAAGGAGAAACGCTGACGCTGCTTCTGCCTGGCTTTTCCGGAGATTTAGCGGTCAAGCTAAAGCCTAAGGAGAAGGATACTCTCTGGGAAAGTATAGATTTTCCCAGACCGAAAAACAGTTCCCGAACAGAATTTTCATCGGATAGGGTAGTTCTTTCCGCTGGTGGGGCAGGCTTTTGCGGAGAAAAAGAGGAATACCGGTTTGTTTACCAGCAGGCTTCAGGGGATTTCCGGCTTTCCGCTGAAATCAGAAGCCTTACCAACTTGGGCGAGCGTGTGGCGGCAGGCCTGATGGTTCGGGACAGCCTGGAACCGGAGAGCGGCTACATCGCCGTGCTGCTTCATCCTTACTCAAAAGCACAGGTTATTATCAGGCGCGATGGAAACACAGAAATTTTGAAGGAATTCGATGCAGGAGAAAGACCATGCTTTGGGTTAAACCGTGCAGCGGGAGTCCTGACCGTCCGGCTGGCCGAGCAGGGGCGGGAGTGGGAACCCGTGTTCCAAATCCAGGTTTCCAAGGAGAAAGAACTGCTGGTCGGCCTGACGGCAGCCTCCAGTCATACCATCACTTATATTACAGCGGAATTTCATCAACTACGTTTAGCCAAAATAGAGGAGGAAATATTATGACAAACAATCAGTATGGCGCCAAGGTTTATCCTTATGAAGCCACGGAATGTAAATTTCTGCTGGGGGGCATTGGCACCGGCAATGTATCTGTGGGAACCCGGGGCAACTACTGCGACTGGGAAATTTTTGGCCAGCCGGGAAAGGGAATCCACTTTCCATATACGTTTTTCGCACTTTGGGCAAAAAGCAAAAATACTCAGCCCATCGTCCGAATTTTGGAATCCCGGATTCAGCCGCCGTATACTTGCTCTCACGGGTTTATTTCGGCTGATTTGGCTGGGTTGCCCCGGTTTGAGCGTTCCAGTTTTTCGGCTGCTTATCCCTTTGTCAATGTAGCGTTAGAGGACAGTAAGCTGCCCCTTTCTGTGGAATTAGAGGCGTTTACCCCTTTTATTCCTCTAAACGCTAAGGATTCTGGAATTCCCGGCGCGGTGATCCGTTATAAGGTGAAAAACAACTCCGGTGAGGCGCTGGAGGCCACGGTGGCTTCGTCCGTCGCTAATGCAGTGGGCTTTAACGGCTACGACCTTTTTGACAATCTTTTGGTCAAAAAGCCGGTGAAAAACCAATATCTTGACCAGGATCAAATGAAAGGGCTTTTATATACCAGTCCGGAGCTTGCGGAGGATGATTTTACAAACGGCAGCATTGCTGTGATGACTGGGGAGGACAGCGTTACGGTCAAGGAGGAGTGGCTTTCCGGTGCTTGGTGGGATGGTATACATGATTTTTGGGATGACTTTTCCGAGGATGGAAGGCTTGAATTTCATTCGGAGTTCCAGGGCAAGGAAAGCAAATTCAATGATTTAAGCGATTTGAGAATCGGCTCCTTAGGCGTGCGCAAAACGATTCCGGCATATGGAGAGGCTGTATTCGAATTTATTCTTACTTGGTATTTTCCGAATCGTCCAAAATATTGGGGCGGCCATGTCTGCCCGGAAAACCGGAATAAAAAGGAGATTGAGCATAACTATTACGCCGATTTCCAGAAAAACGCCTGGGATTACGGCGTATATCTCTACAAAAATTTGGAGAGTCTGGAAAAAGCCTCCCGCTCCTTTACCAAAGCGCTTTATGAAAGTACGCTGCCGGATTATGTGATCGAGGCGCTGGCCAATAATATCACCGTTTTAAGAAGTCCTACCTGTTTCCGGATTTCCGACGGTACGTTCCTGTCATGGGAGGGGAGCTTTCCCCAACACGGCAGCTGTGAGGGGAACTGCACTCATGTGTGGAATTACGCGCAGACCGCCGCGTTCTTGTTCCCCGAGCTGGAGCAGTCTATGCGAAGGACAGAATTCCTGTTGGAAACCGACGATACAGGCAGAATGGCGTTTCGGACGCTGCAAGTATTCGGAGACAAAAAATGGGAAATGATCCCCGCTGTAGACGGACAAATGGGTACCATTCTGCGGCTTTACCGGGATTGGAAGCTGGGCGCTGGGGATGCCCTGTTAAAAGAAACCTGGGAAAAAGCTGCCTTAGCGTTGGATTTCGCATTTACCTATTGGGATTCCGATAAGGACTGTGTACTGGATGATCAGCAGCATAATACCTATGATATAGAATTTTACGGTCCCAACTCCTTAAGCAACTCTCTGTTTTTGGCGGCGCTGAAGGCAGGAAAGGAAATGGCCGCATACTTAGGGGATACCGCGCATGCGGAAAAATATGCCGAAGCGTTCCGCAAAGGAAGCGAAAAAATGGATTCCCTGCTGTGGGGAGGCGACTATTATATCCAGGTGATCGACGATATTAACGCCTATAAATACCAGTACGGCACCGGATGCCTGGCGGATCAGGTTTTTGGACAAATGCTGGCCCACCTGAATCACCTGGGCTATGTCCTGCCGGAGGAGCACATCAAAAAGGCCATTCACTCTGTATTCCAGTACAATTTCAAGGAGACGATGGAGGATCATGTCAATGTCCAGCGTACCTATGCGCTGAATCAGGAAAAAGGCTTGGTATTGTGCAGCTGGCCTCAGGGCGGCCGTCCAAAGCTGCCCTTTGTATACAGCGATGAAGTATGGTCCGGCATAGAATACCAGGTGGCAGCCCACCTGATTTTTGAGGGCTTTGTGGAAGAAGGCCTGGCCGTTGTGAAAGCGGTTCGGGAACGGTATAACGGCTACGATTGGAATCCCTGGAACGAGGTGGAATGCGGCAACCATTATGTCCGCAGCATGGCGAGCTGGTCTGTGCTGGTGGCTCTGAGCGGCTATCAGTTTGACCTGGTAAATAATATCATCTGGTTTGCACCGGTGATCCATCAGGACGATTTTCGGTGTTTCTTTTCCAACGCCAAAAACTGGGGCGTCTATTCTCAGAAGCGTGACCCTAAAAGCGGCAAGCTGGAAACCAAGGTGGAAATTCTCTATGGAGAAGCAGATGACCTGAAGGTAAATCATCTCTGATACCCTAATGCTTTGTCAGCGTATTTGGTTCACTTACTATAATTTATCATGTTTTGCGATAATGGAGCTACTGGTCAGGCTAAGAACGATAAGAAAGGCGGGAAGAGAACTCTCTTCCCGCCTTTCTTATCGTTCTTAATTTGCCGCGATTCGGATTTTCAAAAAAATTTATTTATACACGGATCAATTCATATTCTGTAGTGCCGATTCCAAGCTCTACGGCATGAGCGATACCGACCTTCCAGTTGGTATTGGGCCCGACCTTGTGAAAATGATCCCCGGATTCGTTCCAATGCTCTTTAAGCTGGCTGTTTTGAATCGGGGGCTGAGCGTTTACCGCGTCGGCACAGGCTACATCCAGAGCTACTGGGTCGAAAGAGGCAAACATCCCCACATCCGGTACAATAGCAGCGTCATTTCCCGAATGGCAGTCGCATTGAGGAGACACATCCACAACCAGGCTGATGTGGAAGCAAGGCCGTTTGTCAACGACCGCTTTGGTATATTCCGCCACTTTTTGATTCAAAATGTCGAAAGACTCATCATCAGCGGGCTTAATTGCATCCCGATGACATACGCCAATGCACCTTCCACAGCCCGCGCAGAGGCTGTGGTTAATATTAGCTTTTTTGTCGGTAAACGAGATAGCGTCATGTGCGCAGGATTTGGCGCATACACGGCAGCCCACGCATTGTTCTTGAATTACGTAAGGCTTGCCTGCGCTGTGCATTTCCATTTTTCCCGCACGAGAGCCGCAGCCCATTCCGATATTTTTCAAGGCGCCCCCAAACCCTGTGATCTCATGGCCTTTAAAATGGGTTAAGCTGATAAAAACATCTGCATCCATAACGGCTCTGCCGATCTTGGCTTCCTTTACGTATTTTCCGCCGGAAACCGGGACTAAAACCTCATCGGTTCCTTTTAGCCCGTCCGCAATGATGACATGACAACCGGTGGAAAAAGGGGAGAATCCATTTAAATAAGCGGTGTCGATATGATCCAGCGCGTTTTTGCGCCCTCCCACATAGAGAGTGTTGCAATCGGTCAAAAAAGGCTTTCCGCCCAGATCTTTTACTGTGTCCGCTACGGTTTTAGCGTAATTAGGCCGCAAATAAGACAGATTCCCTGGTTCCCCAAAGTGAATTTTAATCGCGACGTACTTTTTTTCGAAGTCGATGCCGCCAATGCCAGCCTTCCTGATAAGTCTGGCGAGCTTTTTCTGTAAATTAGAGTTTTCTGTGGTTCGCATATCAGTAAAATAAACCCTGGACTTTTCCATAACAATTCCTCCTCAAGCACGCACAATAAAGTTTCTACAGGCTAAATTATAGCATAGGAGCATTTTAGAAACAACTCTCTGATTTTGCGAATATAACTGTATCGTCAAAAAACAGAAGTGCTTTAAGAGCAACACTCATAAGACAGTATTAGAAATGCTTCCCCGTTTTGCAGGTCATTCAGTAAAGACACAAGGAGTATTCCTATAAGATTATAGGATTAGAGACACACAATGATAGATTTAATGCCATATAGACTTGATTCCGCTCTTAAAAACCGCCGCAATATCCAGGCATTAGAATAGAGAATGAAAACGGATGCTCAGCTAGGATATAAATGTATCATGTATATCGTTAGAATTGAAAAATACGAGATTTTGTGGTATACTAAACCATCAGCATAAGCATTGTAGGATTGGCTTTTATGGAATCGCGGATTTTTAGTGAGCAAATTCTCGATTGGTCGAAATTGCTGGAAAAACAGGACGTTGTAAAAATCCATATTTGGGCCAATAGTAGCTATCATCAATAGAGGAAATCGTGTATGAACAATCAAAATGATAAAGAATTATTCAAATTGGTTTCCACCTATAAGCCTACGGGAGATCAGCCAGAGGCGATTGCCAAGCTGGTGGAGGGAATCAAAAGAGGGGATAAAGAGCAGACTTTGCTGGGGGTTACGGGCTCCGGCAAGACATTCACCATGGCCAATATCATCCAGCAGGTGCAAAGGCCAACCCTTGTTTTAGCCCATAATAAGACCTTGGCCGCCCAACTTTGCAGTGAATTTCGTGAGTTCTTCCCTGAGTCCTCAGTCGAATATTTCGTCTCTTACTATGATTATTATCAGCCAGAAGCTTATATCGCTACGACAGACACTTATATTGAAAAGGATTCTGCGATTAATGACGAAATCGACAAGCTCCGTCATTCTGCGACCTCAGCCCTGTCCGAACGCAGAGATGTCATTATTGTGGCCAGCGTTTCCTGCATTTATAGCTTGGGTAACCCGATTGATTACCGCACCATGGTTATTTCTTTGCGGCCGGGAATGCAAAAAAACCGAGACGAGCTTTTAAAGAAACTGGTAGAGCTTCAATATGAGAGAAATGATATAAACTTTATCCGAAACAAGTTCCGGGTACGAGGAGATGTAGTGGAAATATTTCCAGCCCAGTCCAATGATACGGCAGTGAGGGTGGAGTTTTTCGGTGATGAGGTGGACCGGATCAGCGAGTTTAATCCGCTGACCGGAGAAATCAAAGCGGATCTGAAGCATATCGCTATTTACCCGGCGTCTCACTACATCGTCCCCAAGGAAAAAATGAAAGAGGCTATTCAAGAAATCGAACAGGAGCTGGAAGAACGGCTGGCATATTTCCGCCGGGAGGGAAAGCTGCTGGAGGCCCAGCGTATTGAGCAAAGAACCCGGTATGATATTGAAATGCTCCAGGAAATCGGCTTTTGCAAGGGAATTGAAAACTATTCCAGAGTCATGGCGGGACGGGAACCAGGCAGCGCGCCGTTTACGCTTTTGGATTATTTTCCAAAAGATTACCTGTTGTTTGTGGACGAGTCCCATGTGACGCTGCCCCAGGTGCGCGGAATGTATGCCGGCGACCGGGCGAGAAAGGAAAGTTTGATTGAATATGGCTTCCGGCTTCCGTCAGCCTACGACAACCGCCCGCTGAATTTTGACGAGTTTTACCAGCGAATCAACCAGGCGGTGTTTGTCAGCGCAACTCCGGGAGATTTGGAACGGGAAAAGAGCACCCAGATTGTAGAACAGGTAATTCGTCCAACAGGTCTGTTGGATCCGGAGATTATCGTTAAGCCGACCGAGGGACAGATCGACGACTTGATTTCAGAAATCAATCTTCGGGTGGCTAAAGGCAACCGGGTGCTGGTAACCACATTAACTAAGAAAATGGCGGAGGATCTCACATCATACCTAGAGGGAATGGGGATTCGGGTTCGGTATATGCATCACGACATCGATACGGTGGAGCGGATGGAGATCATTCGAGACCTTCGTTTAGGTGAGTTTGATGTTTTGGTCGGCATTAACCTGCTGAGAGAGGGCTTGGACATCCCGGAGGTGTCTTTGGTGGTGATTCTGGATGCGGACAAAGAGGGCTTCCTGCGTTCCGACCGTTCCCTGATTCAGACAATAGGCCGTGCCGCCAGAAACGCGGAAGGCCAGGTTATCATGTACGCGGATCAGGTTACGCCCTCCATGGAAACTGCGATTCGAGAGACTCAGAGAAGACGCGATATCCAGATGCGGTATAATCAGGAGCATGGCATTACGCCGAAAACGATTGTTAAGAAAGTAGCAGAGGTTTTAGAAATTTCCAGCCATAAGGATGACAAAAAATCCGGAAAGCGGCTGACAAAGCTGGAACGCCAGCAGCTGATCGAGCAGCTTACCAAGGAGATGAAGGCCGCTGCAAAGCTTCTGGAATTTGAACACGCCGCATATCTGCGAGACCGAATTAAAAAGCTGCAGTCCGGTAAATGACATGATTAAAAATTAAGGAGAGCTTATTTTGTCTAGTAAAAATATTTTTGTTAAGGGCGCCAGAGAGCACAACCTTAAAAATATTGATTTGGAGATTCCCAGAGATCAATTGGTAGTGTTCACGGGATTATCCGGCTCCGGAAAATCCTCGCTGGCGTTTGATACGATTTATGCCGAGGGGCAGCGGCGGTATGTGGAATCTCTTTCCTCCTATGCCCGCCAGTTTCTAGGCCAGATGGAAAAGCCGGATGTGGATTACATCGAAGGCTTGTCTCCGGCTATTTCCATTGATCAGAAAACTACCTCGAAAAACCCGAGATCCACAGTCGGCACCGTAACGGAGATCTATGATTATCTCAGGCTTTTGTATGCCAGAATCGGGATCCCTCATTGCCCGGTGTGCGGAAAGGAGATTAAGCAGCAAACCATAGACCAGATTGTAGATCAGGTAATGGCCCTGCCGGAAGGCTCTAAAATTATGGTGCTGGCGCCGGTCATTCGAGGACGAAAGGGCGAACACGTAAAAGAGTTCGAGGCTGCCCGAAAAAGCGGCTATGTACGGGTTCGCGTGGATGGCCTGATCTATGACCTGTCTGAGACGATCAAATTGGAAAAAAATAAAAAGCATACCATCGAAATTGTCGTGGACCGTTTGGTGATTAAGCCTGAGATTCGTTCCCGGCTGTCTGATTCCATTGAAACAGCCTCCAGCCTGACCGGCGGATTGACCATTATTAATGTAGTGGATGGAAAGGATATCACCTTTTCACAAAATTACGCATGCCCTGAGCATGGAATCAGCATCGACGAGCTGACGCCCCGGATGTTTTCCTTTAATAACCCCTTCGGCGCCTGCAAAAAGTGCACCGGCTTGGGCGTGTTTATGAAGGTGGATCCGGATTTAGTGATTCCTAATAAGGAGCTTTCCGTCCGGCAGGGAGGAATTAAGGCGAGCGGATGGGCTATGGAAGGCAGCACCATCGCTTCCATGTATTTTGAGGCGCTGGCGAAGCAATACCGCTTTTCTCTGGATACTCCGATCAAAGATCTGCCGGCTGAAATTGTTCATTTGCTGCTGTATGGAACGCCGGCGGAGGATAAAATCAAAATCGTCCGGAAAAATGAGTACGGCAGCGGCACCTATTACACAAAATTTGAAGGAATTATCAATAATTTGGAGCGACGATTCCGAGAAACCTCCAGCAATTGGATTAAGGAAGAAATCGAGGGCTTTATGAGCGAAATTCCTTGTGATGAATGTCATGGGAAGCGCTTGAACCCGGAGAGCCTGTCCGTCACGGTGGGCGGGATCAATATCAGCGATTTCTGTGAAAAGTCTGTTTCTGACGCGCTGGAGTTTGTCAAAAATCTGCAGCTGACAGACAGGGAGCGGATGATTGCAAAAGCGATCTTAAAGGAGATCACCGAGCGGCTGGGGTTTCTGCAGAGCGTAGGCTTGGAATATCTGACCTTGTCCCGGGCGAGCGGGACGCTCTCCGGCGGTGAAAGCCAGCGGATTCGTCTAGCCACCCAGATCGGCTCCTCTTTAATGGGGGTTCTGTATATTTTGGACGAGCCCAGCATCGGCCTGCACCAGCGGGATAACGACAAGCTGCTTGGAACCCTAAAGCATTTGCGGGACTTGGGAAACACTGTGATCGTTGTGGAGCATGACGAAGATACCATGTACGCCGCCGACTATGTGGTAGATGTGGGACCAGGCGCCGGTGTTAAGGGCGGGGAGATCGTCTGTGCGGGCATGGTGGACGAAATCAAGGCCTGCGAGCGTTCTATCACAGGGCAGTACCTGAGTGGCAAAAAGCAGGTGATGGTGCCGGAGAAGCGCAGAAAGGGAAATGGAAAAACCGTAAAAATTGTTGGAGCAAGACAAAATAACTTAAAAAATATCGATGTAAAAATTCCCCTGGGAAAGCTGGTATGTGTCACCGGAGTTTCAGGCTCCGGAAAATCCTCGCTGATTAATGAAATTTTGTATAAGCATCTGGCGTCTGAGCTGAATGGTGCCAAATGCAGGGCTGGCGAACACGATAAGATCACCGGGCTGCAATATCTGGACAAGGTCATCGACATCAACCAGTCGCCCATCGGCAGAACGCCTCGCTCCAATCCCGCCACCTATACGGGGCTGTTTAACGATATCCGGGACCTTTTCGCTTCCACCCAGGAAGCGAAAATGCGGGGCTTTAACAGCGGAAGATTTTCGTTTAATGTAAAGGGAGGCCGGTGCGAGGCCTGCCAGGGCGACGGTATCCTAAAAATCGAGATGCACTTTTTGCCGGATATTTATGTTCCCTGTGAGGTGTGCAAAGGGAAACGGTATAACCGGGAAACCCTGGAGGTCAAATACAAGGATAAAAACATCTATGATGTTCTGGAAATGACGGTAGACGAGGGGTTGGAGTTCTTTGCCTCTCTTCCAAAGATTGCCCGTAAGCTTCAGACGCTTCAGGATGTAGGCTTGGGATATGTGAAGATCGGACAATCCTCCACTACGCTTTCCGGAGGAGAGGCCCAGAGAGTAAAGCTGGCCACAGAGCTTTCTAAGCGTTCTACCGGAAAGACCATCTATATTTTGGATGAGCCGACCACTGGCTTGCACATTGCCGACGTGCATCGTTTGATTGACGTACTGCAAAAGCTGGTAGACGCCGGTAATACCGTTGTGGTGATCGAGCATAATTTGGATTTAATTAAAACCGCTGATCACATTATCGATTTAGGTCCGGAGGGGGGAGATAAGGGCGGCTTTATCGTCGCGGAAGGAACTCCGGAGGAAATCGCAAAAGTAGAGAGCTCCTATACAGGACGTTATTTAAAGAAAATGCTGTGAGCAGAAAGCCGTCTGAAAAAACAGGCGGCTTTTTTTCATCGACTTAAGCGATGCGAGCTTTATCGGCTTCATGAGGGCCGGCTTCTATCGGCTTTCGCGCATGAAACCATAACAGGTTATCAAGATAAAAATCATATTTCTTACAAATAAAAAGTTTACAATTAGTTAATGCACCCCGTGGGAAAATAGTGTAAAATACAGTTGTTATTTTAAAGAGACGACGCTGTGGAAATGGAGTTATCGCTGTGTTTGGTTACATCCGGCCCAATAAGCCCGAGCTGTTGGTCAAGGAATACGACCTATATAAAAGCGCTTATTGCGGCTTATGCAAACGGATGGGCAAGGACTACGGCAGGCTTTCCCGTCTTGCGTTAAGCTATGACGGCACGTTTTTGGCAATGCTCTCCATGGCGCTCCGGGATGATTGCCCGGGCTTTGAAGCGGGACGATGTGTGGCAAACCCGGCAAAACGATGCACTTACTGTACTGGCCACGAGGAAAGCTATGCCTATGCTGGCGCGGTTTCGGTTTTGACCGCCTACTATAAGATTAAGGATGATATTAAGGACTCCGGATTTTGGGGAAAGCTCCGTTCTGTCTGTCTTTTGCCCTTTGCCGTACGAGGCTATCACAAAGCGAGAAAAAGATATCCAAAGTTAGACTCTATTGTTTATGAATATATACAAGCACAGTCAAAGGTGGAACAGGATCCTCAAACAGGCATTGACGCCGCCGCAGAACCTACCGCAGTTATGCTGCGTAAGGTTTTGATGCCGGTAGCCGGCGGGGATCAAATACGGGAAGCCATTTTCCTCCAATTAGGTTATTTTTTGGGTCGGTGGATTTATTTGATTGATGCGGCGGATGATATAGAAAAGGATCAAAAGAAAAACAACTTCAATCCTTTTGTTAAAAAATTAATCCGTGAAAGGGAGAAGCCTTTGGAAGGGGAAGCCTTGGCGGATTATTGCAACGGTGTGTTAAATCAAACCCTTTCTCAAATTATTTTGTCCTATCAACTGTTGTCGCTGCGTCATTTTGACACAGTGATTTCAAATATTTTAACCCAGGGCCTTCCGGCCATGCAAAAATTGGTTCTATATGACAGGAAAGCGAAAAGGGAAAAAGTTTAAAAGCGCACTCTCAATTTTTATGGGGCAAACCCATTGGAGGTAACAATGTCAGATCCGTACAAAGTATTAGGAGTATCGCCAAACGCTACCGATGATGAAATTAAAACCGCGTATCGGGAGCTGGCGAAAAAATATCATCCGGATAATTACGCGGAAAGCCCGTTGGCGGATCTCGCGTCCGAAAAGATGAAAGAGATCAACGAGGCCTATGATACCATTATGAACGACCGAAAGGCCCGCGCTAATAACGGCGGGTATCAGCAGAACGGTTACGGCGGGTATCAGGGCGGCTACCAGTCGGGCGCTTCCTATGGAAGAAGCACAGAATACAGCGATGTCCGCAATCTGCTGATGAACGGGAGAATTGCGGATGCGGAGCAGATTTTAGATGGGGTTCCCGCCGGCCGCAGAGGCGGAGAATGGTATTTCCTGAAGGGAACCTGCTTGTATAAAAAAGGATGGATGGAGGAAGCCTACAACAATTTCTCCACCGCTTGTAACATGGATCCCGGCAATATGGAGTACCGGGCGGCGATGAACCAATGTCAGAATCAGAGGAACGGCGCTTATGGCGGATATAACCGCACGGCTCCCGCTGCCGGCGGCTGCAACGCTTGTGATATGTGCTCATCCCTGATTTGCGCCGATTGTTGCTGCGAATGTATGGGCGGGGACTTGATTTCCTGCTGTTAACCATAAAAGGGAGGCTTTCCTTTTGAGTAAAAGTGGAAAAATAGCCCTGGGAGGTCTGCTGACGGCGCTGGGAGTAGTGCTGATGTTCCTCACTGGACTAATACCGATCGGCACCTATGCGCTGCCTGCTATCGCTGGAGTGCTTTTGATTGTGGCGGTGATCGAAATAGGGGCGAAATGGGCGTGGATGATCTATGCCGCGGTTGCAGTGCTGTCGCTGCTGTTTGCCGCGGATAAAGAGGCGGCGCTCTTGTTTGTATTGTTCTTTGGGTATTATCCGGTTTTAAAATCTTTTTTAGAACGGATCTCTAATAAAGTCCTTTCCTGGATCAGCAAATTTGCGGTGTTCAACGTGGCTGTGGTGGCCTGCTTCTTTTTAGCTGTTAACTTTTTGCAGCTTCCGGAGGATTCGTTTACTGTATTTGGCATTTATTTGCCGTGGGTCTTTTTGATTCTTGGCAATGCTGTGTTCCTGATTTACGACATCGCCTTGTCTGGCTTAGTGGCTACTTATGTTGAAAAGCTGCATCATAGAGTAACAAAAACTTTAAAATAAACACGCCCGAATGATAAAGACACGCTTTACTTTCGGGTGTGTTTTTGCGTTTTTAGGGAATAAACTTGCAAAACAATGAGGAAAAAACACTGAATCCCCTATTTTTCACTTGATTTTTGCAGGATTAAGTTTTACTATGAATGTTAGGATTAAGAATCTAAAGATTCGAAATGCTTACAACAGAATGAAAATAAACTAAAAACTGCTGGCTGGAAAATAGCAATAAGGAGTGGACCAGGCGTGAAACATTTGCTGTCCCGTATCGAGAAAATGATGCCGGGCTTTTCTAAGGGCCAACGGCGCATCGCTCAATATATTGAAGACCATTATGACAAGGCCGCGTTTATGACCGCATCCAAGCTGGGCGCTACCGTTGGAGTCAGTGAATCCACAGTGGTGCGTTTTGCCACCGAGGTGGGCTACGACGGCTATCCGCAGCTTCAGAAGGCGATGCAGGAAATGATTCGGAACAAGCTGACTTCAGTGCAGCGGATTGAGGTTACCAGCAACCGGATCGGCGACGCGGATGTTCTGGACAGTGTGCTGAACCAGGATATCGATAAGATCCGCAGAACTCTGGAGGAAACCTCCCATAAGGATTTTTACGAGGCGGTGGACGCTATCGTTTCGGCCAGAAAGATTTATATTTTAGCTGCCCGGAGCGCTTCCGCTCTGGGAATTTTCCTGAACTATTACTTCAGCCTGATTTTCGATAAGGTCGAGCTGGTAACTACAACCAGTAAAACGGAGATTTACGAAAAGATGTTCCGCATTAATGAAGAGGATGTGTTTATCGGCATCAGCTTCCCGCGGTATTCCAAGCAGGCGGTCAGCGCGATGAATTTCGCCAAAAGAAAAGGCGCCAGGGGGATTGCTTTGACAGACAGCCTTTTGTCTCCGCTGGCACAGCAGGCGGATTTTGTATTGCTGGCCAGAAGCGACATGGCCTCTGTTGTGGATAGCCTGGTGGCCCCGTTAAGCTTGATTAACGCAATGATCGTGGCTACGGCTTTAAAGAAAAAGGATGAGGTTTCAAAGACCTTCCAAAACCTGGAAGAGATTTGGGATGAGTACGAGGTTTATGAAAAGGTTGAGGAGGATCCGGTTGAAGCTTGAGTTTGATGTGGCTGTAGTAGGCGGAGGTCCGGCGGGAATGATGGCGGCCGCCAGCGCCGCGAAGCTGGGCGCCCGGACGGTGCTGTTGGAAAAGAACGCGAAGCTGGGCAGAAAGCTGATGATAACCGGCAAAGGCCGGTGCAATGTCTGTAATCAATGTGATGTTCAGTCGTTTATAGGTGCGATACCGGGAAACGGGCGTTTTTTGTACAGTGCGGTCAACCGGTTTTCCCCCTTGGATACCATGGATTATTTTGAAGGACTGCATGTGCCGCTGAAAACAGAACGGGGAAACCGGGTGTTTCCTGTCAGCGACCGGGCTGCCGATATTGTGGATGCGATGAGAGAAGATGTGGAAGCTTCCGGCGTTCATGTATTGCAGGAAGACATAAAAGCTCTTATAATAAAAGATGGAGCCGTGAAGGGTGTGAAAGCAGCTTCCGGAAAAAGAATACAGTCGGACGGCGTTATCGTAGCCTGCGGCGGGCTGTCCTATCCTGGAACCGGCTCAACAGGAGACGGATATCGGTTAGCGAGGCAGGCTGGACATACGATCGTTCCGCCCCGGCCCTCCCTGGTGCCTTTGGTTTGCCGGGAAAATTGGTGCCAGGAGTTGCAAGGCCTTTCCTTGCGGAATATTGCGGTTCAGGTGATAGATCGGAAACAAGGAAAAGAAATTTACCGGGATTTCGGAGAAATGCTTTTTACACACTTTGGCGTCAGCGGTCCGGTCATATTAAGCGCCAGCGCTCATATGAGGGATTTGGCTCCGGAACGGTATGAAATCCACATCGACTTAAAGCCAGGCTTGAACTTTGAACAATTGGATTTGCGGCTTCAGAGAGATTTTCAGAAATTCCAAAACCGGGATTTTAGTAATTCCCTGCAGGAGCTTCTGCCTAAAAAACTTATTCCGGTAGCGGTGAACCTGTCCGGAATCCCTGGAGAAAAGAAATGCCATCAAATTTCCCGCCAGGAAAGAATGAATTTTGGCAGGCTGCTGAAATCTCTGCCGGTGACAATTTCCGGATTTCGCCCTATTGAGGAGGCCATTGTTACGGCGGGAGGCGTATCGGTTCATGAGCTCTCACCCAAAACGATGGAAAGCAAGCTGGTGAAGGGGCTTTTTTTTGCGGGCGAGGTGCTGGATGTTGACGGCTACACCGGCGGATTTAATCTTCAGATCGCTTTTTCTACCGGCTATTTAGCCGGAAATTCTATTTGGGGGTAACCAGATGTTTTCAGTTGCTATCGACGGTCCCGCAGGAGCCGGGAAAAGCACAATTTCAAGGCGTGCCGCGAAAAATGTGGGATTTATTTATGTGGATACCGGCGCTCTTTACCGGGCGGTCGGTCTTTCTGCAATGGAATACAAAATTGATCTAAAAGATTCCAAAAGGCTGAAAGCTTTTCTTTTGGATACAAAAATAAATCTGGAATTTCGAAATGGGGAGCAGCATGTCCTGTTAAACGGCAGCGACGTTTCAGATTTGATCCGCACGCCTGAGGTTTCTATGATGGCCTCTAAGGTTTCCGCGGTTCCTGCCGTTCGGGAGTTTCTATTCGACTTGCAGCAATCTCTGGCAAAGCTTCACAATGTGGTGATGGACGGCCGTGATATCGGTACCGTGGTACTGCCTCACGCCCAGTTAAAAATATTCCTGACCGCTTCCCCTGAGGAAAGAGCCAGAAGAAGATTCCGCGAGCTTATTGCGAAAGACCCGGCCACAGATTATAATCAGGTGCTGGCGGAAATCAAGCAGCGTGACTATCAGGATTCCCATCGGGAAATTGCTCCTCTCAAGCCGGCCGAAGACGCCGTTTATGTGGATACCTCGGATTTAAATTTAGAGCAATCGGTTGACAAGGTAACTGAATTGATAAAGGAGAGAATTTCCTGTGGGTGACCTGACAAAAAACACGCCGTTTTATAACTTTGCCAAAGGCCTGCTGCCTATTATTTTTAAGCCTCTCTATTTCTATAAGGTCAAAAATAAAAACAGTCTGCCGCAAGGACAAGGATGCGTGGTATGCTGTAACCATATTTCTATGAAGGATCCTGTCTTTTTGGGACTTGCCCAAAAGCGTATGATCCGGTATATGGCAAAAAGCGAATTGTTTCAGAATAAATTTGTGTCAAAGATCATCTCTGCGCTGGGGGCGTTTCCCATTCAAAGGGGAAAGCATGATGAGGGCGCTATCAATTTGGCGGAGGAATATCTGAAGCAAGGCGCTGTAGTGGGGATTTTTATTGAGGGAACCCGGTCCAAGGATGGAAATTTGTTAAAACCCAAATCCGGAGCCGCGATGCTTGCTTATAAAGCCCAGGTTCCGGTTATGCCGGTTTCCATTTCCACTAAGGGAGGCGGGGTGCTAAAGCTGTTTCATCGGGTGACTATCAGCTGTGGTCAAACAGTGACCCCGGAGGAATTGGGAATTACTGAGGGGACCGGCCCTCAATTCCGGGAAGCGAGCCGTAAAATCATGGAGTTGATCAGCGCTTTGCGGCAGCAGGATATTTAAAAGGGAGAGTGTAAATGGCTGACATTACAGTAGCGAAAACCGCCGGCTTCTGTTTTGGGGTAAACCGTGCGATCGAAATTGTAAACCGCCTTCTGGATCAGGGAAAGAGGGTTTATACCTTGGGACCGATTATCCATAATCCCCAAATGGTGGCCGCATTGGAGCAGAGAGGTGTGACGATTGTCTCCCAGCCAGGCCAGGTTCAGCCAGGAGGAATTTTAGTGATCCGCTCCCATGGCGTTTCTCTTGACATCCTGCGCGAGATTGAACGGCTTGGCATAGAATATGCCGACGCGACTTGTCCGTTTGTAGGAAAAATTCATCAAATCGTTTTTTCTGCTTCAGAAAAAGGAGTACCGGTTTTAATTGCCGGCGACCCGGATCATCCGGAGGTGCGGGGAATCAGAGGACATTGTCAGGGCGAAAGCTATGTTTTCCGCAATCAAAATGAGCTTAAAAATCTGATCAAAGATTTCCCAAATTTAGAGTCAAAAGAGCTTTTTGTAGTAGCTCAAACGACTTTTAGTGTATCAGAATGGGAAAATTGTTTGAAAATTCTGAAAAGAGTATATACAAACGCCGCAATTTTTGATACAATATGTAATGCTACATCAGAACGGCAGGCTGAAGCTGTAAGATTGGCAAAGCAGAAAGACCTGATGGTTATTATCGGGGGCAGGCAGAGCTCCAACACGGCAAAGCTGAAAAGCGTGTGCGAGCCTTTTTGCAGGACTTGCTTAATTGAGACAGCGAAGGAGCTGCCGGTATCTGAAATCAAGCAGGCGTATTCCATTGGAATCACGGCGGGTGCATCCACACCTGCCAGCATTATAAAGGAGGCACTAGAAACCATGACGGATATTCTAGAAAACAAAGAAATGACTGAGATTAATGAAGGAGAAATGAACTTCGAGGAGATGCTTGAAGAATCTCTGAAAAGCTTTACTACAGATGAAAAAGTTCACGGTGTAGTCGTTGGTATCGCTCCGAATGAGATTTATGTGGATGTCGGCAGAAAGCAAGCTGGATTTGTTCCCCTCGCTGAGCTTTCCGCGGATCCCAACGCTAAAGCAGAGGACCTTGTGAAGATTGGCGACGAGATGGATCTCCTGATCATGCGCACCAATGACCAGGAAGGCACCATTATGCTTTCCAAGAAGCGCTTGGATGCCATTAAAGGCTGGGAAGAGATTGTTGAAGCCAATGAAAATGAAACGGTTGTCACCGGTATTGTCACGGAGGTTATTAAGGGCGGTGTGATCGCCGTGACCAATGGCGTTCGCGTATTTATTCCCGCCTCTCAGGCTACCGCTTCCAGAGGCGATTCTTTGGAGGACCTTCTGAAGCAGGAAGTGAAATTCCGTATTATTGAGGTTAACCGCGGACGCAGACGCGCTGTCGGTTCCATTCGTTCTGTTCTGAAAGATGAAAGAAAGAAGCTGGCCGAAAAATTCTGGGAAACCGCAGAAATTGGCAAGGTATATACCGGAACAGTAAAATCTTTGACCTCTTACGGTGCTTTTGTAGATTTGGGCGGCATTGACGGCATGGTTCATATTTCCGAGCTTTCCTGGAGCAGAATCAAGCATCCTTCTGAAATCGTCAATGTAGGCGATACGGTTGAGGTTTATATTAAGGATCTCGATCCCGAAAAGGGCAAGATTTCCTTGGGCTATAAGAAAACAGAGGATAATCCTTGGGAGATTTTGAAGAGAGATTATCCGGTAGGCTCTGTGGTGGAGGTTACTGTAGTCGGTATGACTACCTTTGGCGCTTTTGCAAGAATCCTGCCTGGTATTGATGGGCTGATTCATATTTCTCAGATCGCCGATCATAGGATTGAGAAGCCTCAGGATGTTTTGGCCATAGGCGACGTGGTTAAGGTTGCTATTACCGATATTGACTTCGATAAGAAGCGTATCAGCCTGTCTATCCGCAAGCTGTTGGAGGAAGAGGCCCAAGCAAAAGCTCAGGAAGCCGCTAATGCTCCTGATGAGGTTGTCGCCTCCACAGAAGCTGATATCGCTGCGGAAGAAGCACCGGCAGTTGAGGAAGCTCCTGCTGTAGAGGAATAAGGTCGCTTTCTATTCTATTTTGAGAGGATCTCTATCATGATTCGTCATATTGTGTGTTTTAAGCTTAAGGATCATAGTGAGGAAGCCTGCGAAACAGCTCGGGATATCCTTTTATCCATGAAAGATAATGTCCCTTTGGTGCGAGAGATCTCTGTGGGAATTGATTTTCTTCATTCTCCTCGTTCTTATGACCTGATTTTGCAGGTCACGTTGGATAATCGGGAAGCGTTGAATGATTATCAAGAGGATGCCTATCATGTATCCGTAGTGAAGAAACATATGCACGCCGCAGCCGAAAGCAGCATCGCTATCGATTATGACCTGTGAAAATAGAAAAGTAATCTGTTTAACCGGTTCGTCATTATAATGGCGGACCGGTTTTTGTTATCGCTGTTAGCAGAGAACCCTCTTCGTCAGAACCGGGGGATAAAACGGAAGGCAGGAAAATTCTGAGGAAATTATATGAGTGGGAAGGATTCCATATAGTGAAGGCTGAAGTATCCAAGGCACAGGCCGTATGTTGGCAGAAATTCCGCCTAAAGAAAGAGTAAGCGGGATTTATGGGATTTCTCAGCTGTTTAATACAGAAAAGATTTCATTTGTGTCAACACACCCTCATTCTACATACATTGGAAAAAGGGGTGATTTTTGTGTTGAGACGAAAGAAAATTCGATGCAGACGAAAGAGGCATCGTCTTAAGCTTTTAGTTCCCGTATTTCTACTGATCGGCCTGTTTTTTGTCATCGAATGTCAGTTATCCCCTTTGGTGGAAAAGGCAGCGGCAAGCCAGGCAAAACAGATGTTTAACCAATCGGTGAATGATGCAGTCACATCTCAATTAAATAGCAAAGGAATTACCTACACTGATTTAATACATATTGAAAAAGCCACGGATGGCTCTGTTTTAGCGGTTACTACCGATTCCCTAAAAATCAATCAGTTAAAAGCCGATATCAGCCTAGCTGTGCAGTCGGCTCTCAGCCAGGAAAAACACCGGGAATTTTCAGTGCCGTTAGGAACCTTGACAGGAAGCAATCTTTTGAGAGACAAAGGGCCCGGTATCCCTATTGACATTTCTTTTAGCGGCAGCGTAGTGACAGATTTAAAAAGTGAATTTACGTCGGCAGGTATTAATCAAACAAAGCATCAGATTTTAATGACGGTAAAAGGCTATCAGGTTTTAATGGCGCCGGGGATTAATACTACGGTGGAGGTAGAAACTACCGTAGCGGTTGCGGAAACAGTGATCGTAGGTCAGGTGCCGGAATTTATGGCAGACCTTTCCGCTCTAAAACAATAAGTTGCTAACTTTCCGTTTTTTGGTTATAATATTTTTGCTGCAGATAAAATTTGAAAAGAATTTAAAGACCCTTTGTAAAGTGTTAGTGGAGGTTTCTTAAATGGATTTGGAAAACGCCAGAAAATCGGCGGAGGAATTGCGGAAAAAGCTAAATTATCATGCGAAAAAATATTATGAGGAAGACAATCCGGAGATCACCGATTATGAATATGATATGATGCTGAGGGAGCTGGAAGGAATCGAGCTTGCCTATCCGGAGCTTGTAACGGAGGATTCGCCTACCCAGAGGGTAGGCGGCGCCGCCTTAAATAAGTTCACACCGGTAACCCATGAAGTCCCGATGGAAAGCCTCCACGACAGCTTTTCCGAGGAGGAGCTGTTTGATTTTGACCGTAAAGTCCGGGAGGTAGTGCCTAAGGTATCCTATGTGGTGGAGCCGAAATTTGACGGCCTTTCTGTTTCTTTGGAATACCGCAACGGTATTTTTGTACGGGGTTCTACCCGGGGAGATGGAAGCGTAGGGGAGGATGTTACCGAAAATCTGCGAACCATCAAGACAATTCCAAAGAAGCTGACCCGGGCTGTGCCTTTTTTGGAGGTTCGGGGTGAAGTCTATATGTCCAACGAAAGCTTTTTAAAGCTTTTGGAGCGTCAGGAATTGAACGAAGAAAAGCCCTTTAAAAATCCGAGAAACGCCGCTGCGGGATCTTTGCGTCAAAAGGATTCCAGGATTACCGCTCAAAGAGAACTGGATATCTATGTGTTCAATATTCAGCAGATAGAAGGGGTGGCCTTAAACACTCATAAGGAATCCTTGGACTATTTGACAGAGCTTGGCTTCCATACGCCTCCGTTTTACAACTGCTATGATGATATGGATGACGTGGTAAAGGAAATTCAGAGAATCGGCAAGCAGAGGGGCGGGTTTTCCTTTCCTGTAGACGGCGCTGTGATTAAGGTAAACGCTTTTCATGACCGGGAGCTGATCGGAAGCACCTCTAAATTTCCCAAATGGGCGGAAGCGTTTAAATATCCACCGGAGGAGAAGGAGACCGCTTTACTGGATATTGAGATCAACGTTGGCAGAACCGGAGTACTGACTCCTACGGGTTTGTTTGAGCCGGTGCTTTTAGCGGGAACTACCGTGAGCCGGGCTACTTTGCACAATGAGGATTTTATTAAGGAAAAGGATATCCGAATCGGGGATACAGTAGTTTTGAGAAAAGCGGGCGAGATTATTCCCGAGGTGGTGTCTGTAAAGGCACATAAGCCGGATTCAAAGCCTTATCAAATGCCTGAGCACTGCCCATCCTGCGGATCAAAGGTTCAGAGAGAGCCTGGAGAGGCGGCCCTTCGGTGCGACAACACCCAGTGCCCGGCCCAGCTTTTGCGGCATCTGATCCATTTTGTTTCCCGGGATGCCATGGATATGGAGGGCTTGGGGCCGGCGGTATTGGAGCAATTAGTGGCCCATCAGCTGGTAAGCTCACCGGTGGATCTCTACAGCCTGAATAAGGAAGCGCTGGTCGATCTGGAGCGCATGGGGGAGAAATCGGCAGAAAACCTATTGAACGCCGTGGAGAAATCCAAAGGGAATGATTTTTACCGGTTTATTTACGCCTTAGGCATCCGCCACATCGGTCTGCGCGCAGCTAAGCTGCTGACCCAGCGGTTTCCTACAATTGACCAGATTTTAAAGGCGCCGCCGGAGGAGATCGCCGCTATCGACGGCTTTGGACAGATTATGGCGGAAAGCGCCGCCTATTATTTTTCTCTGCCGGAGACAAGGAAGCTGATAGACTCTTTTCGTACCAAGGGAGTCAATCTGGAATCCTTTGAAAAAGAGGAAAGCAAGGATCTCCGGTTCTCGGGGAAAACTTTTGTTCTTACCGGAGCCCTTCCTACGTATACCCGTGCGGAGGCTGGAAAAATGATCGAGGACCGAGGAGGAAAGGTTTCCTCCAGCGTGTCAAAAAAAACCAGCTTTGTGCTGGCCGGCGAGGAAGCCGGCAGTAAACTGACCAAGGCGCAGAAGCTTGGCGTTCCTATAATTTCTGAAGAGGAATTCTTAGCTATGCTGCAATAAGATGAAAAAATTTATTTGTTCCGTAATCCGATGAGGCTAGTCCTCATCGGATTTTTTATTTTCCGCTGAGTTTCTTTTCCTGGTTTTTGGTTTGTCCGGTTCTAACTTTTCCTCTTTGTCCATATTCATAACTATAGAAACCGGACAAGGAGGTGCCGCAATTTGGAAACCAATTTTCTCGATCTTCATCAGCGGCCGTTTGACAGCGCCGCCCAAGGGCTGTGCGGAAGCCTGCGTACAATTTTATTTCAAATTCCAGAATCCGTAAAAGAGAAAGCGCAGGAAATCCGTTTAAGAGCCAATCGCCCGGTCGCGGTCTACACTGGGAAAGAAACCTACTTTGTAAAGGAACAAGGCAGACTGACTCAGCGATTTGACCGCACCTTGCCGATTGTTTCCTCACAAGAGATTTTAGACAGCTTTCATCACTGCTGCAGCTATTCGGTATACAGCCACCAGCATGAAATCCGGCAGGGATTTGTCACAATGGCGGGCGGTCATCGTGTGGGAGTCTGCGGCACTGCGGTTTATGAGGAAAATAGAGTTTCCGGGATTCGTGATATTTCCTCTTTGAATATCAGAATTGCGCGTGAGGTTTATGGGGCGGCCGACGAGCTTTTGGGGGAGCTTGACAAAGAGATTTCTGGATTGCTGATTGCTGGGCCGCCTTCCAGCGGTAAAACAACTATCTTACGGGATCTTGCCAGGCAGCTTTCGATAAAAGGGAAAAAAGTAGTCGTTATAGACGAGCGCGGGGAACTGGGGGGAGCCTTTCAGGGGATATGCCAAAACGATTTGGGACTCAGCGACGTGCTTACAGGGTTTCCTAAGGGAGAAGGAATTCTCCAGGCCGTGCGCTGCCTTTCTCCGGAGCTTATTATCTGCGACGAGGCGGGAAGCCGCCAGGAGGCGGCTGCGATTGAGGAAGGCTTAAATGCCGGCGTCGGGCTGATTACTACCCTCCACGCGGGCAGCTTAGAGGAAATCTACCGTAGGTCGCAGGGAATGCAGCTGCTGCAAAGCGGCGCTTTTTATAGAATTGTGCTGCTGGAAGGACGTTCGGCGCCTGGTACAGTACAGGGAATTTATGAAGTAGGTGATCCGAATGATAAAAATGATGGGATGTCTCATGATCGTGCTGACAGGGGCGGCGGTTGGATATCTGCAATCTAAAAGGCTGACGGCGAGAACACTTTTCTTTGAGGAATATCAAAAATTCCTTTCGGAATTGACCTTGCAGATCCGATACGATTCCAGTTCTCTGGAGCGTATTTTAGAAAAATTCAGCGATTATCGGCGCTTAGCGCCAGTGCTCAGAATCTGCCGTGAAAAAATCCAGGAGGGAAATTCTTTTTTTGAATCCTGGCGCCAGGGAGTCGGAAAGCTCTCAAAGGACAATGGGCTTTTAAAAGGGGATATCGAATTGCTGCTAGACCTAGGAAAAGGCCTGGGAATCAGCGATTTAGAGGGCCAGCTGTCTCATCTAAAGCTGAACAGTGAGCTGACGAAGCTAAGGCTGGAGGAGGCCAGAGAGTGCAAGGTGAAAAAAGGAAAGCTGTATCAAATGCTGGGCTTAAGCTTAGGAATCACCACAGCCTTGCTGTTTTTGTAAAAGAGCGTAAGGAAGGAAAAGAATACCATGGACGTAAATTTTATCTTTAGAATCGCAGCGATCGGCATTATTGTAGCAGTTTTAAACCAGCTTTTAGTGCGTTCCGGCCGAGAGGAACAGGCGATGATGACTACCCTTGCGGGCTTAATTGTGGTTTTGATGATGATTATCCAGCAAATAGATACCCTGTTTCAAACCATCAAGACCATATTTGGGTTATAAAAATGGAGATTGTTGCGTTATCCGGCATCGCCATTTTAGCTGCGATTTTGGCGGTGATGCTGAAAAAGTACAACCCGGAATACTCGATTCTTATCAGTCTGGGCGCTGGGGCTCTTTTGCTCTGGATGATACTTTCCAAGATTTCTCCCGCGATCAGCCAAATTCGGGAATTGATATCTGCTGCGGGCATTAGCGGCGAATACGGCGTGATTCTTCTAAAAACCCTGGGAGTTTGTTTTCTAACCCAGCTTTCCGCCGATTCCTGCCGAGATGCCGGGGAAGGGGCTCTGGCTGCTAAGGTGGAACTGGCGGGAAAGCTGTTCATTGTGATACTGGCTCTGCCTTTATTCCAGCAAATTGCCGGCTCCGCTCTTTCCCTGATTGGAGGCGGAGCATGAAAAAGAAATTGTTCCTGCTGATCTTTCTCATTCTCTCTGCAATATTGTTTGGAGGCGTGCAGGTCCATGCGGCAGGCGAAGAAGGTGCTTCGAGCCTGGACGAGTATTATCAGGAGCAGATGGAGACCAGCGGTGCCAACGATCTTTGGGATGAACTTCCGGGGGACACGCAAAACAGCTTGGAAAATCTGGGTGTGACCTCTCCAGACTGGCAGTCGATTCAAAATCTAAACCCGGGAGCTGTGTTTTCAGAAATTGGAAGCCAGGCGCGGACCCAGGCAAAAGGCCCTCTCGCCGCGATGTTTCAGGTGCTGTTTGTGATTTTGCTCTGCGCCTTAATGGAGGGCCTCAAGGTTTCCTTTGGGGACCGTCCTCTTTCCGGGGTCGTAAATACTGTGGGAACCTTATGCGTCTGTGCGGCGATCATTATGCCGATTGTCAGCTGCATTGCGGAGACCGCCGAGGTTATTTACGGCTCGTCCATGTTTTTGATGTGCTATGTGCCGGTATTGGCCGGCATCATGATCGCCGGAGGACAAACCGTCAGCGCGGCGTCCTATCATATGATGATGATCGGTGCCGGAGAGGTGGTTTCCCAGCTTTCCACTTATTTTCTGGTTCCCATGCTGAATATCTTTTTGGCGCTTTCCATTGTATCCAGCATTTCCCCGCGCCTGAAATTTAATGGAATTTGTGAAATGTTTTATAAGGCGGTAAAGTGGGTGCTTTCCATTGTGATGACCATTTTCGTCAGCTTGCTTACCATCCAAAATCTGATTGGCGTGGCGGCGGATAATGCGGGTACTAAAGCGGTAAAATTCGCTGTCAGTAATTTCATCCCCGTGGTAGGCGGTGCGCTCAGCGATGCTTACACAACGGTGCAGAGCTGCGTTAAGGTCTTGAAATCAGGAGTCGGGGCTTTTGGGATTCTGGCAGCGGGAGTCATTTTTTTACCGGTGCTGCTGGAATTGATTTTATGGCTGGCCGCAGTTAATCTTTCCGCTGTAGTAGGAGATTTGTTCGAGCTTAAAGAAATTTCAGTCCTTTTGCGCTCGGTAGGAAAGGTCATCAGCGCCATGATCGCAATAGTGGTGTGCTGTATGGTGATCCTGATCATATCGACTGTACTGTTATTACTGATAGGAGGCGGACACACGTGAACGGAATCAAGGAATGGTCCGCGATCCTATGCCTGGCGGCTCTGGCCAGCTGTATGCTGGAAATGATTATTCCCTCGGGAAGAATGGAGAAAATTATGCGGTTTGTCTTGGGAGGCTTTTTACTTTGCGCTATGATTTCTCCCATTTCGAATTTGGATTTTCACTTTCCTGATTTAGAAGTATCCGATTCCTCTCAGGCCCAAAGCTTTTCCGCTCATTTTGAGCAGCAGGTTGTTGACGCCGCGCGGGACAATGTAGAGGGGCTGGTGGGGCAGAAATTACGGGAAGCGCAAATTCCTTATAAAAAAATTGAGGCTGTGATGGATACTTCCAGCTCGGACAGCATAGGTATTAGTAAATTGATTGTCACCACTGACAATCCAGAGGATAAGATCAGGATTCAAAAGTACCTGGAAGAGCATCTCCAAATTCAGACGGAAGTGGCGGTAGAATGAACGAGGAAAAAGAAAAAAGGGGCTTGTTTTTCAAAGCTCCGGACCGATGGAAAAATTTAATTATCATCGGAGGATTAATCGGCATCGCGTTGATTTTTCTATCCAGCTATTTCCCATCCGGCTCTGGAGGCTCCGGATCCGCCGAAGAAACGCTGGATAAAATTTCGGCTCAGGAATATACAAGCCAGCTGGAAGAAAATCTGATTCAGATTATATCCCATATCGACGGCGCGGGAGAAGCTAAAGTAATGATTACCTTAGAAACCGGAGTGGAGACCAAATATGCTACGCAGGAAAAAAGCAGTACGGAATCCAGCGGGGACAAAACCTCCGGTACCTCGGAGGTTAGTTATATTACTGTGAGAGACGCCAACGGCTCGGAACGGGCTTTGGCGGTTACAGAGGTACAGCCCACAGTGAAAGGAGTGGTTGTGGTTTGTCCCGGCGGAGAAGAGCCGGTAGTACAGCAAAGGATCATCAGCGCGGTGACAACGGCGCTGGATATTTCTTCAAAACGTGTCTTTGTCACACGATTAGCATAATACAAAATTAGGAGGAATTTAAGATGGCTTTTGGAAAACGACAATTAGTATTAGCAGCGTTGGTGGTAGCTTTGGGGGCGGCCGTGTATCTGAACTGGCAATTTTCTGACAACCGGGATCTGCTGGCCACCAATACCGTCACTTCTTCGCAAAAAGAGCTGGGAGAAGCCCAGTATGTCAATAACTCCGTTTCCGGCGGAGACGTGAGCTCCGGCAGCGACTCCTCCGACACATCTTCTATGCAAGACGACGTGTCTTCCGGCGTATCATCCAGCGCCAGCGGATATTTCGCCAATGCCCGGCTGACTCGGGAAAAGTCCAGGGATGAGGCGGCGGATCTGATTAAGGATATCCTCCAGGGGGTAGATGCCAGTGACGACGCTAAAAAGGAAGCGCTTAACCAGGCGGCGGCTATCGCTCAGAATATGGAGCAGGAAAATAATGTGGAGAATCTCATCAAAGCTAAAGGCTTTGCGGACTGTGTCGCGTTTATCCAGAACGGCGAATGCAGCGTAGTGGTGGCCTCTGAAGGGCTTTTAGACAGCGAGGCGATCACCATCAAGGATATCGTTGCGGGCCAAACCGGTATTAGTTTTGATAAAATTAAAATTGTAGAAGCAAAATAGGTTGAATGGTTTTCATTTTGTGGTATAATAATGAAAAGCATTGGACGTTTGACAATTGGACAGTTTCATTTTAAGGCCCTCCATGCTTTTGGAGGGCCTAATTTTATGGGTTCGGAGGAAATGGTATGAAAAGACATGAGGCCAGAGAACAGGCGTTTTTCCTGATTTTCGAGAGAACATTTCAAGAGGCTTCCTTAGAGGAACTGGTGGAAAGCGCTCAGTTGGCCAGAGATATTACCATATGCGGTTTCGCTCAGAACGTGTTCCATGGTGTAGAGAAGCACGGCGAGGAAATCGATGGAATGATTGAAAAGCACTGTATCGGCTGGACCAAAAACCGTTTATCCCGTGTCGCGGTTTCTGTGCTGCGTACCGCTGTTTATGAAATGCTGTATGAGGAAAAAATTCCAGTCAGCGTTTCCATCAACGAGGCAGTAGAAATTGCTAAAACTTATGGAAGCACGGAGGACGCCTCTTTTGTCAACGGTGTTTTAGGCTCCGTCGCCAAAGAATTGGAGAGCGCGCAATGAATCTCGCGTTAGGAATCGATACCAGCAATTACACCACCTCCCTTGCGCTTTACGATGCCCAAGCCCATGAGATCTGCCAAGTAAAGCGTCTGCTCCCTGTAAAGGAAGGAGAAAAGGGCCTGCGGCAAAGCGACGCGGTGTTTCATCATGTGCAGCAGCTTCCGGAATTAATGGACAAGCTTTGGAAGCCTGGCTGCGGAAAAGCGCTTAGTGCAGTCGGTGTCTCCGCCCGTCCTAGAGATGCTGAGGGCTCTTATATGCCCTGTTTTACCGTGGGGCTGACCTATGCAAGGCTGCTGAGCACGGCGTTAGAGGTGCCGTTTTATACCTTTTCCCATCAGGCTGGGCATATCGCCGCGGCGCTTTATTCCTCCGGAAGCCTCTCGCTTTTGAAACAGCCGTTTTTAGCGTTCCATGTGTCCGGAGGGACAACAGAGGCGCTTTTGGTTTCTCCGGATGACCAGAGGATTCTTTCCTGCCAATTGGCGGCAAAAACCTTAGATTTAAACGCTGGTCAGCTGATTGATCGGGTGGGCGTCATGCTGGGCCTTGGCTTTCCGGCAGGTCCGGCTTTGGAGCGGCTGGCCCTGACCTGTGAAAGCAAGGGCTTGAGGGGGGCCAGGCCAGCAATGAAAGGGAATGACTGCTGCCTCTCCGGTGGGGAAAATCTGTGTATCAAGCTGCTGCGGGAAGGAAAAGAGCCAGCATATATCGCCGCCTTCTGCCTGGAATATGTAAAGGCGGCGTTGGATCAAATGTGCCGAGGGCTATTGGAGCGGTATGGTAGGCTGCCGGTTGTGTTTGCGGGCGGGGTTATGTCGAACTCAATCTTGCGGGAATATTTTTCGAAACAATACGGCGCAATGTTTGCCGAGCCCCAATTTTCTTCGGATAACGCCGGTGGGGTAGGGGTTCTGACAGCGATAAAGGCGGGCTTGGGATGAATCAGGTTATTACAGTATCACAGTTGAATTTTTATATTAAGTCCTTGCTGGATGGGAACGATGCTCTAAAGCAGGTTTTTTTAACCGGTGAGATTTCCAATTTTACCGATCATTACCGTTCCGGGCATTTTTATTTTTCCTTAAAGGATGAAAAAAGCGTCATCAAATGTGTGATGTTCTCACGATATTCCAGCCGGGTGCGCTTCCATCCTGAGGATGGCATGAAGGTGCTGGTGCGGGGCGGCGTGTCGGTGTATGAGGCTTCCGGGCAGTACCAGCTCTATGTGGAAGATATGCGCCCGGAGGGGATCGGCGCTTTAAATCTGGCTTTTGAGCAATTAAAGCAGAAGCTGGAAAAGGAAGGCTTGTTTTCTCCGCAGAGAAAGCGGCCGATTCCTCCATTTCCGTCCCGGGTTGGAGTAATTACGTCGCCAACCGGCGCCGCAGTTCAGGATATTAAGAGTATTTTAGGCCGCCGCGATCCGGCTGCGGAGATTATTTTCTGCCCGGTTTTGGTTCAAGGAGAAGAAGCGCCCGGGCAGCTGATCGACGCCGTAAAAAGAATGAACCGGATTCCGGATATTGACGTTTTGATTATAGGGCGGGGCGGCGGCTCTTTGGAAGACCTGTGGGCCTTTAACGATGAGAGCTTGGCGAGAACGATATCCCAATCCCGAATCCCAGTGATATCTGCGGTGGGTCATGAAACGGATTTTACCATCTGTGACTTTGCGGCGGATCTGCGGGCGCCTACGCCTTCTGCGGCGGCGGAGCTGGCGGTGCCGGATATGCGGGAATATCAGGCGTACTTCCTGCAAGTTTGCCGGAAGCTGAAGCAGGCTGTGTCTTCCAGGATTTCAGCGGAAAAAGCCAGAGTGGATTGGTCTGTAAACAGGCCGGCGATGAGGTCCCCGCTGCATTTTATTGAGCAAAAACGCATTTTACTGGATACTGTTTCCAATAGGCTGAACCAGGGCTTCCTTCTGCGTGTTTCAAAAGCGGAAAACAGGCTTTCTGTTATCAGCGGCAAGCTGGATGCCCTCAGTCCCTTCCGAGTGCTGGGACGGGGGTATTCCCTGGTATTAAAGCAGGGAAGCTTAATTAAAACGGTAAATGATCTGAAAAAGGATGATGGAATTACGGTGAAATTATCCGATGGGGAAGCAAAATGCCAGGTTATCGGCGTATTACCGGAAAGCAAGGAGGAAATCTTATGAAAAAGCTAAGCTTTGAAGCTTCCATTCAGGAGTTGGAGGAAATTGTCGCTAAGCTGGAAAATGGAGAAGAGTCTTTGGAGGAATCCCTGAAGCTGTTTGAAAAAGGCACGAAATTGGCGTCTTCCTGCTATCAAACCCTGGAAAAGGCGGAGCAGAAAATCACCGAGCTTTCCAAACTAGAGGAAGATTCTCAGGAGGCTAATCGCTGATAAACTGATCGATAGGGAGAATGGCTATGGAAAATCAATATTTATCAAGAATTGAGGAAGCGCTGGCGTCTTATCTTCCGGCGAAGGACTGCCTGCAGAAGGATGTAATAGAAGCGATGGAATACAGCCTGCTGGCGGGTGGAAAGCGGATTCGTCCAACGTTAACCCTGGAATTTTGCCGGGTATGCGGCGGAGACGTGCAGGCGGCTATGCCGTTTGCCTGCGCTGTGGAAATGATCCATTCCTATTCCCTGATTCATGATGATTTGCCCTGTATGGACAACAGTGATTTAAGGAGGGGAAGACCTGCCAACCACATTCAATACGGCGAGGATATCGCCCTATTGGCGGGTGACGGCCTGCTTACTCTTGCCTTTGAGACCGCTCTGTCTCCTGAAAGCATAAAACTGGCCGGAGCACAGAGAGGAGCGGAGGCTGCGCGCTTATTGGCAAAGGCTGCTGGAGCGGAAGGAATGGTCGGCGGACAAGTTATCGACCTTCAGCATGAAAATCAACGGGCGCCGATCGAGGTTCTATTGGAAATGGACCGCAAGAAAACCGGCGCGTTAATTCAGGCGGCGGCGCAGATGGGATGCGCCGTGGCCGGGGCGGATCAAAAGCAAAGAGAGGCGGCGGTAGAATATGCCGCCTGTGTAGGCTTGGCGTTTCAGATCAGAGATGATATTTTAGACGTGATTTCTGACCCGGAAACCCTGGGAAAGCCTGTTGGCAGCGACGATAAAAACGAAAAATCCACCTATGTGTCCCTATTAGGAATGGAGAAAGCGCAGCAGCTGGTAAATGAGCTGACCCAGCAAGCGGAAAGCGCCCTGTCCGCCTTTTCTGAAGACACTGCATTTTTAAGGGAATTCGCCCAATCTTTGGCAAACCGGGGCTATTGAGTTCCAATTGCATACTGGCTGAATTTATGGTATAATTATTCAATTGGAACCAAAGCAACCTGACAAAAGGAGGGGATTGCTTGGAGAATCCGTCTCTGCTGGAGCAGCTTCGCCTGCCGGGAGATATCAAAGACCTTTCTCTAGACCAGCTTAATGAATTATGCGATGAAATTCGTAATAAGATAATTAATACAGTTTCTAAAAACGGCGGCCATTTAGCGTCGAATTTAGGCGTTGTCGAGCTCACGGTGGCTCTCCATTACGTTTTTGATCTGCCTCAGGATCAAATCGTCTGGGACGTGGGTCATCAATGCTATACGCATAAAATTTTGACTGGCCGGCTGGATCAGATCAGCACGATTCGCAAGGAAAACGGGCTTTCCGGTTTTCCAAAGCGTTGTGAGAGCATTTACGACTCCTTTAATGCGGGGCACAGCAGCACCTCGATTTCGGCGGCCTTCGGCATCGCCAGCGCTAAGAGCATTACTGGAGATCAAAGTAAAACCATCGCTGTGATAGGCGACGGCGCGTTATCCGGCGGCCTTGCCTATGAGGGCTTGAATAACGCCGGACGGTTTAAAAAGAATTTTATCGTAATTTTAAATGACAACAATATGTCAATTTCCCGCAATGTGGGCTCTATGGCCCGCTATCTGGCTGAAATCCGCATGAAACCAGGTTATATCAAGATCAAAGAACGGGTTGAGGCCATATTAAACCATATCCCTGTGGTTGGAAGGCATATCCGGAATTTTTTGCAGTCGTCGAAATCCGCTTTAAAGAATATGATCTATAAAAGTACCTTGTTTGAGGATATGGGCTTTTTATATTATGGCCCTGTGGATGGCCACGACATGAAAAAGCTGATCAGTGTTTTCCGATTGGCAAAGCAATCCACAAAGCCGATTTTGATCCATTTAAAGACAAAAAAGGGAAAGGGATATTCCTTTGCAGAGCAGAATCCTAAGGACTTTCATGGGATTTCGGCCTTTGATATTGAAACGGGGGAGCCGCTTTCCGGAGGCTCGGATGGCTTTTCCGGTGTCTTTGGACAAGTGCTCTGCGATTTTGCCAGAGACGACCAGCGAATCTGCGCGATTACCGCTGCCATGAAAATTGGGACAGGGCTTTCTGAGTTTTCTCATCTTTACCGGGAACGCTTTTTCGATGTGGGAATCGCGGAAGGACACGCCGTAACCTTTGCCGCCGGATTGGCGGCTGGAGGTATGCTTCCGGTTTTTGCCGTATACTCCACTTTTTTGCAGAGAAGCTATGATCAGATTATCCATGACGCCGCTATGCAGCATATGAAGGTGGTTTTGGCGATTGACCGGGCGGGACTTGTAGGAGAAGACGGTGAGACTCACCAAGGCGTATTCGATACCGCTTTCCTAAATGAGATTCCAGAAGTGACGGTGTTCTCTCCTTCTTATTTCCAGGAAATAAAGCCCAGCCTTCAAAAAGCTCTGTACGGCTGTTCCGGCGTCGCCGCTGTACGGTACCCCAGAGGCGGGGAAGGCTACCGGCCTGCTGGCTTTTTATCTTCCGGCGGTGCTTTTGACGTTTGGGGAGACCCGAAAGCCGAACTGATGCTGGTTACTTACGGCAGGCTTTTTTCCTATGCTTGTCATGCGAAAGAAGCTCTGCATAAGCTTGGAATTGAGATTTGTATTTTAAAGCTGAATCAAATCAAGCCTATTGAGACGGAATGTATATCTCTATGCCTGGAAAAACGGCGGGTGTTTTTCTTTGAAGAAGGGATTTTAAATGGAGGCATCGGAGAAACCTTTGGGTATCTTTTGCAGAAAAATCACTATCCGGGAGAATTTTACCTCAACGCCATAGAGGAGGCGTTTGTACCCCAGGCGTCGGTAAAAAGCTCTTTATGCCGGTTCTGCTTGGATGAAAAGGGAATGGAAAATATTATTTACGGAGTAGAAAATCGTGAGTGAAAAGAAACGCTTGGATCAGTTATTGGTAGACCGTGGTCTGGCTCCCAGCCGTGAAAAAGCGAAAGCGCTTATTATGGCGGGACAGGTCTATGTTCAGAATCAAAAATCGGATAAACCGGGCACCTCTTACACGGAAGCTGTTGAGATTGAGGTCCGAGGCTCTGGATTAGCCTACGTCAGCAGAGGCGGTCTGAAGCTGGAAAAGGCGATGCGGGTGTTCCCGATCCGTTTACAGGATAAAACTGCTATGGATATTGGCGCCTCTACCGGAGGCTTTACTGATTGTATGCTGCAAAACGGCGCTAAAAAGGTGTACGCTGTAGATGTGGGGTACGGGCAATTAGCTTGGAAGCTTAGAACAGATCCAAGAGTGATCAATTTAGAGAGGACAAATATCCGCTACGCCACGAAAGAGCAGATTCCCGACCCAATTGATTTTATCAGCGTAGATGTATCTTTTATTTCGTTGAAACTGGTTTTGCCTGTAGCCAAGCTCTTTATGAGGGATGGCGCCCAAGCGGTTTGCTTGATTAAGCCTCAATTTGAGGCTGGCCGTGAAAAGGTTGGTAAAAAGGGCGTGGTACGGGATCCGAACGTTCATATGGAAGTGATCAAGTCGGTATGCGCGATGATTCGTGAAAACGGCTTTTCCCTCTTGGGATTGGATTATTCTCCAGTAAAAGGGCCGGAGGGCAACATTGAATATTTGGCTTATCTGGAGAATACTAAGTCAAACGAATCCGAAGATCCAGTGTTTGACATTCCTGGTTTAGTTGCCGCTTCCCATCAAGAACTGAAAGTATAGGTGATTTCCATGAAGATTGCGTTGATGCCCAATTTAAGCAAGCAAAACGCACATACATATACGGTTCGCATCATTAAGCGGCTGCTGGAGCTGCAATGTGAAATTTTTCTCTATGCAAAATACCGGGATTATTTTGATATTCAGACAATTCATTTTTATGAAGATTTTTCCGATATGGTGCGGGAGTGTGATGCGGTAATCACCATCGGGGGAGACGGCACGATTATCCATGCGGCAAAGCATGCCGCTGCGGCCGCAAAGCCGATTTTAGGAATCAATTTAGGGCGGATCGGCTTTGTAGCGGGGCTTGAGATTGATGAACTGGATAAGCTGAAATATTTAATTTCCGGGGATTATAAGGTTGAGAACCGGATGCTGCTAAAGGTAACGGTGCATACCGGAGCCGAGGAACGGGAAATCTACGCTTTAAATGACGCAGTGGTATCGAGAGGCTCTCTTTCCAGAATGGTGGATCTCAGCGTTTCCTACACGGGCAGCAAGGTCACGCAGTACCGGGCGGATGGACTGATCGTTTCTACCCCCACTGGTTCCACCGCTTATTCTTTATCCGCCGGTGGTCCGGTGATTGAGCCTGAAATGCGCTGTATGGTGCTGACACCAATTTGTGCTCATTCTCTTTTTTCCCGATCAGTAATTTTCGGACCTGACGAAAAGCTTTCTATTTCCGCTTCCACGCGGGATGGAGAGGGCAACGCATATCTTACCGTGGACGGAGAAACCTCCGTACTGCTTCGGGAGAGAGATGTTATTGATATTTTGCCCGCTGCCCACAGCGTCCGTTTGATCAAACTAAAAAACAAAGGATTTTATGAGATTCTGAACGAAAAGCTTTCTGAGAGGAGAATTTAATCCATGAAGACAAGGAGACACTCTAAGATTCTAGAATTGATTCAGCAGCACAATATTGATACCCAGGAGGAGCTTTTAAAGCTCCTGCGGGCGGAGGGCTATGATGTGACACAGGCTACGGTTTCCAGAGACATCAAGGAACTGCGGCTGGTGAAAACCTTGGCTAATGATGGAAAATATAAATATTCTACCGGCAAAAGTGAGTCTTCTGATATTTCATTGAAATTCTTCTCACTTTTCGCGGATTCCGTGTTAAGCGTAGAATTCGCGGGAAATATGGTGGCGCTGAAATGCATGACTGGTATGGCTCAGGCGGTCTGTGCCGCGATGGATTCTATGCAGTGGGATGGCGTAGTAGCGACCCTGGCGGGAGACGATACGATCTTTATCTTAGTGCGGAATGAAGCTGCCGCTATTAATTTAGTTACAGAACTGAAAAAGATTATGAAATCCTGACGAGGGATTCGGCACAGCAAATAGAAGATAATTCCTATTGTGGATTTTGTTTTTGTTCCTTTGTTAACTATCTGCTTATGCTTGATTATAGGGACAAGTATTTTATTTCGATCATCAGATAAAAAGAGGTGAAGGCAATGCTTTCCCAGCTCTATATTGAAAATATCGCTGTCATCGAACGAGTAACCATAGATTTTTCCAATCAGCTCAATGTACTTACCGGAGAAACTGGTGCGGGAAAATCCATTCTGATTGATGCTATTAACGCGATTTTGGGACAGAGAACCTCCCGCGATTTAATTCGTACCGGGGCTTCTTCAGCTGTTGTGAGCGCGTTATTTACGGAAATTTCAGGAGAGACAGAGAAAACGCTGGAATCTCTTGGATTTAACGCGGACGAGGACAAGACTCTTTTGCTTCAAAGGGAGATCAATTCTTCAGGTAAGGGAAGCTGCCGGGTCAACGGCCGTCCAGCCACCGTTTCCGTATTGAAGGAGATCGGGAACACCCTGATCACGATTCATGGACAGAACGAAAACTATGAGCTGCTAAACGCCGACATCCCTATTCAGTATTTGGATGATATAGGCGGACTGTCCAGCCAGCTGGAGGAGTATAGGCAGGCGTATTACGGCTTAAAGCAGCTAAAAAAGGAAATGGATGCCCTATCCCTGGATGAATCTCAGAAAGCCCGCCAAATCGACCTGCTGACCTATCAGCTGCAAGAGCTGGAAGCCGCTGACCTCCAACGTGGAGAGCTGGAAGAGCTTGTCAATAAAAGAACCCTGTTTCAAAACAGTGAAAAGATCGCATTGGCGTTTCAGGAGGCTAAGGAAGCGGTTTCAGGAAATGAGGAGTCGTCCGGTGCCTTGCAGGCTGTGCAGACGGCGGCGGACGCTATTCAGGAAATTGTGCCCTACTTTAAGGAGTTACAGCCTTTATCCGAACGATTGTCGGCTCTTACCTATGAACTGGATGACTGTTCCGAGGAGCTTAGATCATATGGTGAGCAGATCGAGTACGATCCCAACGAATTGGAAGCTATTGAGGAACGGCTGGATTTATATTACAGGCTCATGAGAAAATACGGCAATACCGAAGATGAGCTTTTTGATTATTATGAGAGGGCTCAATCGGACTTAGAAGCCATCACGCTTTCTGACGAACGCTTGAGGGAACTTCATAAGGAATATGAACAGGCGGAAAAGCATACGCAAGCCCTGGCGCAGGAATTATCCGAAGCAAGAAAAAAAGCGGCAAAAATTTTTGTAGGAAAGCTAAAAGCGGAGCTTTCTTTTTTGGATATGCCTGGCCTCCGTTTTTTGGTGCGGCAGTCAACCTGCGACCTAAATCGTTATGGCTGTGATGAAATTCAATTTTTGATTTCTGCTAACCCCGGAGAACCGCCCAAGCCTTTATCGAAAATTGCCTCTGGCGGTGAGCTTTCCCGCATTATGCTGGGAGTCAAAACGGTGCTCTCCGGCAGTAATCTAGGAAAAACCATGATTTTTGATGAAATTGATACTGGGATCAGCGGAAGTGCCGCGCAAAAGGTAGGGCTTAAGCTGAAGGAGGCTGCCGCTAACCGGCAGGTGCTCTGCGTAACCCACTCGGCGCAGATTGCCGCGCTCGGGAACCACCATTTTCTGATCAAGAAAGAGGTGCGAGAGGGCAGGACCTTTACTGGGGTTTATCCTCTTGACTTTGAAGGAAGAAAGCGGGAGTTAGCTAGAATGATCAGTGGTGTAAAGGTAACTGACTTAACGCTAAAAAGCGCGGAAGAAATGCTCGCTTTAGCAGGATTTTCAAATGAAAGCTCTTGACAAACCAGTTTGGGTTGGATATAATTTCTCATATCGGCTGTGAAAAGAAGGAGTAAAAAAGCTTTATCTTGCGAAGAGACCCGCCGGGTGGTGTAAGGCGGGGAAGAAGGCTTTTTGAAATACATCTTGGAGCCGCGGAGCTGAATTTTTAAGTAGGCTTCGCCGTATTTGCGCACGTTACAGCGCCAGGGTATTATCGTACCCGTGAGGCCATGGCTGTGAGGCTGTGGTGAATTGAGGTGGTACCGCGGATTTTCCGCCCTCTGCAAATTTTGCAGAGGGCTTTTTTATTTTGGAAGAGCCCTCTGAGCGAAAAATAATAGAGATGGAGGAATTAATCATGGGTGTTTACGATGAACTAAAAGCGAGAGGCTTGATCGCCCAGCTGACCAATGAGGAAAAGGTACGGGATTTATTAAACAACGGAAAGACCAGCTTTTATATCGGTTTTGATCCAACGGCTGACAGCCTGCATGTCGGTCACTTTGTTCAGATTATGGTAATGGCTCATATGCAAAAGGCGGGGCATACACCGATTGCTTTGTTTGGCGGAGGAACCGGTATGATCGGCGACCCTTCGGGAAAAACCGCTATGAGAAGAATGATGACTCGGGAGGAAATTGACCATAACGTCCGCTGCTTCCAGAAGCAGATGTCCAGATTAGTAGACTTTTCAGACGGAAAAGCGATCATGGTAAATAACGCCGATTGGCTGATGAATTTGAATTATATCCAGTTTTTACGGGAGGTTGGGGTGTATTTCTCAGTAAACCGTATGCTGTCCTTTGAGTGTTACAAGCAGCGCTTGGAAAGAGGGCTGTCTTTCTTTGAGCTGAACTATATGCTGATGCAAAGCTACGATTTCCTGGTGCTGAACCGGAAGTATGGATGCCAGCTTGAACTGGGCGGCGACGACCAATGGAGCAATATCATCGGCGGCGTCGAGCTGATTCGGAAAGCGGATGACAAAGAGGCTTATGGAATGACCTTCACTCTGTTGACTACCAGCGACGGACGTAAAATGGGAAAGACAGAAAGCGGCGCTGTGTGGCTTGACCCTGAAAAAACCAGCCCCTATGATTTTTATCAGTATTGGAGAAATGTGGACGACGCAGATGTTATTCGCTGTTTAAAGATTTTAACCTTCCTGCCGTTAGAAGAAATTGAAGCTATGGCGAAATGGGAAGGCAGCCAGTTGAATAAAGCCAAGGAAATTTTAGCCTTTGAGGTGACTAAGCTGATTCACGGAGAAGAGGAAGCGGTGAAAGCTCAGAACGCGGCAAGAGCGATTTTTGGCGGCGGTGCTCACTCTGAGAACATGCCTTCCACAGAGCTTTCCGATGGAGACTTCACCGACGGCGAAATCTCGGTGTTGGATCTTTTGGCGAAAACAAAGCTGGTTCCCTCGAAGGGAGAAGCCCGCAGGCTAATCGATCAGGGAGGCATCTCTATCGATGATGAAAAGGTGAATTCCGTTACGGCAAAGATTTCGAAGAGCTCATTTGAAAAAGGCTTTGTAATCATTAAGAAAGGCAAGAAAGTCTATCATAAGGCGATCCTTTCTTAAGCCGTATCCGGGGCTCAAAGTGATCAAATTGTTTTACTGAAGTCACAAGTCTGTCAAAAAGCTCCTGCTGTTCTCACACGGCATAGTTTGACAAAATTTCAGTTGCGGCTGTTCTATCTCATTTTCGCCTTGAGCACGTCTTATTGCCGGAAACCAAGTGAGAAGCTTCCGAACTTATATTTTTAAATTATTTTCAAAATATGTTGTAAAAAAGTTTTTACTGAAATTTCTAAAAGGTAAAATTCAGCATCAAAAAAGGAATCCGGCGTGAAGTCACACCGGATTCCTTTTTTGATTGCGGCAGAATGAACGGATAAGCTTCTGCTCCTGAGTGAGACCTTTTATTCCGCCAGCTTCACCATCCGTTCAGAGATAGCTAATGCCGGATCTGTGGGAACCGAAACCCTTTGAATATCGGCAGGAATGATAACCTTAGGATTTAAACGGATTGATTTTCCCGCAAACTGGGGCAGCCAGGCCCTGGATTTTTCGAGCATCTCCGAAGCCATTTCTCGAATTTTAGGAAGGGGAAGAACCGCGCTGGTCAAAGGATCCATACTGAGAGCGTAAACGAGCGTTTCGGGATCCCCAGATTCCGCCGCTTCTACCGTGAGCTGATGGACTAAAACATTGGTCATATTCAGTGCGGCGCATTGAGGCGGAAGCTTTCCCACAGCCGTAGGATGCAGTCCCACGCCATCGGCAAAAATAGGTACTTCTGCGCAGCAGTTATCCGGAAGATTTTCAATACATCCGTTATTTCTAATATTGCCGTTGAACCGGAACATCCGGTTACATTCGATTGCTTCGATAATATAAGAGCCGTATTCCACGCTTCTTTTAGGAAGCTCAATCGGTTCATCGGCAAAGATATCCTGGTTACCGTATTTCTGTGAAACCTTTAGGTTCCAATAGTACGCGGCTCCTGATTCTCCGCCGAAAAGAGGTTCGTCGCAATAGGTATCCAGCGTTTCCCGGCTCCTGCGGAAATAGGGAAGGTATTCGGACAGGTGACCTGAGGACTCCGTCATAAAATAACCAAAATGGCGGAACATCTCGCCCCGTACCTTTTCATTGGCATAGTATTCCGGTTTTTCAAATACCTCCCGGAGCTTGGGATACAGATCCTTGCCGTGGCTCTCCAGCTTAATGAACCAGCCCATATGGTTGATCCCAGCGCAGATATAGTCAATCTCTGATTTTTCCACTCCAGTATAGCGTGATAGGAGATCCAAGGTGGTTTGCACCCCGTGGCATAAACCGACTACCTTAACGCCGCTGTTAGCCAGAGATAAACAAACTGCTGACATTGGGTTGACATAATTCAAAAGCAGCGCGTTGGGACAAAGCTCACGGATTTCTGCGGCAAGGGAGTTCATGACAGGAATCGTGCGCATCGCGCGGAAAATTCCTCCCGGACTCAGCGTATCGCCAATACATTGATCCACTCCATATTTCAGAGGGACCTGGTAATCCACCTGATAAGCGCGCATACCGCCGATCAAAAAGGTGGAGATAACATAGTCGGCGCCCATTAAGGCTTCACGGCGGTCTGTCGTGACTTGAAATTCGGCCTTTAAACCGTATTTTTCCTTGATTTTTTCCAGGTACGCTTTTAACCGGGTTGTGCGCTGATCGCTGATGTCCATCAGGCAAAAGGTAGTGCCTTCCAGTCCCGGAGTAACCAATACGTCTAGGATTAAGGTCTTGCAGAAAACAATGCTTCCCGCTCCGATAATTGAAATCTTTCTCATGGCTTTTTTTTCCTTTCTGTAACCCGTGTTTATGCGTTTGGGTTAAAGAGAGATCCCGGACTCCCGAGCGACTCTTTGGAGATACCGGAGGCCTCTGCTGTATTCATCCGCGTTTTGATAATGCTCCATCATCATAGTTACTGTGTGGGGAAGAGAAGCAAAGCCTTTTAAAAATGCGGATAAATCCACTTCGCCTTCTCCGGGAATGGCTTCCTCAATCAACGTGGTAATTGCCGGACGTTTTAAACGGGCATCTTTTACGTGAGCAGAAATAATTCTATTTGGGAAGAGCTCAACACATTTTTCCGTCAGCTCTTTCGCCTGATAAAGCTCCCTCGGGGAACGCATCATATTTGTCAGATCAATATGGGCTCCGAATTTCTCCCGGTCTACCGCTTTCAAAATCCTAGCATACTGTTCCGGACAATCAATCGAGTTATACATGAAAACCTCATAGGTAAAGTAGGTGCGCTTAGGCTTTACTGTGTCAATGATGAACCGGGCCATTTCCACGGCGTCTTCAAAATGTTCCTCGGTAAAATTTTGGGGATTATGGTTTTGGTATCCCGGCCCTTCGCAATAGGAGCCCGCTGTGTTTACCACACATCCGGCGCCTAACTCCTCAGCCATCGCGTAGATTTTACACATTTCCTCCCGGTTTTTCCTGCGTTCGTCGGGACGCAAATCCAGCATGTTTTCCCAATAGCCCGCTTCCGCGATCAAAATGCCCTCTTTTTCAAAGGCTTTTCGAGCAATACGGATCTCGTCGGGCTTATCGATGGTGAGATAATCAGGTGCATAGGCCGCTTGATAACCCATTTGTTTGGCTAAATGGGCCAGCAGCTCCGGATCCTTCGCATTTTGTTCAGCGCTGGGAAATACATGGCCGCCGAGCTTGATCATAGGGACGCCTCCTTTCAGCTGTCATAGCGGAATACGATTTGAATGACGTCCTCAGGATGCTGATCCACATGTTCATAAGCGGAAGGAGCATCCTGATAATCTACCATATTGATCAAATTATCGAGGGACAGCTGTTTCAAAAGATTCATACAAAACTCCTGCCGGCGGCTTAAGGAATAAAGGGTGGAAAAAGCAGGATCTACATGGGCGCTTTGAGACTGCTTCAGTCCGATGCGGTTATGATGAAATTCATCCGCCAAGTAAAGACCTCTGGCCTCCGATTGGTACCAGCTTACGACGATGACAGTAGTTTCCGGCGCGGCAATCCGAATTGCCTCATTTAAAGCGTGCGTGTTGCCGGAAACCTCAAGCACCACATCAGCCCCTCGATTGCCGGTTCTTTTCCGAATTTCCAAAGCGATATCCTGGCCGCTGAGGGGATCAAAGGTGTCGTCGCAGCCATTTTCCTCTGCAGCCTGGCGGCGGTGGGAGTAGGTATCGATTCCATATACCTTTGCCGCGCCGCTCATTTTGGCCATTTGGGCGCACAATTGACCAAGCAAGCCTAAACCGCTGACCACAACTACGTCGCCCAGCTTAATTCGCGCGTCCAGAATGGCGTTGTAGGTGGTCATGAGATTAAAGAAAAAGATTACATATTTGGGATCGAGGTCCTTTGGGACCTTAATAAATTCAGAGGCGTCCTTGACTACCTGGGTCTGGTGGGGAGAGGAAGAATAAACAATATCTCCGATTTCAAAGCCAGCGACCTTGGCGCCTTTTTCGATCACCTTACCTACATTGGAATAGCCAAGCCCCCACATACCGGGATCGCAGCTTCTTACCGGATAAGTCCAGGCCTGTTGCCCTTCAGCCGGAAGAAGAAGCCGGGTTTCCGGATCATTGATTTTTGAAAACTGAGGCACCAGGTTTCGATAGACGTTCATTTCGGTACCGTGGCTCATTCCGGAATAAAGAGTCTGTACACGGAGATCGTTTTCGCCTAAAGGAAAATCAGGAGCCTCATCGACCCGCATCGTTTTGGGAGCGTCATATACTAAAATTTTCATGATAACATTCCTTTCTTTCTGTATAGATGGGATTTTCGTTTTAGTTTGATACGTTATTTTAAGGTTACCTGAACCCAATGCATAGCGTGCCACCCATCCTGTTGGATGATGGTTTCGCCCGGATGCACTGTTTTTTTCAGAACAGAATAGCAGCTCAAGGGATGAATTTTTCCATCGACTGTGTAGTCCACTAATCTGAAATCAGCCGAACGATCTGTTTTCACCATAAGATCGGTGCCGGCGGCGACAAAGGAATTTTCTGCCACCTGGATGACGAAGAAGGGACGGAAGCCCGAAATTTTAGCGCCGCATAAGGAAATGGTGTTTCCTTCCTTTGCCCAGCCTCTGGTTATATCGCCGGCTTCATCCTCTACGACAATTTTTACCGGGATATTCCGCGCCGGCAAAGGATCATAAGGAATCCAGTCGGTAGGCATCGTGGTTTCGTCAGTGCTAAGACGCTCTGTAATGCGTATTTTTTTATTGTCCAGAGGGATTACAGTATCGTCACGCCGAACCAAAGGAAGAGAATTCAGCAGCTTAGGATCACACAGAGACAGGGGGTCGCTTTCGTTATAGCCCATATGCCACCGGATACAGCCTTTTCCGACTTTTTCGATACCAGGCAGTTCCGGAATTTCACGATGCCGGGCGAATTCTCCGTTTTCATCCAGCTGCATGTTGTCGTTATGGGCGAACACCACGCCTCCATCGGCCGCGAATTTTCTCAGCCGCCGCCAGGTTTCCTCCCGGTAGCCTAAGGCGTAATAGGGAGCGAACACCGCTTTGGTATGGGAAAGGTCAAAGTCAGCGAAATCCCGGTCGTTTACGCCGATAAAGGGAATATGGTTCTCTTTTAAATAAACGGTGTATTCATAGCCGCCGCCCTCTAAACAGGTTTTAGGATAGATAAATACGACCTGCTGATTAGCGGTTTGGTCAAAAGCCAGGCCTTCCATAAGAGCAGCCCAGTTGCGCATAGTAATTAGGCCGTGGCGCGGAGTGCCATCCGGATGGACGCAGCAGCCTAATTCCAGATCCCAATAATCTACAAACCCAACCTTATAGCGCCAGTTGACCATGCTCATATTCCAGTTCCAGGGCATCAATCCGCAGCCTCCGAATTTCAGCGTCCAGGCAAGGCTTTTGCTCAGGTGGTCCTCCAGATCCTTTTCCCCTTTTCGAGTGGAAGGTGTGGGAACCCAGGCCTCCTGAAGCAGACAGGGCTTACCGGTGCGAAATTCATCCTTGGTTTTGCAGCAAGGTGTGTGAATCGAATGCCAGTCTGCGGATTCTCCCAAAGCGACGTTGTCCTCACAACCATAGGTGCCAATGCCGATCATCTGTCCGGTTTTTCCCCATATGCCACGCATCTCCGTCAGCCATTCTGATGTAGGATACATTTCCGTGTCTATTTCATTACAGATATCCCAGGAAATCGAGGCGCAGCCTCCCAGGCGTTCCATAATTTGCTTGGCAAAGGCCATCTGCGCTTTTCGATAGGCCTTGACCATCGTGAGCCTGGAACTGCCAACCCAATGAGCGGGATTTCCCATTTCAGGCCCTGTTTGCGTATAAACGGTAGGCATGAGAATAAGATCCATGTGGGAGAACAAGGCTACGTGAGCCTCAATCGCGCGCAGATGCCGCTCGCTGATTTCTGGACCCTTCTCAAAGGAACGGTAGAAATCGCCGTGGGTTTCCGCAAAGATTTCTCCCGGCATGACGCGGAACCAGCCTGGCATGAAATAGTGGGTGCGCACTAGTACCATTCCGGCTTCATGAAGCGCTTTAGCGTCCGAAGCCAGCCGAAGCGGATTTGGATTATGCCATGTCAGGGAATACTGACAGCGATCCTGCCAGTTTGTTCCATTGATCCAGCGGGAATGGGAAACCTGTTTGCCGTTTTGATATTCCGAAAAGTAGCAGCCATCCGCCTCTAAGCGGCGGGTATGACGCAGGCTTTCCGGATCCCAGGTTACAAGAGCAGACTCTGAAAAGTCCCGCACCTGATGTGTCTCATCTAAAAGCTCGAACCGAATCGGCTGCAGCAGCAAAGTCTTATCATAAGAAACCTGGATGCTATCCTTTTCAGAAATAGCCCATTCGGGGGATTTGCCGCCGCGAAGCTCTTCCTTGGTCAGCTTTGCCTGCCCGCTGCGGATATGCCAGCCTATGGGAAGTGTGCCGCACAGCTCCGGCAACACCTCAACAGTATCTCCATGATGTAAGGCAGCATAGGGAAGTTCAATGTTTTTCAATACCGCCGGCAAGCACAGCCAGTTCAGCATAGAATCAATCAGCTCCTCAGGCAGCGGACCGTTTAAAACTCCGGTAAAAATCGCCCAAGGATGAGGAATCACCGATTGATCCTTATTATATGGGTTTCCCCAGAATTTTGTCAGCAGGAGAGAGGGCATGACTTTTTGTCCATCCGGTGTCGTGACCCAACCCGCAGGGATGGTTTCCCGGCAAATCGGCCTGCCATGATAAGAGCGGCTGTCAATCAGCTCCAGCTCTGGAAAGGTCAGCTCCAGAGGAACGGTTGTCGTAAGATTTACGCTGCGCTCCGGCATGCAATTGGTCAGCGTTAAGTCTCCCACAAGCGCCTTATCAAAGGTTTGCTTCCAATCCATAAAAACGTTCTCATAAGCGGGGGAATATGGAGTAAAACCAAGTCTAGCCCGAAAAATATCCATTGGCATCGACAAGCCGCCGTATCCCTCGTGATTTCTGAGATCGCCTAAAGTACGGATGACCTCGCGCCAGGCTCCATTTTCACAGACCATAGCCTTTTCAAAGGGCATTCCGCCGATGTGAAGCAGTCCTCCGCCTTGGGCAAAGAAAGAGAAAAGAGAGTCTTCGATTTCCATAGGATAATATTCGCCGTGAGCGTTGAAGAAATAGTCTCCGGAAAATTGGCCGGACATAATCCCTTTGGTATCGACAAATTGAAGCTCCGCTTTTTGGGAAAGCTTTTCTAAAACATCGCCGCAGCCCTCTGAAACGGGAAGTCCCGTCTGCTGAAATACCAGTATTTTCATATTCTTTGCGGGTTTCTCTGCCCTTTCAATGAAAAAGCAGGATTTCCCAATCACCGTCCTTTTGTAAAATGATTAAAATTGTGTGTCGACAGAAGCCCGAAAGGATTACCAATCCTCCAGTTCAATTCCGTTTTCTTTATCAGGGTCAGTGGTCGTTCTTTGCACTAAACCGATGGGGATTTCATAGGTAATTTCTCCAGAGGGAAGAGTACCCTCGATCATCTCTGTTAATTTTTGCGCGGCAACGGTTCCCATACGGACTTTGGGAACATTGATAGTAGTGAGTGAGGGAACGGCGATGGAGGAGACATAGGTATTGTCAAAACCAATCACCTTCACTCGGCTAGGACAATCTATGCGGTTTTCCTTCATGGCCTTTAATACGCCGATTGCCATCTGATCATTGCAGGAGAAAACTCCGTCAAATTGGATCCCATTCATGATAATGCGCTTCATCGCTAAATATCCGCTGAGAGTTGTATAATCTCCGTATTCGATCATGCTGGTGTCATAGACAAGGCCAGCATCTTCCAGTGCGGCTCGGTATCCGCATAATCGGTCATAGACCACATCGTGAATTTTGGGCCCGGAGATTACTGCAATATGGGAACACCCTCCCTCTAAAAGATATTTGGTGGCGATTTTTCCTCCCAGAAAATTGTTTACATGAACGGAGAAAATCCCATAGCTGGATAAATTTCTTTCCAGGCTCACCACATAAACCTTTTTATGACTGGCGGTTAGCGAGGCAAGCTCACGAAAATACTTTTTTTCCAGATAACTGGCCACTGAATTCAGAATAATACCGTCCACCTTATGATCCAATAAGAGAGAAACGCAGTGCTTTTCTTTTTCAAAGCTGAAATCCGAGGAATAAAATAAGATCTGGTAGCCATGCTCAGAAGCGTATTTTTGAATTCCATTCATTACCTGGGGGACAAAAATAATATGAAAGGAACTGACAATTACGCCGATCATTTTTGTATTCCTGATCTTCATATTACGGGCTGTAACATCAACCCGGTAATGTAAATCTGCGATCGCTGCCTGTACCTTTTGAGTTAATTCATCGCTGACATATTTGGAGCTGTTCAATACATTAGAAACAGTTGAAATGGAAACTCCCGCCCGTTTTGCCACATCTTTAATTGTCGCCATTCATAATCAGACTCCGTTCTGTCTATTTTTGAATTCACCGGTTTGTTGCAAGCGAGAATAACAGGAGGATTCCAATTTGCTTTTAGAAAAGGCCGCCCCCTATTTAAAAATCATAAAAAGGAGGACAGCCTTTGTTTACAAAGAATCAGTGAAAATAGGGGAAAGCGTTATTCTCCTATCACCTCTGCGGCAACAGCTGCCACAGAATCGGCGGCCTGCTCAGGAGTCATAGTACCGGCAAAAAGATCCACGATCCGCAGCTTCAGCTCTTCAATTACGGAGGTGTCAAACGCCCAGTCCGCCAAGTTCATCTGAGGCAGATCCATCTGCTTTGTAAAGGCTTCTTCCTGGAACAGGGGATCCATTTCCATTCCTAATTCTTCCATAGATTCATTAAAGGACTTATTTACTGTGTACATAGCGGAATCGGCAAATTTTGCCTTGCAGCCGTCAAAATTAAAGGAATAATCCAGCCAAGCCGCCGCGGCCTCCTTTTCGGCATCGCTGGCGCCGCTATAGACCGCGTAAGCGTCGTTGGCAAAGAACATTTGTCCCTGAAGCTCGGTGCCAGCGTCAATCTTAGGCAAGGAAACCGTGTGGATCTCAAAAGGAACGCCATCACGCCCTCCGGTCACAGATTCCGGCCACCAGGTTCCGCAATACATAAACAGAGTCTTTCCGGAAGCCCAAGACTGATTGACAGACAGGTGATCCGAGGATTCAAAGCCTGTAATAAAGGCGCCGCTCTGTCCAAGCTTTTGTAAAGTACCGAATACCTCCAGCACCTCGGGAGAATCATTCCACTTTACCGCCCCACTGTTCAAATCATCAATGAGCTGCGGAGTCGCTACCTGCATAAAGTAGTCGCCCATCATAATAACACCGGGCCAGCGGTCCAGGTTACCGAAGGAAAGCAGCTGATAGCCGGCGCCGTTGACCGTGTCCTTTAAAGCGATGAACTCATCGATGGTCATGTCCTGCTTCAGATCAAGTCCCAGCTCTTTAGCCATATCAGCATTATAATACAGCGTCTGCCAATATCCGCCGGTAGAACGAGGAATGGCATAAAGAACACCGTCCTTGGAGCAGGCGTCATAAATGTCCTCGTAGCTCATGTCTTTCCAGCCATACTGCTCCGAATAGGAATTCAAATCCGCGCATGCCCCGGCCGCAATTAAGTCGTTCAGCTGAGAGCCTACCTTGGGACGGAGAATTGTGGGAGCCGTACCCGCCTGGATGGCGATTGTGGTTTGCTCCTTCAGTTCGTCATCCTGGTAAAGGGTGTACTCGATTTCATATTGGGGGTATTTTTCACTGAAAGCCTCATAGTAGGCCATCTCGTTTTCCAGGGGCGCGTTCAGCCAAGCCGTAATTTTAACGGTTTCACCGCTTGAGCTGGAAGCTTCCGCTGAAGAGGAAGCCTCATCAGAAGAAGCAGGCGCGCTGGAATTCGCAGAGTCTCCGGAACAACCTCCCATTACCATTGGGACCGCTAGCATACAAGCTAGAACTGCCAGGAACTTCTTTTTCATTAGTGTTTACCTCCCATTTTTTTAATTTGTCCTTTTTCAGCAAGGACAGAAAAATATTTGAAATACTGCTTTCAGCAGCATTCCCACCGACTAAAATTACGCATTTCCAACGCTCCGGTCTACTGAGCCGCGGAATTTATTGAACAGACCGGTTAATACCAATGCCAGCAGGAACACGATTACCGCCATTGCACAGGCATAGCCAAAACGATTTTCGGTAAAGGCCAGGCGGTACATAAGAATTGATGTCACCTTGGTAGCGCTGCCGGGACCGCCTTGCGTCATAACATAGATGATATCAAAAGCCTTAAAGCCGCCGATTAGGTTAATCGCAGAGCCAGTCAGCACAGTAGGCATTAGAAGAGGCAGAACCACCCGCCAGAAGGTTTGGGTTTTGGAAGCCCCATCAATTGCGGCGGCTTCGATGATGTCATGGGGAATATTCATCATTGCGGCACAGGTCATTACCATGCCAAAGCCTGACCACTGCCAAATTACTGGTATAAATGCCCAGAATAGCGCCATATCGGCATTGCTTAAGTACTGAATGGGATTTACCGGATCAATGAGTCCGAATAGACCGAGAACACTGTTGACCAACCCCAGATTGGGATCGTAGATCAGCTGCCATAACAGCCCGATTGCTACATAGGACATCATCATCGGCATAAAAAGTATGGTACGGAATACGCCGGAAGCCGCCCGGTTTGGAGAGAGGTATTCTACCATGACGCCGTAGAGCAGTCCTGTCAGCGGCAGAATGACAACGGATAATACCACCCAGATAACCGTCACCCAGATAGAATTCCAAAATTCGTTGTTATGGAAAATTTTGTCGTAATTGCCCCATCCGATATACGCAGCCTCTTTAAGGCCATCCCAATTCGTAAAAGAAAGCCTGAGAGAGTCCAGCATTGGATAGAACAGAAAAGCGGAGATCACTAAAATGGAAGGGAGCAAATAGAAGTAAGGTTCCAAGCGGCGCATTGGATGAAATTTCTTTTTTGTTTTTGTCATCACATTCTCCTCCTCAACCCTTTACCGCGCCGGCAGTTAAGCCGCGGATAAAATATTTTTGCAGGAACAGATAAAGGATAATAATCGGAATGACCGAAAGGGAAAGAATCGCAAAAATTTTCGGCCAATCGGAAGCGTATCTGCCAACAAATACCGTTAAAGTCAAGGGAAGGGTTTTCACATCGTTGGCGCTTAAAAATGTAAGTGCGAAGATATACTCATTCCACGCAAACAGCGCCTGGTAAATGATAACGCTGGCGAGCCCTGGCTTGCTCAGTGGGAGCATAAAGCTTAGGTAGTAATGAAAGCTGTTGCAGCCGTCAATTTTGGTGGACTCATAGATATCCCTGGGAACCTCTTGAAAGCTGTTGCGGAGCAAAAGCATGGAAAGAGGAATCCCCACTGCGGTATAGGCGATCACCGCAGACCACTGGGTATTCAGCACCTGCATAGATTTAAACATTGAGAATAGGGGAATCAAAATAATCTGGGCAGAGATAATTTGTCCAGCCAAAATGAAAAGGTAAAGAGCGTTTTTCCCTTTAAAGTCCATAACCGCAAACGCGAATGCGGCGAGACTGGAAATCAGGACAATTAAAACAACACTGATCACCGTGATCATCAGGCTGTTCATCAGCGCCTGAGAAAAATTAGCGGCGATCCACGCATCCCGATAAACGGTAAAATCAAATCCAGTGGGGAATGCCAGCGCATTTTGATAGATCTCGTTGTTGGTTTTAAAAGAACCCAGGAACATCCATAAAATAGGGTAAAAGGAAATGATGAGCAAAAGAACTAGCAGTAAAAATAGAAGCCAGCGGCCGATTCCTTTTTTTCCTACTTGAGTTTGATTCATTTCAGACACCTTCTCCTTTTTATGATTTCTCCCCCGAGGATTCCATGTATCACAACCACAGCAACCGTGCGGGTTATCCAAAAATTTGAATGGAAAAGCGGCAAATGTTTTTCATCGGATGTATCCTCCGCATTCTGAATGTAAAAAGGTAAAAGAAACAGTGGGAAAACCGAAAGCAGCTGGCCTTCCCGGTGCTGCAGGAAGAAATACAGAGCTTCCAGCCGAGGACCCGCGCCGATAGAAATCGGCGCAGATCCAAGCGGCATCGGGGAAACTTAAAATTCTCCAAAAGAAGAATGGTTAAGCATAGCACAGAGTATACATATCAAAGCAATCCAAACGGTCGATGGAAATTTTCACTTTACCGTTTTCATAGGTAAAAGCCACCGGCTCGTCATTATAGGACTTTAGCACCTTGACCGGTTTTTCAGGAGATTTGATTTCCACGTCGAAATGATACACCGGAAGGAAACGGAAATCCTCCTGAAGGTTCACCATGCCAATATATTTTTCTTTGTATTCCGGCGCGTCAAATACTACAAATTCTACCGGCTCAGGAGCGGTGGAGGAAGAAAATACAGGTTCTTCCGAAAGCAAGGAACGGATCAGTCCGGAGAAAATATCGCTGTGCTGGAAGCGCTCGGCCTTTTCAAAGGGAACGCAGGACCAGATTACGGTGCCCTTGCCATATTGAGTTTTTAAAACAGCAGGATAATCAGTAAAGATTCCAGGAGGATTGGCGTGAATTGTCGCAAAAGGATATCTGGGATCATCCTTTGTGACGATCTCACTGGCGTAGGAGCACAGATCGGTGAAAATTCCCAAAGGGTTCGGAACCGTATAGGGAAGGGTCAGGGTTCCTAAAACCTCTCCGTTTTTCTGTCCTTTCATTTTAAAGGAACGTTCAAACATGACCAGCGGATAATCCTTGGTAAAATATCCCTGCATCCAGTCGGTGCCTTCCGCTGGAGAGATGTAGGTGATATCCTCTTGGGTTAAGCCCTCAATGGTACCGCCAAAGAATTCCTCAGCCAGTTCTGGCGCGGAATGGCCGCTCATGTATAGGCGGCCGCCGTCCTTTACATACTTCCGTAAAGCATCGCGCTCTTTTTCTGAAATCATTGGAGCATCCGCCAATACCACAACCTTTGTATCCTTTAAAAGCTCAAGCTTCCAGTTATTCAGAACCGTATAGGGGATATGGTGCCTCTGTAAGGATTTTCCAGCGCCGATGGAGGCATCTAAATGAGGCATTGTATCATCGGTTTCCTCCTTGGAACCGATTTTGACGCCGTTGTTTTCCACGTCCATTTTACCGTTGAGATTGAAATAGACGCCAACGTCATAGGCCATTTCCCCTCGGGTTAAATATTTTTCATAATGCTCCATCTCGCCGTGAACCTGGCCAATCGCCTCATAGACCCTACGGTCATGGGTCCCTTTAGGATCGATAGCGTCGATCATTAGGCTTGCGCCGTGATGCAATGCCGTAACCAAAATGCTGGCCCGGAGCTGGTCCATAGACTTGGTCGTGGTATGCTCGCTCAGGGCGGGATAGCACCGAGAGGTCATATACTCAAAAGGCTGTATCTGGGTTAAGTTATAATATAATTTGCAGGCGAAGGATTGCTGAGCGATACCGCCGTAAAGATCACCGCCTGCGTAATCACTGGCCTTTGCAATATTTTCGTTCACGCCTCGATTCCACATATGTACAGCATTGGAATACTGATGCTCTACAGCACATTCCGGCTTATGCTTTTTAATTTCCGCCGTCATATCTAAGGCGAAATCTTCCATCCATTCCTGACGCTTGCGCTGGAAAAGATTCCAACGGTCATCCTTCCAGTCAATCACCTTGGGCATAGGGCCGCCCACCTCTTTTTCCCAGCGAGCGCGGCATTCGTCACAATAGCAGACCATGGGCCAGAAAGTCATATCCAGGAAAATACCTTCAAAATCAAAATAGTCGCAGAATTCGGCCATTTGCGTGCGAATGAAATCCCGGTATTCCATATTGTTGGGACAGCACAGGCCATAGCGTTTACCAGTTGCCCTGGAACCTCTTCCTTCCAGATCACGCATCTGCCATTCCGGATGCTCATGATAGGCCCAGTTGTTATAAATAATGCTGTAATAGGCTACGACAGCCATACCGTCGTCATGGCATAGGTCGAAAAGCCTTTTCATAGCATCTTCCTTGCCAATCAATCCGCTATGCATCTCTCCGGATTTCGTAGGCCAATAGCACAAGCCCACATGGGACTGAATATAAATCATTGGCGCGTTAATCTTTGCGATTTTCAAGCTTTCAAAATAGGCTTCAGGGTCAAACTGGGACATAAATTCCGGATTCCAGTTTTCGATGTGCATATCCATGAGAGTACGGCGAAGCTTATCGCGGTAATTATAGGTCATCCCAAACTCTTCCTTTCCATAAATGGTGATAAGACCGATTTACCACCGACGGATATTCCATTTTTACTTATCCCGGCGGCACTTGCGCTTAGGGAAGCTTTTTGCGCAGGACCTCTGGCAGTTCCCGACGCATCCGTTCGTTGATATCACCTCCTAGTTCCAGTTTCATCGGAAGATCAACACGCCGGTGCTCCAACGCGCTGATACACATTGCTTCCAGTGCTTCATATCCCGCAAAGGCCTGTTGGATATTGCAAGGATGGATTTGAGCATCGTCATCGAGCCAGCGGATAAGATCTTCTGTATATTTTGTCTGACCTATGGGATGCTCTAGTTCATCGCGGAATCCATTTTCTTTTCCGCTGAGGATAGATCCGTTTGTTGCGGCAGTAAAAGCGCCCCAGCTTCCGCTGCATTCAGCCCATGCATAGCCTGTGCTTCCGTAAACCGTCAAGCGGTCATCCTCCCAAAAATCAATCGGATAGACGCTAGCCTGATAATCTTCAGCGTGAGAGTGAAATTTTTTGGAAAAATATCCGAATTGCAAGGTGGAACGGACTCCATTTGCCATAACCGCTTCCCCTAAGAAATAATCAGGGGAGGGATGGCTGTCGGAAAGCAGCCCCTTCCCATGAACGTGACCGACAACGCTGACAGGTCCGATTCCGCTGTTGGCCCAAATGGCATAGTCCATATAATGAGTGCCAAGCTGCGAGAGCCAAGGCTGACATTCGGCGTTGATCCGCTCAATTGTACCTAGTTCTCCGCTTTTCAGTATTTTTTCCAGGATCTGAAAATTCTTTAAATATTTATGCTGATGGCATACAACTGCCTTGATATGATGCTCTTTGCAAATTTCCGTCATTTCTTTTGCTTCGGATAAGGAGGTCGCCATTGGTTTTTCCATACAAACTGCTTTTACTCCTGTACGGGCGGCTAACTGAACCAACTCCAGTCTTGTGTCGGGCAAGGTACAGAAAGAGAGTATATCAGGCTGCAGCTTCTCTAGCATTTCAACCGCGCTGCGGTACCAACGCTCTTGCGGGATTTGAAATTGGTTCCCGACAGCCTCCACACGTTCCGGCTGTAAATCGCAGATACCGACGATTTCGATTCGAGCCTGATGGTTCTGAAACCCTTTTAAATGAGTTATTCCCCGGGCGCCTAAACCAATTTGAACAACAGAGTATCTTTTCATACAGGTCCTCCTTAATTGAAAGCGATCCATTTTATAAAAAGCTTAAAAGGGATCCCAATGTGACGAAACGATTTTCTGAAAAGGAAGCCGGTTATTTCATATATATTGGCTGTATGCGGAATTATGATTTGTTAGACAAAAAAATAAAACAAATAAAGAGAATAAAAAAATGCGATATTCTACGGGAAATCTGTAGAATATCGCATAAAAATACACGAAACAAATTGTTTTAATATGCAGTTTTTGACGAAAAAATAGATCTAATTAATTTAGAATGATATTATTTAAAAATTTTAGATAAAAGTGTTGAGAAAACTTCTGTATAAAAACGTTTCTTATAATTATATTTTATTTCCACCATACTTAGAACAATAAGTCAATATTAAATAAAAATATTTTATTTAATATTAAATTCTGTTGACTTTTACAAAACGGGCGAGTATAATAAATCCAATTCTAAAAAAACGTTTTTAGAACAGCATTGCTTTCATCGGAAATTGTTTCAACCACATTCTAAGGTGCTCCAGAGCCTTTTGCTGTAAATAAGCAGAAGAAAATAATTATGTCCAAAAACATGATGAAGGAGTCGAAGCTGTAATGAATGTTTTTGAAACGCTATTTCAAGAGGGAAAAGGTATTTTTCGCTTAAAGCCAACATGGGTTCCCAGATCGTTCTGCCGGCCGGGACAAAGGTTAAAGCTGGATCCCAGAGATTTATATGTGTACGGCACAGAGAGAGGAGCTATTGATGAACGATGGTTCGCTTCCACAACGCCTGCAGATAACGGCCCTGGTACTCCAGCTGATGAGGGGCTGAGTTACATTGTGTCGGCGGATGGCAGCACGCAGGTTCTTTTAAGGGATGCGGTAAGCTCCTTAAAAGGAAACCTGATTGGTGAAGCGCTTTGGGAAAAATATGGCAGATGGCCGATGTTTTCAAAGTTTTTTGACAATTTAGGTCCGTTACCGCATCACATTCACCACCGTGATCAGCATGCCGCAAGAGTAGGGGAGTCCGGAAAACCGGAAATGTATTTTTTCCCGGCACAGCAGAACAATCATAACGGAGAGTTTGCTTATACCTTTTTCGGGCTTAACGAGGATGTATCGAAAGAGGAGGTCAAAGAGGCTCTGAAAAACTTTACCAAAGGAGATAACGAGCTTTTAAGCTTGGCAAAGTCTTATAAGCTGACGTTGGATACCGGCTGGGATGTTCCTCCTGGAGTATTGCACGCACCGGGAAGCCTCTGTACTTATGAGCCTCAGTTTGCGTCAGATGTTTATGCTATGTATCAGTCTGTGCTGTTTGGACACCATACAGTGACGGAGGATTTGCTGTGGAAAAATACTCCGAAAGAAGAAATTGGTAATTTTGATTATCTGGTGGATGTGATTGACTGGGAAAAGAATGTAGATCCAGAGTTTCATAAGCACCGTTTTATGGCGCCGAAGCCGGTGCGTCCGATTGAGGAGATGGAGAAAGAAGGCTTCATAGAGGAATGGATCTGTTATAAATGTCCTACCGTTTGTGCAAAACGCCTGACGATTTTGCCAGGAGCTACGGTTACGATTCGAGACAGCGCCGCCTATGGCTTTATCACTATCCAGGGGCATGGGAAATGCGGCGTTTGGAACATTGAATCACCGGCGATGATTCGTTTTGGCCAGTTAACAAATGATGAGTTTTTTGTATCGGCAGAAGCCGCCCAGGCGGGAGTAACCTTTACCAATCCTTCTGATTGCGACCCAATTGTTATTTTGAAGCATTTTTCTGAAAATCCGGATCTCATGATCTCGGATTGAAACTGTTAGTTTTTCCTGGAAATAAAGTATCCCCAAATAACCGCTCCGAAAGTCTCGTAAAGTCATTTGGCTTCACAAGACTTTCGGGGAATTAGACAAGGTGCTGTATGTTTTTTTAATTCATAGCGCTTAAAAGGAACCGCGTATGTTTCATCTGGAAACATACGCGGTTCCTTTTAAGCGCTTTCTATTTGTAATTTTAATTTTTACCTAAATAAGCGTCAAATAAAAATATGGAGCATAAAATTGAAATCTAAAGTCAGATAGCTTAATATACAAAGCCGTCAATAAACGAGGGTTAAGCCAAAGTTGACTTGATTTCTTCGTAGACAGCGTCAAAATCTGCTTGTGTGACTAATAGAGTAATTTGTACCTCTGAAGTAGTAATGATCCGAATATCTGCGCTGGCCTTTGCGGCAGCTCGAAATACCTTGGCAGCCATGCCAGGAGTAGTTTCCATAGCTTCGTCGCAAACAGAAATCTGACAGTTCCCGCTGGATACCACTGGCTGTATGCTTGATTCGCCCTTGCTGCGCCGTTCTGCATTATAGGCCAAAAGCTTTCCTAAGTCATCGTCGCTGATGGTAAAGGAAAGATCGATATTCGCCCCCTGGGGAGGAGTTAGAGAAATCATATCTACATTAATTCCCAATGAAGCAATATTTTCAAAAATTTTCGCGACAAAATCGATATCAGCAGGTACATTAGGCATGGTGATTAAGGTGATTCCATCAGTAGTGGTTACAGTTGCGCGTTGGCTCATAAGATCGGCCTCCTTTTAATCACGAAGCATATCGGACATTGCATATAATCCCGGCTTTTGCTTTGCCAGAAATACAGCGGCGTTCAATGCACCCATGGCGAAAATTTCCTTAGATTGGGCGGAGTGAGAAATTGTAAGAATCTCGTCGTGGCCCGCAAAAATCACTTCGTGCTCGCCTACGATCGATCCGCCTCGTACAGAATGAATTCCAATTTCATTTTTTGTTCTTGCGTGCCGGAAGGAATGACGGTCATAAACATATTTAGGAGATTCCTCCATAACGGACGAAATGCTATCGGCGATCATTAAAGCAGTACCGCTGGGAGCATCGATTTTTTGATTATGGTGCTTTTCTACAATCTCCACGTCAAATGCATTCCCAAAGACTTGAGCAGCCTTTTTAGAAAGTTCAATCAGCAAATTAATTCCCAAAGACATATTTCCAGAATAGAAAATTGGAACCTTTTGGGACATTTCCTTAATTTCAGCTACCTGGAGTTCTGAATAACCGGTAGTGCACAATACCATGGGCATCCCGCTTTTTTCGGCATATCGGAGCAAAGAGGGGAGAGCGGTAGGGTTAGAAAAATCAATGACCACATCCGCTTCGATTTGCATCTCCTCCGGCGAGGAAAACACCGGATATTCGCTTTGCTCCGGTACCCTCAAATCGATTCCTGCCACAATTTTACAATCCGCTTTTTCTTTTACAGCGGCAGTAATGACACGTCCCATTTTTCCAGTACAGCCGCTCATGATAATTCTGGTCATTTTTTACGTCCCCCGTAATAAATTTTACTGAATCAATCCATAACGCCTCAAGCAGTCTTTTAATTTTGCCTTGGCGGCATCGCTCATTTCAACCAAGGGCATACGGCAAGGACCGCATTGGAAGCCCATCATATTCATTGCTTCCTTCACCGGAATCGGATTCACATCCATAAATAGATCGTTCATCAGCTCTAAATATTTTAACTGAAGCTCGGCACCCTTTTTCATATTCCCCTGGAGCATCGCCTCGGTTAAATCATGGGATTCCTTAGGGCATACATTGGCAAATACAGAAATTACTCCTTTCCCTCCTAAAGACATGATCGGAACTACCTGATCGTCGTTCCCGGAATAAATATCAATCATATCGCCGCATAAAGCTATCGTCTGCGCAATAGCGCTTATATTTCCGTTCGCTTCCTTTATTCCGCAGATATTCGGATGCTTGGCAAGCTCCACATAAGTTTGGGGCTGAATCGCACAACCGGTACGGGAAGGAACATTGTAAACAATGATAGGAATGTTTACGCTGTCGGCGATCATGTGATAATGCTTAATTAAGCCAGCCTGGGAGGTTTTGTTGTAGTAAGGAGTCACAACCAGCAAGGCGTCGGCTCCCATTTTTTCCGCCTCTTGGGAAAGCTCAATGGCATAGGCGGTATCATTGCTCCCCGAACCAGCGATGACGGGAATCCTGTGATTTACCTTTTCAATCGCGTAACGGATTACTTGACAGTGCTCTTCATGATTTAAGGTAGCGGATTCTCCGGTAGTACCACAGATAATGATAGCGTCGGTACCGTTTTCAATTTGAAATTCCAGAACCCGTCCCAGTTCTTCGAAATTAACAGTGCCGTCCTGATGCATAGGGGTCACGATCGCAACGCCGGACCCAGTAAAAACTGTCTTTTTCATAAGTAAATCTCCTTTTTCTCAGCAGCTTTCCATTTAATCTAGATAGCCTTCCGCACATAAAAGTTCCGCCATTAACACAGCACCGCCAGCTGCGCCTCGGAGCGTGTTATGGGACATAGAAACAAATTTAACATCATATTGAGTGTCCGGACGAAGTCTGCCCACAGAAACCGCCATACCGCCTTCCAGATTTCTCTCGCTTTTGATTTGAGGACGGTCGTTTTCGCGGAAATAGTGGATAAATTGCTTGGGTGCGCTGGGAAGATTCAATTCCTGAGGCCTGCCGCGATAGCTTTCCCATTTTTCGATGATTTCTTCCATTTCAGCCTTCTTCTCAAAGGAAACGAATACTGCTGCGGTGTGGCCGTCAGTAACCGGCACGCGAATGCATTGCGAGGTAATCGAAGGAGAAGCGGCGTTAACGATTTTATCATCTTCTATATGGCCCCAAATTTTCAGCGGCTCCTGCTCAGATTTCTCCTCTTCGCCACCAATATAGGGAATGACGTTATCCACCATCTCGGGCCATGTTTGAAACGTTTTGCCAGCGCCGGAGATCGCTTGATAGGTGCATGCCAATACTTTAGTTACGCCTAAATCCATCATGGCATTGACCGCGGGCACATAGCTCTGAAGAGAACAGTTGGATTTTACAGAAATAAAGCCTTTCTTCGTTCCAAGCCGTTTTCTTTGGGCGGGTATAATCTTAGCGTGGTCAGCGTTGATTTCCGGGATAATCATAGGAACGTCGGAAGTACTGCGGTGGGCGGAATTGTTGGACATGACAGGACATTCCGCTTTTGCGTACATTTCTTCCAACGCCCTGATTTCATCCTTTTTCATGTCGACCGCGCAGAAAACAAAATCTACCAAGGCGGTAACCTTATCCACATCCTTTTGGGCGTCGAGGATTATCATATCTTTCATAGCGGCGGGAATCGGTGTAGCCATTGCCCAACGGCTGCCCACCGCTTCCTGATATGTTTTTCCGGCAGAACGGGAGCTGGCCGCTAATGCGGTTACTGTAAACCAAGGATGGTTTTCCAACAAAGAAGCAAATCTCTGTCCGACCATGCCTGTGGCGCCAATAATTCCTACGCGATATTGTTTCATAAATGAAAGCCTCCTGAATAATTTTATGAATCGAAACGATAGAAAAACACCAAATAAAAAGAAAAACCGGTTGTAAACCGGTCATCAATCCAATATAATAAAGAAGCTCCCCGCGCATTTATAGAAATATTATTTTGCGGTAATGCACAGATAGCTCTCCATCATAAATTCATGATGACAGTTGCACCGCTGTTCGCTAATGCACCCAGGAAAAGGGCTGCCAACTCTTTTCCTTCGGCGACCAAAGCCTTTTACTGGATGTCTGCGGTTTCGGCAACCTCGAACCAGCTAATCATCTAAAGACGCACCTCTATCTTAGGTTTCGTATTTTTCTTTGATACTAATCATACCATTGTTCCGATATGTTGTCAATTTTTTTAAAAGAGATTATACTAAAAGAATCGTAACCTTGGATGGATTTAGAAAAAAACCTTGGAGGCCATTATGAAAACTAGTGATTTTTATTATGATTTACCAGAAGAACTGATTGCTCAAACGCCAATTGAGCCAAGAGACCATTCCAGATTGATGGTTTTGGATAAAAAAACAGGCAGCATAGGGCACCGGCATTTTTATGATATCATAGAGTTCTTAAATCCCGGAGATTGTCTGATTTTGAATGATTCGCGAGTCCTTCCGGCGCGCATTTATGGAATCAAAGAGGGGACAGGCTCTCAGGTTGAATTTTTGCTTCTGACGCACAAAGAAGAAAACGTGTGGGAGGTTCTGGCGGGACCTGGAAAAAAAGCGAAACCCGGCGCTAGATTTATCTTTGGCAATGGCTTGCTGAAGGCAGAGGTCCTAGAAGTGGTTGAAGGAGGAAATCGTGTTATTCGGTTTGAGTTCGATCCTAAAGAGGGAAATTTTTATAATATATTAGATCGAATCGGACAGATGCCCCTTCCGCCATATATTACAAAGCGTTTGGAGAATAAAGAGCGTTATCAAACCGTCTATTCTAAGGAATTAGGAAGTGCCGCCGCACCCACGGCTGGTCTGCATTTCACGCCGGAATTATTGGAAAAGCTGAAAAATAAAGGAATCCGCTTAGGGTTTGTAACGCTGCATGTAGGACTTGGTACCTTTCGACCTGTGAAAGTAGATGATGTTACAGAACATAAAATGCATTCGGAACATTACGAAATCAGTCAGGAAGTTGCTGATTTAATTTTGGAAACAAAGAAAAACGGCGGCAGAGTGATCGGAGTCGGAACTACCAGCTGTCGTACCGTGGAATCTGTAGCAACTTTTGAAGGCCAGATCAAAGCGAGTGAAGGATGGACAAATATTTTCATATATCCTGGTTATGAATTTAAGGTGCTGGACGGATTGATTACCAATTTCCATCTGCCTGAAAGCACTTTAATTATGTTGGTTTCAGCATTTGCGGGCTATGACCATACTATGCAGGCCTACAAAACCGCGGTACAGGAAAGGTATCGTTTTTTTTCTTTTGGTGATAGCATGCTGATACTATAAAACCCGACAAATTATCAAGAAGCGGCAGCCGTATCCAATAGAATGCAGCTGCCGCTTTTCTTTTTTAATTTAATTTCTTTGGTTCGGATTACTGGTGATGAAACGCAGCGCGAAGTCGTTTTGATTTCGCATCAGAACAGCCAGAGATATTTCAGCCAACTAAGACTTGCCGCCCATTATGCAATGTCGTATAATAGTAAAAACGGAAACTAGAATAAAAGGAAATATCACATGCTTAAAACATCAAATCCGAACAGAAAGGCAAAAGTATGTATCGTATTTTAATTGTTGAGGATGACATGGGAATCGCCGAGGCGATCAAAGAACAAGCAAAGCTATGGGAGCTCGAAGCTAAGTGCGTACAAAATTTCAGAAATGTATTGAATGACTTTGCGGATTATGAGCCTCATCTGATTCTAATGGACATTTCTCTTCCGTTTTTTAACGGCTATCATTGGTGCCAGGAAATCCGCAAAGCTTCTAAAGTGCCGATTATTTTTATTTCTTCCGCATCTGACAATATGAACATTGTAATGGCCATGAACATGGGGGCGGACGATTTTATTTCCAAGCCATTTGATCAAAGCGTTCTGATCGCAAAAATACAAGCGTTATTACGGAGAGCCTATGATTTTGGAGAAACACTTCCAATCCTGGAGCATCATGGGGCTATGCTGAACACTGGAGATAACACCTTGGTCTACCAGGATCAGGTGATCTCCTTGACAAAAAATGAATACCGCATCTTATTCACCCTAATGAAAAACAAGGGGAAGGTAGTCAGCAGAGAGAAGCTGATGGAGCAATTGTGGGAAACCGACAGCTTTGTTGATGACAACACCTTAACAGTAAATATAACGAGGCTTCGGAAAAAATTGGAATCCGCGGGCTTGACACAGTTTGTCACCACAAAATTCGGTATAGGATACTTGATCAGCTGATAAACCGGGAAAGGATTTTTATGCGTTTTTTCTTCTTTTATTTTAAGCAGCGAAGGGCCGGAACCGGCGTTTTTATCTTATTCTCCATTATTTTTATCTGTGTTTTTGCGCTTTACCATCTGCCGGTGGAAGCTGTGCTTTATCCAGCTGGAATCTGCGCAACATTAGGCGCTGGATACTTGCTTTTTGACTTTCAGAAGGCCTTTCGGAAGCACAAAAAGCTTCAGAAGCTTCAAGAGATGACGGCTGCCGTAATGGAAGATTTTCCAGAAGCAGTTACACAAGATGACATAGACTACCAGCAATTGATTCAGCAGCTTCGTGAAGAGCAAAGACAGTTGGAAAATCAAATGAGCATTCGTTACGCGGATATGGTAGAGTATTACACGATTTGGGCTCACCAGATCAAAACGCCTATCGCTTCTATGCGCCTGCATCTGCAAAATGAGGATTCTTCTTTTTCCAGGAGGCTATCCGACGATTTATTTCGCATTGAGCAGTATGTGGAAATGGTACTGATGTTTCTTCGTCTGGACTCAGCAAGCACAGATTATGTAATTCAAGAGTATGACTTGGATAGAATCGTCAAGCAAGCGGTGAAAAAATACGCTTCTCAATTTATCAATAAAAAAATTCAGCTGCGTTATCATCCTTTGAATACTACTGTGCTGACAGATGAAAAATGGCTTTTGTTCGTTTTAGAGCAGGTGCTTTCCAATGCATTGAAATATACGCCCTCTGGCAGCGTTGCCATTGATTTGGAAAGCCCCAAAACTTTATGCATACGTGATACTGGCATCGGAATTGCCCCAGAGGATCTGCCTCGAATTTTTGAAAAGGGCTACACAGGATATAACGGAAGAAGCGATAAAAAAGCCAGTGGTATTGGACTTTATCTTTGCCGAAGAATCTGCCGCAATTTAGGCCATACGATTACCGCAAATTCTTCGTTGGAAAGCGGTACAGTAATCCGCATTCAACTGGAGCGAAAAAAAGTAGAGTTTGAATAATTACTTGCGAAAATGTAAGAAGTACAAGGGGAAATGTAAGCCGATTCTATGGAGGCGCATTTCCCCTTTCTGCTATAATAGGGACACGATCACAGATACAGGAGGAAAGTAATGAGTATTCTAGAAGTAAACAGCTTGAAAAAGATTTATACCACCCGATTCGGTGGGAATAAGGTAGAGGCTTTAAAAAACGTGTCCTTCAGTGTAGAAGAGGGAGAATACGTAGCTATTATGGGAGAATCCGGGTCGGGCAAAACCACTCTTTTAAACATTTTAGCCGCCTTGGATAAGCCTACCAGCGGTGTAGTTAGTTTAGACGGACAAAACCTTTCCAAGATTAAGGAATCGGCGGTTTCCGCCTTTCGCCGTGACAATTTGGGCTTTGTATTCCAGGATTTCAATCTACTCGATACCTTTTCCATTGAGGATAATATTTATCTGCCGCTGGTACTGGCGGGGAAAAATCCATCACAAATGGAGCGCCGCCTTGCTCCCATCGCGGAACAGCTTGGAATTACGGGAATTTTAAGAAAATATCCTTATGAGGTCTCAGGGGGACAAAAGCAGCGTGCCGCGGTCGCCAGAGCACTGATCACCGAACCACGTTTGATTTTGGCGGATGAGCCGACTGGCGCGTTGGATTCTAAGTCTACCGACGAGCTGTTAAGTCTGTTCAGTGAGATCAATCGCAACGGACAGACAATCCTTATGGTCACTCACTCTGTGAAGGCGGCCAGCCACGCGGGAAGAGTGCTGTTTATCAAGGATGGAGAGGTATTTCACCAGCTTTATCGGGGAAACAATACTAATCAGCAATTGTATCAAAAGATCTCCGATACCCTTACCATGCTTGCGACTGGCGGTGATAGACGATGAAGCGCGGTTTTTATCTTAAGCTTGCCTGGTCGGGAATCCGCAAAAACAGGAGGCTGTATACGCCGTATCTTCTCACCTGCGTAGGTATGGTCATGATGTTTTATGTGGTTTCCTTTCTCAGCGAATGTCCGGTGCTCGAGGAAATGAGGGGCGGTATGACCTTGCAGTCGATGCTGTCCTTCGGAAGCTGGGTAATCGGCGCCTTTGCCCTGATTTTTCTCTTTTATACCAACTCTTTTTTGATTCGCAGGCGAAAAAAGGAATTTGGTTTGTATAATATTTTAGGAATGGGGAAGGGGAATCTGGCTCGTATCCTTTTATGGGAAAGCCTTATCGTCGCCGGGATTGCGCTGATTGCCGGCTTGTTTTTTGGCATTCTTCTTTCCAAGCTTGCGGAACTGGGAATGGTCAATCTGGTAAACGGCGACATTACGTTTTCGCTTTCTTTAGGCCCTGATGCGATCCTGCGGACACTGCTTTTGTTCGCCGTTATTTTTCTCCTTCTTCTCTTGAATGCGTTGCGGCAGATTCACTTAACCAATCCAATTGAACTGATTCACAGTGAAAACGCAGGAGAAAGGCCGCCTAAGGCCAATTGGTTTTTGGCTCTGGCCGGCATCGTCATCTTAGGCGCCGCCTATTTTATCGCCGTAACCATTGAGGATCCGGTGGAAGCTCTGGTATGGTTTTTTGCCGCAGTTATTATGGTGATCGTTTCGACCTACCTTATTTTCGTTTCGGGGTCTGTGGCAATTTGCAGGGTTTTACAAAAGAATAAAAAATATTACTATAAAACCAATCATTTTGTTTCGGTTTCTTCCATGGTGTACCGCATGAAAAGAAACGGAGCGGGTCTGGCTTCGATTTGCATTTTATATACAATGGTGCTGGTAATGCTGTCTACAACGGTTTGTCTGTACCTGGGTACGGAAGACAGCTTAAGAACCCGTTATCCCCGTAATTTTACTGTAGAAGCTCTGGTAAGCGATTTGGATACCTTAAGAAATTCCGATAAACCGGAAGCGATTATAAAGCTGTCGGAGCAAGCGGTTCAGGACCATCATCAGGGAATGAAAAATGTACTGAATTACCGCTGTGCCTCTTCTGTTGGCTACTGGGAACAGGATACCTTAAGGATCGGTGAGGAGGAATTTTATAATTCGGGAAACGATGTATCCGAAATGTGGTATCTGAACGTAGTTCCTATTGAGGATTACAACCGTCTCACCCAAAGCAATGAGGTGCTTAAGCCGGGAGAAGCCATCGCGTACTCAACAGCACAGGATTTCTCGCGGGATACCATTATGATGGAAAATACAGGCCCTGTCAAAATAAAGAAGGCCACAACTAATTTTTCGGATTTTAATATGTCGCCGGGGGTGACGAATCCTTCGCTTTATCTGTTCGTTCCTGACTATGAGGAGTATTTAACTCCTTTGCTTCAGCTTACAGACAGCTATGGAAACTCCAGGTTTTCCTTGTTCTGGCATTATGGCTTTGATATGGATTGTGACGATGAAACCCAAATAAAGGTTGATGCAGAGATCCAAGAAAAAATATCAGAGCTTCCACCTAATGATACGGAAAGCTATTTCGCCATTATGACGGAAAGCATTGCCGCGAACCGCACGGAATTCTACATTAATAACGGCGGCTTGTTTTTCCTTGGGCTGCTTTTAGGTATCGTTTTCCTATTCGCCGCAGTTCTGATTATGTACTATAAGCAAATATCAGAGGGTTATGAGGACCAATCAAGATTTGGTATTATGCAGAAGGTGGGGATGACTAAAAAAGAAATCAGAAAGAGCATCAACTCGCAGGTCTTAACGGTGTTCTTTTTGCCGCTGATTGCCGCTGGACTGCATTTAACTTTTGCGTTTCCCATGATCTCAAAGCTCTTAGTACTGTTTGGCCTCACCAATACCAAGCTATTGATTTTAGTGACTGTCTTATGCTATCTGGTTTTTGCTTTGTTCTATATCCTGGTTTACCGGATTACCTCCAAAGCGTATTACTCTATCGTGAGCGGAGCAAAAGAAGAAAATTAAAGGAAGCATAACAAATAAAACGAATCCCCCAGCTTTGAGAGCCGGGGGGTTCTAATTTTCCTATAGATTTACATTTTCATACCGTTTGACCGCAATATGATACGCTGAAAAAACGCTGACGACATATATAAGAATACCCGCTCCCAAGACCGGAAGCTGTCGGAGCAAGCTTTCTGGATCGCTGCTGTCCAGCCAGGGAAGGTGAGGAACATAGATAATTCCCTCGGTACAAGCCATTAATAAAGCCACTGGTATCATCGCCAGTAAAAATGCTTTTCCCGCCTTGTATCCTGACTTATAATACGTAGGGAAGAATACCAGATCGAATACCGAGAATATTATGAATCCAAACCCATACCAGCCGACAGTGGCATCCATGCCAACCGGATTATTCGGTATGGACAAAATATTCCTTAGAACAGCGAAAGGGACTGAGATAATTAGCTGACCTAATTGGACGGCAATAATCAACATACATTTCGCTTTGACGGTTTCCCGTTTTTTTACCGGCAATATAGCGGTAAACCAAGCGTCGTTATTCTCTCTTGCGAACATAAACGTAATAAATGGCACAAGACAGCCAAACATAAAAATCACTGAATATGGATAAGCCGGAACGATCACCAGGCATCCGAGAAAAGTAAAAATAAACAGGGAAGGGTGGGCGGCCAAAGCAAATTCTTTATAAAGCAGTTTCATCAAAATCACTCCTCTCTGTCCTCAGCATAATTTCTTCCAAGGTTAGAGGCTGTTTATCCTCTGATGTCCTTAAATGGTCGAAGGAGCGGAGAAAGGCATCTTTATCCGCGCTTTTTAATACATTACCATTTTGAATGTAAGTAATATCGTCGGCGCATCGGTCTAAATCTGAGGTGATGTGCGTAGAAAACAAAATCGCTCGGGCTTTATCCGCTGTGATTCTTTTGAAAATATGCAGAAGCTCATCTCTCGAAACCGGGTCCAATCCGCTGGTAGGTTCGTCGAGAATCAGCAGTTTCGCATGATGGGAAAGGGCCAAAGACAATAAATATTTAACTTTCATACCATTGGAAAGCTCTTTAAATTTTTTTTCATCGTCCAAATCGAAAAGCTTAAGATAGTGCTCGTATTTTTCCTGATCCCAGGCGCTATAAAACCGACGAGTAACCGCTGTAATAGAGGAAAGCTTTTTCAAAGGGTAAAAATCGACCCCGCCGAATACCACTCCGATTTGCTGTTTACATTCCTTTTCATGCTGATAGAAATCCATACCAAACATTTTGACATCACCGGAATCAGGATGCACCATATTGAGAATCGATTTCAGGGTTGTACTTTTTCCAGCGCCGTTTTTTCCAATCAGCCCCATAATCCGCCCGGGATATACTGAGAAAGAAACCTGCTGCAGCGCAAATCCCGGATAGCGTTTCGACAGATGATTGACAGAAAGCAATTTCATAGATTGTTATCCTCCTTGTCGGCCTCGGCCGGGCGAACAGCTTTTTGCAGAAACTCCATGGATTTCAGAAAGGAATCTCCATGGACTAAGGCGATTCCAGCTCGTTCCGGATCTTCATCACCAAGAACAACCAGAAGATCACCGGGCTTAATATGAAAAATATCCCTTGCCTTTTTGGGAAGGACAATTTGTCCGCGCTCTCCAACCTTTACCGTTCCAAAAATATGTTTTCCTTTCGGCGGGATCTCAATCTTTTCTTTAGACTGGTCAAAGTGGATTAAATCGTCTACGGAAACATTATATAATTCCGCCAAAGCGTCGCAGTTAATAAGATCAGGAGCAGTTTCACCGGATTCCCATTTTGCCACCGCTTGCCGGGAAACCCCAATTTTCTCAGCGACCTCCTCTTGGGAGTATTTGTGTATCTGCCGTAGGACAGTTAGATTCCTAGAAATACAAAAATTCCTATTTTTCATATATTTCATACCTCCTAATCTACATTATAGCCATTCCTAAGTGGTTTTCCACCAACAAAATCTAACAAAACAAGTTATTTTAGGTTGCGGAATCAGACCGCAATCAGATGATAAAGCTTTGCAATCGTTTGCGCGGTATTCCTCTTTTATAAAAACACTGGGGATAGATAAAAAACAGTATTTGAATGATATCAGCGGCAAAACCTCTCAATGTATCAAAAGCCGATATCTCCAAGAGATCGATGAACTAGAAAATTTTAGCCGACGGTAAGATACTGCGAAAGTGTTGACAAGAGGGAGAGCTCCTGCTATACTTAGTCATGTAGTTAGTTTTGTCTAACCTCGAAAACGATTTAATTTATATATCATATAGTTTTTATTAGGAAAGCGGGTTAGTTTCGACTAATATAAAGCGTTAAAGGAGAGCGTTTATGCTGGAAGAAGCTTTGGTGCGGTATTGTGCGCCAACTTTGGCTGGATTGAAGTCTGGCAGCTTGTTCAATTATTCCTATTTATCGTTGGATTATCTTCTAGAGAGAATAAAGCATTGGAATGAACGGTGCTGGGAAAAAGGGGTAAGAATGACAATATTAAGCTCTGGCCGAGGAAAATCGCTTGTTTATGTCTATCGGGCGGATAAGCTAAAACAGGATTGGGCAAGCCCTAATATTTCTGAATTTTTAGAGTCCATCGGATATGACCTCCGGGATCCTGAACAATCGATCGCTTTATTATCTAGACGAACTAAAGAAAAGGGCGCTTTCCCTCACGAAATCGGTTTGTTTTTAAGCTATCCCTTTGAAGATGTTATTGGGTTTATTGAAAACAAAGGAAAAAACTGCAAATATTGCGGTTGCTGGAAGGTTTATTCTGATGAGACGGCTTGTAAAAAGCTTTTTCAAAAATATAAAAAATGCACTTCGGTTTACTGCGATTGCTTTTTGCGGGGCGTTTCAATTTTGAAATTGACAGTAGCGGCTTAATTGAGAATAAAACTGAAAGGATGATTTTCATGAGTAAAATTGCTGTTGTATATTGGAGTGGAACGGGAAACACGGAGGCGATGGCTAACGCCGTTTTGGAAGGGGCCAAGAATGCCGGTGCTGACGCTGTTCTCTATACTGCGTCTGGTTTTTCACCGGAGGACTTTAATCATGCCGATGCCGTTGCTTTCGGATGTCCTTCTATGGGCGCTGAGGAATTGGAAGAATCTGAATTTCAGCCCATGTTTTCTTCCGTTGAAGGTGAGCTTAGGGATAAAAAAATCGCTTTGTTCGGGTCCTACGGCTGGGGCGACGGTGAATGGATGAGAAATTGGGAATCCGTCTGTCACGAGGCTGGAGCTAATTTGATTTGTGATTTTGTGATTGCAAACGAAGCTCCCGATGATGAGGCTGTCGAAGCCTGCAAGGCTATGGGTGCCGCTTTGGCAAACGCCTAAAACACTTAATTAAATTTGCTTACAAGTTATTTCGCATACAAATTTTCATTTTCTTGTCACTGTCAAAAAGGCTGCCTGGCCAGGCGGCCTTTTTGACGTTTTTGAATACCGGTAAATCGTCTTTTTATTGACGGAACTTACAGAAACGTTTATAATAAAACCGTTATGCGATTGATTATTTTTGAGGTGCGTTTATGTATGAATTAAAACGGAAAGAGGGCCGCGCTAGGCGGGGCGCCTTTTCCACCGTGCATGGTACAGTACAAACACCGGCGTTTATGAATGTGGCTACCTGTGGGGCGATCCGCGGAGCTGTCTCTGCTTTGGATTTAAAGGAGTTGAAGTGTCAGGTTCAGCTTTGTAATACCTATCATCTTCATCTGCGTCCAGGAGATAAGGTGGTCAAGGAGCTTGGAGGAATCCGGAAGTTTACCCGATGGGAGGGCCCTGTTCTAACAGACAGCGGCGGCTTTCAGGTGTTTTCCTTGGCTTCTTTGCGGAATATTAAGGAAGAGGGCGTCACCTTCGCTTCCCACATCGATGGAAGAAAAACATTTATGGGGCCTGAGGAAAGTATGCATATCCAATCCAATTTGGCCTCTACGATTGCCATGGCATTTGACGAATGTATCGAAAATCCTGCCGAGTACAATTATGTTAAAAAATCTGTTGCTAGGACCACCCGCTGGCTTCGCCGGTGTAAACGCGAGATGTCTCTTCTGAACAGCAGAGAAGGAACGCTGAACCCTCATCAGCTATTGTTTGGAATCAACCAAGGCAGCACCTATGAGGATCTTCGAGTCGAGCATATGAAGCAGATTGAGGAATTGGATTTAGACGGATACGCCATCGGCGGCTTGGCGGTGGGGGAGTCCGCTCAAGAGATGTATCGGATTATCGAAGCGGTAGAGCCATATATGCCTGAGGAAAAGCCTAGGTATTTGATGGGAGTAGGAACGCCGGTAAATATTTTGGAGGCTGTTTATCGGGGAATAGATCTGTTTGACTGCGTAATGCCGAGCCGCAACGCTCGTCACGGACATCTATTCACCTGGGCAGGAATCCGGAACCTGAATAACGCGAAATATATTTTAGATGACCAGCCGATTGACGAAGCGTGCGGCTGTCCCGTCTGCCAAAATTATTCCAGGGCGTATCTTCATCATCTGTTCAAGGCTAATGAGATGCTTGGAATGCGCCTGGCTGTGATGCACAACATTTATTTTTATAATACCTTGCTGGAAAAAATCCGATTTGCTTTGGATCAGGGACAGTTTGAAGCCTTTTACCGGCAGCATCGGGAAAGTTTAGCATTAAGAATCTGAAAATATGCTTGCGCCGTGGGCGTTTTATTGTTATAATCAAACTATTAATCGTGGAGGTGCTTTTTTATAATGTTAAATGTAAGTCCTATTGTGAAAAGCTTTGCTTTAGAGGAGGCGGCAGCTAATAACGGCGGTGGTGCCTGGAGCATCATTTTGATGGTTCTGGTTTACGCTCTCGTCATCGGCGCGCTGTGGTTCTTCATGATGCGTCCCCAGTCCAAGAAGAGAAAAAAGGAAGAAAAGATGAGAAAAAATCTTCAGGTCGGCGATGACATTACTACCATCGGCGGTATTATGGGAAAAGTGATCAGCATCAAAGAGGAAACAGATTCTTTAGTAATCGAGACCGGCGTAGACCGCAGCAAGGTACGTGTTAAAAGATGGGCTGTCGCGAGCTGCGATACCATTCATGACGATGTGGAATAATGATAGCATATCCGTTTCTCTTCCTGAATAATAATAGTCTAACAGGATGATTATTATTTAGGGGGTAGAAGCATTTGAAATATGACAAGTCTTCTCGTGCGGAAAATCCTATGATGGATGCTTTGAAAGCGATTGTATTGGGAGCATGTTTCGGCGCTGTTTTCTGTATGATAGGATTGATTGCCTGCGCTCTCGTTTTTATGGGCGCAAAATCGATTCCCTATCAGATGATTCAGCAAATCGTATTGGTGATTTGCGGATTAGGCGCTTTGCTCAGTGGGTATCTTTGTGTTCGGATATCCAGGAAAAACGGGCTGTTGTTTGGCTTTTTAGCCGCTCTGCTTCTCTTTTTACTGATGCTGCTGGTTAGTGTAGCGGCGATTCAGGAGCCTTTAACCCAGCAATCCTTGCTGCGCGGCCTTTTAATGGTGATTGCCGGTGCAATTGGCGGAGTGATCGGCGTAAATAAAAAGTCAAAAAGAAGATAATTGTTATTTTTTGTTTTTGGATGTTGTTTTTATTCTAAAATCTTGGTATAATGAATAAAAGAACTTTTCAAGAAGGATGGCGTTACCATGAAACATATTAAAACTTTAAACAATGCGAACCTGAAAGAAAGCGCAGTCAAAGGTGGTTGCGGCGAATGTCAGGCTTCCTGTCAGTCTGCGTGCAAAACCTCTTGCACCGTTGCCAATCAGAAGTGTGAGAAGTAATTTTTCAAAGTTGAAGATTTTTAAGGGACAGGAAACTGTCCCTTAACTTTTGTCAAATTTTATTTTATTGGAGAGTATGGCAATGATACATAAATATAAGCTAAACGGTTTTCCAATTTGCCTAGATGTCAACAGCGGTGCGGTTCATGTTTTGGATGATTGCTCTTTTGATTTGCTGGATCATGTAAATGAGGATTTTTTCCCTCCGGAATTGACAGAGGAGATGCTAGCCTCTTTATCCGGCCGCTATAGTAACGAGGAACTGACAGGGGCTTACCAGGAGCTTTTGGAGCTCAAGAAAGCCGGGTTATTATTTTCTGAGGATACCTATGAGCGGTTTGCCGATATGATGACGGCTGCCCCTGTAAAGGCCATGTGTTTGAATGTAGCTCATGACTGTAATCTACGCTGTGAGTATTGCTTTGCGGCGAAAGGAGATTTCGGTGGGGAACGGATGCTGATGCCTTTTGAAATCGGTAAAAAAGCCGTCGATTTTCTGCTGGAAAAATCCGGGACTAGACACAATCTGGAAATGGATTTCTTCGGTGGGGAGCCCCTGATGAATTTCGATGTGGTCAAACAAGTGGTGTCCTATGCGAGAAGCAAGGAGAAGGAATACAACAAAAACTTCCGTTTTACCATTACGACCAATGGCCTTTTGCTCACGGACGATAAAATTGAGTTTATTAACCGTGAAATGTCAAACTGCGTGCTTTCCTTAGACGGCCGCAAAGAGGTCAATGACCGGCTTAGAATAAAGATCAATGGCAAAGGGTGCTATGACCAAATTGTCCCTCAGTATCAAAAGCTGGTGGCCGGCAGAGGGGACAAAGATTATTACGCAAGGGGAACCTTTACCAAATATAATCTGGATTTCACGCAGGATGTTCTTCATATGGCGGATTTGGGCTTTGATCAAGTATCTGTGGAACCGGTGGTTTCCGACCCCATGCTGGATTATTCCATCAAGGAGGAGGATTTGCCGAGAGTATTTCAGGAATATGAAACTCTGGCGAATGAATTAATTCAGCGAAAAAAAGAGGGAAAGGGATTTAATTTTTTCCATTTTATGATTGATTTAAATCAAGGACCTTGCGCGATCAAACGGCTCCGAGGCTGTGGCTGCGGCAATGAGTATGTAGCGGTAACGCCGGATGGTGAAATTTACCCTTGCCATCAGTTTGTGGGCAATCCGGAATGGAAAATGGGTGATTTAAATGACGGAAGCTTTAATATGGATATGAAGCTTCGGTTTGCAAAGTCCAATGTATACAGCAAGCATGACTGTAAAAGCTGCTGGGCTAAGTTTTATTGCAGCGGGGGGTGTAACGCAAATTCCTGGCAGTATGAAGGAGATATTCTTAAGTCTCATAAAATCTCTTGTGATCTCGAGAAAAAGCGTCTGGAATGTGCTATTATGATAAAAGCCGCCTTGGCCGCAGAGGAATCATAAATTTTAAAATCATTTTAATTGATCCAATAGACACATCCGTTTTCTAATACAGTAATTAGGGCGGATGTGTTTTTATACACTTTCGGTCAACAAAATCAAGTTTACATAATTTATTTGTCAGTTTACATAACTATTTTTACATAAATTTATAAAAATGGATAAATTCTTATTATTCCTAATGTTTTTTCTTGATTTCAATTTAAAAGTGTATTATGATAATATCACGTGTTAAAAGAAGGTGCTTATAATCGTGAAAACTCTAAAAATTGGTTTTGTCGGCGCAGGCAATATGGCTACTGCGATTATCCGCGGAATGATCGGAAAGGGCGGTTATCAGCCGGAGTCAATTTTTGCTTATGATTTGAATCCGCTCCAGCTCGAAAAAATAGGAGAGCTCGGTGTTCAAGCAATGGCTTCTGCGGTTGAGATCGTAAAGCAGTGCGATGTTGTTTTTTTGGCGGTAAAGCCTCAAAATTACGAAGAGGTTTTAACCGGAATTCGTCAGGCGGTTGCACCGGAGAAGATTTTCGTCACCATTGCAGCGGGCATTTCCACCGAATATATTATGAATACTCTGGGAACACCTTGTCCAGTGGTGAGAGCGATGCCTAACACGCCGCTGTTGTTAGGAAAAGGCGCTACCGCCTTGTGTAAGGCCTCAAATGTTACGGATCAGGTTTTCCATATGGTGTTGGATATCTTCGCCGCTTCGGGAGATGTAGCGGTTTTAACAGAGGATAAAATGAATACCGTGATTGCGGTGAACGGCAGTTCGCCCGCCTATATTTATTTGTTCGCCAAAGCGGTAGTTGACTGGGCCGCCGCACAAAATATTGAAAACAAGACCGCTTTAGAATTAATTTGTAAAACCTTAGAGGGCAGCGCTGAGATGCTGCGGTCCTCCGGGAATACTCCGGATGAGCTAATAAAAATGGTTTCTTCTCCAGGAGGTACCACCTTAAAAGCTATGGAGGCCCTAAAGAAACACGGCTTCTACGAAGGCTTATGGGATGCAATGGATCAATGCACCAAGCGAGCCGAAGAGCTCGGACGGTAATTGGTTCATAAAATAAGGTATGGTCGCATACTTATCCTATAGATGAATGTCATCAAAAAAGGATGTGTATGCGGCTATGTTTCGAAAAAAGAATCTTGCGACCTTTAATGTAAGCCCTAAAGCAGCGGAGAAAATGAAATCTGTTTCCCGTCCTTCCAAATTTCCAGTCATTCCTTCCGGGAAAAGTCCATCAAGAAAAAGCGCGTCGGGAACAGTAGTTTCCATTCAAAAGGTAACCGCTTCAGGAAAGTCATTCTTCCAACTGGTAAGGGCCCATCGTCTTTTCCTGGGATTTATTGTAATTTTGCTCTTTGGTATGATCTCAGGGACAATTGCGGCGAAAAATGCCGACGAGAATCTTTTAGCGCAGCTGGACTTTTTGTTTGCCAGTAACTTTAAATCCAGGATTCAGCAGCCTGCTGGAAATACCTTTGCTGCCTCTCTGGCATCTTCTTTTATTTTTCTATTGGTAATTTTTCTTTCCGGCTGTTCCTTGTGGGGAGGACTTTTGATCCCACTTACCACATTTTTTAGAGGCTTTGGTTTGGGAATATTGACTGGGTACCTTTATTATTCCTATGGGTGGCATGGCTTTTTATTTCATCTACTGGTAATTCTGCCGGGGATGTTTTTGTCTTCTATTGGTATTGCGTATGGCAGCGAGAAGTCTTTAAAGCTTTCTGTCCGGCTGTTTCGCGCGCAAAAAAAGGACGCAGATAGAACGGCGAATATAAATTTTAAGCAGTATTTTTTTCTGATGGGCAAGGCTTGTACAATGATTACCTTTGCGGCTGTATTAGATATGATTTGTACTGTTTGCTTTTCTGGACTGTTTCAGTTTTAGGCTTTTGTGCGGAGCATTCTTTTATAGATTAATCATGATTCAAAATTCAAAGGAGGAAAAACTGATGTCGGCATTTTTGACAGGCTTTCAGGATTATTTAAAAAATCAAAAATGTGTTTCCTCCAATACGCTGCAGTCCTATGTGCGCGATATCGAGCACTTCAGCATATATTTAGCAGCGGAGAACATCGATAATCCTGCATCGGTCACAGCAGATGATTTGCAGCACTACATAGAAAGCTTAGAAAAATTAGGTCGAAGCGCTTCAACTGTTACCAGAAATATTGCGTCAATCCGTTGTTTCTATCAATATCTGATTTTAATCAACATCGCTTCAGAGAATCCCGCAAAGGAAATCAAGCGTGAGAAAACGGAGAAAAAGCCTCCAAGTATTCTAACCGGTGAGGAAATTCGATTGCTTTTGGATCAGCCTAATGTGATGGATCCTAAAGGCTGCCGGGATAAAGCGATGATAGAGCTTTTATATGCGACAGGGATTCGGGTTTCAGAGCTGATTGATTTAAATTTACAGGATATTAATTTGAAAACCGGCATGCTGCATTGCCGGCGCCCCAAAAGCGACCGAATAATTCCTATTTACGCAGAAGCTGTTGCTTCATTATCCGATTATATTTCACGAGTCAGGAGAATCATTATCGATCCAGTTGGTAAAGATGGACAGGCCTTGTTTGTAAACTTAAACGGCCATCGTCTTACTCGTCAAGGCTTTTGGAAAATAATCAAGGGATATGCGGCGCAGGCTCGCATTACGAAGGATATCACACCTCATACCTTACGACATTCATTTGCTTTGCATTTGCTTCAAAACGGTGCCGACTTAAAGGATATCCAAGAAATGCTTGGACATGCAGATATTGCATCTACCCAGGTTTATGCCAATCTGTTAAATAATCGTTTTCAAAATGTTTACAATCATTGTCATCCAATGGCGAAAAAAGCGTAGCTTTTATGTTATAATGGTTTTGTTGCTATTTTCATTGATCAGCGAGTAAGATTAGGGAGTGGATACTATTGTCGATTTTCAGCAGATTAACCCATTATGACCGTCCGGGTCCCGGCGTTGATAAGGACGGACCGAAAAAGCCTAGAATTGTAGTCTTTTTCGAGGTGTTCTTCCGTAAATTCTTTAATTTATGTAAGTTGAACCTTTTGTTCATGATCCCGGTGGTGGCGGTTATCGCAATCATTTATTTGTTGATGAACCTGTTATTGATGGTAGGGATTAATAATCTTTTTGTAGCATTAATCCCAGTGGTATTGATCTTTCCCTTTGTGGCAGGTCTGACCTATGTTACAAGGAATTACGCGAGGGAAGAGCATGCATTTATTTTTAGCGATTTTAAAGACAGCGTAAAAGAAAACTGGGGAAAGTTTTTGGCCCATGGCATCATTACCTATGCGCTGTTCTGTTTGTTTTATATTTCTATTAGTTTTTATTCCGCAAACCTTTCTACCAATCAGTTTTATTATATTCCCTTCTGTTTGTGCGTTTTTATGGCGTTAATCACCTTGTTCATGCAATTTTATATTCCTTTAATGATTGTCACCTTTGATTTGAAGCTGATTCAAATCTATAAAAACGCCTTGATTTTCGCATTTGCGGGAGCGTTAAAAAATTTGCTGCTGCTTATAATTTTTGCGGCCATGTTTGTACTCTCTTATTTACTTCTGGCTATTTCCTATGCTTTAATTATTGTATTGGTTTTGCTTTGGATTTTCTTAGCTTTCGCGTTTATTTCCTTCTTAGTCAACTTTACGGTCTATCCTCTGATTGAAAAATTGATGATAATTCCTTATTATGCTAAGCAGGAAGCTGAAAATGAAAAGCCTGAAGAAGCTTCTGGTGAAAGTTCTGAAGGTCGTCTCGCCATGGAGTCTGAAACCCAGACAGAAGAGGAAAGGGAAGAGGACGAGAAGCCGAAGAAAGTAGAATATGTATATGAGAACGGCCGTTTAATCCGTAAATACAACGATGACATTGAACCAATTTTTGAGGATAAACGAATTCTTGGTGATCCTGACAAAAAATAATGGCACTAAAAAAACGCTTAGCTTAAAAAAGCTAAGCGTTTTTTTATCGTGCTAATTCTGGTGATACCTTCTAATTTTAAATCAAAGTTTTGCGTGAAGAAAAATTCATTCTGATTTTTTATGTTTTGAGGAAGACATTTCTACTTTGGACAATGGATTTGCGTCTGCAGCGTCTTCCATTTGCTGGTTGGAAAGATGTGTATAAATTTCAGTAGTACCTAAATTTTGATGCCCCAAAATATCTTTTAATACACGGATATCCACATTCCCATGCTGATACATTAAGGTAGCTGCCGTATGTCTTAATTTATGAGCGGAATACCCCTGGCCGTCTAATCCAATTTTTTTTAAATATTTTTGTACAATGTTTTGTACGGCTTGCCTCCCCAAACGTTTGTTTAAATGGCTGATAAATAAAGCTTTTTTATCAGAGACAGACATAGGATTTGGCCGTACTTTTAAATATTCTTCAATAGCTCTCTGACAGGCAGAATTTAGATATATCATACGCTCTTTATTGCCTTTGCCCGTTACCCTCATCGTATGGTCTGGACGAATGTCATTTAAATTTAACCCAACCAATTCCGCAAGCCGCAGCCCGCAATTCAAGAATAAAGTCAAGATACAGTAATCACGTTCTCGAAAAGGCCCATCGACAGCGTTTAGCAAATCGATACTTTGTTCTAAAGTTAAATATTTAGGCAACGATTTTTTTTGCTTTGGTGTTTCCAGCTCCTGAACAGGATTTTCCTTTAGCTGATGTGTTTTATTAGTAAGATATTGGAAGAAAGCCCGTAAGCTTGCTGATTTTCTCGCTCTAGCAGCATTTTTATTTTCTCGTTCTATCGTTACAAAATTCATAAATTCATAAACGTCAGTTAATGATACCATAGATAAAAAATCAATAGTAATATCATCAATTGGAATTTCCGAAAACTCTGTATCAGCTGCAGTCAAATTTTTCTTTATTTTCATATAACGGAAGAAGGTTCTTAAATCAAAAAAATATTCCTGTACAGTTTTTGGAGATTTTCCTTTAATTGTCTCCATATAGCCTAAAAACTCTTTTAAAACCAATGGACATTCTGCAAGTTGATTCGGGTTCAATTTTTCCCCTCCCTAAACTATACAAAATATTCATTTTGTATAGTTATCGCTATTCTTTAAACTATCTCCATCAATTTTTTAATCCTATAATTTTATTGTATCACGATCCCTTATAACAGGCAAATTGTTTTTCGGTAATAAACAAAGATAAAAATATTGAGATGAAAGAAAAACATTCTCGGATTTAATAATCCGAGAATGTTTTTCTAAGATATCCTGTTTAAGCTATTTTTATTTTCTGCAGCTATGAACGAACTCACAGAGGAATCCAAATCTTTCGTATGCGTTTTTATCATGTTCCCCAGTCAAAGCGCCGCCTACAACAACCCAGTCTACTCCTTGCTTGATGGCCTCAATAACGTTTCCATAAGCGTCTAGTCCAGTTCCCTTTCCAGGAGGTGCGTAACCGCAGCAGCATCCGATGGGAACATCACCAGCTACCTTTTTGCATTCTCTCACACCGTCGGCCATTTCTCTGACATAATTATAGAACCACTGGTCATCTCCATAATGTAAGATAACTGCGTCAACTCCCAAGCCGCACAGATCTTCTGTTCTTTTGGGAAGATCCTGAAGCTCTGAGCCGCACAAATCCGCTATGATTTTGATTCCACAATCTTGTCGTGCTCTCAAGCCTTCAATAATTGCCGGATCATTTCCGCCTGCACAAGAAATAGTGGCTACATCGCAGCCAGCTTCTTTCGCTTTCAAAAAAATGTCATAAACATTGGTACGAATTTTAAAATCAACCATAATGGAAGCTTTATCCCCAGCAATTTTTTTCAATTCACGGATGCTTTCCAAGCCCTCTCCATAAATCAGAGGAGTACCGACCTCGACCCAGTCTACACCGCAGTCTACCGCCATTTGAGCACAAGGAATTGCTTCCTCTAAAGTAAACTTATCAATCGCGGCCTGAATCCAAGGCCTTTTTCCAAAAATCTCCATAAAATACAACTCCTTTCCTCATTTCGCCTGATATCCGCTGTAGCCGCCGTGATTGTTAGAACTCTGACAGCCCTGATAATTATGAACAAAATCAATATACTCCTTTAAGGCTTCATATCCCTGTTCCGGCGCCTTATCTACCACATCTCCAGCTAAGCAGATATAATCCGCACCATCTTCCAGAGCGTGAATAATATCTTCTTTCGTTCTCACAACACAGCCTACCGGAATGGTAGCGACCCCTTTTGCCTCTTTGACGCCATCCCAGCTTCTGGAGAACATATAACGGTATTTTAACTCATCATAGGTCTGGTGAACGCGAACCGCATGAATCCCAATATTTTGTAATTCCGCCACATAATGTGGAATTTCCGCTACTGGAACAGTACATAAATCTCCAATAATTTTAATTCCCGTGTTGGCATAAGCGATCATTGCCTGTCGGGCGCAGCCGTAATTAAACCGGGTGCTGATCACGCTGTAATCCGCACCGCATTTTTGAGCCTGTACGGAAAATCCATTGCCGCCATCATGAATCTTAATATCCGCTACTACTGGAATATCTCCCGCAATCTCTTTGACGGCGGGAATCGAATGCATAAAACCGCAGGCATACATGTTATTGGTACCTACGCTGATCCAATCGGTGCCAAATTCCACCGCTTTCCGTGCGATTTCCTTTGTCGTTTCCAGATCAAACGCATCAATAATCGTTTCGACCCAGATTTTTTTTTCGCTCATAATCACTGCTCCTTTGCTGAATTATTGAGTTTTGTCTATTATTTTTACCGTTGTCAATCATAAAATTGACAACAATTACTGCATAAAAGCCTAAAATCAGATTATAATAAAATTAATTATTATATGATGACAATTAATTTTATTTACGAATTAATTCTTAACACGAATATATCACCTTTAAGTATTGATGTCAATACTTAAAATCTATTTAGATGGTTTTTGTACTAATTTATTATCAAACACTGTTCCATTGACTTATACCATAATTGATCTACAAAAAAAGTAAAAACCTTCTTCCACATATAGAAATCACTTCTTATGTGGAAGAAGGTTTTAAAATTTTATTTGATACGATACAGCTAATAATATTTAAATTTTAATGATCCAGTAAGAAAGATGGTTTTTTGAGCAACCTATCAAAAACAACAGCGGCAATTCCGATTAAACAGGAATCATGTTCCAATGCGCTAAACTGCAGGCCAATATTTTGATAGAAAAGCGGATAAATATGCCGCCTTACTGTGCGATTTACTTGATCTAAAAAAGAGTCTCCCAATTTTTTATAGCTGCCCCCTACGACGACTACGCCAGGATTAAAAAGATACGCAATATTCGCAATACCAATACCGAACATTTCCGCAGCACGGTTCACAATTTCAGTTACCGCTGAATTTCCGGCTCGATACTCGGTAACGAGAGATTCAAAATCAAGAATAGGTTTCGATAGGCATTTAGCCGCCTTTAAAATAGCTTTTTCTGAACAGTATAACTCCAAACAGCCTTTATTTCCACACTGGCACTGAGGTCCTTCAAAATTAATAGACATGTGCCCAATTTCTCCAGCGGCGCCCAAAGCTCCTCTCTGGATTTTTCCATCTACCACAATACCGGCGCCAACGCCATCTCCAGTAGAGACAAAAACCTTAGTTCCTTGCCCTATCTCACTGTTGCCAAACCACCACTCTCCCATGGCCCCTACGTTAGAATCCTGCTCAACAAATACTGGTAAGTGAAGCCGGCTTTCAAACTTTTTAGTAAAAGTAAAGCTTTTCCAGCCTTGGTTGGTTAGAAACAAACTAGTATCTTCGTTAATAAGATATGGACCAGGAAGCGCCATGCCTACTCCGACCGGCTTTTGGTCATTTTTTAACAGAAAAGCCGAAGCGTCTTCCAGAATGCGTTCAAACACACTGGGATCCTCTAAGTCCTTTGTGATGGAATGCTTCTCTAAATTTTTTAATTCTCCAAAAATATCTATAATTGCTAAGGTATAAGAGCTTCGCGTTACACGGATCCCCAGCACAATCAGTTTTTCCGTATTAAGGCGAATACCGATGGAACGCCGCCCCCGCCCCCCGACTAAACTACCTGTTTCTATCACGATGCCCGCTTTGATCAAACTATCGATAATGCTGGTAATCGTGGATTGGACAAGACCCGAAGCCTTAGACAGTTCTGCTCGGGAACAAATTCCGAATTTACGCATTAAGTTAATTACCAATGCAATATTGGATTCTCTTAGATCTTTTAGCTTTTTTTCACCATTTTGTAGTGTCGGCACAGCAAATACCCCTTATATACAATAGATGCTAACCATTATGAATAATTTCATACTACCATAATAAGCTTTATTTGACAATAGTGAGCTAGGTGAAAAAGAAAGAAACGAGAGAGAATGAATAAGCAAAACGGTTTTTTAGTCTTGACGTAAAGCGTCTACCGGCCTCATTGCCGACGCTTTGACAGCAGGATAAACTCCAAAAATAATACCGGTGAGCAAGGAAAAAAGAACCGCCGATCCCATAACATCCAGACGAAGTGACAAGGTGATTCCGAATAAGGAAGCGCCTACATAGGAGATTCCATTTCCAATGATGACCCCTATTCCGCATCCAATAATGGAGATCAAGACCGCCTCCAGCAAAAATTCCAGCAAAATGGTGGAGCGTTTAGCCCCAATCGATTTTTTGATTCCGATTTCCCTGGTACGTTCATTGACAGATACCAGCATTACGGTCATGATGCTGAGGCTTGCTACCAATAAAGAAATCGCGCCTACTGCGGAGAGCACCAAAGTCACAATATCCATCAGCTTTAGCAGTCCATCCTTTTGTTTCACTAAATTATTCGAGACATATTCTCCACCGCCATTAACCCGGGCAAGGGTATTTACAATGGTCTGCCCTATTTCATCGGCGTCGCTGCCAGCTTCCACCCGTACAGCGATCTGATCAAAATAGTTATTTCCTGTGGTATGCTGCAATGTTGAATAAGGTACGTAAACAAAATTAGGAATATAGTCTCCGATAATGTTAGAGAGAAGCCCGCTTCCAGTTTTGATAACACCTACTACTTCAAAAATCTCTTGAATTCCATTATACAAAACAGAGATATGCTTGCCCACAATATTATCCCGGTTGTATGCAGCCCTCGCAAAATTTTGATCTACCATACATACGTTTGCGCAAGTGTTGACGTCTCCGTTGCTAATTGATCTGCCATATAAAACCTGCAAGGAAATCACCTGGCTTGCCTTGGTGTCAATTCCCCAGACCAAGGCGTCCATCTGCTCATTGCGGTAACCAATTTTTGTATTCTGCATAATCACTGGAGCAGCCTCCTCCACAGAGGCTGTTTTTCGGATTGTTTTTAAATCCTCTAAGGTCAGCCCGGCTTCTCCCCCCTCCTGGCTGCCAGCGGAGATTGTAAGCCCTCCCAAACCTAAACTATTAACCTCCGCATTGACAGCCTGGGTACCGCATTGTCCAATATTACCGATTAAAATGACTGACGCGACCCCTATAGTGATTCCTAGAATAGTTAACGAGCTTCTAAGCTTTTTACGTCCTAAATTTTTAGCCGCCGCTTTCACACTATCCCACATCAGCGTTCCCCGCTTTCTGGGTATCCCGAAGCACTCTTTGAAAATCGGAAACTTGCTCAGGTGATAGGACAATTTCCTCTCCTTGCGATAACCCTTTGACTACCTCAAAGCCATTTTCAAATTCTTTTCCCGTGGTAATGTAGGTCTTTACAGCGCGATTTTCTAAAACCCTATACACATATTCCTTTCCATTCTCATCGGCTAAAACGGCCTCGTAGGGAACGACAATTCTGTCTTTATCGACGGATGTAATAATTTTACATTTTGCGGTAAAACCATTTTTAATCCATTCCAGGCTTTCTTTGTTATCACTGTCCACCTTCACGATTACAGTGACAATTGTTTCCTGCCCCGTGGCGGAAACCACTTGCTGAGCGATATTTGAAATTTTGCTGACCGTTCCGGTATAGCGCTTTCCCTGAAAGCCTACCCCGGTAATCTCAGCTTTTTGACCAACAGCAATGCTGGAAATTTGAGATTCATTGACCGACAAATTCACTTGGAGTCCCGCGCTTTCAGAGATAACCGCTGCCGGCTGACTTCCTATCTCCTCCTGGTCCTTGATGTTTACAGCAGAAATAACGCCTGAAACCGGTGCGGTCACTTGTACCAGTTCTTCTTGGAAGGTACTCTGGGCCGGTAAAGATTCTTTTTCCTCTTTCCCACTTACTTGAGAGGAATTGTCGAGGTATTGTTGAAGCTGTTGGGACTGGTTAGCGTTCAGCCCATATAGATTAGAGAGAGCATCCACATCGATGGCATCAGATGAAGCTGAACCGGAGGAAGCTGAATCCTCCTGCGCTTCCTGTTCCACCGGTACTTTTACGCTCATCAGTACGTCTCCCTTCTCGATTCTTTGCCCTTCCTCCACATAAATCTCCTGCGCTACTGCGCCTTGATTTACATAGACTTTTTTTTGCTTTGAATTTTCTACTTTCCCCGTACAGGTTACAGTATTTTCCTCTGACACCTGCTGTAAAATTATTGTCTCAACATGTACCGCCTGCGATTTGCTGTAATTTCCGGCAAACACGATTCCGAAAACCAAAACAGCGGTAATTCCGAAAAGAATTCCTATTTTCTTACCCATGGCAAAAACTCCTATCTGGTAACCAAATCTTCATACGGTAACTATTGTTTGAATAAGAATGGATTTTTATGAGTTATAAATTTTTTTATCCATAGGAATATTTCTATTTTCTTACTTCATGCTATTAAAATAGAAAATCCGGAGAAAAGGAGAATTGTTACCATGAGCCTTATCCCCTGTGATGATCAATGTATTTATCAAAAGGACGGTTATTGTACATTAGAAACCCCCACTGTGGTAACAAACCATAGTGGGGGCTGTATTCATTGTATTCGACCGGCGGATAAATCTCAGGCAAATGCAAATGAACCGAATATCACTTTGCCAGGGCTTCAAACGCTTCTCTGACGCTTTTCACGCCGATCAGCTCAAGTCCCAAGCGGCCAGAATCAGAAAGAGATTTTAGATTGTGATAAGGCAGTACACATCGCTGAAAGCCAAGCCTTGACGCTTCGTTAACCCGTGCCTGCGCGTGGTTAACAGAACGAATCTCACCCGCCAAGCCAATTTCGCCAAAGGCTAGGGCGTTTTCGCTGACAGGTACGTCCTTTAAACTGGAAACCAGCGCCATAGCTACCGCTAGGTCGGCCGCTGGCTCGTCTAATCGTAGGCCGCCCACCACGTTCAGATAGGCGTCTAAATTGGAAAAGAAATATCCGGCCCGTTTTTCTAAAACTGCCAGCAGAAGGCTCATCCGGTTGTAATCGAAGCCGGTGGACATTCTCCTGGGATTTCCAAAGCCAGAAGAAGTGGCCAAGCCCTGAACCTCCGCTAATATTGGCCGGGTACCCTCCATCACGCAGGCCACGCATGTGCCGGAGACGTTTTTCGGCCTTCCGGAAAGCAGCATCATAGACGGGTTTTCCACCTCGCGCAAGCCGTTCTCCGCCATTTCAAATACACCAATTTCGTTGGTGGATCCATAGCGGTTTTTTACCGCTCTAAGAATACGGTAAGACATCTGCCTGTCGCCTTCAAAATAAAGCACTGCATCCACGATATGCTCCAGCACTTTGGGACCAGCAATAGCTCCATCTTTATTGACGTGGCCGACCACCAGGATTGGAATATCCAAGGATTTTGCGGTGCGCATAAAGGCATTCGTACATTCTCGCACCTGGGTAATGCTGCCAGGAGAGGAAGACAGGTCGCCAAGGCTCATAGTTTGAATCGAGTCAATAATTACTAGATCAGGCTTTTCACTCCGTATCGCCTCGATGATATACTCTACATCGGTTTCCGTTAGAATATAGAGGTGGTCGCTGTTTACTCCCAGGCGAGTGGCTCGAAGCTTTAATTGGCGCTTGGATTCCTCCCCAGATACATATAAGATCTTGAGCGTCTTTCCCAATTCCTGGCACACCTGGAGCAGTATCGTTGATTTTCCAATTCCGGGATCTCCGCCCAACAGCACCAGAGAGCCTTTCACAATACCGCCTCCCAGCACCCGGTCCAGTTCCTTGAGTCCGGTGTGATATCGCTGCTCGTCGTCGGTATTGATCTCATTGATTAAAATAGGGGCCGCTTTCAAACGTCCGCTTTCTCCTGGGCGCAGCACGGAAGCGGTATGCTTTACCGCTTCTTTGAATTCCTCGTTCATAGTATTCCATTCCCCACAGCCGGGACATTTTCCATACCATTTCGCGGATTCAAACCCGCATTCACTGCATATATAAATGCTTTTGCTTTTCGGCATATAGGATGACCTCTTCTTTTTACTTCTTTTAATTTTAGTGTATCACATGAAATAGGAAAACTCAACCTGGAGCGGATTTATAATAGTCTAGAAAGCCGGAAAAAATCCCATAGGCCAGCTTTTTTTGATATGCGGTGTCCTTCAAATTAGCTAATTCCTCTGCGTTGGACACAAAACCGCACTCCACCAAGACAGCAGTATATTGAGCGTGGTTCAAAACATAAATAGATTCTGTAGCCGGCTTGGTTTCCCTTTTATTGTTAGGCTGGAGATCTTTTACGACAGAAGCACGTATACTCTCTGCCAGCTTCACGCTGTCCGCATCGTTTACAGAGTAAAACACTTGAGTGCCATAATATTTACTTTGTTCAAATTTATTCTGATGAATACTGATTGTTATGCTGTTAGGATATGAGTTCATAATTTCCACACGCTTTTGGAGATCGGAACGTTTCCGCTCCCGAATCGTGGAAAGATTTTGATCGCCCAAAGCAACGTCTTCCGTTCGAGTGATAATAGTGTCAAAGCCTTGTTCCTGAAAATATTGATATAAATAAGTGGCTATGGAAAGGTTTAAGTCCTTTTCCAGCGTGCCGTCATCAGCCACCGCACCGCCGTCTTCCCCTCCATGCCCAACATCAATGATAATGATAGGCTTAGGAGCTGAAGGTGAAGCGTCAGCTTGAAAAGCTACTTTTTGACTAGCGGAATAGATCAATATTCCAAATACCGCTACGAGAGCACAGGCAGCACTATAAAATAAGATATCTTTTACCGATTTTTTCAAAGCATTCACCCCTCGGTATCAATCTTATGCGATGAAAAATCGGTTCATACCCCCCTGTTTGAAGATAACAAAAAAGCTCTGGATTTCCGTTCCAGAGCTTTCCTAATGAAGGCTTTCTTATTTGTCGATAGCGCTCTTAAAGGCTTTGCCAACCTTAAAGGCAGGAACTTTAGAAGCAGGAATAGTGATAGGAGAATTGGTTCTGGGATCACGGCCCTGTCTTTCGCTGCGGCTGCGAACCTCAAAAGTACCAAAACCAACCAACTGCACCTTTTCATCTTTCGCCAAAGTCTCAACAATGGTATCGATTACGGCATTAACTGCTGTATCGGCATCTTTCTTAGAAATGTTCGCCTTTTCGGCTACGGCCATAATTAATTCGGTCTTGTTCAATTTTGTTACCTCCGTTATTTTTAATTGTTATATTCATCAGAGTATGAACTCTGCGAACGACTAGCTTTTACTTCTTCCCATAAAGCATCTAATTGCCGTAAAGAAGCTTCTTTCATATTGATTCCCCGTTGGCTGGCAAGAAATTCCACGGATTTAAACCGATCTATAAATTTATCGCAGGCCACAGTTAAAGCGTATTCGCTGTCCAAATCCAAAAAGCGGGACACATTCACCACAGAAAAAAGCAGATCCCCCAGTTCCTCCAGGCAATGCTCTTGACTACTGTTATCAATCGCTTGTTTCAATTCTTCAGTTTCCTCAGAAACCTTATCCAAAGCGCCGGAAATATCCTCCCAGTCAAAGCCGGCCTTCGCAGCTTTCTTTTGAACCTTTTGGCTGCGCATTAACGCAGGCAAAGCCTTCGAAACGCTGTCCATAACCTCGCTTTGGGTCTTCTGCGCCTTGGTCTCCATTTTGATTGCATCCCAATTTTTTAATACCTGATCGGAGTCCGCAGCCACCACATTTCCAAACACATGGGGATGGCGGATAATCAGCTTGTGGCAGACACCGTCCGCCACATCGGAAAAATCAAATTTTCCCGCTTCCTCCTCCATCAAAGCATGAAAAACCACCTGCATTAACACATCGCCCAGTTCTTCCTTTAACAGCTCTGTGTCTTTGGTATCAATGGCTTCAATAGCTTCGTAGGTTTCCTCGATAAAATTTTGGCGGATGCTCTCATGGGTTTGTTCCCGATCCCAAGGGCAGCCCTCCGGCGACCGCAAAATTTTCATAATTTCAAGGAGATCATCTATATTATAATGATCCTTTCTTTGAAATTCCAAACTCAAAACTTCCTTTTTCTTAGAACAACAATTTATCTTATTTTACCCTATCCAATGCCGCTTTTCAAGTGCTTTTGCGATTTTTTCTCCTTTTGGCAGCATTAATAAATCCGTTTTTGTAAACGCCTTTAAAACCAATAGGGCAATTACATAGATTATTACCGCAACCACCAATGCCAAAAGAGTACAAAGCTTAGCAGAAGAGAGCACCTTTGTCAATAAATAATAGCTTCCGTAAGCGGAACCAGCGCAAATTACAGCAGCTGCCAAGGGCTTTAGAAAGATCGATACCATATCCGGCCGGACATGAGCTTCCTTACACAAAAAATACAGAGCGAAAAATGTTATAAATACATAGCACACCAAGGTACCGACACCGGCTCCCTGAATATTGATAGCAGGAATGCCCACCAGGGTATAATTTAGGATAATTTTGATAATAACACCCACTGATAACAGCTTTACTGGAAGATCTACCCGGCCTACCGCCTGCAGCATACTGCACAGAGGAGTGCTGGTAGAAGTAAAGATAGCGGCAATGCCTAAGATTACCAAAACGCTGGCGGCAGTGTCCACTGTAGCCGTATTTCCGCCGTCAGAATATAAAAGAGACATAATTGGTTTCGCCATTACGGAAAGTCCTAATCCAGCAGGAATGGTTACCAGCATAGTAATTCTAATTACAGACTCTATGCTGGCTTTAATTTTTTTCGGGGAGCCTTCCGTCCAAGCTCTGGTAACCGACGGCAGAGCACTGATGCCAAAGGTTTGGGTAATCGCTGGAATCAGCATCATAAGCGTAGCGGCATATCCATAACAGCCATATAAGGTAGTATGTACCTTATCGTTTTCTACGAGCTCCTGAGCGATAAGATCCTTGTATATGGCAGTAAGCTCTTCGGGATTATTTTGCATAATATCATATAGCCGGCGCTGAATTAGAGTAGAGTCCACTAAGCTTGCTACATTCATGACCAAGGCGCCGATAGCAATCGGAACCGCGATGGAAATCAGAAGCTTTATGGTAGAACGTCCGCTTCTGGCGCGCGGGGAACAAATCAGTTCCTCCTTAGTGATGCCATCTCCCCGGAGCTTAAAACGAATAAAAAGATAAATAAATCCAAAAGCGGAGCCAATGGTGATTCCAACGATAGCTCCGGCAGCCGCAAACGGTAACACCGCGCTTCTAGCCAACGCCTCGGAAGCATAAGGCGTTCCAAAGACAGTTCCGCTTTGCGCATATTCATTCATGCCATAATAAAGGATCAGCTGAGAGGCTGTCAAACCAAGAATCAGCTTACATAAAGCCTCAATCACCTCGGAAATCGCGGTGGGGAACATATTTTGCATTCCCTCATAATAACCGCGGTAGATGGACATCAGGCAAGCGAACAAAATGGTAGGCGCCAAGGTCAGCGTAGCATATTTGACATCAGGCGTATTAATTACGTTGCAATAGATGAAGGTGCCAACCACCATCAATAAAAAACCTATTAATCCCAACGTCAAGAAAATAGGAATCGAAACCCGGTGTATCTGCCGCACATCCCGATACCGTTTTCTCGCCATATTTTCCGACACCATTCTTGCGATAGCAATCGGGAAGCCGGCGGTGGCGATAGTAAATAACGGGTTGTAAAGATCATAGGCCGAATTGAAATACCCAAATCCCTCCGGGCCCAAAATCCAGCCTAACGGTATCTTAAATAAAGCGCCGATAATTTTCACCACAGCCATACTGGCTGTCAAAATCAAAGCACCCTGAAGAAAAGACTGACCGCCTCTTTTCTTTGTTTTCGCCGCCATTGCAACACTTCCAATCAGTTGTAATGTTCCGTGCTTTTTAAAACACATGTCTAAAGTATTATATTACCCTATTTTCTTCCATATGTACAGCGGATTCAGATTATTTTCATCGGCAACACAACAAAAAAGAGGGATCCTCCCTCTTTACGCCATTCTAAAAATCAACATTATGTAAACTATAGCATAAAATCAAAATGAGAGCATGGAAATCCTCTCCACGCTCTCATTTTGTTGATTTTATCAATCCTCTTTTTTGCAGTCGCAAGTATCATCGCAAGCTTCTCCGCTGCTATCGCCCTGACCGCAATCACACTCTTCATTTTTCGTTTTAGCGGCTTCCCCGCCGCAGACAGGCTCTTTCTCAATTTTTGCACCGCAGCAGTTGCAGTAATTAGATCCCAGAGAGTTCTCAAAACCGCACTTTGGACACTTTACTAAATTCTTCAATTCATCAATCTGCTGATTAATGGCAGCCAGACTCTCGTAAAGATCTTTAATAATTTTTACGCTGTCCTCAATCAAAGCGCTGTTATCTTCTCCATTTTGTTTTCCGTCATAGACAATCCGGCCCAGCGCCTCGAAATGCTTATTAATATCACCGTTTAGATCAGCCGCGCTAACCTTTAGCTTAGAAAGGTCATAAAGCTTGGTAGCGCTCTTTCCTACTGCGTTGGCCGCAGATTTTGCATTTATAACAACATCCTCTAAGATTCCCATTATGATCACTCCTATTTTATGATATTATATATTATACCATTTCATTTCAGCTTATTCAACGATAGGATATGTGTAAAAAGGAAACGTTTTGTGAATTTTTTAGAAATAGATTCCTCCACCTAAAAATTCGCGCAACAGGGAATCCCGCGGCACCAGGCCGGCATCAATCTGAACAAACCTGCTTAGCCGTCGTTTCAGATCCATCGCTGTATCATAAAATTCGCTAGCTGGGTGGATAGAATTCAAAAGCGCCAGCGCATCATGACAAAGCACACAAGGTTCGTAAATATGAATAGAATTTACCGTAATGTCACTGGTACGCTTAAAAGGCTGAATAAACAAATTTTCGCCACGGCAGACAGCCCCCCAGCTTTTCAGAGTTTTTTCCGGCCCGGTAGCTCTGAAGTGATAATCACGCACTAAGCGCCTCACCAATCTAAGGTTGCGGGGAGATAGGATAACCTCATCCCCATCCTTGATTCCCTGTTTTACACTTACATACATCTTCAAAATCTTATCCTCTGGCAGATGCGCTGTTACCAAGGGATTTAACGCATGGATTCCTTCCACAATAGCGATTCCACCCGGCGGCAGCTGTATCTCTGTAATCTCCGGCATGGGACGCTTCTTTTCAAAGTCAAAGGTAGGCTTTTTGCAGTAGCCTCGATTGGATAAATCCAGGAGACAGTTTTCTACCTGTTCTAAATTGAGCGCTCTAATATCCTCGTAATCATATTCGCCGCTGTCTAAAATAGGGGCTTTACCTTCTCCCATAAAAAAATCATCCAAAGAAATTTGGACTGCTGAAACGCCCTTTTCCTTAAGCAATTTCTGCAAAATACGAGCTGTAGTGGTTTTTCCGCTCCCAGACGGGCCGGAAAGCATAATGACTTTACAGTCGTTTTTCAAGGAGAAAACCTCCTGCGCCACCTCTTGAACAGCAGACCGATAGGCTCCCTCCACCTGGCGAATCAACTCTGCCGGCGCTTCTTTAGCCGCCTCATTAATTTCTAGGAACCGGTTGACGTATTTATGATAACTATTAGCAAAATTGATCATAAAACTGCCTCACTTGATTTTTTCTTTCCAGCATTTCCTGAAACCTGGAAAGATATTCATAGGGATATTTAAAATTAAATACCCGTTCCAAATAATCTCCCTGGGGCTGCTTCAATTTTGTGACGGCTCCAGCTCCGCAGGCTAAAATCGTATGGGTTTCATCCATCACATAAACGTTATAAAAGCTTTCAAAGCCCGGTTTAGCCCAGCCTACGTTTTCCAAATTTCCTACCATTTTACTCTGGCGGTATAAGTAGTAAGGCGCATATTGGCGGGACAGCAACACCTCGCCGGCATAATCCAGCATTTGAGCTGCTTCCAAACATTCATCTCTGTAAAGCTTTTTCCCTTCCATAGTAAGCTTAGAGGATTTTTTCATTGCTAAGGTATGGATTGTAACACTTTCCGGATCCAACTGGCAGATACCTTGTATTGTGTTCTGAAAGCTCGTCAAGGAGTCTCCGGGAAGACCTGCGATTAAATCCATATTAATATGATGAAACCCCTCTTTTCTCGCCAGCTTGAACGCATCAATCGTTTGGCGCGCGGAATGCTTTCGACCAATCAGTTCCAGCACCCCATCATTTAAGGTTTGCGGATTGATACTGATCCGATCTACTCCGTATCGTTTCATGGCTTTCAGCTTTTCCGGAGTAATAGTGTCCGGCCTGCCGGCCTCTACTGTAAATTCCCGGCAGCAAGAAAAGTCAAAGTTCCGGCGGATAGTGCGGAGCAAAAGCTCCATCTGCTCCCAGGTCAGGGTGGTAGGCGTGCCACCGCCAATATAAACCGATTCCAATCGCAGGTTAAGTTCATGGGCGATTTGAGCAGTTTTTTCCAGCTCTTCACATAGGCGCGCTACATATTCCGGAATCATTTTATGTGCTCGTTCAATGGTCTGTGATACAAAAGAGCAATAGGAGCACCTGGTTGGGCAAAATGGAATCGAAACGTACAAGCTATAGGATTCTTTACGGGAAAGAGATAAAAGCTTCTGTTCCGCTTTCATTGTGATGGCCGCTAGCTCAGTTTTATTTTGAGATACCAGCAGTTTGTCTCTGAAATAAGCTTTTGCGCCAGTTTCTCCCAGTTCAGAGGTCAATCGCCGCATCAGCTTAATCGGCCGTACTCCGGTTAAAATTCCCCATGTAGGAGTTATCTGCGTCAGCTTGGTCAGCAAAGTAAACAGCAAAACCGCAAGCTCTCGCTCACATTCTTTTTCAAGATCCGGCGTTTCCCCGGACACACAGGCTTCCTGTTCTATCTTTTGACCATCTTGATATACGGCGGCATACAGCCGGATATGCTTTTCGCTCGGCTCCAAATATGCTAAAGCCCAAAAGGACGAAGCTGCATCAGGCATCTGATCCTTTATGATTGATATTTTTTCATTAGGGAAGAATATCCGGCAAAGGTTTTCCAGTTCATAATGAAAATCATGGTTTTTAATATATATCGTCATAATTACTTGGTCCTAAATATGGATTGTTTTCCCTTTCTTTTTGAAGCGTTGTCGGTCCTCCGTGACCAGGGTATACCAAATATTCCCCCTCCAAAGCGGCCAGTCTGGATAAAGAAGCTCTCATTTCCGCAAGATTCCCGGTTGGAAAATCCGTTCTGCCGATGCTGAAGCGCATTAGCGTATCTCCGGTAAAAAGAATATTTCCTAGGCAATAAACGCAGCTGCCGCTGGTATGGCCAGGCGTATGGAGAACTGTAATTGACTCTCCGCCAAAAGGAAGCGTATCAGCTTCTCTTAGGGTAATATCCGACTGAAAGGGCTCCACAGGAGAATAAAAGCTTTTTCCAAGATTCAGCGCGCCGTCTGCCGCAAACCTGGACTCAAGGTAAAACATCACAATCTTTCCATGGGTCATCCTTTGATAATAGGCTGCGCCCCCAATGTGATCAAAATGGCCATGGGTTAATAGAATATATTTTAAATTTTCAGCGCCGAGCTCTCTGACAGCATCATCTAACTCGTCACAGGCCATCCCTGGATCTACCAAAAGGGTTTCTTTCGTTTTTTTTGACTGCACTAAATAACAATTGGTGTTCAACGGCCCTACTAAAAATCTCTGAACCTCCATCAACAAGCCTCCTTTTAAAGTTCCTTTGTATCCAGTAAGATGGTGACGGGCCCGTCATTGACCAAGGATACTTTCATATCCGCTCCAAAACAGCCTGTTTTGATCTCTGAAATTCCAGCATCCTTTAGATACCCGCAAAAGGCCTCATACAAATTCTTAGCTTCCTTCGGCGGCGCCGCTTTGGTAAAAGAAGGGCGTTTTCCCTTTTTACAGTCCGCGCACAGCGTAAAATTGGAAACCACTAATACCGAGAAGCCGGTCTCCAGCGCGGAAAGGTTCAGCTTTCCGTTTTCATCCTCAAATACCCGTAAAGACGCGGTTTTATTGGCTAAGATTCTAGCCTGTTCCTCCCCGTCCTGGGCTTCTATGCCCAGAAGAATCAGAAAGCCTTTTGAAATATGAGAAACGACATCGCCATTAATAGAAACCGACGCCTCCTGTACTCTTTGTAAGACTGCTTTCATGCTGATTTGCTCCCGTTCTAGTGTTTTTTATGATCGTCCAATCGAGATAATACCGCTGATATTGGACAGCCTGGAAATCACGGATTTTAAATGCTCTAAGCCATTTACCGTAATCGTAGCGTAAATAATCGCGTTATTATCCTTTAGTTCCCTGGAATTCAAAGCGTGAATAAAGATGTGCATACTGGAAAGCTGGTTGGTTAAATCCGCAAGCAAACCAGTACGGTCCGAGGCTAAAATCTCTAAAGTAGACTCAAATTCATCCTGGATATCTCCGGCCCACCGGGCATTGACCCAGCGTTCCGGCTCCGCAGCCTTAGAGATATCCTTAGGAACATTAGTGCAGCTTCTTTTATGAATGGAAACACCATAGCCTCTGGTAATAAAGCCGATGATATCGTCGCCCGGCAGCGGGTTACAGCATTTTGAGAACTTGATCAAGCAATTATCGATCCCATCGATAATAACCCCGCCGGTAGCCTTTGAAGGCGCCTTCTGATAGCGGACCTCCTGGCTTTCCTCTACAGGCTTCTTAATTTTATTATAATTATCCCGAATTCTTGGCATCAAGCGCCAAAGCTGGATGCCGCCATAGCCGAGAGCCGCATACAAATCCTCAACGGTTTGACAATGCTGATGGGTGGCGATTTCCTCTAAAAACGCCTTCATTTCCGGCTCCGGCAGTTCAATGCCGTTGCGCCGGAATTCCCGTTCAATCTCCGCCTTGCCCTCGATGATATTTTCTTCCCGCTTTTCCTTTTTAAACCACTGGCGGATTTTGTTCCTCGCCTCGCTGGTTTTTACGATTTTGAGCCAATCCCGGCTTGGGCCGTGGCTTTCCTCTTTGGTAGTAAGCACATCGATAATCTCGCCGGTTTTCACCTTATAATCAATCGGAACGATCCTTCCATCCACCTTAGCGCCGATCATTCTATTGCCTACAGCACTGTGGATTGCATAAGCGAAATCAATTACTGTCGATCCAATCGGCAGGCTGATGACGTCTCCCTTGGGCGTGAATACAAAAACCTCTTCCGGTGCTAAGTCTGTCTTGATCGTCCGCACGAGCTCGGTAGAATCCACAGTATCCTGCTGATTTTCCAGCATTTGACGAACCCACATCAATCTCTGCTCGAAGGAATCGCTCTTGGTAAGGCCCAGCTTATATTTCCAGTGCGCAGCGATACCATATTCCGCAGTGTGGTGCATTTCCCAGGTCCGAATCTGAACTTCAAAGGGAACCCCTTCTTTCCCCAGCACGGTAGTATGAAGAGACTGGTATAGGTTTGGCTTAGGCGTAGAAATATAATCCTTAAAACGGTTCGGAATAGGCCGGTACATGTCGTGAATCATTCCCAAGACATTGTAACAATCATTTAAGGAATCCACAATCACCCGCACCGCGTAAATGTCGTAAATTTCTTCCATAGACTTTCCTTGCACGAATACCTTGCGGTAAATGCCGTTAATGCTTTTTACGCGGCCTTCCAGATGTACATTGGGAATTACGCTGCTGACTCGGTCATAGATCTGCTTTTTGATCTTATTGATGAATTCTTCCCGTTCTCCAGATTTCATCGCCAAGGCGCTTTCAATTTCGTGATATCCAATCGGGTCCAAATAACGAAGGGAAATATCCTCCATTTCTTCCTTGAGGGCCCGGATACCCAAACGATGGGCAATGGGGGCATAAACCTCCATTGTCTCCAGTGCCTTATCACGGCGCTTTTGATCCGGCATAAATTCGATAGTACGCATATTATGGAGCCGATCCGCCAGCTTGATAATAATCACCCGGATATCATCAGCCATTGCGATGAGCATTTTTCTCAGGTTTTCCGCCTGCTGCTCCTCGCGTGAAGAATAAGGAATCCGCCCCAGCTTAGTGACACCGTCGGTCAAATTGGCAACCTCAATGCCGAACAGCTTTTTGATCTCTTCTAAGCCAACAGGCGTATCCTCCACCACGTCGTGCAGAAGGGAGGCCACAATGGATTCGGTGTCCATCCCCAATTCTACCAAAATGTAAGCGACAGAAACCGGATGCAGAATATATGGAACGCCAGACCGGCGCTTTTGGTCGCCATGGGATTCAAGGGCGAACTGATAGGCCTTATCGATTTTTTCCATATCAAAATCACGATCACTGGCCAGCAAAAGCGCTTTTAACTCCTCATAGGAGTGATCAACCTTTTTATCTAAGCGATGACCTTCAGACACTCTGCACACCTCCTTTTTCCCTTTGATTCCTAATTTTCTGCAATAACACAGAATCGTCCAGATTCACCTTACCGGCGATTTCCCTTAAGTGAATCTGATAAAGTGATCCGCTAGTCTGCAGCGTAACTAAGCCTAATTCCTCCATTACATCTAAAATTAAGCACAGAGCAGCGAAAGGTATCTTTTGCTCTAAACGAAAATATAAAACGTCAAGGCCGTAATTCCACCCTTTTTGTTCCCGAAGGTAACGGTAGACTACCGCAAACTGTTCCCGGTTAGGAAGCAGCTTTTCTGTTTTGTCATCAGAAAGGCCCTCGCCTCTTCTAGCGCCTTCATAAAGGGCTTGCTCCTGAAGTAAAGCCGCCTCATCCACACCGTGCAGCTTCAAATCTCGGATATGGATAGACAACGACGCCTCTCCCCGATATTCATTCCGTTCTAAAGTTACCGCCAAATCTAAAATATCCCCTGGCTGGTAAGGAAATTCCTCCGGCGTTACGGAAAAACGCATGGCGGTAATTTTGACCTTTTCCCGCTGGAAGGCCAATCTCAAATGCTTCCGATTTCCGCATGGGGTAATCCCCGTTAACGTCATTGAATACAGACCAAATAACGGAGCGGGATTCCCGGTGCCAAAGGGCTCTAACAGGGTAAGCTCCTCTACAATATCCAGCGAAAGCACCTGAGGCCGAAGCTTGCAATCCAGCAATAGCTTTGGGTAAGGCATCTGGGGATGCCTCTGAGCCGCATAAGCGTTGATCGCTAAACGGAAATCATCGATCTTATCTGTCTTGATTGTGATGCCCGCAGCCATGGGATGACCTCCGAAACGGACTAAATGCTCCCGGCAGGCATAGACGGCATCTGAGAGCGAGAAGCCTTCTACGCTGCGCCCAGAGCCTCTGGAAAGCTCTCCTTCTCTGGAGATAACAACGCAAGGTTTTCCGTATTTTTCTACCACTCGTGAGGCGACGATTCCGACCACACCGGCGTGCCAGTTTTCTCCATCTACAACCAGAATCCGGTCAAATCTTCGCTCCGGATGTGCTTGTAAATATTCCTCAATCTGAAGGGCGATATCCCCCTCTATTTTTTGGCGTTGCTGGTTTTGCTCTCCGATTTCTCTTGCTAAGTCCTCCGCCTCGTCGGGATACTCGGAAAGGAGAAGCTTTACCGCTTGCCTGGAAGATCCTAACCTGCCTGCCGCGTTAATTCTGGGCACAAGAGAAAAGGCTACAGCGGTAGAAGTCAGTTTCTTGCCTTCTAAGCCGGATTCCGTGATTAGCGCCTGGATACCCAGTCGGTCTGTGCGGGAGAGCTGGGCAAGACCATGCTTTACCAACACTCTATTATCCTTTTCTAAGGGAACGATGTCCCCGATGGTCCCAATCGCAGCTAAATCCGAGTAATTTTCCAGGAGAGTGCTGAAGCCGCCGTCTTTACCTTCCAGTGCCGAAATCAATTGGAAGGTTACCCCCACGCCGGCCATATTTTTAAAAGGGCAATCACAATCCAGCCGATGAGGATCCACCACTGCGACCGCGGGAGGCAGTATGTCTCCCTGCTGCTGGTGATGGTCAGTAACTACCGTGTCTATATGTAAGGAATTGGCGTATTCTACCTCTCGGGCAGCGGCAATTCCGTTGTCTACTGTGATAATCAGGCGAACGCCCAGCTCCGACAATTTTCGTACGGCATCTATATTCATACCATATCCCTCCGATTCACGTTCAGGGATATAATACATAACGTCGGCTCCTAAGGATTCCAAATAGGAATATAATAAGCTGGTTGAAGTTACGCCGTCGGCATCATAATCACCGTAGATGCAGATTTTTTCGAATTGATCCAGCGCCTGATGGATTCTTTCCACGGCTAAATCCATATCCTTGAGCAGAAAAGGATCAAAACAGCTATCAGGAGTATTCAAAAAGCTCTCGATTTGCTCTTTGCTGTGAAAGCCGCGTATCACCAGCATCATCGATAAAAACTGGGATAATCCATATGTCTGTGCAATTGTTTTCGCTATTTCTTTATCCAGCGGCGCTGTCACCCATTGTTTCATACCAAAATCCACACCTACCCTATAAATAAATATTTTACCATTTTCCCTACCGTTATTCAAGCAAAAGAAAAAGCTCCCCGAAATCCCCGGAGAGCTTTTTAAATATTCTAATCAGCTTGAGGCATCCGCGACATCCACACTTACCGTATACTGGCCGTATGCCCAGCATCCTGAAGCGTCGTTTATGGAGAATGTAACCTCCATTTCCTTGTGCCCGGTATCCCGGTTTTCAAAATCAACCCTACCGCTAATCTTATCTGCGGTCAAAGCTTGAAGCTGATCATTAGGCCCTACAACCACCACGTCTACTTGATCGGAAAGTACTGTTGGATTCTTTCCGTCAGGAACATTGATACAGCTAAACTGATTTTTAGAAACAGAAAATGTCTTTTCGCTATAACCGGACAGATCAACTGTCACCGTTACCGTACTGGCGTTACTCAGATTTCTGCATCCGATTGGCAGTTCCACCTTTAATTCAAATTTATTATGATCTGGATTAATTTCCGCAAAATCAATCGGAGAAAGCTCTATAGAGTTGAATTCCGCCATAGTAGCCTCAGGCCCGGCAATCTCTAAGGTGGACGGAGAAACCGTCACATCTGAGGAGTTAAAACCGGAAGGCATATTCTGGAAGACTGCCTTTACCGGAACAGTCGCCCGCTTTAAAACCACGATGTCCGCTTGAACCTCCGTATTGCTGATGGTCAGCTGGTTATAATCCTCCGTACTCAACTGATTTCCTTCCGCATCATACAAGACAATAGGAACCGTCAGAGACTGGGATGAGGTCAGGGTCTCGCTAATCGTATAATCAGCCTGCACCTTATCAATTTTATTTACAATGCTTTCCGGACCGGAAACCGTTATTTTTTCAGGGGTAAACTTAGTGGTGCCGGCAAAATATTCCGGATCGGTTTTATATTGAATATTATCTGTAATTTCAAAAGACTGCTCTTTAAGCCGGTCTACCAAAACCTGAATTGTCTGTGGTACCAGGGAAGTCTGAGAAATTTCATATCCGCTCAAGGTGCCTTGCTGTTTCGCCGAGAGCACCAAGGTATAGGTCCCCGCTCTGTCGATCGTCCCGGCCTGGAGAGCAGTTACCAGAATATTTTCCTTCTGAACCTGGCTTACGATAAAGCTGGAGCCGGAAACAGAGACGCTGGCGGTCTGGTTATCATTAAAAACCATCAAATCGTTATCTTTGGCATTCTGAGACAGCTCGATGGTTACAGGGATATCGCTGATCACCTTATGGCTCTCCGTACTGGTGTTGGTTGCTGAAACTGTAAACCATAAAATAATAGAAACCAACACGGAAAAAATCATAACGAATTTATCATTATAAAAAAGGCGCCCTATACTAAATTTATTTTTTTTCATCTTTTTTCACCCTCCTGAAGGAAGAGAAAATCGGCCTGCGGTCGCCGTCCTCCGCCACATCGGGAAGGATTTCGTTTTCCAACGCACCCTTCAGCGTTTCTCTCGTATAATTACGGGTAATCACACCGTTGATTGCTAAAGAAATTGTCCCGGTTTCCTCGGAAACTACCAAGATTACCGCATCTGAATTTTCGCTCATTCCCACCGCAGCCCTATGGCGGGTTCCCAAATCCACGCTTAGGGAATCATTTTTTGTCAGAGGCAGAATACACCCCGCCGCATAGATCATCCCATTGCGGATAATCATAGCGCCGTCGTGCAAGGGCGCCTTATTGAAAAAGATGTTCCCGATAATCTGCGCCGATGGATCGGCATTGACAATCGTGCCGGTATCCACAATTTCGCCGAGCTTGGTCTGCCGCTCAAAAACGATTAAAGCGCCGGTTTTAGATTTTTGGAAGGAGGCCGCCGCCTCTACGACCGCGTTGATGCATTTCCGCTCCTGCTGCAAAAGAGATTCGCCTTCCTTAGCGACGCTGAAGGTTCTGGTGCCGATTTTGGTACGGCCGATATGCTCCAGCGCACGGCGAAGCTCCGGCTGGAAAACCACAAGCAACGCAATAATACCAAATTGGAAGAAGTTATCCAACAGGGTTTTGATCATTTTTAGATTTAACTGAGAACTGAGAGCCCATGCAATTATCATAATTAAAAGGCCCTTTACCAATTGTTCGGCACGGGTTTCCCGGACTAACTTAATTAAGCTATATATTAAAAAAGCCACAACGACAATATCCAGCACATCAACCGCGCGGAATTGCCGCATAAGTTCTAAAAAGGCATTGAAAATGTTAGTAATGAACTCCCCCATATTTGCCTTCTTTCCTTCGCCTAAACAAGCTGAATGTTTTTATTTCCCATTTTATTTTAACATATCTGATGCGTTATGCAACCTTTTCCATACTATTTTTTTGCGATTTTTCCTACTACATTCACAAGAAAGTCAATTTCCTGCTCTTTGCTGAATACGGATGGACAGACCCTTACTGCGCCGGTTTCCAAGGTGCCGGCGAATTTGTGGGCCTCCGGCGCGCAGTGGATTCCGGCTCGAACAAAAATTTGATGCTGATTCAGCTGAGCGGCGGTCTCTTCACTGGGCATATCAGCGATATTAAAGGAAAGCAACGGCACAAAAGCTGGAAATTCCGGCCTTGGCATGAATAGCTTTACTTTTTTTATCGACGACAATTTATCGTACAAGCGAAGCATCAATCTTTGTTCATGCTTTGCGATCGTTTCCGGCTTTATTTTAGAGACATATTCGATACCGGCCCGTAAGCCGGCGATTCCGGGCATATTAGGAGTACCGCTTTCCATGCGGTCCGGCATCGTTCCCGGCTGTATTAGGGAAATGGAGCTTGTTCCTGTGCCTCCCTCAATGATGGTAGAAAGCTTATCCCCATTGGGCGTAATAAGAAGGCCGGTCCCCATTGGGCCATACAAGCCCTTGTGGCCAGCAGCACATAGATAATCAATCCGGCTGTCTTGAACATCGATGGGTAAAATTCCCGCAGTTTGAGCCGCGTCGACTAAAATCGGAATTCCATATTCCTTTCCCATAGCCGAGATTCTCTCAATAGGAAGACGGATTCCCCACACATTAGAAGCATGCATACAGACGATCAGCTTTGTTTTTGCGTTCAGCGCTTTTCGAAAGCCATCCAGAGTCGCGTCGCTGTCTCCGGGAACTACCTGCGCCTGGGTATAACTAACCCCTTGCTGGCGAAGCGCCTCCAAGGGCCGCATGACGGCATTGTGCTCTAAGCAGGAAACCACCACATGGTCTCCAGGCTTTAAAAGCCCCTTCAATACTATATTGATAGCGTGGGTGCAGTTTAAGGTAAACGCCACATTTTCCGGGCCTTCCGCATGAAATAGATTCGCCGCGGCGACCCGGCAGCGGTATTCCTCTTCTGCCGCAGCCATTGACATTTTATGGCCGCTTCTTCCTGGATTAGCCCCGTATTTTTGCAGAGCGGTCCGCACGGCGTTGGTTACTGCCATAGGCTTGGGATACGTGGTAGCGGCGTTGTCAAAATAGATCATGTGGACTCCTCCCAATCGGTTCTGCCCACTATTTTTATCCCATGGGTGCGCAGAAGATTTTCGGCCTCATCGATCCGTTTGGGAACATATAAGCTGTAGCCGCAGCCGCCGTTTCTTTCTATTTTAGGCGTCCTTTCTATATATGCCGCAATTCCATTGTTGATCAGCAGATCTCTAGCCTTCATCGCATAAGTGATGGAGCTGACCATAATCAAAGGCTTGCCCATAAATATCACCTCACTGTTTTAGGTTATAAAACAGTATATGCAGTGAAATGGATTCTGCTTATCCAAATCAAGCAATTAAGCAGACCGCATGAGCGGCAATTCCCTCTAACGCGCCGGTAAAGCCCAGCCCTTCTTCTGTTGTCGCCTTTATGTTTATACAATCCAGAGAAATTTCACATGCCTTTGCTAAGTTTTCCCGCATTTGAGCAAGATAAGGCATCAGCTTTGGCCTTTGGGCTAATATGGTAGCGTCAATATTTTCTATATGGTAATTTTTCTTTTTCAGCAAATGACATACCTGTCTCAGCAGCTCCAGGCTGTCGGCGCCCAGGTACAAAGGGTCGGAATCCGGAAAATGCCTGCCAATATCTCCCAGGGACGCCGCGCCTAATAAGGAATCCATAACCGCGTGGGTAAGCACATCCGCGTCGGAATGACCCAGCAAGCCCTTTTCGTAAGGGATTTCCACACCGCCTAAAATCATTCTCCTTCCTTCCGTTAAACGGTGAACATCATATCCGTGGCCAATTCTCATGCGTCTTCCTCCCTCAACTGTAAAATATGCTCTCCCAACGCTAGATCATCTCTCGTAGTAATTTTTATATTTTCATAGGAGCCCATGCAGAGATGAACCCCCACTCCCAATTGCTCGACCAGCTGGCAATCGTCAGTATAATCGGCTCCCTCCTGTTCCGCTTTTTTCATAGCCCTTTGATAGACGGCTTTCTCAAACACCTGCGGCGTCTGCACATTCCACATCAGTGCTCGGTTGGGAGTCCCCTGCACATAGCCTTCCCCATCTACCACCTTAATCGTATCCTTTACCGGTACTCCCAGGGAGGAAGCGCCAAAACAAATACCGTCCGATACGGCTCTCTGAATATCCTCCGGGGTAATCAACGCCCGGGCGCCGTCATGAATGGCGAAATGTGTCGCCGCTCCGGCGGCCTTTATTCCTTGAAATACCGACTGCTGACGGGTTTTCCCACCTGATACGACCGACGACAGCTTGCGGACACCGAAAATCTGTGCAATTTCCAGCATTTCTTCCTGTTCTTCCTTTCGGCATACGAGTACGATCTCCTGAATACAATCCGTATTCTCAAAGGCCAGCAGGGTTCTTGCAATCACAGGCATTCCCTTTAAATCCAGCAGCAGCTTGCTTTTTCGGGTTCCCATACGGGTGGAGCCCCCGGCCGCTACAATTAAAGCTGTAACAAATGACTTCATATTTCCTCTCCTTGAAGTGCAGAAAAGCCAGAAGAAAAGAACTCTCTCCTGGCTTTTTTGATTCTTAGATTAGGCCTCCATGCCCAACTGCAACGCCTTTTTGTTGGCGTCGATCAGATGAGCCTTTCTAGGAGGTACACATTTTTCCACCGCTTTATAGAGGGCATCTTCCGTACAGAAATTGGTTTCATGGAAAAGCTTTCCTACCAAAATAATATTGGCAAGCCCCTTCAGTCCATTGTCCTCTGCGATTTTGGTAGCGGGTACATAAAACGCTGTTACGTCATCCCGTTCCACCTTCTTATTAATCAAGAAGCTGTCTACAATTACAATGGAGCCCGGCTCTACGTCATTGATAAATTTATCAAAGGACGGCAGATTCATTGCGATAAACACATTAGGATTAACCACTAAAGGAGAGCCGATAGGCTGGTCGGATATACAGACACTGCAGTTCGCTGTGCCGCCGCGCATTTCCGGGCCATAAGAAGGCAGCCAGGAAATTTCCTTTTCATCCATCAAACCGCCGTAAGCAATAACCTTTCCAGCGAAAAGGATTCCTTGCCCGCCGAAGCCGGCCAGAAGCATGTTGAAGTTCTTATTCGTGCTCATGCAGTCTCGCTCCTTTCACGCTGTCCTTGTAAACGCCCAAGGGATAATAAGGCAGCATATTGTCACGCAGCCACTGAAGCGCCTCAATCGGAGATAATCCCCAGTTGGTGGGACAGGTGGAAACCACCTCGACAATGGAAAAGCCCTTACCCTCAATCTGGTTCTGAAACGCCTTTTTAATCGCTTTTTTCGCGATATTAACGTTCTTCACACAGTCTACAGTAACACGCTGTGCCAGAGCCACGCCGTCCAGCGTCGACAGCATCTCGCAAACACGGACAGGATATCCGGCAACGTTTACGTCTCTGCCGTAGGGCGTGGTCTGGGTCACCTGGTTCGGCAGAGAGGTCGGTGCCATCTGTCCGCCGGTCATGCCGTAAATCGCGTTATTGACAAAAATCACAGTGATGTTTTCACCGCGGGTAGCGGCGTGGACAGTTTCAGCGGTACCGATTGCCGCCAAGTCGCCGTCTCCCTGATAGGTGAACACCACATTCTCAGGCCTCGCGCGCTTAATGCCGGTAGCAACCGCCGGCGCTCTGCCGTGAGGAGCTTCCACCATATCGCAGGCGAAATAATCATAATTCATCACAGCGCAGCCAACAGGGGCAACGCCAATTGCTTTCCCCTGAATTTCTAATTCGTCCATAACCTCCGCGACCAAACGGTGAATGATGCCGTGGGTGCATCCGGGGCAATAATGGAAGGGTACATCCAACAGGGATTCTGGTCTTTTAAACACAACCGCCATTACAGAACACCTCCCGCTTTCTTGACCGCGCCCAGCACCTCAGCAGGAGTGGGAATCATACCGCCGGTGCGGCCGTAAAATTCTACCGGCTTCTGATCATGGATCGCTAAACGCACGTCGTCTACCATCTGGCCCATGCTCATTTCCACAGCAAGGAATTTCTTCACATGCTGAGCGGCTCTTTGCAAAGCGTCTGTTGGGAACGGCCAAAGGGTGATTGGACGGATTAAGCCCGCCTTTATGCCCTCAGCTCTCGCGGCGTTGACCGCGCTGCGGGCCACACGGGAGGAAGCGCCGTAAGCCACGACTACGATATCTGCGTCGTCTACCAAATATTCTTCCGCCCTCTGCTCTGTTTTTTTAATGGTTTCATAGCGTTCGAAACGCTCTTTCACCAGCCGCTCCAGGTCGGCAGGCTTCAAATAGAGGGAATTCACCACATTATGGGGACGCTTGAACTGATGCCCGGTCAGCGCCCAGGGTTTGTCGATCTTAGCGTTTTCCCCTTGGTCCTTAAACTCTACCGGCTCCATCATCTGACCCAGCATACCGTCGGCCAAAATCATGGCGGGCATACGGTATTTATCCCCTAAATCAAAAGCTAGGGAGACAAAATCCACCATTTCCTGCACGGTAGAAGGGGCAAATACTAAAATCTGAAAATCGCCGTGGCCGGTGGCCTTGGTGGCCTGCCAGTAGTCGGCCTGGGAAGGCTGAATGCCGCCCAAGCCAGGGCCTCCGCGCTGCACATTAATAATCAGCGCAGGTACGTCGGAACCGGCGATGTAGGAGATTCCTTCTGTTTTCAGGCTGATGCCGGGAGAAGACGAGGAGGTCATGGCCCGCACACCGGCGGATGAGGCTCCCAGCACCATGTTAATCGCGGCAATCTCGGATTCCGCCTGGAGGTATGTACCGCCGATTTTAGGCATCTTCTTAGACATATAAGCCGCAAGCTCAGTCTGAGGGGTTATGGGATAACCGAAGAAATGACGGCAGCCTGCGCGAATAGCTGCTTCCGCCAGCGCTTCGTTTCCTTTCATCAATACTCTTTCGGACAACTTCGTCACTACCTTTCCACTGTAATCGCTACATCAGGACACATCGTCGCACAAGAGGCGCAGCCGATGCATTTTTCTTCGTCAATCAATTCTGCCGGATGATAACCTTTCGCGTTGATCCGATCTTTCGACAGACGAATAATTTTTTTCGGGCAGGCATTGACGCACATTTCACAGCCCTTGCATACTTCTTCTCTCACAATGATTCTTGCCATCTACGACCCTCCTTTATTTGGATCCTTTGGGGTTATTGCTCCCAAGGGGGTTTTACATAAATTTCTACTGGATAAACATTCTCCCCGGCTTCTTTAGCCTTGCCCGCCAGAAAAGCAGGAACCGTAGTAAACGCCAAAGGAAGATTTAAAAGCTCCGCTGTTTTTTGAGCGAAAGGGATTCCCTGCAAAATGTCATCCACAGTGGTTTCAGCCTGCAAATGAGAATTGTTCACCACGCCTGTCGCCGTCAGCCGGCAGGCAGACTCAATTTCCTTCAACAGAGCGCAAGCCTCTTCGGAGGTCTGGGTTAGGGCGCGGTAGCGGTTCACCACGTACAGCATTTGGTATGGAAGCTGCTGAATGCTTTGAGAAATGCTCCCCAGCGCTGTGGCGCCGGCATCATCCCCGCCCACATCGATAATCACCGTTCGATCCGGCATATTGAAAATTCGGTGCAGGTCTACCGGTAAGGCAGGCAAGTCCAAATTAGAATGAGCGAAAACCGGGGCGATTAACTCGATTTGATTGGAATAAATGACCTCCTGAAAATCAGAGGATCGGAAATAAGGATTGACCAAATCTAGGTCTACCAGGGTGACCTTTCTTCCCGCTTTTTGCAGGTTGACTGCCAAATTTAAAGAGAGATTGGTCTTTCCGCAGCCATAATGACCGCAAACTATGATAAACTGACCGAATTGAAACACTTACTCACCTCATTAACTGGCATTGAATATTATTATAGCACGTTTCGGCTTTCTAGACAAGAAACAGAAAAAACCTTATTACCTAATTTCTCCCAGTAATAAGGTTTTTATTTTTATGCATAATTCATAGCATACGATTGAAAAATATCCGCCATAACCTTTTGCCCTTGCTCATTTAAGTGGATTCCATCCAAGCACAAATAATCCCGGTAATTATGAATCGCTAAAAATTCATCCCGCACATCGATAAGCGGTAAATTCTTTTGATACGCCACCCGTTCCATCGCCCTGGAATATCGTTCCTGCTGGCGATAGATGGTATCCGTTTGTCCTCCCAGCCATTTTAAAATAGCCTTTGGATCCGTGTCCTTCAGACTACTGATCCAGCGATAATACCGCTCCCCGTCAATCGGTGGAAGATTCATAAACACAGGCTTTATGGAATGAGACAGCAGCAGATCCGCCATTTTCTCCATTGTGGAACAAAATGTCTGAAAAGGTGTATGAGGCTCGTGGTGCGCTTCTGGATTACGGCTGATTTCAGACCAGTTGTAGTCACAGTCATTTCCACCGAACTCCAAAAGTGCAACCTCTGCCTGCAAGCCATTGTTTAAAGACGCCTGTAGATTTTCCAAGGCCTTTGGAGCAGTACAGCCAAAACGGGAATTGTTTTTCACTGTAAAGGGGAATGCCTTGCTGAATAAATTTACCGAGCAAGTCTTCAAAGGCTTATATCTGCTGGTTTTTTCATCAAAAATAATACCCTTTAAAAGGGAATCTCCCCAAATCGCCAAGTTTTGTATCATTGATAGCTTCATAATGCCACACTCCAACCTTGATAATAAAAGGATACCGCACATATATGAACTGGATATTAAACACTTGAAAAAGAATAGATAGTATGTAAAGCCAGCGGCTTGCCGCCGGCTTAGTCCTCTAACGCTTGAATTAATTCGTCTCTCAGCTTTCTCATATGCTGAATTTCAAAGGATACCGTATGCTTTAACATCCCATTATAAAGATCCCCCATGCCGTCAGGCTGAAAGTCCCGTTCTCTCAGGTTATCCAGTCCCTCTTCCATCTGATGAATTTGGTCATCCATATAATGCTTGATTTGTGATTGACTGTAATTCATAACTTACGCACTCCTAAAAATAGAATTTTATCCTTAGTATGTGCCAAAAGATGAAAAAAATCCCTTCCGTTAATACAAAAAGAAGGGATTTTTTATTATTGGTAGAGCTCCACCTTGTCAAAATGATAAATCGCATTGAATAGATTGGTGGGAAATTCCTCTAATTGATTGTTAAAAGCAACCGCTCCGTTATTATATTCCTCAATCAGATAGTTATCCTTGTACAATTGAAAAGATTCATACAAGCTCTTGGCATCTCGTTCATTAGAATCCTTTAGATTTGTTCCTTGCAATGAAATATATAAATCCGTCATTGCATTCTCAAGATCTAAATCCGCGTCATACTTTTCCGACAGAGTTTTCGCGTGGCGGAGACGGTCAATTGCGGCCTGAGTAGGTTCCACATCAGCCTGTTGATGGGTATCCGCTTGCTGTTTATTGTATTGTTTGGCAATATAGACCATATCCTGGGCATATTCCATACGCCGATTCAAATCATCCTGTATTGAATAATATTCTCCTCGGTAAAAAGCCTGTTCCGCTCCATGATGTGCCCTGGAAATAGAGAAATAGCTGCCATACATAATACCAGCTATAATCATAATTGCCATGGCAGAAATAGCAAAAGCTTTTTTGCGTAATAATTTCATGGTTTTCTCCACTAATATAAAATTCAGCTGTTAATATTCAACAGCTTTTGTTTCAATTCATTTTCAATCCGTCCTAATTCAGCCTCTGCAGCGACACGCTTCTGACGCCCCTCAGTTTGAATTTTTACCACTTCATCCAATGTTGAGATCAGAGACTCGTTAGTATACTTGAGGGTTTCAATATCCACGATTCCCCGTTCTGATTCCTTTGCGGTTTCAATGGTTCCCATTTTCAGAGCATCGGCGTTTTTCTTCAAAAGCTCATTGGTCATATTCGTGACTTCTCTCTGAGCCTCCATCGCCTGCTGAGAATGGGCCAGCCCTAAAGCGATAACCATTTGGCTTTTCCAGAGAGGAATCGTGTTGACCAAGGTGGATTGGATTTTTTCCGTCATCATTTTATCATTATTCTGCACCAAACGAATCTGAGGAGCCATCTGAATGGAAATCATTCTGGTCAATTCCAAGTCATGAAGCTTCTTTTCAAAGCTGTTGCACTGAGCGGAAAGATCATTAGCCGCTTGGGCATCCTCCGGCAGGCCGGACATTTTTGCTTTATCCAGCAAGATAGAAAGATCGTTTTCCCGAACCTGCTTCAGCTTTTTCTTACCAGCCAAAATATACATAGTAAGTTCTTTAAAGTACATCAGATTCAAATCATACATTTTATCTAGTAAGGCGACATCCTTCATCAGCTGAATTTGATGTCCCTCTAAGGCTTCGGAAATTTTATCCACATTCACTTCTACTTTATCATATTTAGCTTTCATTGTAGCGATTTTATTTCCGGTTTTCTTAAAAAAGCCGAAAAAACCGCCCTTTTCTTCCTCATCAACGGAAAAACCCTTAAGCTCTGTCATCAGGCCGGTGATCATATCGCCTACCTCGCCCATATCCTTAGTACGGACGTTTTCCAGTGCGGATTCAGAAAAATCAGCAATTTTTTTCTGAGACGCAGCGCCATACTGCATAACCATAGATGTATTGGTAACGTCAATCTTATCGGCAAAATCATCGACCATTTTCTGCTCTTCCGGAGAGAGCCTTTGGGCCATCTGCTCGGCGGCCGCCAAGGCCTGATCCGCTGCCTGCTGGGGAGCTGCTGTTTCTAAAGCTGCCGCGGGAGCTGCAGGAGTTTCAAAAGTAAGTTCGATTTTTTCTTGATCCATGTTGTGTTACCTCTTTCCTATTTATCGTTTATTCCCCTTTGTGCTTAGCTTTATTAAAGTCGCTACCGGTTAGTCCTTCTTGCGCCAACATTCCCTCTAAGACCGTAATATCCGTTGAAATATCCATAGCCTCATCAGCAAACAAGTGATCCAGCTGCTTTTCAAAGGCCATCACAATAGTATTCATCATCCGCTCAATGCTAAGCATAGTCTCTGAAATATTGGTGCCGGTGATACCAGTATCCTCCAGCTTATCGTAAGAAGACAAAAGCTTTAGAGTGGTTGGCAAATAATAATTCATAAACTTGCGGATTTGAGGCGCCTTTTTCGGATTTTCAGCTACAAATTCAAAAATCTTTTTTGAAATTTCCTCCAGCTTGCGAATCTGCTCAGAAACTGTTTCATCCTCAATAGCAATATCTGCTTCCTGCATTTTCTTCAAATAGTTTTGCCCGTCTATAATCAATTGATCGATTTCCCGATCTCCTGTTTCAACCTTTTTTTCTGGAATCGGAACAAAAACTCTTTTCCCTTTAAAGATCAGCTTACAAAGGAAAAATACGCCCACAGACAGGAGAAGCATAATGATAAAATCACTCAGCCGATAAATAGGAGCCACCAGGCCCCAAAAAAGCACAAACAAACCGACCCCATAGTAGCAAGCGACTGATTTTTGCCGTACTTCCATCATTCCCGGGGGCACAGGCTTTTTGGAGTTCTCCTTTTTCTGCCGTTTGGTCTTAATCGGCTCGTAAACCTGATAAGGAGGCGTCTGCTTTTTTCCAGATGTTTGGTTATTTGGGGGCGGAGGGGTGGTATAGACTCTGCCAGGCGGAGGCTGATATCCTCCCGAAAAATTTTCAGAAGGCGCCTGTCCAGGACGGTCCCCTTCCGCTTGATAAGGGGGCTGTTGATGCGGCATACCGTTTTCAGGAGGGTTTTGGCTTTTCTTGCGTTGGCTATCCTGGATTTCTTCCGCCGCTTGGTTTAAGCTTTTCTCCACCACATCTTTTGCTTTTTTTAATGCATGATAAGTATAAGACGATTTCACGTCCCAGTCCCAACGACCAGACATAACGTCCTCCTTGTAACTTTTTTCTACGCTTTCACTAACATTTTACTTTGATTACAAAGTAGTGTCAAGGAAAATGACGGTTGATAATGATAAATTTACAGCTTGTTTTTATTTGCCTTACACCTTGTCAAAGACTGCATAAGCCGTATAGTCCAGGCCATGTTTCCAAGAGCTTAACAGTAGTCGCTATCATTGTCTTTCTGAGATTTCCGATTCTACAGGTTAATTCGTTCTGCTTATAATGCTGTAAAGCCCGTTGTCCCGACCATGTTTTTCACTAATGATACATTATTCTATTTCACGTAAATTCAATAATTGGTTTTTGAAACAAAATAAAATAATTTATTACTCATGGACTCAATACAAATATATTCTTAAGATACCATTCTAAAGCAATTGTCTTTTGACATAAAATTTTTCTGGCCTTGGTAGCTTTTTCCCTTACGGCTCTAAAGAATCGGCATCTGACTCCGTCTGTTGCTGTGTCGTTCCGCATCTGACAATCCAATGAGAGGCCCAGGACAAAAGAGTAGCAGAGAGCCTTTCAAATTCCTTCCTTTCAGTAAGATTAGTGTTTTTAAGTGTTTGACCAATCAGCAAAATAGCTTGATCCTCTGGAAGCAGATGATTTAACAAGTCTTTCCGGCGTCTTTCATATTTGCCTGTTTGCAGAAAGCCAGCAGCCTGTAACGTAAAAGCCGCCGATTTATATAATCCTTTTAGAAGCTCCCAGCTTTTCTCATGAACCATATTATGCATACAGCCATGATATATGTTGCAGGCGCCTATCCTTATTGCACGCCGTACATCCGCGGCTGTAAAATATTCTTTCAAAGAATTTAAGGAACCGATAATAGGAAGAGTGTCATAATAAAATTGAAATAAATCGGATTTTTCCCAATTAAGCAATTCCTGTTTTCCTGAGATAAAGCCACATGCCTTTTCTCTATACGGCAAACGGTCTAACAATGCGCTATAAGCCTTTATATCCTCCAGTGTCACTTTGTCTAAAATAACTACAGCGTCGATATCACTTTGCTCAGTCGCCTCATTTCTTCCATAGCTTCCTTGTAAGCCAACAAACCAGATACGGTTTCCAAATATCTTTCTTAATTCACTGGAATATTCTTTCATCCAAAGATTAATATCAAAATTCATTTGTTACCCTCCGAGTTTATTTTTTAATTTTCACTAATCAGGATACTGTAAATTTCTGTCCTGCGTATTATCTATTAATTTGATACGGTCTTTTTAACGATGACAAGTCAGCGGCCTAAACTCCAGCGAAAATGATCCCTTTTATACTGGTGCGGCTAGGAATAAGCTCATTGGGAAAAAGGAAAGGCCAGCTAAGAAAGGCTGGCCTTAAAATGTATTACTTTATTTATAAATGGTTACTTCTCTTCCCAATCCGCTACCGCTTTTCTCTCCAAAGGCGCATCATACTCGTCGCCAATATCAAAGATTCCTGTATGAAGCTTCCCCTCATCCTGAGCCATAGATACATAATCTCCATCCGCCACAATCATATGGTCAATCAGCGTAACATTTACCAATGCAAGCGCCTCTTTCACCCTAACAGTGGTTTGCAGATCTGTTCTAGAGGGCAACGCAAAACCGCTGGGATGATTATGAGCGAGAATCGCCTGAGTAGCATCATAGCTGGCTGCCAATCCAACGATTCTTCGGAGATACACATCGCAGGAATTGGCAGTTCCTTCCGTCACCACACCACAATATAGAACCTTTCCCTTTCCATCCAGAAGGGTAAGCACAACTGCCTCGTTGCTTCTGCCTGTAAATTTGCTCAAAATGATATCAATGACTTCTTCCATGGAGGTTGGGCCCTTGTCCGCTTTGCTCTCGATATAAAACCGGCCGATTGCGGAAAACAGCTTAATCGTAATCGCACTTCCACGGCCGATTCCCTTATATTTCATTAACTCTTCGATCGGAGCATCCAGTAAGGCCGGAAAGGAGCCAAAGCCTTCCAACAATTCGTGAGCCAGTGGATTCATATCTTTTCTTGGCACTGCCGCATACAGCATTAATTCTACTACTTCATGAGGTTCTAAACTGGAAAGCCCATGGCGTATAAATTTTTCTCTTAAGCGGTCTCTATGTCCGTCATGCAGTGATGTTTTCTTCATTTAATTTTACGGCTTCCCGGTTTTATAACCGGAATTTTACCTTCCTTACACAATGGACATTCGCTGGGCTCATAAGATTCCACTTCCATAGAAATAACCGCTTTAAAGGGTACGCCAAAATCAATTTTTCCTCCAGTACGGTCAACAATAGAACCAATCCCTACCACATCGCCGCCGGCAGCTTTAACAAGCTCCAGAACCTCACGAACAGACCCTCCGGTAGTGACTACATCCTCTACCAGAAGCACCTTTTGTCCAGGTTGAACCTCGAATCCCCTACGCAAGCACATTTTTCCATCCTGGTCTCGTTCTGCAAAAAAGTTTTCACAATGTAAACCCCGGCTTACCTCATAAGCCATCTGCACCGCCCCCATAGCGGGTCCGATGACCACCTCTACCCCATCATTTCGGAACTGTTCAGCCAGAGCGCTGCACAACTCCTCGCTGTATTTTGTATTCCGGAAAACCTTAGCGCACTGTAAATATTTATTGCTGTGCCTTCCAGAAGTCAATAAGAAATGCCCTTCTAAAAGAACGCCGGCCTCCTTTAAAATTTCAAGAATTCTTTCCTGCGTAATCAACAAAAACAGCCCCTTTTACAATTTGTTTATATTCTGTAATTGTTATTATTATACTCCAAAAATGTAGTTTTGAAAAGAAGTTCGTGGTATAATTTAAGAACATGACGAAAGGGCTGTGATTATGCGACAAATTACTGTTGGAAAAAATGACGCCGGACAACGGTTAGATAAATTTTTGACTAAAACCTATACAAAACTTCCTCAATCTATGCTTTATAAAGGAATCCGCACAAAGAACATAAAGCTTAACGGAAAGCGCTGCCAAATTTCTTCCCGAATTCAAGAGGGAGACATCATATCTTTGTATTTAAAGGAGGAATTTTTTGAACAAACCCCTACTGAATATGATTTTCTAAAAGCGCCTAAAGTAGTAGACTGCGTTTATGAGGACGAAAATATTCTTCTTTTAAATAAAAAGCCAGGCCTTTTGGTTCATCCTGATGAGAACTATCATTTTGATTCTCTCATTGCTCGAGTGCAGCATTATCTTTATGAAAAGGGCGAGTACCAGCCCCAGAATGAAAATTCCTTTGCTCCCGCATTGGTGAACCGTATCGACCGAAACACATCCGGTATTGTCATAGCTGCAAAAAACGCCGAAGCTCTGAGAATTTTAAATGACAAAATGCGGAAGCGTGAATTGCATAAATATTATCTCTGTGTGGTTCATGGAAAAATGGAAAAAAAATCAGATTTACTGGTGGGATATTTAGAAAAAAATGAAAGCAAAAACCGGGTTTATATATCCGCCAGACCCTTCCCCGGGGCCAAAACCATCCAGACAAAATATCGGACGCTTCAGCAAAAAGAAAAATACAGTCTTTTGGAAGTCGACCTTTTGACCGGCAGAACCCATCAAATAAGGGCGCACATGGCCTCCATTGGCCATCCCCTGGTAGGAGACGGGAAATATGGAAAAAATACTCAAAACAGAGAAAGCCGCTATAAATGGCAGGCCCTTTGTTCTTATAAGCTCGTTTTTGACTTTCAAACCGATGCGGGAATTCTAAACTATCTGAACCATCGAGAGTTCACAGTCCCACAGGTATGGTTTGTAGATGACTTTAAAAATTTAAAGTAATAACTATTGAAAATGCGAGTCGCAAAAATATCCCAGCAATTGCTTAATTAATTTTTACAAGATAATTAAAAATATAAAAATTGGCGGCCATCCCGAAGGCTCAGGATGGCCGCCAATTTTACTTTCTTTTCTATACATTATATATAGAAAGGAAACGAGAGGATTTGAGTAATAAATTATAAGGTATCCACGATCTCCTTCAAAGCGCCGCCTACATTATTCCAATAGGTCATGTTGTTTCTCAGCTCGTCGCCGATGCAGAAATGACGCACACCTAAATCAATATAATATTTCGCCTCATCCGCGCTATTGATTTCACAGCGAGGCTGAACCCCATGCTTTAAAGCAATACGGATCATTTCACGCTCAGCTGCTTTATACTCATCAACATGGGCTCCGGCGTTCCAGCCAAGGCTCATCGAATAATCGGAGGGGCCAAATTGCACCATATCCACACCGGGAATTTCACAGATTTCCTCTAAATTATCCAAGCATTCCTTTTTCTCCACCATGAAAGCGGCTACTGTATTACGTACCATGGCGGCGTAATCCATCTGGGATAAATTAGGCTGATAGCCGATCCAACGGCGGTTGGGATAACCAAAACGTCCGCCGTCTTCGGGAGTATCAGGCCGGATAACATACATGGTTTCCCTGACCTCTTCCGGCGTTTTATGGTCGGTAAGCAAAAGCGCCTGGAATCCGGAAGCCATCGCTTTTTGCGCCACGTAAGCCCTGTTCTGGAAATCCACCTTTATCATCGTGGAAATATTGTGCAGCTCCGCAGCACGGCAGATATTCTCCAGATCCGCATGGGAAAAAGGAGCGTATTCAGCGACAAACTCGATATAATCGAATTTCCCGGTAGAGGCCACCGCTTCCGTAATGGTAGGCCATGCGCTGAGAATTCTTGTAGCGATAGAAGGCTGATTGTTGTTCAGGATTTCACGGAGTTTGTTTGTTTTCATCATTGTTATCGTCCCCTTACTCTTTCAGTATCTTTTTTAGTCATTTATTTATTATCTTCAAAGCCGTTCATAATCCGGATAATTTCTTCCACATCGCTGGAGTTTCTCATCTTTTCCTGACGCTCCTGCTCAATTTTCTGGAGCTTTTGCACCTTATCCAAAACATCGCCGATATACTGATTTGGGAATTTTACCGCGCCGTTTTCATCCATATGTATAACATCGCCCGGACAAACATCCATGCCGCAAATATTTACCGGAACATTCACTGCTTTTACGGAGAAAGCGCCGTGGCCCGCAGTAACACCGGTGAGCATGTATTGAACCTCCATAGGACGAATTTCATCTACGTCTCTGGACGGGCCGTCAGAAATAATACCGACTGTTCCCAAAGCTTTCATCGCGGTGGTCATATTGCCGCCGCAAAGGCCATTTTTATTTTTGATTTCCTCAGGAAAATCCTGCTTGATGCACACGATCACCGGCTTAGGAGAAGCATCAATGGCCCTCAGAACATCGTCAAAGCTGCGGCGCTTAAAATTGGCGTCGACAGGGCCATATACCACCGTAACAGCGTAACCCGCTCTTCTTCCCAGCTCGGGATACATGCATTTTACAGATTGATCGGTATACCAGTTAGCAGCCCAAGGATCATAAAGTCCTAAACAAAGCTCCTGATCCTCTGGGTACGTTGCCACTACATTAGTGATCGATGGGGTGTCGAATTGCTCCAGCTTTTTTAACTCTTGATTGAAGTTTTCATTTTTCACGATAGACAACCTCCATAATGCCAACATTCTTCCTTGATTAGCCTCATCATACCATCCTAAATTTGAATTTCCAATTCAATTATGGAATTACGGATTGAAGTTTTAGAATATAAATCATAAAAAAGATTGTTATTTTTTAGTCAATATGCTTAATCATTATGTTTCCAGTGGTCCATCTCAAACTTCATACCGTATTGATCACGGATATTCTTTAGCTTTTGATACAGGTTCGGACCAATTTCAAATCCGCCTGCGGCACGGTTAGCGGCAACCTTGTTAAACTCAATTTCACCGGGCATATAAATCTGTTCTGTGTCAGGAGCCAGCTTAAAGCTTTTCACCACATCGATAAAGCCATCTACGCGATGTTTAAAGGCCTCTGCATCGGTAAACTTAGAGATGTCAATGGCGATTAGTGACGCCGCCAGCTCGGAGCCGGCAGATAAATCGGAAATCCGGCGCAGGTTTTCTTCTTCAAAATCAAATGGCATTCCGGTCAGGCCAGCACAAATCAAGCTGATGACGATAGCAATGCCAGATCCCTTATAATCGCCGAAGGGGCGCATCGTACCAACCATCGCTTCGGATGCCACTGTGGTCGGCTCTCCGTTTTTATTATAAGCCCAATTCCCAGGAATCGGCTTGTTCTCTGTTTCCGCCACGGAAACCTTGCCTTGAGCCACCACGCTGGTAGCGCAATCCAGAATCACTGGAAAATGCTTTTTGGCAGGTACGCCGATGCTGAAGGGATCAGTACCAAGCACCCTCTCTCTTGTTCCCCACACAGCGGTTGAGGAACCGGAATTGCAGACAGCGATGCCGATCATATTCCGTTTTGCCGCCATCATGGTGTAATAAGCCAAAAATCCAATATGGTTGGAATGGGTCACTGCTACGGAGGCACATCCAGTTCGGGAGGCCTTTTCCATGCACAGTTCCATGGCGTGTGAGCAGGAAACTGCTCCTAAGGCATCATCTGCATCTAAAAGCGCCACACCGGCATCTTCCCGCAGGATTTTCATGTGAGGATTGGCTTTATAGCCACCGTGCTCCAGCTTTTGGGTGTAAAACGGAATCCGGTTCAGACCGTGAGACGCCTGGCCGCGCATCTCGGCCATAGTCAAATGATCCGCTACAACATCGGCATGTTTCTTTTCAGCACCAATGGTTTGGAACAGCTTAGAAACATAGGCTTGGGATTCTTTTTCAGGAACAATAATACGACTCATGACAACCCTTCCTTTTTGGAAAATATTTTCGCGTACACAATACTGCACTTCTTCAAAGGTGTCAAGAGGGGCATATCTCCAGTTTTTTAATTTTTCATGATAAATCAGACGCGGGATTTTTAACTCTAGCGGCTTTGAAAGTCTAGCATCCATGCAAAATAAAAGGGTTCGTCTTTCTTTTCACAAAAGAGAGGCGAACCCTTAAAAAATTTTTTATTTTTCTTTCTTTTCAGTTCCTGCTTTTTCGGAGATTGGCTTTTGCCACTCTTTCACAAAAGACATAAACTTTCGAGTAATGGAACTGGTTTCCCGAGACTTTAGCTGAACCAGTCCAGTCGTACTGAGATATTCCTCCTCAAGGGGTACCACCACACAGCCTGGCATATCGAAATAAGTCATTACCTGCTCCATGGCCAAAACAATAACGCCATCATTTTTCACAAATTTGAGAGAGATTTCCGGTTTACCGCTTACGGTATAGGGAACGTTCGGTGTAAAGCCGGCTTTTTTGCATACCGCCATACAAATATCAAAAAGCGACGCTTTGCCTGTAGGCAGCAGAAGCTTTTCCCCTTTCAAGCGCTTGACGGAAATCGACTTCTCCTTCGCCAAGGGATGATTCTCCGGTACTACCGCGACCAGCCTATCCACATTGATTGGAGTGATGTTATATTGCTCCTCGTCTAAAAAATCCGTTCTAAGAATGGCGAAGTCACACTCCAGCCTTCTTAAGCCTTGCAGCACAAGAGAGCTTTCACTTTCCACCACATTAAACTTCACCTGTGGATGCAGCGCCCTGAAAGCACTCATAATTTCGGGGATTTGATATTGTACAAATACTGGAATAGAAAAAATGCTGATTACTATATCGTCCTGAGAATAACACGCCATATCGTCCATCATGCTTTTGTAGGAGCCTAAAATGGCGTAAGCGTGCTTTTGAAGACGTTCTCCCGCAGGAGTTAGAGAAATACTTTTTCGATTCCTATAGAAAAGCTTTACACCCATTTCATTTTCCAGCGCCATGATATGCTTGGAAAACGAAGATTGGGAAATGTTGTTTTCAGCAGCGGCCATTGTAAAATTTCCAGTTATTGCCGCTGATAAGAAATATTGCAGTTGAAAAATATCCATTTTTTGTTCCACTCCTCATGTTTCTCATTCGGCAAAATTAAAAAAGCACTGAAAAATACTGAAACTTATGCAATTCAAGACAGCCATAAAAACACATATAAATTTCTTTTTTCGGGCTTAAAACACCCAATTTATACCAGATTTTGCTTTTCTATAAAATTATAACATATGATACAAAAAATGTCTAGGATTGTCGTCTCTTTCTTACTAAGCTTAAATGCATGTCAAACTATGCCAATTAGAGAAATTGTAATTATTTTTAGAGAACAACATACTCCCATTATTAATTTTTTGAAATTCCGTCCCATTCCAAAGCGAATAAAATTATGTAAACCAACAAGTTTATAAAACCGATCTTCTAAATTACAAAAAAATGGCTGTATTTCTAAAAAAATTAGTGATAAATTCCAAATTGCGATTGTTGAAGTCAATTTTCGAATCTTTAAAAATCGTTCAAAACTATTGACTTTTAGGTATAAACAAGATTAATATGTCTACAAAACACAAGTGCGTTAATTTTATTTTATTAAATACGCACAAAACCAACTGTTTTATTTCATTTATGGCAATTCATTACATCAAGGAGGAACATGTGTCATGAAAACAATGAAAGGTGTTAATGTCCCGATTTCTTGCCCGATGACCCCTGATCAGCAGGTGGACTACAAGAGCTTGGAAAGTCTTTGCGAATACCTGATCGATAAGGGTGTTCACGGCTTATATCCCAACGGTTCTACCGGTGAGATGTGCTATCTAACGTTAGAAGAGCGCAAAAAGGTTCTCGAAACCTGTCTGAAGGTTGCTAACGGCCGTGTTCAGGTGTTCTCCATGGTAGGCGCTCTGACTACGAAGGATACCATTGAGCTTGCTCAGCACGCGGAAAAGGTTGGCGCGGATGGTATTGGTGTCGTTACCCCCTATTACTTCAAGCTGGATCAGAAAGAGCTTGAGGAATATTTTGTTCGGGTAGCCCAAAGCGTTTCCGATGATTTCTCCATCTATCTGTATGGCATTCCCCAATTGGCTGTGAATGACATCACACCGGAACTGGCCCAAAGAGTTGCCAGCCGCTGCAAGAATGTTGTTGGTATTAAGTACAGCTATCCTGACATGCCCAGACTGATGAAGTTCATGAATGTCAACGACGGCAAATTCTCTGTGCTGGCTGGTCCCGACGATCTCTTCTTTGTCACTCTGTGTGCTGGCGGCGACGGCACAATCTCTGGTAATGCTAATGTGGTTCCTGAGCATTTCGTAGCTATTTACGATGCCTTCCAGAAGGGTGATATCGAATTAGCCAGAAAGCTTCAGAAAAAGACGAATCTGATGATCGACTACATCAGCGGTCCTAACAACATGTCCAGATATAAGGTATGCCTGAAGCATCGCGGCGTGATTGCCCATGATTCTATTCGTGAGCCTTTGCGCACCATCAGCCCCGAAGAGCAAAAAGAGCTGATCGACGCTATCGAGAAGATGAACTATTTGGATCCGACCAAGCTGTAAGGCTGTGCTGCATATCTAATTGGTTTTAGGGTATTGCGTTTTCCGGCTTTTGTATGCGAGGGATCAGGAGCCGGAAAACGGTTTTAAACCAGGCTGTGCCGAAAGGCCGGCAAAATAAAATTTTGGGAGGCTGAAGATTTATGAAAGCAAAAAGACTAGTGAGCGCCCTCACCATGATCGCGCTGCTGGCCGGCATATTTGCCGGCTGCTCCGGTGACGGAGGTACCACCTCTTCTACCGGCGGCGACAGCAGTACTGCTGGTGATAGCTCCGCGGCAGAGTCCACCGGCGGCGATACCGAGAAATTCAACACAACTTTGAACGTCATTGGTGTTGACAACGTAATCGCTACTACCGCCTTCGACGAAGAGCATCTGCAGGAGCTGCGCGACCTGTACGGCATCGAAGTGAATTTCCAGCAGTTTACCAATGAGCAAGCGTCCAATAAGATCGCTGTCAGCATGGCTGCCGGCGGCGCTGATATCGACGCTCTCATGTTCCGTCCTCTGGACGAAACTCTACTGTTTGTACAGAATGGATGGCTGGAAAACCTGCAGCCCTACATAGACGCTGATCCGGAAGCCGCCAACTATGACGACTATATGGATGCTTCTAAGGAAGTCACCCAGGATCCTGCCACCGGAGATGCTGTTGGTTTACCGGTTATGACGGAGTCCGGCGCTGTTTATTACAACAAAACCATGTGGGAGGCTGCTGGCTTAACCGAGGATGATTATCCGAAAACCATGGACGAGTTGTATGATGTGGCTGTAAAACTGACAGACCGTGACGCTGGTGTTTCTGGTTTCGCCTGCCGTGGTATGGCGAACCCGGCTGTTACTCAATTCTCCGGTTTCCTTCGCGCTTACGGTGCTGACTTCTTCACGGAAGCAGATGACGGTACCAAAACCGCTACCATCAATACTCCGGAAGCTGTGGAAGCCTTTGAGTTCTACGGCAAGCTGCTCCGCGACACTGGCCCTGACGGCGTTCTGAGCATGACATGGACAGAAACCTGGAGCCTCTTCACCCAGGGACAAACCGCTATGCGCTTTGACGCGAACACTAACCTGGGTTCTTGGGATCCTGATAACTCTGCCATTACTTTGGAAGAGATCGGCTGCTTTGATCTGCCTGTCGGCCCTGATGGGGATTACGGCAACTATTCCATCACTCCTTGGGCTCTGGGCATCAGCTATGGTTCTACCCAGAAGGATGCCGCTTGGGCTCTGATCAACTGGATGGCTTCTTCTGAAATGCAGCAGGATGCGCAGTCTAACGGCAGCTCCGCCGCCCGTACCTCCGTATGGGAAGTGGAAGGCCTTTCCAGCTGGCCGCAGGAATTCCAGGATCTGGCCGCTGAGGTTGGTAATAAGGCTTACGGTACCGACCGTCCTTACATGATCAACGTTGCTTCCGCCAGAGACGTAATCGGCCAGGTCATCGTAACCGCTATTGAGGGCGGTGACGTTCAGGCTGCTGCTGATACCGCTAATGCTGATTTCCAGAAGCTTCTCGACGAAGAGAAATAAGACTTTTCTCAGTAATCCTGTCTAAACAGATGTGAAAGTGGTGCCTGCAGATCATTACGAGCTGCAGGCTCCATTTTAGGAACCGCCAACCGGTATTGTGGGGATTTTGGCTTTAAAATCTGCGCGGAGATAGGCGTATAAAAGATTTGGAATGGTTTCAGTAAACCTGGCTCTTTCAATTCCCAGACGGGCGGCATCCAAAAAAGAGCAAAGGAGGCAATCTCAAATTGCAAAAGATAGGAAGATGGGTAGATAAGCGCCTGAAATGGTTCTTTACCGTGCCGACAATTATTTTTGTTTTGGCAATGGTGCTTTTTCCGATTATATATACCTTAGTTCTTAGTTTTCATTCCTGGAGAATGTCAGCCAATATTCCTTGGGAATATGTCGGCCTCCAAAACTATATCGACCTCTTCAGTGATTCCCGGTTCCCCATGGCTATCGGCCGTACCTTTATTTTCACCGCTATCGCTCTGACAATCGAAATGATTTTGGGAATCGGTATCGCGCTGTTCTTGAACCGCCGGTTCTTCGGCAAAAACTTTGTAAAAACAGCTTTCCTTATTCCGATGGTGGCAACCCCTGTGGCTATCGGTATGGTCTGGAAGCTGATGTATGATCCTAACATCGGTATTCTTGACTATATTCTGAAGTCTATGGGAATGCCGACAGTAAACTTTTTAGGTGATTCTAATATTGCTCTGTATTCTTTGATCGTAGTAGATATCTGGGAGTGGACTCCACAGGTCATGCTGATTGTTTTGGCTGGCATCACGTCTATTTCCACTGAGCCCTTTGAGTCCGCAATGGTGGACGGCGCTACTCCTTGGCAGGTAACCTGGCATATTACTCTGCCTCTCCTCCGCCCCACTATTTTTACAGCTTTCTTATTAAGATTAATCGATGTTCTGAAGACCTTCGATATCATGTACTCCATGACTCAGGGAGGCCCTGGTTACGCGACAGAAACCATGAATATTTTGTCCTACCGGCAAGCCTTTGAGTTTATGCAGTTTGGATCGGCGTCTTCCATGCTGATCGTATTCTTTGTTGTTGTGATGGTAATTGCTGCTATCACCGTTAAGATTAAGAGCAAGATGGAGGTGGATTATTAATGACTGAAAATGTAGCGAAATCCAGATCCGCTCGGATTACTGGAAGAATATTCTTTTACATCGTAGTTGTTATTCTCCTCTTTTTTGTTCTCTTTCCCATGTTCTGGATGTTCCTGGCTTCCTTTAAAACTAACGCCGATATACTGAATATGAGTAAGCTGTTTAACTTCACGCCCACCATGAAGAACTTCGAGAACGTGTTTGTCAACTACGACTTTGCCAAGCCGATTATTAACAGTCTCATCGTCAGCTTGGTATCTACCGTTCTGTCTCTAATTTTGGGACTTCCCGCCGCTTATTCCATCGCACGGGAAAAGCAGCATCTTTTTTCTGGCATTATCCTTATGATCCGTATTGTTCCGGCAGTTTCCTTCCTGGTTCCCTGGTACATCCTGTTTACCAACCTGCATCTTTCCGGGACCTATCTGTCCTTGATCATTTGCCATTTGATTGTCTCTCTCCCGTTGATCGTATGGATCATGATTCCATATTATGAAACCTTGCCCCAAGAGCTTGAGCAATCCGCCTATATCGACGGCGCCTCCCGGTTCGGTACTTTTATCCGAATCATGCTGCCGCTGTCTACTCCCGGCATTCTGACCTCCGGTATTTTGGCGTTCATTTTCTCTTGGAACAACTTTATGTTCGCCCTGGTTCTTTGCTCCAACGATACTACTACGCTACCTATCGCGATTTATCAGTTTATTTCCTATTCCAACGTAGACTGGGGCGGTATCATGTGCGCTTCCGTGGTTATTACGCTGCCTATTATCATTATTTCCTTCTTCCTCCAGCGTTATATCATCACCGGACTTACTGCAGGCGCCGTCAAGGGCTGATCCGCCGTCAAATAAAATCTATACTTTATGGAGTGAATCAAACATGAAGAAAAAAGTACTGTCCACTGTCACATTGTATTCTCAGCGCTGCAAAAGCGCCAAAGAGCTTCTGGAAAAAGAAGGTTTTGAAGTTATCGAATACCAGGGCGATACCGTAATGACAGCTGATGAGATCAAAGCTGTTGGTAAGGATATCTGCGGCGCTATTATCGGCTGTGACGAATGGAATGAAGAAATTTTTCAGGCTTGCCCTAATTTAAAGGCCATTGGACGTTTCGGCGTCGGTTACAACAATATTGACCTGGAAGCCGCGAAACGTCACGGCGTCAAGGTTTCTATTGCCACTGGTATCAACGCCGATTCTGTTGCTGAAAACACTATTTTGTTGGTATTGGCGTCTTTACGCGATTTGGTCAATCTTGATAACGCTGTCCGGAGGGGCGAATGGGTACGTGACAGCACCGGAAGAATTATCCGTAATAAGGTTTACGGCTTAGTCGGCTTCGGAGCGATTGCCCGTTATGTGGCGAAGCTGGTGAAGGCGTTTGGTCCAGCCAGGATTATCGCCTATGATAAATACCCCAACTATGAGGAAGCTGAGAAGCTGGGCGTTGAAATCGTAGATTTCGACACGGTGGTAAAAGAATCTGACATTATTTCTGTACACGTTCCCGCTACGCCGGAAACCTATAAGATGTTCGGTGAGAAGGAATTCAAGGCCATGAAAGACTCCGCCGTATTTGTCAATGTAGCCCGCGGATCCGTCGTAGACGAAGCGGCAATGTATAAAGCACTGAAAGAAAAATGGATTGCCCGCGCCGCAACTGACGTGTTCGAAGAAGAGCCAACCCCCAAGGATAACCCGCTGTTTGAGCTGGATAACATTGTCATGATGCCTCATATGTGCGGCGATACTTGGGAGACCTTCGAGGCGGTGGGACTATTCTCCGCTCAGGTAATCATTGACGTAATGAACGGCAAGGACCCCAAAAACTGGATTAATAAATAAGAGTTGTGTCCGTCGGTAAATAACAGATCAAGGAGGACATAACATGAAAATCGTTGTTCTGGACGGTTACACAGAAAATCCCGGCGATTTAAGCTGGGATGATCTAAAAGCCTTAGGTGATTTGACCGTTTATGACAGAACCGCTGCTGATCAGATCGTAAACCGTATCGGAGATGCCGAGGCTGTTTACACCAATAAGACCCCGATTTCTGCGGAAACCCTGGCAGCCTGCCCTAATTTAAAATTTATCGGCGTGCTCGCCACTGGCTATAACATTGTTGATGTTTCTTCCGCGAAGGAGCATGGGGTGGTTGTAAGCAATATTCCCACCTACGGCACCGACGCTGTCGGCCAGTTTGCTATCGCTATGCTGTTGGAAATCTGTCACCATATAGGCCATCATGACCAGGCGGTTCACCAGGGCAGATGGGAAAATAACCAGGATTGGTGCTTCTGGGATTATCCGCTGATTGAGCTGGCGGGAAAAAACATGGGAATCATCGGTTTCGGGCGGATCGGCCGGACTACGGCCAGAATCGCTAAGGCCTTAGGAATGAATATCCTTGCCTATGATGCCTATCGGCCAGACGATAGGCTGTTGGAGGGCTATCAGTTTACGGGGCTAGACAACCTACTGTCTCAATCCGATGTAATTTCCCTACATTGTCCCCTATTCCCGGAAACACAAGGGTTAATCAATCGGGACACCATCTCAAAAATGAAGGATGGGGTTATTATTTTGAACAACAGCCGCGGGCCGCTGATTGTAGAACAGGATCTTGCCGATGCTTTAAATTCAGGCAAGGTGTATGCAGCTGGGCTGGATGTGGTTTCTACCGAGCCCATTAAAGGAGATAATCCGCTTTTGAAAGCGAAAAACTGCTTGATTACCCCCCATATTTCCTGGGCACCTAAGGAAAGCCGTCAGCGGTTGATGAATATTGCAGTGGAGAACCTGAGACAATTTCAAAAGGGTGCTCCGGTTAACGTCGTTTCCAAATAGCTTGCATTTATTTTAGCGTATGCCTTTTTAAAGCCATAATCCCAAAAGCGCCGCGTCGTATAGGAAAATTCCTATACGGCGCGGCGCTAACTATTATTATATCGAAGGCTTAAAAAACAAATAATAAAACAGCCTGCCAGCAAAGCTCTTTTTTTAGCGGCAGGCTGTTTCACGCATTTCAATTTATCTAATATCTTATCTAAACCCCTTCTGAACGGGATTCAGCTAAAGTAAACTAAAGTGTCAACCAATGGGCTCAAAATCAGCGGCTCCGTGCTTGCACAGCGGGCAGATAAAATCGTCCGGCAGGACATCACCCTCGTAAATGTAACCACAGATTTTGCACACAAAGCCCTTCTTCCCCTCTGTCTGAGGCTTGGGCTTAACATTATTTTGGTAATAGGTGTAAGTCATCGTTTCCGCATTGGAAATCACCCTAGCCTCGGTAATGCTGCAGATGAACATACCGTGAGTTCCGAAATCCACATACTGCTCCACCTTAAGAGACATAAAGGCATTAATATACCTTGGCAGAAATACCAAGCCATTATCAGACCGAAGCGGAGTACAATCGGCAAACTTATCGACTGTTCTTCCGCTTTGGAAGCCAAAGGTCTCAAACACCTTAAACGGGGCGGCAGTGGACAGGCAGTTGACGTTCATAATGCCGGTCTGCTTAATGACGTGATGGGAATAATTCTGCTTATTGATAGTGACAGCCACACGGTTCGGGGTATCGGTTACCTGAGTCACCGTATTGACAATCAAGCCGTTATCCTTCTTGCCGTCGTTTGACGTTACCACATACAGGCCATATCCAATTTTGAACAGAGCCGTCAGATCATTTTTATTGGCGGTCTCACTTTGCTGCTCCAGATAATCATGGCAAAGCTCCGCCGCTAACGCCTCCAGCTGACCGGCGCTTTCCTCATTCAAGGCTGATTTAATATGCACCACGTTCTCGGCAAAGGTCAGGTTTTTGCAGCCGGCAAGCATCTGCTTCATCGTCTTAGCAGCTAAAGGAGCCCAGCTTCCATTTTCCATCAAGCCAATTACTCGGTTTTGGAAATTACGCTCGGTAAGATGATGGATAAATTCCCGCATAAATGGGAAAATGTCGGCATTATAGGTGGTAGTTGCCAACACCAGCTTGCTGTAACGGAAAGCATCCTCCACGGCCTCCGCTATATCACAGCGGGCTAAGTCATGCACTACAACCTTCGGACATCCCTCCTTTAGAAGCTTGTCCGCTAAGGTCTCCACCGCCTTTTTTGTATGGCCGTAAACAGAGGTATAGGCGATAACGATTCCTTCGGTTTCCGCCGCATAAGAAGACCAGGTCTGATAAAGATTCAGATAATAGCCAAGGTTCTCGGTAAGCACAGGGCCGTGCAGGGGACAGATAATCTGAATATCCAACCCAGACGCCTTTTTCAGCAGATTCTGAACCTGTACGCCGTACTTGCCCACAATCCCAATGTAATAGCGGCGAGCCTCGCACGCCCAATCCTCTTCTACATCCAAAGCGCCGAATTTTCCAAAGCCATCGGCAGAAAACAGCACCTTATCAGCACTGTCATAGGTAACCATGACCTCCGGCCAGTGGACCATAGGAGCCAGCACAAAGGTCAAATTGTGCTTACCTAAAGAGAGGGTATCCCCTTCTCCGACCACAATCTTGCGGCCTTCAAAATCCGTACCGAAAAATTGTCTCATCATTGCGAAAGCTTTTTCTGTGGATACAATTTTAGTATTCTGATACACGTTCATAAAGTTAGCGATATTCGCAGAATGGTCGGGCTCCATATGTTGGATGACCAAATAATCCGGCTGGCAGGAACCTATAATATTTTCGATATTATCAAGCCATTCATGGGTAAACCGGGCGTCTACCGTATCCATTACCGCGATTTTTTCATCCATGATGACATAAGAATTATATGCCATCCCGTTTTCCACCACATATTGTCCTTCAAATAAGTCAATCTCGTGGTCATTAACGCCTACATACTTAATATCATTGGTAATCTTCAAGTAAATCCCTCCATTATATTCATATACAACACAGGCTTTGTTTCTTATAGTAGTATTATACAGCCCCTATCCTTTTTAGTAAAGCAAAAAATGTTATCTGGCTCCCTCGAAAATTTAGTGGTTATTTTTTCTGCGTTTTACGGAAAAGCGCTGAGATCCCTTCTAAATTCATCAGGATCTCAGCGCTGTCCGTTTCCCTAGCGTACATCAAAAATTATCTAAGAAGTTGTATCGTATAAGCTTTTATTTTTTCTCGGCGATCTCTGACTCAGTTTTGTGATACCCTCTAAAATCTGTTTTCATGGCTTAGCACCAAGGCTTTCACAATAGTAACAAATCGCTGAAGCCGCAAAGTCCGCAGTCCCCTCTCCGCATGACTTGTCAATGTTATCTGTCATACTCCCCCCACCAGCGTACATTTTGCCAAGGAATCGCAAAATCTCCGGTGTACAGGTGTAAAAATGATCATTGATAAACTGCCGCAGTTTCCGTACCAACTCTTGTACCGGAGCCTCCTCCGCTTTCCGATCTCGATAGGCGCCGAATTCTTGAAAAATACCAATCAACTGCTTTGACAATACCTCCTGCTCTGCTTTTGTACGAACCTTATCTTTTTCTTCAAATTCCCGATATGCTTCCGTCTTTCCCCAGACAGCTTTCGCTTGAGCAGCGTAATCATCAATTTTTTGTGTGTCAAAGGCGGAAAAATCCAATGCCTGCACTCCTATCATCTGTATTCCACGAGCAAGGTCGATGAGATTTTCTATATGCTCCTTCTGGAGCTGGAGCAGCTTGATCTGCTGATCCAAAGCTTGGTTGCGGTCAAAAGACGGACAGCTCATAATCCCATTGATCTCCTTTAGAGAAAAACGCAATTCCCGAAACAGCAAAATATATTGCAGCCGTTCTAAGGCCGTTTCGTCATACAGACGGTAGCCGGACTCCGTGACCTGTGTCGGCCGCAGTAATCCTATGGAATCATAATAATGCAGCGTACGTATACTCACGCCCGTCAAACGGCTGACTTCCTTTACTGTTTTCATAGCGTTTCCTCCTTCCGTGTAACTATAGTATAGGGTATGACGCTGCGTGAGAGTCAATAGAAGAAAAAGTTTTTGTTATACGCTGTATCCAGAATACCTCCCCCTCATTCTATTCTGCTTGGAGATTCCATTCCTACAGCTGAAGGTAAGCCGAAAAACGATACAATTTTTGGTTTAGTCATAATAAAAGAGAGAGAAACCCGGATGTTTCATTTTTGAGTTCCAAATATCGATCTCATTTTTTGCTTGAGAAGCGTTGACAAAATAGATACCCGATATCAGCGCAAGCGGTAAGACAAAAGAAAAAAAGCCGAACCCGGAACGCGATATGCGTCCAAGCTCAGCCTGGTGGCGGAGAAGGAGGGATTTGAACCCTCGCGCCAGTTGCCCGACCTACTCCCTTAGCAGGGGAGCCCCTTCACCACTTGGGTACTTCTCCAGATGGTAAATTGTAAATCACCTTATAGATAGTAATGGAAAGTGGCGGAGGGGAAGAGATTCGAACTCTTGGTCCCTCACGGGATCACTAGTTTTCAAGACTAGCTCCTTAAACCACTCGGACACCCCTCCATAACAGTGCAGAAATTATTATACAATATACTATATGGTATTGTCAACATCTAAGGAAAAAAATATAAGCCTAACGGTGATAAATTTTTAGTTATAGCTGTTCTGATATAGAATATTCTCTCCGAATAAATTCTTTTTTTCTATAATGGTTGACAAACCATTATCAGAGGGGTAAAATACTAACGCAATGAAATTTATATTCTGAGAGTTCAAAAAATCAAGTAGGGTATTTCTTTAGAAATCTTTGCACTGCTTACTATTAAACTTTTTATAAATGTCCACATAGCTCAGCTGGATAGAGCACACGCCTCCTAAGCGTGGGGTCGGAGGTTCGAATCCTCTTGTGGACGCCAGCGGGGTTAGACCTGCACATAAGAAACGCGCCTCGTTTCCGGGGGGCGTTTTGTTATTTATTGTTAAAATAGAGAGGAGCACCTTATGTACTACGCTTATTTGCTTCAATGTGCTGACAATACCATTTATGCTGGCTATACCAACGATTTAAGCCAAAGGATTGAAGTTCATAACAATGGCATAGGAGCAAAATATACCCGCTCCAGGCTTCCCGTAAAGCTGATGTATTATGAAGGTTTTACCTCCAAAAGTGAAGCTTTAAAACGGGAAGCGGCATTAAAAAGATTATCTAGAAAGCAGAAAATAAAACTCATTGAGGATTTTCAAATAGATCCCCACTAGTTTACAATGGAAGCATGCAGCCTCAAGAGAAACAGAATTTTCTGACCTCTTTAGAGGGATTACTGAAAACATCACCGTATCGCTCGTCCTACAGCTGGTAAACCAGTCAGCCTTAGCCGTTTAACGCTTACAATGATTCTTAATTTTTGCATATCTTCTTTATCAAAATCAGACTTATCATTGATAATTAATCTTTTTTGTTTTACTGATGGCATCAACCAGTTTATCTGCAAAGATTTTTTTATCTTCTCTGGGGCTTACCAGGGACTTTCTCTTGCTAAAATCGGCAATAGAAAAGATTTAAAATAGCAATGAATAATCCAGAATTCATCTCTTCAATATAATAAATGAAAGCAAATATTTTTATTCCCAAACCAAATAAAAAAGACAGGCTGTAATTAAAAAGCCTGTCTTTTTTTGGCTAATTTTAGAAGAGAGTATTTACCGTCTTTCTGCCAATAGAATCATAAACTACTTTCCGCGCCTCAAAGCTCTCTACAGAATAACAATTTCTGCCGTCCAGTATGATTGGCGTTTTCATACGGCTGCAAAAATCCTCTGGAGTCAATGCCCGCACCTCGTCCCACTCTGTAAAAATAAAGCACAAATCCGCTCCATTTAAAGCCTCCTTGGCCTGATCGCAATAAGTTAATTTCCCTGGATATAAAGCGTCAAAGGCTTTTGCCGCTACCGGATCATAAGCTCTAATAGATGCACCGTCATCCAAAAGGATCCCTACATTAACAATGGAGGGGGCTTCTCGCAGGTCATTGGTCCCTGGCTTAAACGCTAAGCCTAATACCGCCACTTGCAGACCCTCCAAAGAAGGATAATATTGACGGGCTTTCTTTAAAAGCTTCAATTTTTGGTTATCATTAACCTCGATAGCCGCTTTAATGGTTTTAAATTCCTGATCATAATAATTCCCCAGCCAGTGAAGGGCTTTCGTATCCTTTGGGAAACAAGAACCGCCGTATCCAATACCGGCTTTCAAAAATTTATTTCCAATGCGACTGTCAAAGCCCATACCAGCTGCGACGTCTTCAATATTAGCGCCAATCGTTTCACAAAAGTTAGCGATCTCATTGATATAGGAAATTTTCAATGCTAAAAAATCGTTAGATGCGTATTTAATCATTTCCGCACTTCGGCGGTCCGTAATTAATTTAGGAGCATCAAACGTTTTATATACCTTTTCCAAGGTTTCTCTACACCGGTTATTTTCCGCACCGATCACGATCCTGGAGGCGTGAAGGGTATCCCGCACCGCGGTGCCTTGCGCTAAAAATTCCGGATTAGAGGCCACGTCAATATTAACGGAATGAACTAAATTAGAACGAATAAAATCTTCCACCTTATCGTTAGTTCCAATCGGTACTGTAGATTTCACTACTACAACGCAGTCCTTCTCCACAGACTGAGCGATTTGTTTTGCTACTGTATAAACATATTTTAGGTTAGCGGAGCCGTCCACCTTTTCCGGCGTTCCAACGCCGATGAATATGACCTCAGCATCTCGATAGGCCGAGGCATAATCAGTGGTAAAGGTCAAGCGCTCCATATTTTTAGCCATCAATTCCGGCAAGCCTTCCTCATAGATCGGAGAAACTCCCTTTTTCATTAGCTCAACTTTTTTCTCATCCACGTCCACACATGTGACCAAATGGCCATGCTCTGCCAAACATACGCCGGTAACCAGTCCTACATATCCAGTTCCCGCAACCGCAATCTTCATAATATCGGATCCTTTCCAAGCTTAATAGCCAAAATAGTTAAATAGAAAATACACAAAGCCACTATAAAGCAAACCGATAGACGCGACGATGGAAATCGTCACAGCTACCCTGTTAGGCGATAGAATAATCATGCCTTCATGACAGCGCTCTGACTCCGCCGATGGCTTTTCCTTGCGTTCCGTAAGCATTTGCAGCAGATACACAGCAATGAACGCTAGAATAGGAAGCACACACAAATAATATCTGGTTTGATAGGCTCCGGTGTAACCCGCTACATAAAAATACGTTTCAAACGCCCGCTGGAACTGCATCCATACTACCACGGCTAAGGATACATAGAAGCCAATCAGCATCGCAATATACTTTTTCGACTTTCTAACAAAGAACAGAAGAATCGGCACAAAGAAAATCAAAAGCGTCAAAATTCGGTCATAGGAAGTCCAATGATCTAATTTATAAAGACTTGTATGAGAGGCTACCGCCGTCCATGTATCAAAAAAGTTTTTCCAGTATAAAAGAGAATAATCAAACATGGACATAACAGTTCTGTCTTCAAAATTCACAAAAAATGGAGAAGCCTGATAATACTCTGGATTAATACTGCTAAGGTCGGGCTGCAACGTGTGGAATTCCAAATAGACGATCACAAAATACCCCACCGCTACGAGATAGACCGGAAGTGAAATCAAAAACTGTTTGCAACAAATCAATTTTATTGATTTGTGCTTAATACAATACCAAATAACATAAATAATCGCAGTTAAACCAATCAACATGCCAGCGGTCACTTTACTGAGAACCGCTATCACCAAGCCGCCTGCGATTAAAAAGTAAGTTGCATAATTTCTTTTTTCTTCACACACCCGCAAAATTCCTAAGAAAAATAGGACGCAGCCTAACAAAGCAAAGGTGTCGTTATTAACACCGCAAAGATTATACAAAAACATTGGCACACTGGTAATTATCGCACTATAAAGCAAATGCAAAGCCGGTTGCTTTTTTGTTATTCGCGTATAACCAATATAAAAAGCGATGGCTAACGCCAGCAAGCCAAATGCCGCTGAGAAAAGACGAAGCCTAGTAAAATGGATTAAAAAAGAATTTTCCCCAATGATTTCAATAGGCTTACACAGCGTCATAACAAGATAATACAGCGGAGGATGGCCCAGTTGATTAACTGTTCCATCTACGAAAGCGGCGGTAGAACCAGAAATACTTAGCATTTGCATCTGTGAAAAATCAGGGATTATTTTTCCTGTCTGCATCAGATAAGCAATATAAGAAACGTGTGCAGCCTCATCCGGGGTATTTCCTACATACATCATATAAAAAATGACCTGTCCTACTGAGTAGGCAAACATCCCTAAATAAATAAATAATGCAGCCGTTTCCGATTTTATATGCAGCTTTCGGTAAGCGACAGTAAATATTAGTAAGAGGAAAAGGCCTATGAGCACCAATGTTCTAATTTGAGGGATACGCGAAGTACCGGCATAACCTATATCACAGCGCAGAACCATGTCAGTCTCTGCCTTTTCTCCCACGGTTAACATCTGTGCATCTTCAAAGCTTCCTCTCTCCGCCAGAATTTGCAGATCCGCAGGAAAGTTTCCCGAGAGAGGTAATATTTCTATACTATAATTCTCACCCAAGCGGCTCTGTGACTCTCGAACCTTCAATTCCAGATATCCTGTGGTTTGGATTTCCAGCACAGAAAAGACACCGCTGGAAACTATCTGTGAATCTTCATTCAACAGACGAACGCCTATTACCCCATTTATTTTTTCTTGTGCCTCTTCGCTCACTTCTATTTTGGAGGGCTGGAAATACAGCTTCAAATTTTGAATTTTTTCAAATACAGTTGTAAAGCGTTGTTTTATTGGCTGATTTAAGGAAATCCCTCGCAACTCTGGTTCAGATTCCGGTAAATTTTCTGCATCATCGGACGTTACCGCTGTTTCCGACAACCGCACGGGGTTCAAAGCCTCTTCACGGTTAAAATCGGAGTTAAATAACACATATATAACAATGATTCCACAGAAAATAAGAAGGCCATACCGCAAAAGCTTATTCCAATCCTTTTGGCGCTGCTTGCTCATATATAAAAGCGCCATGAGAAACACAATAGAAAATATACCAGTCAAAACCCAGCGGATCGTATAATTCTGATGGACTGCATTATACAGCTGATCTGTTGTACGAGAATCCAACTCAAAATAAAAGACTCCTTGTTGCTGTGACTGCATCTGTGAACCAATAACAGATTCACAAATCAAGCTATCTTTCGAAATATCATATTCCCCGCTGTAAGCCCTTACTGTTTCTAGCGCAGGCGTCCGGCCTGTTTCTGAGACTCTTATTCCGATTTTCTCGAAATTGTAATAAAGAGGGTCAAAACGAAACTGAGCCTGTTGACTAAACACAGTCGCCCTCGCTAGCAATTCTTCTCCATTACCCCGGTCAATCAACAGCTCTGCTGAAGCTCCATCCTCCGCTCCAGAAAATTCCATTAGCAAAGTAACATTTACTGACTTTAATGGGTATAGCCAGGCAAACGCCATACATACTACAAAAATTATGACCGCAACAAACTGGCTTTTATAGTTTTTTACCATCCGCATCCTTTTTCGTTCACCTTCCTATGTTCGCAATTTTCTTGATCTTTTCGGCCAGCTTCTCCCCGCTTCCCATTTCCACAAAATAAATTCCTTTCTCTTGCTCAGAAAAAAGTTCATGGTTAGCAAGGTTTTCTCCTAAAATCATAGGCTTTCCTACCGCATGGTAAAGATATGCTTTCCCAGGAATCGTTCTTTTGGCTTTTTGAATTTCAGCATTAAAATGGCCGGCCAGACAAAGGTCGGAAAAATCGATATATTGGGCCAGTTCATCCTGGCTCAGCCAATGGCGATAATGAATATTTTTTCCCTGAGGTTTTTGAATATCCTGACCAATGGGGCCGATAAAATAAAAGCAGAAATTCGGGTCATCCTTCAACCTATTCATAGCTTCTAACACAACTTCAATCCCCTGTAATGGAAGAACACTTCCAAAATAAAGAACAGTAAACTTTCCCCTTGCTTCTTGCGGCTTTTCACCATGCCTAGGATAATAAATACTTTTATCTGCCTCTAGATACAGCACCTGCAGCTTTTCAGGATGTGCTCCAAGTTCTTGAGCAAAATAGTTTCCATGCGCTTTAGTATCACAAATAATTTTATCAGCCTGCCTCAAGGTTTTTTTATCAATATTTAGCAATCGTTTTCCTGCAAAGGAGTCAGGTGAAAACTTTTTTCGGTCAAAGCACAGGGTATCGTACATAGAAATAAAAAAGTCAATATAAAGCTCAGATCTTTTAAATTTAAAGCTCCAAAAGGGAACAATTAACTGTGGAGCGAACCCTACAAAAACAACATCGTATTTCTTACAAGAGGTAAAAAGAAGCTTAAAAAAGACCTTAATCAGTCTAAGAGGATAGCTTTTGTCCTTAACGCCAATTACGGATACCTGAGCTGCCTGTTCCCGCAAGAGCCGAAGCTCCTGGGTATTTCTCAAATAGTCTAAATTTTTAGTAGTAATAAATAAAACCTTTTTATTTTTTAGCTCTTGAAACATAAATTTCTCCTTATATCTTTCCTTTTTAACCATCTTGGAAAGAGATGGCTTAAGTTCAGCCTATCTGTTCATACAAACCCTAACAATCTGCCGCCAGAGTCAGATCGCGTAGACAAATAAAAATGGGCAGAAAAAAGCGAAAACCTATGGGAGAAAAATATGACGTCAGAATCTCAAGTCCTCCCGGCGGTTTTCTCGCTTTCATTCTTGCCCTCTCAGGTTCAACGCATCTCTTTATGAGAGCTGTAAAATTCAACATGCAATAAAAACACTCCGCCCAAAAGATACCGCCCGATTCTCAAGAAAAGCCACAAGGCTTTACTGAAATTCCTTTATCATTCGTCGGTTTTTTTGTTTTTATCGTGGTCGTAATCTAATCTCCGTACTCTTTCCTGAATATCCTCTAAAAGTTTCCGGTTGGAAGCAATCAGATCTGCCTGCAGCCCGGAAATAAAGGTCTGGAAGCCTAAAAGCAATAATGTGCTGGCTAAAATTAACGACTGGATATGCCCTCCGCTCTCTCCCATAAAAACAAATACCAGAAAGCGGATTCCTAAAATCAAGCCGATTAAAAAGATAGTACTGCCGATAATCGTGAAAAATCTCAACGGCTTGTACATCATAAAGGCTCTTATAATAGTCAGCATAGATTTTTTAATATAACCGAACATACTATTGAAAAGCCGAGACTTTCTTAGCTCGGGATTTGTACGGATCGGCACCGAGGTAATTGCCATTTTATTCCGGCCCGCCTGTACGATCGTCTCCAAAGTATACGTATACTCATTGACAACATTCATTTTTAAGGCTGCCTGGCGGCTATAAGCCCGAAATCCACTGGGTGCATCCGGCACATCTGTCTTAGAAGCCACGCGAACTGTCCAACTGCCAATATGCTGCAATTTTTTCTTTAAAGGAGAAAAGTGTTCCGTATCGTCGATAGGCCGTTCTCCAATCACGATATCCGCTTTTCCATCCAGAATCGGACGAACTAGCTTTTCAATATCCGCGCCGCAATACTGATTATCGGCGTCAGTATTGACGATGATATCAGCTCCTTGCCGCAGACAAGCGTCTAAGCCTGCCATAAACCCCTTGGCAAGGCCTTTATTGCATTTAAAATTCACCACATAGTGGACACCCCAATTTTTGGCTACCTCTACCGTATTATCCTTGCTTCCGTCATTAATGATCAAATATTCGATTTCATCAATGCCGTCAATCTGCTTCGGAAGATCATTCAGCGCTACCTCTAAAGTTTCCGCTTCATTATAGCAAGGTATTTGAATAATCAACTTCATAAATTCTATTCCCCTTTATTTTCCGTTATTTTATACAATTTTAGACAATTTACACCAGTTATTTTTATACTGTTTTTCCGTATTTTCCGGTGAAACAGTATTTTTTTATTCTTTTTTATACAAGGGTATAAACTGTCCAAAATTGTATACTTACTGAAATATTTTATCACACAGAAAGCGTTTTTGCAATCTAAAAAGTAAACGAAGGAAGCCATTGGTCAACAATAGATTCAAGGCAAATTGCCGCTTTTTTCCGCATTTCTGCTCGAAAAAAGCGGCTGTATCCAATTGATCCATTCGTTTGATCGGACTTTATAAAAGCCTTCTGACCTTGAATTTACCTGCTATAGGCATTCTGAAAGCACCTCCAAAAGTCTATCCATGGTGAAGGGCTTGCTTAAATGACCGTTCATCCCATACTGAATAGATTCCCTTGCATCCTCATCAAAGGCGTTAGCGGTCATGGCAATTATCGGTATAGTGCGAGCATCTTTCTTCTGGGAAAGCCTAATCGCCTTAGTAGCCTCCAGGCCATTCATTATCGGCATCTGAATATCCATCAGTATTGCGTCAAAATAATATGGCTCTTTCTTTAAATACAGCTCTAGGGCCGCTTTCCCATTCTGAACGGTTTCCAGCTGAAAGCCCTCCATTTCCAAAAGGGTTACGGCAATTTCCATATTTAGTTTGTTATCCTCTGCCACCAATAACCGTTTCCCTTTCCAATCCATTGAGACGTTTTCTATTTTCTTTTCACCCAGGACAGTTTGGCCAAATGTCCGGTATTTGAATTTTAACGGAAGGGTAAAATAAAACTCCGATCCCTCTCCAAGCCGACTTTTCACCTCCAGCTTTCCTCCCATCAGCTGTACCAAATGACTGGAAATCGTTAGTCCCAACCCTGTGCCGCCATACTCTTGAGCAGTCTTGGCGTTCCCTTGCTCAAAGGAATCAAAAATCCTTTCTATCGCTTCGGGAGCAATCCCGATACCAGTATCCTCAATACTAAATCTGATATACGCTATATCCTTCTCAAAGCTTTCCAGACGTGCCCGGCCAATCACCGTTCCTCCCGGTCTGGTGAACTTGATAGCGTTGCCGATCAAATTGATAAAAATCTGATTGAAGCGCAGCGTATCCAAATAAAAAACATACTTTTCCTCATACTGGCGCTGGAACAAAAGGGTAATATTTTTTGCCTTTGCTTGGGAGGCAAACATCTCGTTAAGCTGACGCTCAACCGTTACCATATCCACCCACTCTGGACTAATTTCAATTTTGCCGCTTTCAATCCTTGAAACCTCCAGTATGTCATTGATAAGGCCTAAAAGATATTGGTTTGACCGTTCAATTTTATTTAAGCAGTCCAACACCTTTTCACGGTGATCCAGCGACGTCTTTGCGATGGTGGTCATCCCCGCAATGGCATTCATAGGGGTACGGATCTCATGTGACATTCGAGACAAAAACTGTGTTTTAGCTAGACTTACAGCGTCAGCATGAGCTTTTGCCACAAAAGTAGAGATGATCTGGGTTAATTCCTGCAGAGTCTTCCTCTGAGCCTCAGTCCATAGATAGTTTTTCTCATGGCTTTCCAGTACCAGGTGTCCGGTATAAACTCCAGAATTCCAAATAGCACACCTCAAGCAGGAAGCCATAGGGCTGTCCTCATGAAATTTCCAATCGCACAGGCCATCTGCGTCATATTCCTGAGAAAGCTCTTCCATTCTGCCTGGCTTAATATAATAAGTATTTCCCATTTGCAGGTCGTGCTTGTTTTTAGCCCATTGATAGGAATAGTGGAAGCTGTGATAATCCCTTTCAATTTCCACCATGGATACTCGATCCAGACGGTAAGCCTTTCCCACCTTGGCCAAGAGGAGGCTGATTGCATCGTCAAGGTGTTTAGCTTTACTTAAAAACTCCAGTGCCATATCCGCAAGATTCCTTTTGTCCGCCGTACTGCCGCTGACCACCTCATTGAGCAGATGTTCTCCGGTATAGACCTGTGTCAGCATAGTTCCTAGCTCGCTGGAAACATCCAAATAGCAAGCCGCTTTGCCCTTGCCATGCTTTTTTACATATTGCAGCGTGCTTTCTGCACACCGGTAAAGGCCGTTATATTCGTCGATAACAGACGTAACGCACATTCCGATGCTTGCGGAAACATGGAGATCTTTTTCTTGATGATAACAGATTTCTTTAATTTTTTGTGCAATCGACGGGCCAAGCTCATTGGCCCTTTGTTTACTACAATTTTTAATCAGCAGCATAAATTCATCGCCGCCAAGCCGTACAAGGATATCCTCTGGACCTACGCTGCTTTTCAAGATATCCGCTACTTCCGCTAAAATAGCATCACCAAACATCCGCCCCTCCTCGTCATTTAGCTTCTGGAAATCATCCAAATCTAAAATCATCATGGCGGAAACCTGCGTTTTAGGCTTCTGCTCTAAAAAGCTCCGAACCTTTTTTAAGCCTGCATCTTTATTGTATAATCCGGTAATTGAATCCAAGGAACGGGCTCGTTCTAGTACCAGCTCCATCTCCTTCTGCTTGGTAATGTTTTCTACCAGGCCTACCATCACCGTGGGAATATTATGATTGTTCTCTTGAATTGCGGACAAGGTAATTCGGCTCCAGCGTCCATTTTTTTCTTGAAGCTCCACGGTGACGCGCTTAGCTCCCCTGCGTACCTCTCGGCACATTTTTACTAAAGCAGTCCTGCTTTCCGCCGCCATATGACGTATTAAATATCTTGGCACATTATTCATTGTTTCCGGCAGTCCAAAATAGTCGCCAGTACGTTTAGGATACATCACGCGGAACCCTTTAGGATAGTAGTAAAACTCGTAAATTGAGGTGTTGTTTAAAGCAAGACGCAGCAATTCATTGTTTCCCTCATTCAAGGTCAGCAGCTCTTTATTTTTCAGCTCCATCATCTTCTGCTTTTGGATATCAAGAAAAACACTTTGAATTAGAACACCCTCACTAGAAGAAATCTGGATAACCTCGGCAGTCCCGATGACCCATAGGGGCGCTCCGTTTTTCTGGCGCAGCCGGTATTCAAATTGAGAAACCTGTCCCGGTTTTTCTAAGGAAAGAGCAGCCTTTAGGGTTTTTGTCCTGTCCTCCTCTACAATCAAATTAGAAAGATCCCAATTCTCTTTTGTCCAAAATTCCTCCGGTGTATATCCAAAGATACGGATCGCCTCTAAATTAGCCTTTTCAAACTTTACTCCACCCTGTCTGTCCATACGGTACTGAACAATGCCGCAGAAAACGGAATTAAAAATATGGCTGTATTCCTCTGCCTGTCGCTGCCTTTGCAGGCTTTCCTGCTCCAAGCGCCGCTTCATCACCACCTCGTCGGTGATATCCCGCACTACCCCGATACAGATTGGAACCCCCTTCTCATCCCAGGATTTTTTCCCAATGTCGCTGACCCAAATATAAGAGCCATCCCTTTTTCGCATCCGATAACGAACGGCATATTCTTTATTTTCCTTCATGGCGGTATCAATGATATGCTCCATCTGAGCCCAATCCCCGGGATCAATACAGTTCACGATCAGATTACCGGTCGCCTTCTCAAATTCGCCGTATTCATACCCTAAATAATCCAGCATGTTCTGATTGATATAATATACCGGCAGACCGGGCTCCAAATAGCATCCGATGATTCCCCCCGACACACTTCGATTTAGAATATCTACAAAGCTGCCTCTCATATTGCGGGAAAAGGATTTTTTGCTGTCCTTTTTCCAGCCTCGAGGATAATATTCCCCATCCTCCTGCTGGAGATTCGGTGTAGAAAAGTGAATCGACACAATTTTCCATCCGTCCTCTGTCCAGTGGCAGGCGGCCGTAATTCTCACCAAAATTGGTGACGAGTCAAATTCCGGCGACCGGGAGGCTGCCGTCAGCAGAATAAAAAAAAGCTGATTTTTTTCATCTACCTGTGTGGCCTGAAATGCTTGAAACTGATAATCATACGGCCAAGGCTCCGTGAGAAGCTCCTCCTGTAAGGCCGCTACCGTTTCCTGATAAGTGCAGCTATGCTCCGCAGCGCCAGTGCCGATCCATTGGATATTCTTATCCAAATAAGCGACCGCCTTATGGAGCTTTCTTTCTGCCATATAAGCGCGCAGAAAGCCTTTTATGGCTCGCTCACCATTATTTTCTTTCATGTTATATCCTCCCTAGCCCGGAAATGGTTTTTCCTTCAGTGGGTGAAACAAGCTCAGCCGCAGTCCCTTTTTTAGAGTTCCATTTATTTAGATACAGCAAGCGGGATAAAAGCGTTTGCTGACAAAATTCAATCCACCATTAATTTCTTTGTTTACCGTGACAGCGGAGCAAGGCGTTTTTTATACTGCCGTCAAAAATATCGCCAAGCTTTTGAATCGCTAGATTGGGATCCTCCTTCATGCCATCCTGGAGCCATTGAAAAATAAATCCCGATAACGCAAATTGGTAAAAGGCCGCGATGTAATTGATATCCTCTTCTGAAACCTCTAAACCCTTTGCCTCTTGTCGGACAAACCCCACCATTAAATCCCAAGTCATCTGATATAAGTACTTCTCCAAGGGCTCACGTCCGATAGAATTATAGATGTGGTACACCGCTCTTTTATTTTCCAAAACGAACTTAGCGCTTTCCAAAAATCCAGCCTGCCACGACGAATAGGCGACTTGCTTGCCCGTAATCCTCTCTAACTCCGTTTGGAGCACATCTTCCAGCAAAGCATAAATATCCTCGTAATAATAGTAAAAGGTGCTGCGGTTCAGTCCACAGTCCTCAATAATATCCTTGATGGTTATTTTATCAAAGGACTTCTGTGAAAACATCTTCACAAAAGAATCCATGATTGCCTTTTTTGTATAAATCGACATGTGCTTTCTCCTATTCGCCGGCTTTTCTACAGCTTTTTCAGCAGAATGCCGCTATCGTTACTCTTGTTATACCATAAAAAACGGAATCTTACAATGGCGCCTCCTGTTCCTCAGCACCTCCGACACATCTAGGCTTATGTCGGATTTTCCGTCAGTTCCCTTCCTTTGTTGAAAAATCCGTCATCAGTCTATTTCTGTTGATAGCCGTCTCCCTACTTCCTTTTTATAATAGAAAACGAAATGAAAACGCCCTTTACGGGCGGCCCGAGCTTGAAACCGAGGTGAAAATAAAATGAAACGGATCAAGGCGCTGTATATCACAATTTCAATTCTTTCCCTATTGGTCGGAATCGCTCTGGTGATTTGGCCTGGCGCGTCGGTGATAACCATATGCTATGTAGTAGGGTCCGCGGCGATCTTGGTAGGAGCTGTCCGTCTTGCGGGATATTTCTCTAAAGATTCCTACAACCTGAACTTTCAATTTGATTTCGCCATGGGCCTGGTGTTTTTGATTTTAGGAACCGTACTAATTTTTCATCCTGGAGACACCGTTGCTGTCCTCCATTTCAGCGTAGGCATACTAGTGCTGGTAGACAGTGTTTTCAAGCTGCAAACCGCATTGGATGCTAAGCACTTTGGTTTGAAAAAGTGGTGGGTTATGCTGCTGTGCGCCTTACTCTGCGCTGGACTGGGGCTTGTACTGGTAATTCTGCCCTTCCGTACGGCTGAAATTCTGGTAAGAGTAACCGGGGCAGCACTGGCCGTCAACAGCGGCGAGAACATATTGACGGCGGGCTATACCGTCAAAAGCAAAAAAAGAGTGGTGCCTATTATGGTAGAATGCCGGGAAATACACGAGCAACCCAAATAATCTATGCTGACTTCTAAGCAGCAATCACTTTTGGAGGCGAAAAATAAAATGGTTAAATTTGGCAAAGGGGTGGTAAAATGCCGGATCCTAATTTTAATTCTCGGCGTCTTACTGCTGATTCCTTCCTTATTTGGAATGCTGAGCACCCGAATCAATTACGATATGCTTACTTATCTTCCCGAGGATATGGATACGGTTAAGGGGCAGAACATTCTACTGGATGATTTTGGAAAGGGCGCCTTTTCCATGGTAGTCGTGGAAGGGCTGGAAACGAAAGAGGTCGCGGATCTAAAAGAAAAAATTCAGCAGGTAAACCATGTAGAATCTGTCATCTGGTACGACAGCCTGATGGATCTGTCGGTTCCAATGGAGCTGCTGCCTGAAAAGTATTATGACGCGTTTAATAACGGGGACGCTACCGTGATGGCAGTTTTCTTCGATACCTCCACCTCGGCCGATGAAACAATGGAGGCCATCACTCAGATTAGGCAGACCACAGAGGGCCAATGCTTTGTATCCGGCATGTCGGCTATGGTAACCGACCTAAAGGCACTGTGCGAGCAGGAGGAGCCTATTTATGTGGGCCTGGCGGTACTGTTTGCCACAATCGCCATGATGCTGTTTTTGGATTCCTGGATTCTTCCTTTTATCTTCCTGGCCAGCATCGGTATGGCCATCCTTTACAACCTCGGCAGCAACTTTATGCTTGGAGAAATTTCTTACGTTACCAAGGCTTTAGCCGCGGTGCTTCAGCTGGCAGTGACCATGGATTATTCAATTTTTCTATGGCACAGCTACTCAGAGGAAAAATGTAATTTTAACGGCGATAAAAAAGAGGCTATGGCACAGGCGATCGCCCACACCATCACCTCTGTCGTAGGCAGTTCCATCACCACCATTGCGGGATTTATCGCCCTCTGCTTTATGAGCTTCACCCTCGGCTGGGATTTAGGTATTGTCATGGCAAAGGGAGTTTTACTGGGAGTGATTTGCTGCGTTACCGTTCTTCCCTCTCTCATTTTGGTATTGGATCGTCCCATCGAAAAGACGATGCACCGATCCTTACTTCCGAAAATGGACGGCTTGTCCCGCTTCATCACCAAACGCGCTTGGGTTTTTCTGGCGATCTTTCTGGTCATTGTCGGCCCGGCGCTTTATGGCTACAGCAATACAAAAATGTACTATGACTTCAGCGAATCTTTACCTCAGGATTTGGATTATATGATCGCCAACACCAAGCTTAAGGATCGTTTTGACATCAGTACCACCCACATGATCCTTGCGGACGCCAAAATGGAGGCTAAGGACGCTCAAGCTATGATAAAGGAGATTGATCAAGTAGACGGAGTCTCCTATGCGTTGGGCTTCAATTCCGTGGTAGGCTCGGCGGTACCTGAGGAAATCCTTCCCTCCTCTATTACCGACCTTCTGAAAAACGATAAGTACCAGCTCTTTTTGATCAACTCTCAGTATTCGGTTGCCAGCGACGAGGTGAACGGCCAAATCACACAGATTAATAATATTCTGAAAAAATATGACCCGAACGGTATGCTGATTGGAGAAGCCTCCTGCACAAAGGATTTGATCCAAGTTACCAATCACGATTTCAACGTAGTGAATATTATTTCAATTATTTCTATTTTCATAATTATCGCTCTGGTGCTCCGTTCCATTTCCCTACCGGTAATCTTAGTCGCGGTGATCGAGTTTGCCGTATTTATCAATTTGGGAATTCCATTCTATACCAACGTATCCCTTCCCTTTGTCGCGCCGATCTGCATTAGTACCATTCAACTTGGAGCCACTGTGGACTATGCTATTTTAATGACCACACGATATAAAAGGGAACGGTTTCAAGGCCACGACAAAAAGGAAGCGGTTTCCATCGCGCTTTCAACCTCCATTTCCTCTATTCTTGTCAGCGCTTTGGGCTTCTTCGCGGCAACCTTCGGAGTTGGACTTTATTCCAACATCGACATGATCAGCTCCATGTGCAACCTGATGGCTCGGGGTGCGATCATCAGTATGCTGTCGGTTATGTTTATTCTACCAGCAATGCTTCTGCTGTTTGACCCTGTCATCGGTAAAACCACCTTGGGCTTCCGGCCTAAAAAACAGAAGGTTTCTCAGTAATAATCTATAACGAAAAGAGTAATCAGGAGGTCTTTCATATGAAATTAAAGAAAAACGTGGCTGCCAAGATCATCGCCATCTGTCTGGCCGCTACTATGCTCATAGGCATCTGCAGCGCTTCTGCCGTCACGGCCCCCAAACAAAATGGCATCTCTGTGGGAAATCCGGTAACAACCGCCGTCCATTCAGCCTCCGGCGGTCAAAATTCCAAGGAGGAAACCGTATATGTTCTGGCTAACGCAGACGGTTCCGTCCAAAAAATCATTGTCAGCGACTGGCTGAAGAATCCTGCCGGTGCCAATTCCATCAATGACATCAGCGAGCTTGATGGTATCGAAAACGTAAAAGGTGATGAAGCCTACACTATGAATCCCAATAATATGCGGGTTTGGGACGCTAAAGGGAACGATATTTATTATCAGGGCACCACCCAGAAGGCTCTTCCGGTGGATGTATCCATCTCCTATCAGCTGGACGGAAAGCCTATTTCCGCCGAAGACTTGGCAGGAAAAAGCGGCAGAGTGACCATCCGCTTCAGCTATCAAAACAACCAAAAGGAAACCATAGAGATCGATGGCAAAAAAGAGACGGTTTATGTTCCCTTTGTCATGCTGACTGGCGCTGTTCTGGACAACGACGTTTTCTCAAATGTCCAAATTTCTAATGGCAAGCTGCTTTCCGATGGAGACCGCAGCGTGGTTATGGGCTTCGCCATGCCGGGCTTGCAGGAGAGCCTAAACCTGGACAAACGCAAGCTGGAAATTCCCGATTATGTGGAGCTGACAGCGGATGTGAAGGACTTTAGGCTAGATACCACCTTGACCGTCGCTTCTAACGATATTTTCAATCACTTGGATTTGGAAGATCTGGATGCGCAGAATTTGACTTCTGCGATCAGCCAGCTCAACGACGCAGCCCTGGAACTGGTGGATGGCTCCTCTCAGCTGTACGACGGGCTTTCCGCGCTGCTGGAAAAATCTGGGGAATTGATCAGTGGTATCGATCTGCTGGCCTCTGGCGCTGGAAACCTCAACAGCGGCGCTGCGGATTTGTATTCCGGTGCCTCCGACTTAAACAGCGGCGCTTCCCAGCTAAGCTCGGGCCTGGGAGAGCTGAACAGCAACAGCCAGAACCTGGTCGGCGGCGCCAAAGCCGTATTCGAAACTTTATTATCCACCGCTCAATCCCAATTAGAGGCGGCCGGAGTGTCGGTACCTAAATTGACCATTGACAATTACGCTGCCGTATTGGACAGCGTGCTGGATTCTTTGGACGAAACCACCGTCTATGATCTTGCCTACAATACCGCTTTGCAGCAGGTCACTCAGGCGGTCAACGCTCAGGAAAACGAAATACGTGTCCAAGTAGAGGATACCGTCCGCAAGCAGGTGTTGGAGGGCGTACTGGCTGCCGCGGGAAAGGCTATGACGGCCGAGGAATATGAGCAGGCTTGTGCCTCTGGTCTGATTGATGCAGACACCCAAACGAAAATCGCCAGCGCCGTCAGCAAAAAAATGGCCAGCCAGGAGATGGCCGAGACAGTAAACAGCCTGGTTTCTCAAAAAAAGCAGGAGGTGATTGACCAGAACATGCAGAGCAGCCAAGTGCAGTCGCAAATTCAGGCTGCGGTTGAAAGCGCTAAGAACGGTGAAAGCAGTATCGCTGTTTTGAAGCAGCAGCTTGACAGCTATCAGCAGTTTTACAGCGGTTTGCAGGACTACACAGACGGAGTGGCCCAGGCTTACGCAGGCAGTAAAGATTTAGCTATTGGCTCCAATGAGCTGAAGGGCGGATCACAGCAGCTAAAGGACGGCGCGCAGCAGCTGTACGACGGAATTTCCTCCTTTCAAAGCGGTTCCTCGGCTCTGGTAGACGGCGTTTCCCAACTGAAGGACGGCGGAATGCAGCTTTCTGAAGGGATGAAGCAATTTAATGAGGATGGAATCCAGAAAATCACCGAAGCCTTCCAGGGCGATCTTTCTCAACTGGCGGCCAAACTAAAAGCCCTAGGCGACGTTTCCCGAAGTTATCAAAATTATTCCGGAATTGCCGACGGAATGTCGGGCTCTGTGAAATTTGTTTATCGAACCGCCTCTATCGAAAAAAAGGCTGACGAAAAATAAAAAAGCATGGAATTGGAATCAACAAGCGTCAAATCACTGTAAGCATCAATGATATGCAATAAGAGTACCCCAGCAGAGCTGGGGTACTCTTTGTTTCCTGATTTTTAACGATTGACTTTTCCCCAGCCCTTGTTATAATCAAAGTAATCAAAGAAAGAATAAACTCTTTTATTTAGAACAGAAAACAACGGCAAGCGATAGCTTGTTGTATAAAAACTATGATTTGAGAGCGGGGGAATATATTGATGGCAAACGCGCTTTTATGGGCCGCCGGAGGTACTGGATTTACCTTTTTTATGACGGCGCTTGGTGCTTCTATGGTTTTTTTCTTCCGAAAAAAGGCCAACACAAATATTCAAAGAATTTTTTTAGGATTTGCCGCGGGTGTAATGATTGCTGCTTCTATATGGTCGCTGCTGATTCCTGCCATTGAAGAGGCATCGGAAAAGGGCTGGCCCGGTTGGATCCCTGCCGCCGGCGGTTTAATCTTGGGTGCCGCGTTCCTGATTCTGATGGACAGCCTGCTTCCTCATCTACACCTTGGCGAGACAAAGCCAGAGGGACTTTCTTCCTCCTGGAAGCGAACCACCTTATTGGTATTCGCTGTCACTCTTCATAATATTCCCGAGGGAATGGCCGTAGGCGTTTCCTTCGCCTTAGCGGCGCAAAACGGCCATGATCCAACCATGTATACCGCCGCAATGGCCTTAGCTATCGGCATCGGTATTCAAAATTTTCCAGAAGGCGCTGCCATTTCTTTGCCTCTGCGTCAAGAGGGGCTAAGCACCGCAAAGTCTTTCGTTTTGGGAAGTCTTTCCGGGTTAGTAGAATTGATTTTCGGCGTATTGACGGTGTTAATCGCTGGATTTATCCAGCCTTTGATGCCGTGGCTGCTAGCCTTCGCTGCCGGCGCAATGCTTTATGTTGTAGTAGAGGAATTAATTCCTGAGGCACATTTGGGAGAACATTCCAATATAGGAACTCTTGGTGTGTTATCCGGTTTTCTTGTCATGATGATTTTAGATGTCGCTTTGGGTTAACCTTTTTATTCAGCACCAAATCAAAATTTTGATTTGGTTTTTCAAAATCATTACAAGAAGCAGAAAAGGAACGGCAGCTTTTTGCCGTTCCTTTTTCTATTTTAATCGGCACGATAGCTTTTCTCTATCAGTATCTCTACTCATTTACTTTCCTTACCAAAGTATCAATCCCATTGGATACTAAAACCCCTGCGGTTTTCGCCAATTCTTCCAATGGTATCTTCTGATCGGAATCAAACCATAATATATACATAGAAATAATACCGGACGATACAAATTCGATCATATACGGAAATTGCTCCGGCAGCGCCGCAAGCTGATCCTTCGCACTCTCCAAAAATTCCTCCTGAAGCGCATTTTTTATCTTACTGATCAAAGAACCATGGGCGTTGGCATGGCTCAGCAGATTCTGATAAAAGTTGAAATCCTGATAAATCAGATCATTCAGCGCTTTGAACACAGAATAGGTAGCAAAGTCTCGAGAAGCAATACAGCTTTCCTGGATCAGCCTTTTAAGATTTTGGATCATTTCATTTTCGATTTCGCCTGAGACATCATAAATGCTGGTATAATGCGTATAGAAGGTCTTACGGTTGATATCCGCTCTTTGCGCCAGTTCCTTAATAGTAATCTGAGAGATATCTTTTTCCGACATTAACTCCACCAAAGCGTTTTTTATGGCCTTTTGGGTTTTTAAACATCTTCGGTCCATCCGCACACCGCTTTCGGCCTGCTTATTCCTTAAATTTTTCATACAGCCTCCAAAAAGCAACATAAATCACTAAATATGTTGTTTAAGAAACATATTTCCCATAAATGTCCGTTGTCATTGCTCTTTAGAAATAATATAATACACATGTGAGTAAAAATCAACAATCGTTTCTTTTTCAGAAAGCAGGGATGATTTTGAATTGGTTTCGCCGCCTTTGCGGGGTTACTCCCAGGAAAATTGTGTTCAAAAATAAAGAATTTAAAAAATACTTAGCGGATGTGGCTTCTTGCTCCACATTTCGCACCACCCATCAATATGTACAGCATGGAAACACCTCTGTTCTTCTGCACAGCATCGCTGTTGCTTATTACAGTTATTATCTTTCCTGGTATTTCCACTTGAATTTTCGTGAGCGGGAGCTGGTACGAGGGGCGCTTCTGCATGATTACTTTCTTTACGACTGGCACAATTCCGGCGAAGGGCATACCTTTCATGCCTTCACCCACGCTAGAGATGCTTTTGTCAACGCGCAAAAGGAATTTGAGCTTTCTCGGATCGAACGGGAGGTTATTAAAAAGCATATGTTCCCTTTGACCCCGGTTCCTCCTCTCTGTCGGGAGGGCCTGATGGTTTGCCTGGTAGATAAGGGCTGTTCCCTGTACGAAACCTTTAAACAAAATCCATACCCTATGCTCAGAAAAAAGTTTTTGTCCTCGCTGCCTCTCGCTGAGCCTTTGGATGATTTTTCGTCTGACCGTTGATCATGCTCCGATTACCCCTCATCTGACTTTGAATTGGAAGTGATATCGCATGATACCTATTTGTCAATTTTTCCTATGGTTTATGTTCTATAATATCGTTGGTTGGATCTACGAAACCTTGGTCTGCTCGATTCAGGAAAAACGTTTGGTATTCAACCGCGGTTTTTTAGCCGGCCCTTACTGTCCTATTTATGGCTCCGGCGCCTTGCTGGACGTATTCCTTTTAGGATGGATTCATAACCCTGTTCTTTTATTTTTTGCCGGCATGCTTGTAAACTGCACTCTGGAATATCTCACTGGCTGGGCTTTGGAAGAAATTTTTCATGCCAAGTGGTGGGATTATACCGGTTGGTTTTTAAATATCAAGGGCAGGATCTGCTTCTGGGGAGCGTTGGCCTTTGGCTGTATGTCGGTCCTTTTGATCAAGTGGATTCATCCCTTTGTCTTGCGGACAACCCATCTTCTTCCCCCTTTAGCCGTTTATATTATCGCAGGAGTGCTCTTTGTAATATTCGTTACCGACTTTGTGTTAACAAACGTACATATTGCTCAGTTTAATGACAAGCTGAAGGATTTCCAGCAAAGGATCAGCGGCCGGGTTACGGGAGAAAAGGGACAAGATGAGGTTTACGCAAAAGCCGGCATCGAACCGGAGAATAATAAAAAGCTTCAAGAGATTACAGAAAAGCTAAGTCTGCGGGAAAGAGTGATGCTGAAAAATACTTTTAGCTTTCAGTCCACTAAATATACCGACTTAGTAGACCGTCTAAAAGACACCTTAGGCTATAAGCAATAAGGAGTCAAGCCTTATCAGAAAAAAGCCTCAAAATTATTTTGTAAGCTTAAAAGGCGTGCCGATATTCGGCACGCCTTTTAAGCTATTTACAGCTATTACGAATGAATCCATATTACAAATTGATCTCTATTTTTTGCGGCTTCCCGGGTCCTCCCGCCTCTCTCAGGATTGGAATTTCCAAAACCGCTTTTTTTCCATCCGCTATCATCTCAATCTGATAGTCACCATGGTAGACGTTACAGCGATATATTCCTTCGCCATTGGTTTTTCCAAATTCATCACTCCACCAATTTTCACGAATCAGTTTTCGTAACGCATGGTAAGCAGGCTTACGATGAACCTCCTCCGTTACCAGACCAGCCGGAGCCGCCCGCCAGTCATTGTCCTGAAAGTCCCACCAGGTAATGGCCTCTACCGCCGGATGGCTAAACAGCATTGTATAAAAATCCGCTGTATATTTTGCCTGGAGTTCTTCGTACTCTTTACCCCGGTACCAGTCCTCCGGCTTGGAATCGTCGTTCATCATACCATTTCTTCCAATATATCGCCCGCTTAAAACTGTCAGCTCGGTAAAATGAAGAGGCCAGCCATATTTTGCAAAGCGTTCACAAACCTCCCAAGCTTCTTCCATCGTCCACAAAAATGTATGCATGTGACTTTGAATTCCCATCGCTTGCAGTTCAACCCCCATATAGCGAAGCTCTTCCAGCAAAACCTCACACTCTTGATTCCAAATATTGAAATCATTATAAAGGAGATTGGCATGAGGATTGATCTCCCGCACCAGCTTTGTCGTATACCGTACAGCGTTAGCTCTTCCCTTTTCATGAATCCAGCGCGATACCGCGTTATGGTACAGATGATCTACGGTAATCTCATTAAATACATCCCAATAATCTATCCGATCTCCAAAATTCTCCATGAGATGCTCTATTCGCTTTTTTAAAGAAGCTTCTACATCCTCGGAGTTTTCCAACCATTCTGGCGCTAATTTCTGCCATACAATAGGATGCCCTTTTGTCTTCAGATCTAAAGCTTCGCACCACTGCAAAAGCTTTTCTAAACGTTCATGATCAGTTTTGCCTCGTTCTCTTTCATAGCGCTGCCAAAAAAACGGAAGGGTAGTGTAATTGAACAGATCAGAAAAATACTTCTTATAACGAGAGCCGGCCGCTTCCTCATAGGAATTCGCTGGAAAACAGTTGCTGCCAAATAAGAATTGGTGTTTCTTCATTTTCACATTTATCTGAGCATTTGATACCGGCCTGCCGTCTTTTCTCACAATAAATTCTACATCTTTTTTTCTAATTTTTTCTATTCTTTGATTCGCATCGTATAACATAGACATAGTTTCTTCCCTCCTTTAAAGCTCAATTACCAGCTTCTGCGCCCCCTCATGAACGCCAAACTTACGTAAAATATCCGTATTTAGGGAAACGGCTTGATTACCCGCTTTAACGGTAATATCATAATTTCCGCAGTAAACCGCACTTGCAAAGCAACCGGATAAATTGGTGCGGCCCTCTTCATTGCTCCACCAACGTTTTTTTATCAGCTCTTTCAGGCCGTCATATACCGGTTTGATTTTTAAATCTTCTGTTATCAGTCCACCAGGTGCATCCATCCACTGCCGGTCTGGGAAATCCCACCAGGTAATAGCCTCCACCGCAGGATGGCTGAATAAAAGAGTATAAAGCTGCTCCGTATATTCTCGCTGAATTTCTAAATCCTCTGGCCGGCTGATCCAGAAGTTAGGATTGCCGATAGTATAATCCACGTCTTTAGTACATCTGCCATTGATTACTGTCAATTCTGTGAAATGGATGGGCCAGCCATATTTAGCGTATCTTTCACAAATCTCCCAGGTTTCATCAAAGGACCACTTGCGCTGATGCATATGGCTTTGAAGGCCTACCGCCTCTAATCTTATCCCCTTTTCTCTCAGCTTCCTCAGCAAAATTTCCATATCCGCCGGCTGGACATTAAAATCATTATATAGCAAATTAGCCCGTGGATTCACCTCATAGACACACCGGGCGGCATACTCGACCGCGTTTTCCTTTCCCACTTTTTCGATCCAATCGGCCACCGGATTGTGAAACCTCTGTGATACTGTGATCTCATTGAACAGATCCCAATAGTCGATTTGATCTCCAAAGCGTTCCATCAAGTCCTCAATTCGTTCCTGAATTAACTTCTCAATGTCATGATCGCTGTTAAGCCAATCGGGTAAAATTTCATGCCATACCAAGGGATGTCCTTTAGTCGATAAGTCAATGCTTTTGCACCATTCCACCATATTGGAAAGGCGTTTTTCGCTTTTTTCCCCTCTTACAGGCTCATACTGTCCCCAATAAAAAGGCAGGGTGGCATAATTAAACAAGCCAGAGAACAATTCTTTATGCCGTTTTTCTTTTTCCGGAGTATCGTATGTATTCGCACAGTAACAATCACATCCAAACAAAAATTGGTGACGGTTCATACGCAGTTCAACCTGAGCGTCAGGCACAGGGCTTCCGTCTCTTCGAACAACGATTTTCACCGTACGTCTTCGAATGTCTTCTATCCGTTTTGGGGCGTCACGCATTATATCAGCCATAACACAACCTCCTTATTTATTGAAGCGTCACGGGAGTAAAGCATGTTAGCTCAGCACACCTTACTCCCATGATTGCAAATTACATGGCTATCCTTTATTGAAGCTTCTCCTCAATTTCCTTCAAATATTGAATAGAAAATTCAGGATATTTCAGATATAAGTAGCTGGTATCGTGATGCTTTACATAAGAATCTGTATGAAAAGCTGGCGGGAACAGCTCCATGGTAACAAAGCCTTTGTAATTTATATCCTTGATGGCTTGCAGAATAGGAAGAAAATCAATATGTCCCATACCGGGAGCCGCACGGTTGGAATCCCCAACATGGAAATGCATCAGCATATCGCCAGCCTCCCGCACCGCAGCGGCCATATCCTTTTCTTCAATGTTCATATGAAAGGTGTCCAGCATAACGCCTACATTTGTACGATTAATTTTCTCCGCTAAGGATTTGGCGGCCGCAAGATTCGTTATAAGATAGGTATCAAATCGATCCCATGCCTCGATACAAAGCCTCACACCGCGTTCCGCCGCGTAGTCCGCCACTTGCTCCATGCTTTCCGCTCCTGTTTTCAGTTCTTCCTCAATGCTGGTAAGAGGTTCGTACTTTCCGTAGCGGGTTGGAGTTAAAATGACAGTAGGACAGCCCATTCCAGCCGCGAATTCCACCGTACGCTTCGCATGGTCTATTCCCAGCTGACGTTGGTTCTTATCCGGATGAGCTATATCAAACTGATCCAAAATGGAGCAAATACTAGAAGGGACGACTCCCTCCTCACGGCACGCGCGACCGATTTGCTGGGCCTGAGAAAAATACTCGGGCTGACCCGCTACCTCCACGCCCTGGTACCCTAATTTCGCAAGTCTTTTTATTCCGTCATAAATATCTCCCCATACCCAGCCTACCTGATAAGCGTATTTAAATTGATACATACCAATCCCTCCGCTTTTATAAAGCCGCTTCAATGGCTTTTAAGGTTTTTAGGGAAACGGCAGGATATTCCTCAAAAAAGCTGGTCATATCGTGAAGCTCCTCATAGGTTTCAGGATCCGCTCCAGGAGGCACCAATTCCATAGTAACATAGCCTTGATAGCCGATTTCCGCTAAAGCCTTCATAATCGGCCTAAAATCCATATGGCCCATGCCGGGAGCCGCTCTGTTGGAGTCTCCTACATGGAGATGATATAAACACCCCTTACAATCTAAAATGGCCTGAGCCATATCTACTTCCTCAATATTCAAATGGAAAGTATCCAGCATAACGCCTACATTGGGTTTATTGACCATTTTGACAAAGGCGCGGCCCTGTTCGGCACGGTTGAGCAAATAGGTGTCATATCGGTTCCACATTTCCACAAACAGCTTGATTCCCGCTCCGGCGGCATAATCCGCCACCTTTTGGATGCTTTCCGCACCCCAAGCCAGCTCCTGCTCTAATTCTGCCAGCGGAGTCCATTTCGTCAAGCGGGTCGGATTGATGATCACGCCGTTCCCGCCCAGGTCAGCGGCAAAGTCCACTACCCTACACATATAATCGATTCCCTGATCACGAACTCCTTTTCTTGGATATGCCATATCCAATTCAGCGCAGTTGGTGCATACACTGGAAACTGCAATGCCCTCGCTGTCGCAGATTTTCTTAAATTCCTTTCCCTCGTGGAAGTAAGAGGTTACGCCGGCTACCTCTACCGCATCATAGCCAAGCTTAGCGATTCTGGGAATTCTGGTACGGACATCTCCCCATAGCCCGCCTACCTGATAAGCGTATTTAAATTTTTTCATGACCGTTTCCTCCTTATGTTATCTTAATTATTAATCGGAAAAATGAAACATGGATTTTAAGCTTCTGCCTTCTTTCTGCGCTTGAAACGCTTTTTGATAATCATCCGGCTCAAAAACAAAAGAGGTCAGGGACTCCGTTTCCAGTCGATCCAGCAGAGAGACCGCCCTCTGCATAGTGTAAGGAGACTGGAACACCCCTGCAATGATCGTGGCTTCCTTCTGCATAGCGCTGAATTGTCCAATGGCCTCCAATGTAATTTCCGGCTTAAATAATGCCATCAGCTCCAAAACACCTCCTCTGGACATTAGGTCATAGCAGCTTGCAATGGTGGATTTCGCGCCGGAACACTCAAAAATCACATCAAACCCATAGCCGTCTGTGATTTTCATCGCTTTTTCATGAAAGTCTGGTGCAAGAGGATCTAATACATAGTCGGCGCCCGCTTTTAATGCGGCTTCGCGCTTCCACGCAATCGGCTCAAACAAGGTGACCCTGGTGCCTCCGGAAAGCCTTGCCAGCTGCATGGTAAGATTCCCGATTCCACCACCGCCAGAAACAGCTACCGTATCTCCAGGTTTAATGCGGCACATATCGACACCGTGAAGGCAGATAGAAACCGGTTCCGTCAGGGCGGCCTTTTTCATATCCATATCCTCCGGCAGCTTATATACCTGCTGCTCGTCAACTACCACATAATCGCTCATAAATCCAAGGGTGACATCAATATTTTCACAAAGGTGCTGTTTCCCAATATTGCAGAAATGGCACTTCCCGCAATAGCAGTTATAATAAAGAGCTACCTTATCCCCGACCTTCAAGCCCTTGCTTGTAGCGTTTTTCCCTAATTCGACCACATATCCGGAGGCTTCGTGGCCAATATTGTGTCCCGCCAAAAATTTCTCCCGCATGAAGGTGTTGTCAAAATCTCCAGAAACATCATGGATATCCGATCCGCAAACGGCGGCGTAGGCAATCCTCACCTTCACGTCCGTATCCTTTCTCAGCTGTCTCTCAGGGATCTCTGTTAAAATTACATTGGGAAGCTTATATTGTATTTGTCTCATATGGATATCTCCTTCTATTTAAATACTTGTAAAAGCGCCGTCAACCACAAAATCTGATCCAGTGGTGAAAGAGCTTGCCTCGCCGGCCAAATAAACGACTACCGCCTGAAGCTCATCAGGACGTCCGATTCTTCCCATTGGAGATACCTTTTTCCACTGCTCGATCAATGGAATCAAGGTTGGAGAGGAAAGCACCAGGTCGGTGCCTATGTAGCCCGGGCTGATCGAATTAACTCTAACGTTTTTCTGCGCCCATTCTACAGCTAAGGATTTCACAAGCTGTCTTACCCCGGCTTTTGAAGCGTTATACGCGCACTGTGGCTGCGGCACATTGACAATATGGGCCGACATGGAGGCGGTCGCGATAATCGAGCCTCCCCCCTGCTGAATCATTTGTTTTCCCGCGGCCTGCGCAGTCAAAAACACTCCAGTCAAATTCACGTCGATCACTTTTTTCCATTGCTCAAAAGTCATTTCCTCTGCCGGATAATTGGTGCAGATTCCAGCGTTACAGAAGGCTACATCCAGGCTTCCGAAATGCTCCACAATAGTTCTCACCATTTGGTTTACCTGATCCTGATCTGTAACGTCGCATGAGACTGCTATCACGCCCGTACCCAGTGTTTGCAATTCAGAAGCCGTTTTTTCCGCCTCCTGATAGTCCACGTCCACGACGGCTACATTACTACCCGCTTCACACAGGGCTGCGGCCACGCTTTTCCCGATTCCTCTGGCACCACCGGTTACAAAGGCCGTCTTGCCATCCAGTCTCATTTTTTCAAGGATTCCCATGATTTTACCTCCAGTTTTAATATAACTCAGGGCGTTTTGGGCGCAGGAAACCAAGGGCAGCGAAAATTGCCCTTAATTTATCTGCATAAATTTAAAAATTTAGTTCCTTTCCACGCCCTTGCTGTTCGGATAATCCGGAGTAGTAACCACCGGATGAATTATGACAATTTTTGTCCCCAGTCCCGGCTGGCTCTCAATACGGAACTGATGCTTTCCCGGAAAGATGAACTCTAGACGCTGCGCCACATTGTTAAGGCCGATATGGCGCAGCTTAGGCGTTTTTACCGTTTCATCTTTCTTAAAGTTAAACAAGCTTTCCAGTCTCTCATGATCCATTCCAACGCCATCATCTGCAATAATAATCTCAACATTTTCCTCCCGCCGGTTAATCTCCAGACGGATATTTCCTGGATCAGCTTTGGGACAAATGCCGTGTAAAATCGAATTTTCAATTATTGGCTGTAAGATATTTTTGGGAATGTAGGTTCCCGCCAAGGATTCGTCCCATCGGCAGGAAAAAGAAAATCTTCCCATATACCGATAGTTTTGAATGATAATATATTGGTTAACGACCTCAATCTCATTTGCGATTTCTTCAAACAGGCGGTTTTTCCCCAGGTGTATGCTGTCCTGCAGGAGATGAATAAAAGCGCTGGTGAGGCTGATAATATCTTCAGATTTTTTCTGTCTTGCAAGATAGATGACAGAATTTAAGGTATTATAGATAAAGTGAGGGTTAATTTTTGCCAAAAGAAGCTCGAATTGCAGCTTTTGCTGTTCCTTTAGGCTCTCAATGGAAGTATCCATATATTTTTTTGTGTTAGATACCATAATATTGAATCCATTAGAAATATTTTCTAATTCCTGAACACCATGAAGTTCCACAGTCGCGTCCAAATTTCCTCCGGACATCTCCTTGATTGCTCCGTCTAACCGTGTAATCTGCTTAGAAATTTTAATCAGCAAAGGAAATAGGAAAACAAACAATAAAATAAGCGCAAGAAAAATTACCGCTGAAACCGCGATTGCATATGGTATATCTGCGGTTTTGGCGAATTCATTTTGATCAATTGAGGAAATTACTTTCCATTCGCAATCTTCTAAAATGCTTGTAACATAGTAATTGCCGTCCAAAGACTCGATTCCTCCGCGGAGCTGGACTGCCAAATCAGAAAGCCGGTTGATATCCTCCCCGATTCCATATAAAATTTTGTTGTCTTCATCGAAAACCGCTATCCCGTTAAACAGGCTATTATTCGCGAAAATGTCATCCAGCAAGCCCTGTAAATTCATCTGTATGATAATTTGTCCCCGGACGGTAGATTTTCCATCCTCAATTTGATAAATATTGGATACGTAGCTTACTAAGGTATGACGCCGATGATACAGGGAAGTCGCCGGGAAATCATATGCTTTGGTAAATCCCAATTCCTTCGAGGGGATGCTCTGATCTGTATTTTTGATAAACCATTCCTGAAAAAAGTCATCATAAGGAGACGTATTCCAAAAGCTTTCACCGTTTTCCGCGACTACACAAAAGGAATGGATATATTTCCCGCTTACCAGCAAGCGGTCCAGATTATCCATTAGTTTTCCGGCGGCCACTGCCTTCTCTGCCGGCGTGAAGCGGTCCAGATTTTTTAAAAAGCCACTCACCTCTTCACTCAGCACTAAATATTCGCTTAGCCGATAAACATCTTCAATCGCGCTTTGAAGCTGAATTAAATTTCTTTGTGCCTCCTCGCTTCCTCTTTTACTGAGATTATTCATATTAATCGAAGTGAATTGATTATAAAGAAACCAGGCAAAAGAGATGATAATGACCAGAACAACGACTACGATTCGCGCCATAATTTGAAATTTGATGCTGCGTTTCATCGCGTTTTCTTCTCTCCCTTTCCTATTTCAACAGAAGCTGTTTTCGATAATCGTTAGGCGACTGCCCGGTAAACTCTTGAAAGATTCTCCTGAAATATTGACTGTTGGAAATTCCCACCCGCCTGCTGATTTCGCTGACCTTTAAATTTGTTTCGCATAACAGCGCCTCCGCGTGGTACATTCTACATTCAGTCAAAAACTCGTTAAAGGATTTTCCTGTTTCCTTTTTAATCTTTTGACCGATATACATCCCGCTGGAATGCAGCTTCCCAGCGACCTCGTTGATACTCGGATTTTTATTATAGTTAGAATTAATGTACTCCAGCACATAAATAGTGGCGGCAGAATATTCTTCTTTTATGATATTGAACTGCCGTGCATGACTTAAAACGCTGATTAGGTAATCGGAAACCTCCTGCGCCGTATACAGCCTATTGATAATTTTGTCATTTTCAAACAGGTCCATGTTTAACGCTGTCAGTAGTTCTTTTATTTTATCTGTACATTGAATAAAATCTGTCAGTCTTTTATTTTTCCAAGCCTCCTCTAAACCATTTTTTATTCTCTCCATGCTGTGCTCATAATTGTTGATAAACGCCTGTTTGGTAATAAAGCTATAATCCGTAGACGCTTTTTTAGACATTAAACGGGCTGCTCCGACCTGATTTCGATGAAAAATCGAACGATCCAGCTCTATATTCAACTGAGACACATCGCTCTCTAAACTTTTCAGGGTAGACATTTTAGTGTGATAAGCCGCGGCAAAAGGAATTTCTGCCTTTCGAGAGAGTGATTCCTTTATCGCTACACAGCAGTGATGAGCCGTGCTGATCAACGCCTTTGTGCCGATAAAATTATTAGAAATTCGTACAAAGGCCACAAGCATATTTTGATATAATACTGTATCAACTATTTGAAACCCCTCGAAATTTTCTTCCATTAAAAGCTCTTCATGCTGAGGAAGAACCGACCACCTAGAATCTTGCCGATAAAAATATGGTGCCCATGGCCGAAAGCCCATAATCTGGAAAGGTTCCATATAAACACTTAAATAACTTTGCTGCTGGGGCTGCATCTGGTCATAAGACCGTTCTCCATTAAAAAGCTGAACCAAGAGCTGTTTTTTTATCATCGTATCCGCCGATTTTCTGCTTTCAAAGGTTGCCCGTGCTTTTTTTAATGTTTCTATCAGGTTTTCGGCTGTAAGCTGGTGTTTCACTAAATATGTTAAAACGCCGATGCTCATCGCCTTTTGCGCGTAATCAAATTCCATATATCCGCTTAAGATCACAATTATCGTATTCCGATTGATCTCTCTGATTTTAGCGGACAGTTCTAAACCACTCATTCCGGGAAGCGCCACATCTACAAAAACCAAATCCGGCATATATTCCTTAATCAAGGTTAGAGCCGACTCAGCGCTATAAGCGTAGCCTTTTATTTCAAAGCCTTCCAAATTCCAATCGATCCGCGTCATCAAATCAGAAATAACAATAGGTTCATCATCCACAAAAAACACCTTCATTGGCTCCATCAAAGCACCCCTCTCCCCTTATTACAGCTTTAACAATACTACAAACACTTTTCTGTACGCAACTAGTATTTCATAAATAATCACAAAAAAATAATTATATTTTAAATAAATATATAATTTATAACAAATATCTATAATTTGAATCATTGCCGTTTACCAGTATGGCTTCTATAATACGCATATAAACTCAAAAAAGGGGTGTAAAAAAATTATGAAAAAAAGACAATCGGCAAAAATTCTTTCCGCACTTTTAGCGGGTGCAATGGTAATTTCCGCTATGAGCGGCTGTTCGGGTTCTGCAACGCCCACGACCTCATCAGGCAATTCTCAGGCTGAATCAAGTGAAGGCCAAACAGATCCGGCGAAAGACGAGGATGGAGATATTGTAGTATGGGGTTGGAGCGTAGGCGAGGTGCAAACCTTATTTGACGCCTTTGCGGAAGATACTGGTTACAATGGAGAAATGGAGTATGTGACAATCCAGCAAACCGAAGCTTTCCAAAAGCTGCAAACCACCATTAGCGCCGGACTTGATCTGCCCGACGCCATTTCCAGTGAAATCGGACAACGTGGAACTATGATGTCTCTAGGAATCTGGGAAGACCTGAGCGCCGAACCCTACAATTTTGACGAGTCCACTATTTTTGACTATTTCGGGCCTCTCTGCAAGGATGAAAACGGCGCTTTTGTATGTATCCCTATGGATATTAGCACTGCCGGCATGGCCTACAAGAAAGATGTGGCTGAAAAATACTTAGGTACTTCTGACCGGAAAGAGTTGGAGGCTATGCTCTCTGACTGGGAGGCCTTCAAACAGGTTGGTATTGATCTGCAAAAGGATACCAACGGTGAGGTCTTTATGTTTACAGGCCTTTCCAGCGTAAAGTATATTATCGACGGACAAAATTCCACTCCAATTGTTTCCGACGATAAGCTGGATTTGGAAAATTCCGTTCGCAACACCTTAGATTTTATGGTTGATTTCCGAAATAATAAGGTTTGTGATAACATCAGCGAATCCTCTCCTGCCTACAGCGCTTCTTTCGCTGATGACATCCATATTTTCTATCCTTGCGCTTCTTGGGGACCAGCTTATGTTATTGGGCCCAACGATCCGGAGGGAACAGATACTTGGGGGCTGATGATTCCTCCTGGAGGCTGCTTCAGCATGGGAGGCTCTGGAAACATGATTCCCGCTGACGCCAACAACAAAATGGGGGCCTATAAGTTTATCAGCTGGCTGGTTTCTAAAGACGGTACTACCCGGGCCCGTGAACTTACCGGTAATAATTACGCTAACAAAGAAGCTTACAATGATCCTGATTTCGCGCAGATGAGCGATCCCAGTTTTGGCGACCAAAATCTGGGAGAAATTCTCTTTGTGGAAGCGATGCCTACAATCAATCTGCGTCCTGTTTCAGAGTATGATGTCACTATCACAGAGGTTTGGAATTATGTCATCGAGGCAGTAAACAGTGATGATTCCATGGATACCGACAGCGCTATAGAGCTATTTGAAACAGAAATCAGAAATAAACTGCCTGAATTAAAGTAAAAGTATTTTACATTTTATCCACATAAGAAGAAAGAAAAGGCGGAGGAATACCACCTCCGCCTTTATTTCAGGAAAGGAGCGCGCTAGTTATGACATCGGTTTCTCTCCGGCGTAAACATAAACTCACGGGAAAAAAAGTTTGGCCTTATCTCTTTCTAATTCCCTTTTTTGTAATCTACTTATCCTTTAATTTTTATCCGCTCATCTATTCTTTTGTGATCAGTCTGACACAATGGGATGGTTTCACCGAACCGGTATTTGTGGGGCTTTCCAACTTTGTCAATATCTTTACCGATGATCCTTATTTCTTAAAATCAATTGGAAACACGCTGCTGTTTATGCTCTTTAACGCTCCCTTTGTTTTAATCGGAGGCTTAATCCTGGCTACTATGCTCAACAGCAAGCTGATTCGAGGCCGCAATGTTTTTCAGCTGGCTACATTTCTGCCCTATCTCACCATACCGGTAGCCATCGGCGTATTATTCATGCTGCTATTTGATTGGAACAGCGGACTAATCAACCGAATTTTTGTGTCTCTTGGTATTTTTCAGGAACCAGTCAATTTCTTAGGATTACCAGGGCCCGCTCGTTTTGTGGTAATTATGATGATCAATTGGAAATACATTGGCTATCACGCTGTTTTCTTCTCCGCAGGCATTACAAGCATTCCGGTCGAGCTTTATGAATCCGCCGAGGTAGACGGAGCTTCCGCTTTTGTAAAATTTCGTAAGATTACTATTCCTATGCTCAGGCCCATTATTGAATTTTTACTGATTATGAACATTATCAATGGGTTTCAGCTATTTGACGAGGTTAAGGTGCTATTTTCTCCCTGGCTCTCCGCCAGCGGCGGCGCCGGAACCATCGGTGGGCCCGACCGCGCGGCTTTAACCGCTGTATGGAATCTGTATGACACCTCCTTTGGTACCCAAATGCAGTATGGAAAAGGCGCCTCGATCGCCTATGGTTTATTCCTTTTCATTTTACTGTTTTCACTGGTAGCGCTGTTCATTCTAAAGCGCACTAATCGGGAGGAGGTGTGACTCATGAAAGCAAAATCCATGAAAAAGCTTCTCCTGATGGTATTTTTAATCTTGTGCTCATTAATTTTTGTGTTTCCTTTTTACACTATGATCATGATGAGCACCTATTACAGCGAGGATATTTATAAGGGAATCCCGCTTCTTCCGGGAGGATATCTCTTAGAAAATCTGAAAACAGTTTTCAGCGCTCATTTTGAGGTCTTTTATATCAACAGCCTGATCACAGCGGTCAGCGCGGCCTTTCTTTCAGTAACTGTCAGCTGCTTATGCGGTTATTCCTTTGCAAAGTTTGAATACAAAGGACGGAAGCTACTGTTTAATTTCGTAATGATTACGATGATGATTCCCGCTCAGCTGGGACTAGTGGCTTTTGTTGTGGAAATGAAGGGGATCGGCTGGATCAACACCCTACTTCCCCTAATCATTCCGCCCGCCGCAACAGGTTTTGGCGTTTATTGGATGAAAAATTATATGAGCGGCACCCTCCCTTCTGAAATTCTAGAAAGCGCCAGAATCGATGGAGCTGGAGAACTAAGAATTTTCTTTCATATCGCAGTCCCCTGTATCAAGCCCGCTCTTCTTTCTTTAGGATTAATCAATTTTGTCAGTAACTGGAACTCGTATTTGATTCCTCTCATTGTGCTGAATAAACCCGAAACGTACACCGTACCGATTGGTATTATCAGTCTGAATTCCTCTTATCGCAATGATCTGGCAGCCAAAATCACTGCCCTTTCTTTGGGCACCCTACCTCTCATTATTCTTTTCGGTATTACCTCAAAATCCTTTATCAGTGGAATCACAATGGGGGCTGTAAAAGGCTAAACCATTGGAAAAACATTAAAAATCAGGAGGCGTTTTCTTATGAATATGAAAAAGCTTGGAACCAGCGGCGTCCAGGTATCAGAAATGATACTGGGCTGTTGGGTTATGGGCGGCGCTCAATGGGGCGGCGCTGACGATAACGAATCCATCAGGGCGATCCACGCCGCCTACGATGCTGGTATTAACACGCTGGATACTGCCGAAGCCTATAACGATGGATATTCAGAAAGCATTATCGGAAAGGCGATTCAGGGACATCCAAACGATTATGTAATTTCTTCAAAAGCATTAAACTGCCATTCCAAATACGACCAGCTGAAAGCGGCCTGTGAAAACAGCCTAAAGCGTTTGGGCCGGGATTATTTAGATGTTTATTTTCTTCACTGGCCGTCTCATTTTTATGGCGGTAAAAAGGTGCCTTTGGAAGAAACTATGGCAGCTATGTCTGAGCTAAAAAAAGAGGGTAAGATTAGAGCAATCGGCCTTTCAAATTTTTCTGTTGAAGAATTTAAGATCGCAATGGAAGTTGATCGTGTTGATGTATATCAACCTCCTTTTAATATCCTCTGGAGACGAATGGAGGATGAAAATCTACCCTATTGTATAGAAAACGGCATCTCAGTAATTCCCTATTCGCCTATTGCCCAGGGCTTACTCAGCGGAAAATTCAGTATCGATTCGGTTTTTCCAGACAACGATATTCGCAGCAACACTCCCTTATTTTTGCCTGAAAACAGAATCAAAGCCTTGGAGCTTATTGAAAAGCTCCGGCCTATTGCTGAAAAATACAGAAAAACCTTGGCTCAATTAGCCATTAAATGGGTGATGCAATTTCCTGGAATCACCGCACCCATCGTAGGTGGACGTACCGATAAGCAGGTTTTAGAAAATGTTGGCGCCTGTGGCTGGAAAATGGAACAATCTGATTTTGAAAAAATAAATACTTTAAGCAAAGACTTTTGGAGACAAATGCCTCATTACAATCACTTTTTTGATACTGCTGTCATTGAGCAGAAATAATCCGTGTTGCTATAAAATTAAAAAAGCCGGTGTACTGCTTTAAGGATAAAGCAGTACACCGGCTTTTTTTGATTTATTTCACTCAATTTTACTCAGCCCTAATTGGCGAAAAGCCTTGTAGAATACGCGATCTCATGCCTGACAGCGTTGCTTCCAGCGCCCTGTGGAAGAATCATCAAAATCTCTTATAAAATCTCTTATTGCACTCTGTAAGCTTAACTAATCTCTCTTAGAATTAGATAAAACGCTGTTAAGCTCTTGATACAAATATGCCACGTCAATCGGTTTGGAAACAAAACCTGTCATTCCCGCGTTCAATGCCGATTCTACATCTTCTTTAAAGGTATTGGCAGTCATCGCTATAATAGGAATTCTTTCAGCATCTGGATGCTTCAACGCCCGTATGGAAGACGCAGCCTCTAGTCCATTCATTTCCGGCATCATAATATCCATCAGGATCACTTGAAAGGTTCCTTCCGGACTGTCGCGAAACAATTCCAATGCTTGCTTTCCGTTTTCAGCCCGATAAACCTCCGCCCCTTGCGTCTGTAACAATTCTATAGCGATTTCTGCATTCAGATCATTATCCTCCGCCAGCAATATAGTAACTCCAGTAAAGCTAATCTCTTTTGCGTTTGTTTTAGTCTCAGGCAATTCATGCAGTTCGCCCTTCAGCATAGAAATAGAAAAACTAAACTCGCTTCCTTTCCCCAATTCACTTTTGACCAGTATTTCCCCACCCATCAACTTTATAATATTCCTACTGATTGCTAATCCCAAACCAGTTCCCTGGCATTTGGTCGCGTTAGGTCCAACTTGTTCAAAGCTTCGGAAAATACGCTTTTGATTTTCTTCCGAAATTCCTATCCCTGTATCTATGACTTGAACTAAGACATTGCCCGTCGTTTCAGTAAATGAAGGCTCGGTAACCCGAAGCCATACAGTACCTCCACTTGGTGTAAATTTAAAAGCATTTGATAAAAGATTTAGAATTACCTGCCGTAAACGTACGGTATCTCCGATAAAAACATCATGTTGCAAATTTTTTTCTACCCGGAAGGTTAATTCTCTGCGTTCCGCCTCAGCAGTAAGCATACTTTCTATATCGCATAGCAAAACATTGAGGGAAAATGGATTTTGTTCCAATTCCATTTTTCCGCTTTCGATGCGGCTCATATCCAAGATATCATTGATTAGGCTAAGCAAATAACGCGACGAAGTTTTAATTTTTGTTAGGTTGATTTGCGCTTTTTCTGGCAACGAGGGGATCATTTCTGTTAAATCGGCCAATCCTACAATGGCGTTCATCGGCGTTCGGATTTCATGGCTCATCCGAGATAAAAAATCACTTTTGGCCCGACTGCCGGCCTCTGCCTTTTCCAGTTCCAGCTTCATTTTTGCGGAATGCAAGCGGGAGCGAAAAATCAACAACAAAGCTACTAGAAAAAATAACGTAAACAATGCCACCAAGGTAATAGCCATCACTGGATTGGCATAAAGAAGGCTGGAAAGAGAGAGTTCTGTCTCTCCTACCGATATTAGATTCAAACTGCTAATAGCTTCCTTTTCTTCCTCTGTTAAATTATTTACCGCTTTATTTAAAATAGAAAACAGCTCCGAATTGATTGGGCTGGACGTGGCAAAGCCTACATCAATATTATCATTGTCCAGGCTTACTTGAACCACATTGGTGAAATTTTGCTGGCGTATAATATTCTCAACATGAGCGGCAAGGCCATAAAAGAAATCAATTTCTCCCCGATTGACAGCCGCCAGGGCGTCAGTAGCGTTTCGATAGTATTTTACCTCTTTCGCAGAAATATTATCAGGCAAATCCCGTCCTTCCAAAACGCCGCCAATCAGTTCCTCATTAGGAAAAGTAATATTTTTATTACGGACTAAAATAGAGGCTACAGAAGCATATGCCTCTGTACAGGCCAGGCCATAACGAGCAGCTTCTTTATCATTTCCTGCGAAAAAGCCCAGCATGTCAGCCTGCTCCTGATTCAACATATTGATTGCGTCAATGTAAGTATCGCAAGTGTAATAGGTAAATTTCAATCCGGAAAATTCCGCCACCTTTTTCAGCATATCTGGTACAAATCCATCGTGATAATCGGTATTGTCCAAGCAGTACATCGGATGCCAATCGCTTGGAACAGCGACTGTTACCGTTCCCTTTTTCTTAATATAATCCAATTCTTCATGATTTAATCCAGCATATCCTGTATCCAGCCCTTGAAAATTCTTCTCGTATACTTTTGCTGCAAAATTTGGATCCGACTCATAAATTTTGCCTAAAGCCATATTCAGTTCTTCTAAAATTTTCCGATTACCCGGCTGAGCTACAATATAATGGGCTTGCGATTCAAATTCAGCGGCGACATAAAAATCAGAAGATTTGCCAGCATTACTTCCCACCAACAGATCAACTTCCCCGTCCTCTAAAAACCGGTATAGGCTTCCAGTTTTCTGCAAATCCTCGTAGTCATAATATTTTAGTTCACAGTCCAGTTCTTGATATTCCAGCCATTCTTTTAGACGACGGATGCTTTCCTGCGAATTTTCATAAATTCCAATCGTTTTTCCTTGCAAAGTCCCTAAGTCGTAATTTCTGATCGAACGGTCCTCTTTTCTAGCTAACAGCACTAAATGGCTGTAGCCGCTATTATATTCTGGATAGGCAAAATAATTCTCGAATTCTTCCGAATAGTAAGTACCTCCCATTAGGTCGAATTTTCCCTCTAAAAAATTGTCAACCACAGAATTATTATCCGTATCTATATACTCATATTTCCATCCTGTATACTTAGCGATTTCATTCAGATAATCCACCACCAAGCCATATCGTTCACCGTCCTCATCGGTCAACGTATAGCCTTCAACTTGGGGAAAGGCTACCCGCAAAACAGTTCCGTTCTTTTCCTCAGCCGATACACAAGGGCCCCAGAAGGCAGCCAACAGCCATACCGCCAGCAGAAATCCAGTACAGAATTCTATTTTTCTCCCACTTGCACCCATATGCATTACACCTTTCTTCCTATCAAGGTTTGACGGTTCCATGATCTCAGGCTGATTTCAAAGCATCTGATATAATGCTTTTAGTGTAGCATACGGTTAGATATTATTCAATTAATATCTAAGATATATTTTGTTTTCACTTTCTAAAGGAAAATAATTATTTATCTCTAATTCTACTAGTTCTTGACAATAACAGCCCCCTATCGTTTTTAATCAGCACTTAAAAGATAATTCTATAAATCTAAATTACGCATAGGCTTTCCCTTAAAAAACTTAAACTCTTAGACAAGTTAAATAGACTGGGTATCAGATATCTTTCCCAAAGCCTTTTTAAATTGGAACGCAAACAAAACAGCGGTAAAGGTAACCGCAAGGGCATCCGCAATTGGCTCCGCCAGGTATACCGCCATCGTCTGATTGGAAGACCAAACAGCAGGCATAATATAAATTAATGGAATTAAAAGGATAAATTTCCGCATCACAGCGACTATAATGGATTCCTTTGCTCTTCCCAAGGAATTAAACGTCATTTGACATGCCATCTGTATTCCGAAAAGAAACATAGAAGCCATATAAATACGCAGCGCTGTTTTTGTGAATTCCATCAGCTCAGCGTCTGAGGTAAACATAGCGGCGAATAACTGAGGAAAAATCATGACGAGCCCCCATAATGCCACCGCATATAAAACACTCGTTTTTAACAGCAGCCTAAAAGCTGCCTTTACCCTTCCGACATTTCTCGCTCCGTAATTATAGCTGATAATCGGCTGGGCTCCTTGCCCTAACCCTTGCAGCGGCAGCATGGCGAACTGCATAACGCTTGTCAATATAGTCATTGCGCCCACGGCGATATCTCCGCCATATCTTAATAGCGAGGAATTAAAGCAAACGGAGATCACGCTTTCACTGGCCTGCATAATGAAAACAGACAATCCCAGCGCCAGACAGGGCAGAATGATTTTCGCTTCCAGAAAAAGATTTTTTCTTTTAATTTTTAACATGGTTCTTTTTCCAAATAGAAAGGCCAATACCCAAGCACAGGAAAGAGCTTGAGAAATAATGGTCGCTAATGCGGCCCCTTGTACATCCATGTTGAAGCCAAAAATAAAAATCGGATCTAAAATGATATTCGCCACCGCGCCGATCAGCACGGAGAGCATGCCTGTTTTCGCGAAGCCTTGCGCGGTAATAAATGCGTTCATGCCCAGGGTCAGCTGCACAAACAGTGTACCAATAGCGTAAACATTCATATACCGTACGCTATATTCGATAGTATTTTCACTGGCGCCAAACGCCATAAGAAAATCGCGGTTCCAAATAAGAAGCGCAGCGGTAAGAACTATTGAGATCGCGATCTGCACTATAAAGCAGTTTCCCAAGGTTTTTTCGGCCGAGTCTGTATCCTTTCGTCCCATGAAAATCGAAGCTCTCGGCGCGCCGCCATAAGCCACCAGAGCCGCAAATGCTGAAACGATCATAATCAGAGGCATACAAACTCCTACGCCGGTCAACGCCATAGCTCCAATATCCGAAATGTGGCCGATATAGATACGGTCCACAATATTATAAAGCATATTGATGACCTGAGCTGCCACGGTTGGAAAAGCCAGCTTTAAAAGAAGCCTTCCAATCGGTTCGCGTCCGAGAAAATCTTTATCCTGATTCATAACAAACGATTCCTTTCTATCGCAGTCAAGGTATTATTCAAAATTCTTCTATTAAAGCTTTCGTAAAGGCTTAACTCTTCGGCTGTAAATCCACTAAAGACGATTTCCCAGAATCTTTGCTGAACCTTTTCAATACTATCCAATATTGGTTCAGCATCTGGTAAAAGCTCCAAATGGATGACCCTTCTGTCCTCAACATCCTGATGACGCCGAAGGATAGACTTTTGTATCAGCCCTTCTACCGCTTTTGAAATAGAGCCCTTTGACAGCAGGCGAAGTTCTACCATATCCATAGCGGTATCCTTGCCCGGATTATGCTGCAAAAAACTAATAACATCCGCCTCAATCCCTGTCAGCTGGTATTGAATGCACACGCCCTTCAGCATTTGCTCATACAGCTTTAAGCTTTTCCGTATTCCCAGCCAAAGATTTGAGTTATCTTTCATATGGCTGTGACAACCCCTTTCTAAACTCAACCCGTTTATAGTAAAACAGTTTTTTAAGAAACTGTTTTACTATAAACTATTATATCCTATTATTTCTCTTTGTCAACAACGGCAGCCACAAAAAAGCACTGAAAAAAGTCTCTACTTTTTTCAGTGCTTTTTTTGTGCTCATCAGGCTATTGATTCTTCTGTTTGGCGTGTGTTAAAAATTTGTATTGTTCCATCCCCAGTCAGGAGAGGCTAAATACCGGATATAAATATCCTTTGGATCCACTCCCAGCTCCTTTTGGAAAAGCTTACAAACAGCCTGGGTCATTTTTTCTGAGGCCGCAGAGTCGATTTGAGCTCCAAATACTTTAACCTCTACAATCGCCAGAGGATGAGAGGCGTCTCCCCGAAACCACATGCGGCAGCTATCCTCTAACGTAACCATCAGCCAGTCTTCCGTTTTTTCCGGCAGAAGGGCAATATCCTTACCCAATTGGCTTTTAATGGCCTCCGCGGTTTCTTCATTTACCTTTACATTGGTTTTAATTTGAATACAAGGCATATAAAATGATTCTCCCTTCACATTTTATCGTTTACTAACATGAATCACGATTATTAAAATCCCCGACAACTGGAAAATTATCATTTTCTATTGTATAATGATTCTATTATTATGATAATTATAAAATTTCTCAACAAGAAAAGAGTGTTCTCACATGAAAATCACCCAGACAAAGGATATCCGCGCTGCTAATCGATGGGAAATTATCAAGCAAATTCTTCATAATTATCCTATCAGCCGCGTTGATATCTGTAGCCTCACCGGACTAAATAAAGCGACGGTTTCCACCATTGTGAAGGAGTGGATTGACGCCGGCCTTCTGACTGAAACCGAGCTCGGAAAATCAGCAAGCGGAAGAAAGCCCATTCTGCTTCAGCCTGTGCTAAGCGTAGGCTATGTGATAGCCGTGGATATTGACGTACGCAACGTTCAGACTATTCTCACTGATCTTTCCGGAGAGAGAATTTTGTCCCGAAGAAAATTTTCCATTAAAAACCCAGACTTTTCCGCAGTATACGGCCAAATCTGCGGCGCATTGGATGAAATGCTGAATGGCCAGCCGAAAACGCTCTACGGACTGGTTGGAATTGGAATTTCCGTTCATGGCATTGTGGACCTTTCCGGACTGATCCGTTTTGTTCCCAGCCTTGGATGGCGGAATATCGATATCTGCACTCTACTGGGAGAACGCTATCACGTTCCAATCAATATCGATAACGACGGCAATCTTGCGGCTATCGCCCAGCAGAATATTGAAATAGCTCCCAGTGAACAAGAGGATGGGCAAGCTGCCAAGGCCGCTTATCAAAGCTTGGCGGCCGTAAACATCAGCGATTCGATCTCCGCCGGACTAATCACTAACGGCGAGCTTCTCCGGGGATATCACGGCTTCGCAAACGCCATTGGCCATCACACTATCAATTTCGACGAACCTAGGCAGTGTCACTGCGGAAAATTCGGATGCTGGGAGCAATACTGCTCCGACAGTGCGGTAATCGCTTATGCCAACAGCCTTCTTCCCGCCCCCATTAAAAGTATTCAAGAGCTGGTAGTTTTAATTCAGCATCAAAATCCTACCGCCCAAAAGGTTTTGGACCGGTTTATTTCTTATCTGGCCATCGGGCTGACGAATATTATTTTTATTTTCGACTGCCAGGTGATCTCCCTGAGTTCAGAGCTTTTAAGTGCTCTTCCCTATTATCTTCCGGAGGTTCTGCGGAGAATGATCCTGCCCATTACTCATTCGGAGCAAGTGGTTCTATCACATTTGGGCAAAAACGGCGCCATTTTAGGTGCGGCCGGACAAACTATCGACCATTTTTTCCAAGAGATCGCCAATACAGAACCGGAAGCTTGATTTTTATCAGATCTGCTGTGACAAAAGAGGAGCCCGTATCAGGGCTCCTCTTTTCGCTTATGATACGGTCTTTTGAGGAATCTTAGTTTAAAAATTAATCATAGAGCAGCTTATGCCGGAAATAGAAGAAGTGGTCGCTGTGGCTGTGAATGGAAAGCATCCGGGTATGAGGATGATCCTTAGATCCAAACTCCTTTCCGAATTTTCCGATCGTCAGGGCTTGACCTCCTACATAAATGCAGGAGTAATTGAAAAACAGCTCATCCATCATCTTCTGCGACACCAGGTAATGCATATAAGAGGGAGTTTCCACCAGCAGGCGGTCAATTCCAAAGCGCTTGAGAATATACAGCGCCACCTTGGAATCCGGTGTCTTGTCGCCGGTACCGATCACCAGAACCTTATCTCCATTGTCTTTCATCCCGGCAATCATTTCATCCGTAACATCTTCCATACTGGAAGCGGTTACAACGAAGTAATTGTTCTTAATTTTATCCTTGACCAATTCCACGCCTTGCTTGGAGGTGCTGATCATAACCGGAACCTCAGGAGTGTTGAAGAGCACATGGTCAAAAGGGATATCCGTGGCATCCAGAGAAGTGATAATATTCCACGGCACAGGATTTTTTCCGGCTTCAATCCGCATGTCCTCCATATCCTGGTCGAACACGTGGCAGGTATAGTCAGCTTCCGCGTTCATAGTGCCGGCTCCCAGCATCACGCCGTCGGAAACCGCCCGAAGCATATTCAGAATAAACCAGTCGGTGTCGGCGCCGGCGGGATCATATTTATTCAGCTTGGCGATCAACGGACCCTGAGGCGCGTCTGTAAAGGCAATTCTGCCATCCAGAGAGGTCACCAAAGAAGTATATGTGCACGGGCGATCCTCATGAAGCTCTAGAAATTTTAAATCGCCGTAAATTTTGCGGATTTTATCGCAGCTCATGGTTTCCGCGGTGCAATGCTCCAGCTCCTTGCTGGCGTAAATCCGCTGAACCTTCAAACGGTCTACATCGAAGGGCATTTTAAAAAGAGAAGTAGCCATAGTGAAAATCCTCCGTTAAATCAGGCTTCCGCCGCACACGTTCATGATTTCGCCGGTAATAAATCCGCTTTCCTCGCTGGACAGGAATTTTACAGCATTAGCCATATCGGCTACCTTGCCCATTTTATGCAGCGGATACAAGGAGGCATAGGATTCCTCCAAAGCCTTCGGATCCTCCGCCTCTTGGAAGCGCTGCTCGATCATTGGAGTCCGTACCAGTCCGGGCAGAATACAGTTTACCCGAATCGCCGGAGCATACTCCAAGGCAATGCACTTGGTCAGCATAATCACACCGGCCTTGGAAGGACAGTACCCGATACGCTCCGGAATCGGACGCACGCCTAAATCAGAGCCGACGGTGACAATGGTAGCATCCGGCTGCTTCTTCAGCTCCGGAACCGCAGCCTTGCACATGTTAAACACGCCGCCCAGATTGATGGACAGCTCACGCATAAAGGTTTCGCTGTTCGTGGTTTCCAGAGAACCGATAAAGGTAACGCCGGCGCAGCACACCAGCTTATCCACTTTGCCAAAGGTCTGTACCGCCTTGGTGATCACATTTTCAGCCTGGTCAAATTTGGTCAGGTCTGCCTGAACGTAAATAGCGCTGCTGTCCTGGATTTTCATCTCAGGTTCGATTCCGCAGCCAACGACCTTGGCGCCTTCCTCCAAAAACATCTTAGCCACGCCTTCGCCGATCCCGGAGCTTGCGCCGGTAACGACGACAACTTTATTCTCAAATTTCATTGTGACGCTTCCTTTCTTGCAATTACCGTAATAAATTCGATTTTATTTAGATGCGCTCAAAACGGCTGTAGCGATGCAGTCCAAAGTTTTCCTCGTTCTGGATGCAGCGAGTCAGCTTATAAGGATGCTTAAACTTAGATTCAAAACGTGCGATCAGGGCAGCCTGAATGTCCTTATCGTCCACCTTTTTCCAGCTCTCCATGCTCTCCCAAATAAAGATAAAATGCATCTCGCCGGGCTTGTTTTCATTGATCCAGACTTCCTTGTACAAAAAAGGAATATGGTCAAACAGGTCGCTCTCCGCCTCGCCTAAAGTCCAAACCTCATGGTCCACCTCTAAAAACTCCTCAACAAACTCCGGAGCGGTCTCAAACACCAGATGCTCTACCGGATAATGCTCGCCTTTTACAAATGTGTAACCCTGCATGATAAATCCTCCTTAAAATTGCATTAAAATATTTAATATTTTCGAATAACAATCTAACTGCTAACAAAATAATTATTCGGCTTTGTTGGCAGCCTTCATCTTTTCCGCCAACTCTTTGACCTCCTGCGCGATGTCAGGACGAGTCTCCAAAGAGTCGTGGTCACTGTTAGGAAGGCAGACCTCGCCAAGAAACTCGGCGCTTAAATCATTCAGCAGATTTTTCAGCACCAGTTCTCCGCCTAGGAACTGATTTGGAAAGCTGGGCGCTCCTCCCACCATGAGAATCGCCCCTTTGCGCACGGGCTTTTCTGGCATATCGTTGCGGACATGCCCAGCCCAATACACCTGAAAGCGGTCAATCAAAGCCTTCATTTTACCAGTGATGGAATGAAAATACATCGGAGACGCCAACACAATATTATCCGCGGCTTCCAGCTTATCGTAAATCTCCTGCATTCCGTCTTTGATACTGCATCCCTTTTTGTGCCAGCAGTACCGGCAATCCTTGCAAGGCGCCACATTCTCCACACGATAAGCGTCGATAATGTCATAATCCCCGCCCAGAGTATCTAAAAACAGCTTTACCATTTGGTTGGTGTGGCCCTTTTGACGGGCCGCGCCAGTAATTACGAGAGTTTTCATTTTTATTGCCTCCAAAAAACGGTTTGTTACGCTTCCTCAGCAGTTTTCTCCATTGCTTCCTCCGCCTGTGCTTCTCCGGCAGCCGGAACAAAGGTTAGACCGGCGGCCTTGGCATTTTCCATAAATTCAGCCATTTCCATCTTTTTTTCTTCTTCTGACGCTTTTTCAAAAGACTTGTGGTTGAATTTAATAAAGTGAAGCACCAAGAAAGCGACGATCAGTACAGAATAAGCCGCTACAAAGCCGAGATCCGGTGAATAGGTATCTGTAAACAGCAAGCCGGGAGAATGGATCATACCAATACCGGTCAGCGCTAACGCAACCACGTTAGTAATTGCGGCGTTCAGCCACTTGTTGTCAATGATGAACACGAACACACAGCCGACCAGCAGGCCAACAAAGGCAGAACCGGGATCAAACGCTAAGAATCCCTGAAGCTTTCCTTCCGCAATATTATCCACGACAAAGTCCATGACAACCGGCAGAGAGGCCATAATCACAGCGGGATAGTACTTCTTCTTGACAACCTCGAAAGCCTGAGAGTAGCTGGAAATTCCGACGAATACCAGGATCGGCAGAACCACAGCCTCGGGAATGAAAGCGGTAATGATAGCGGAAAGTCCTGTCAAACCAACGATAGCGTACAGAACGACGATGCCAAGATGATACCCGGTGCCGGAGCCCATCTTTTTCCAGCCAGGATAACCCCAATAAAGGCCTACCGCCAGAGGATTGCCAAACAACGCGCCCACCATGCTGGCGGCTCCCGCAAGGACCAGAGGCTTGGTAGTGGTGAAATGAGTGTCACCGCATTCTTTCGCCTGCTCCACAGCCTGAATGCCAGTAATTACCTCATTAAGAGAGAAAACAATGACAATGGGCAGGAACGGAATGGTATTGGAAATTACGTCACCAGAGAAAATCCAGAAGGTAAAATTAGGAATGTAGAAGTTGAGGTTTGCCAAGGAATCCGTCACAGTGGTAAAACTCATAGAGCCGGTGGCCCAGGCAATGCCGGCTCCCACCACAATGGCGATCAGAGCCGCGGGCAGCTTGGTGTTTACCTTCCCCAGATAAATCACAAACAAAACAATTAAGGAAAGCCAGCCTACCAAAGGCATTTTCAGGGTGCCGTCCATAGACTGCAGAATTAAGAACGCCATAGCGCCGCCGGCCAAGGAACCAAACAAAGCGCCGGCAGGAACGATCTTCAGAATCTTCGGGACCACAAACGCACCGATGATAAACACGGCGCCGCCGATAAAGTGAGCCAGCACGCCGACCTTAAAGGCCATGAAGGCATCGCCGGTGCTGTTGAATACCGGCAGCATAATGCTGAACAGCCAGATAAACATACGGCCTGCCTGCAAGCCGGCGGGAATCGCGGTTAAATTGGAATCGCCGCGCTGCTTAGCGATATGGCGATAATAAAGCCAAAGGCCGCCGTTTAATACGATAACGGAAACCAGCACGCCAGGCATCATCGTGCCAAATACAGTGCCGCCATCCAAGCCAAAGGTTCCGACCAAAATGGCGATGGCCACAATGACCTTAGAGAATCCATCAAAAAATACGCCGATTGATGCGTCAAGGTCAGCTTTTTTAAACAGAGGGATTTTCACATTACCCATAATTTCATTTCCTCCTAAAATAAATCGTTTCCCTTAGATAGGCTTACATATGCTGTCTCCGCCTCACCTCGCTTTTTCAGAAGACAGTATTTATGGTATTACGGGCGATTCCGTGCTGGGTTTTCTTTTCTGAGCGGTACCGCGGAAAAGAAAACCTTTCAGCGTTAAAAACGCGCCGACAACTAAGTAAATGATTCCGAAGATTACTCCCTCCGGCGGGAAAAGTGCCACAGATTCCGCATGAATCATTCCAACAAAGGAACAGAAAGCCAAAACGCCTCCCATTGCTGCGGCGAAGAAATATTTTTTATCCACGATATAAGCTAACAACGCCGCCAGCAAAAGGCTGGACAAAAACGCGCCGTTTCCTAAATATTGGATTCCCGTAATGGGTACTGAAAATTCAGCAAATTTTGAAGCTCCAATATCCGCCACCGTAGTCCCAGCCGCTTGAACCGCAGAGCTGATCAGCGTTTGGATATATTGGAATAAAATCGGAATTAACGACAAAAGAACTACATTGGTATACTTTTTGTCCAACTCCTGGAAAGTGTTTGCCGTAACAGACAGGCCGACAAAAATAAGCAGTACCATAACAGCCTCTGTAGGAATGAGCGCCATAAGAACACCGGTCAAGCCAGTCATACAGATCAGCAGGTAAGCAAAGGCATTGACCAAAGAGAAACCAGCCCTTGCTCCCAGCTCCTTCCAGCCGGGATGACCGAAATAAACAGTAGTTGGAAACGGATTCCCAAATAAAGAACCTAATATAGTAGAGCATCCGTCCATAATCATAGATCTCTTTTCCGGATAAATATCACCAGCAGATTTAGCAGATTCCACGCCCTGAAGCGTAGAAAGAAAATTATTGATCTGCAGCGGAATAATAATCGGCAGAAACGGGAAAATCCCACTAAAACCCTTGGCGATGTCTATACCGCAGAAGGTCGGCGGATAAAAGCCAAGATTGGAGAATGCCGAAGTAAAGTTATCAGGTGTAAGGTATCCGGTGCCCCAAGCGATAGCGGCACCTAAGACAATCGCCACTAAACCAGAAGGAATTTTTTGAAACCGCTTATCCGCTTTTCCCAGATAATCGATGATAATGATGAATAAGGGAAGCAAAGCGTATACCGGGCGGTCGAATACCATGGCGATCCCTACAAAGGACAGCCAGACGATGGCAGAAGACGCCATATTCCCCATCAGCGCGCTGTGAGGAATTACGCTTACCAGCCAGCGGCCAATGAAACCGCCTAAAACCTCCACAAAGCCGCCGATCAACGCTGCGGCAAGGCCAATCTGAAACGCAAGCTCGGCATCTCCTGTTTGCCAATAAACAGGGCCCATAATTAAATACAGCCAGCCCGTCAACTGTGAGGCTCCGATTCCAAAGGGCTGAGCTGTCACATTCTGCCGGTTCTCCTTCTTGGCTAATGATCTTGCCTCATAGAAATACCATAGATTTCCAGCAAAAATTGCCAGCCCAATTCCTGGTACAATTTTCCCAAGAACAATATTCGCTGGCATACCAAACACAAACAGCATGATTCCTGTAGCTGAGAGAATTTTGGAGAAACCATCAAAGAATACGCCAAAGGATGCATCGATATCCCCTTTTCCCCACCAGTGATACCTGAATTTCATAGCCCTCACTCCATGACTAGATTCTGTAGCGCTGAAACAGCTTATCGCTCGCCTTAATTGTTTAAGTCTCAAACAATCTTTGTATTAAGAATACTACTTTCTTAATACATTGTCAATATTTTATCAGACTTTACAAATAATTCATTATTTATGTTTTATACGTTCCATTTATTATTTGTTATTTTTGTTCTATTTATACAAAAATAACATTTACAACAAAAAATGCCCGATTCACTAGAAGTGATCGGACATTTTTTAAACAATTTTTGTTTCAAAACTCATATTAATAACAATCAGATATTGTCAAAAATACTATCAAATAAAATAAAGCCGAGAAAAGAATAGTTGTACTTTCCTCGGCCTTATTGGTGAACCATCGGGGATTCGAACCCCGGACACCTTGATTAAAAGACAAGTGACCCAAACCGCTATATTTTTTGATAAAAACCGACTGATTTTTTCAGTCGGTTTTTTATATTTTAAAACTGCAAAAAAGAAAGGAAAGATGTTTATGAGTATCAAAATTGCAGTAACCTACGAAAAAGGCGGAGTAGGAAAAACAACCACCGCCGTCAATCTGTCCGCTATTCTTGCGGAAAAGGGCTTCAAAGTTTTGTTGGTTGATCTGGATTGCCAATCTTACGCAACCAGCTACTTTGAAATGTACGATGAAAGCCTCCCCTCTATTGATTCTGTTATGAGAGGAACCAGTTCCGCCTATGACGCTATCCGGCCCACAAAGTTCAGCTTTGACCTTCTCCCCTCTGTCTATTCTTTCAAAAGAATAGAAGATTTTCTCCATGACAAAAAGGATCGGCAGGAACAGACCTTAAAAAAAGCTTTGCTCCCCATCGAAAACGATTATGATTTTCTTATTTTCGACTGTCCCACAAATGGATACCGGATCAAAGAAAATTTATATGCGTGTGTTGATTATCTAATTCTTGTAACGATTCCAGATAACAACGCCTTGCAAGGATTAATGTGTATCGCTACTGATTTTGTCGATATCAAAAGAAACTATAATTCTGCGCTTGAAGTTTTAGGCGTACTTATCACGATGAAAGAACATACAGCTATTAAAAAGGTTTATGCCCAGGCATTGCATGAACAGGAAATTTTTCCATGCTTTCAAACAGAAATCCGAAAAAATTCCGCACTGGCTTCTGCACGTAATTTAGGGAAACCGATCAATAGACACCGCCGGACAAGCAACGGTTGCCTAGATTATATGGCGCTTGCCGATGAAGTATTAGAAAGAGTATAATCGGGAGGTAATAGAAATGAGCAAAATTAATACTGCCAATATTTTAAAAGGGCTTAATAATGTCGTAAATATCACAAGTTCCCTTACGAATACCGCCAAAGACGAAATGATTCCAGTCGATCAAATTAAACTTGCGGCGTATAACCCCGCCGCTTCCAACGATACCGAATCGGATTATTATGATTTGGCAAAAAGTATTCAGGCTAATGGCTTATTACAGCCATTAGTTCTGAACCAGCTTTCCAATAACCGATATCAGTTAATTGCCGGAGAAAAACGCTTAACAGCTATTAAAAAACATTTGCCAGATATGCGAACTGTTCGCTGTATGGTATATCAAAACTTAGACCCCGATGAAGCGCAGATCAAACTTCATGAGGCGAATAACTACCGAGAATATACCTCCGAACAGAAATTGAAAATCTATCAGGATTTGGTGATTCATTATCAGAAATTAAAAGACAGTGGCAAGTTTAGCGGAAACACGCAAAAAGCAATCGCTGAATGTCTCAACATTTCCAGTAGACAGGCCCGCAAATACAAACAGATCACTGAAAACCTTACAGAAGAACAGATTCAAGATATCTATAAGGGTGAACTTTCTATAAATAGTGCTTATGATATCGCAAAAGCTCCTCCTACCCTTAAAAAAGAAGCCAATTCCGAGCCAATGTTCACTACCCCAGCCCAGGAGATTGGAGAATCTAAACCTGCGGCGGCTCAACCTGAAAAAAATTCTGAATCATCAAGGACAAAATCAATTTCTCCTCAGAAAAAAGCACAACCAGAACCAGATACTGCAAAAGCGGAACCAGTTCCGCCCTCTATACCTTCTCCTGATCCCGCCACAAAGTTTTCTCAGGAAAATGATTTGTTCCCATTGACATTTCCCTGTTGCGACGCAAATGGAACGCATGAGGCGACCGTAACCTCTCTACAAAATTATGGGAGCCATTATGAAATTGTAATAGAAGGACAAAGCAAATTTACTTTCTATATTGGTAAATCCATCAATGGACATTTCATGTGTGCCCCTGAGTTTGGTGCTGGCTGCCAGCTTGCTTCTTACTCAGATTGTTTTTGGAATATCGAAAGTCTACAGCAACAACTTCCAGAACCAGATGCAAGAGAAACCGCCTATGCGATAAAACATCTTGTAAAAAATGGGTTCATCAAAGACTAGTTAGACAACCGGGGAGGTTTTCCTCCCCGGTCATATTAGGCTTGTAAATTCCCCCTATTTCCTTTATAATAAGACTACAATGAGGTGATTAGAATGGACATGGAACTTTTAAATGCTATTTCGGAAATGATGGCAAAAAACAACGATATTTTGCGGCAGGAAATGAAAACAATGATAGAAGAAAATAACAAAGTATTATTAAATCAATTTACTGCTGTCATTGAGGAAAAAGTCACCAAGGAAATCCATGTAATTGCAGAGGGCCACACCGATCTTTCAAAAGAGCTTAAAAACCGCGTTACTGTGCAGGAACTAAAAGAAGTCAAAAGTGACCTTCAAACCATTAGCGAAAACACCGTCAAACATAGGGAACGGATTGAAAAATTAGAATCGGAAGTTAAAAATCATGAGCAGGAAATTAGGCTTTTAAAGAAAGCCAACTGAATTTATATTCTAAAAAGGTGTAAGGCCAACTGATTAATGGCTTTGCACCTTTTTTAGTAGAAAATTTCATCTATCAAAAAATGTCGTATAGGTATATCCAGCCGCCATCGCGGACTTAAAAAGAAAGGGTATATAACCCATGTACAATTTAGCGTGCATTAATAAAGCAAAAGTCAGGCGGGAGATTACGTCTATACGACAAAATAAATGTATCATATCACGTCATATACTGTCAATCGCTTTGCGAAATAAAGGAATTGTTCCATTTGCGATTGTTAAGCTTTAGAACACAGAAGCATTATGTTTAAATGATTTATTAAATCAGAAAAAGGCGGAACTAGTTCCGCCTTTTTTCCTTTGGAGGTGTTGTCCTTGCAAATAACAGATATAAAAATCAGACGGATCGAGGGATTTTCCAGGCTCAAAGCGATTGCAAGTATCACTTTAGATAAAGAACTCATCATAAATGATATTAAAGTGCTGGAGTCAAAAAACCGTTGTTTCATTGAATTTCCCAAAAACAGCTTTGCTAAAACCCATAACCGTGAAAATATCATTCCAACGTCCGAACTTCGGACAACTTTAGAAAATAAAATCATGGAATTATATAACCAAATGCAAATGCTTAATATTGATTCTTATTCGTTTTCAAAACCATTCCGAAAATTTAGGTTAATAAAAGACGCTGAGGAGTAAAAAAGTATGTTATCGAAAGTTCTTGATACTAGATTATTTATTGATGAAAAATAGTATTACTACCGATTGATAAAGCAATGAATTACAGAAAGGAGCTTAATCAATATGTTGAAGGAAAAAAAAGGAATATAGCCGCAGTATTCGCATGACACAAACAATAAAAAACTATGTAGAACAGACTGAAGGCAATGGATTCAATGATAAATTTGAAAAACTTGTGCTGAAATGTCGGGAAGCAGAACCGGAACTGGATAAAAGGCTACGCCAGAAAAAAGACGAACTAATCCGCATTAACCAAGAAATAATAAAAAGTAATGAAGTGTTATCCAAGCTGGATTTTCTAAAACAAAATGTAGAAAAGTGTTGCCAACTATTTTCCGACAAACAAACCTTTAAGGGAAGCCCTCAACTGCAACTCATTGAAATTCAACGCCAGAGCCGAGCCAGTTTTTCCGAAAAAACAAGTGAGTTACAATTAGCACAGAGTTAGTTTTTATTTCTGCTTTCCTTTTCCATGACAGTATACATTTCTTCTAACCAATGGAAAATTTCGTCTGTTCCTTCTTTGGTTAGAGGAAACTCCGCTTCTGCTTTGATCTGACCGTTATCCCGGCAATAGTTATAGCAATAGGGCCCATGCCATACAATACCTCTTATGCTTTCCCCTGCTGTTTCAAGCTTATATCGAAACTCATCGATCATATGATCCACACGGGGGAACTCTTTGCTTCCGGTCATAACTCCTTGGTTTTCAAAATAATCCAGACGTGGAACGAAATGCTTTTTACTTTCCCAAACCATAACATTTCCCCCAAACTAAATTCACAGCGTAACGACTTTACTATATCACAGAATATCGTTTTTTGCTATATTAAAAATATCATGTAACTCATTAGATTTTTAGATCGGAGCTGATGGGAGCTTCCTGAAGGAATTTTTGAGTTACATAGTTTAAGAGAGATTTTCAAAAATTTCCTCAAAGGTAGCATTGTAGATATCTTTCAAAGCTAATAAAACACTAACTCTAATATTATAGCGTCCTAATTCCATTTGGGAACTCTCTCACCTCGGATTTCCGGAACATTTCGGCATCCGCGCAAATGACATTTGCGCGGATGCCGTGGGGCCGCAACTCATCCCCAAAAGCCTAGCTCATGCAAAGCAGGCCCGCCTTAGAATCCGAATAGGCCACGCTGCCGGGCAAGCCTCTTAGTGCTGCGCCGGAAGCGATGGAACAAATGCAGCCGCTTTTATTTTTCATCATTACCGGCAGCACGGCCTTCATAATCAGGGCAACGGAACGCAAATTGATCTCAATGATTTTATCAAAGGTATCCATGGGCATTTCATGAAATGGCATTTCTCGGGAAATGCCGGCGTTGTTCATTAGAATATCCACAGTGCCATATTCCTTCGCTACCTGGTCCACCATGGCATAAACCTGTTCGTCCTTGGTCAGATCTACCGGAATGGCCGTAACCTTGGTTCTAAAAGCCACCACCTGGGCCTTGGTTTGCTTCAGGTCATCCTCCAAAATATCCACCATTACAATATTGGCGCCTTCCTCTGCGAATTTCAAGGCTACCGCCTTTCCAATTCTCCGGGCGGCTCCCGTTACAATGGCTGTTTTTCCAGTTAGTAATTTTTCCATGGTATTCTTCTTTCCTGCCACGTCTAGAGCGGCGGCTCTAAGATATGACTTTCCAATAAAAATTTTAATATAAAAAATCAGAAATTAGGTGTTATTATAAAATTTCAAACCTGGAAGATCAATTCCAATTTGGAATGCCATATAAAAAATTGTAACAAACTAATTTATTGGCTTTACGCAGCTTTCGCTATCCGATAAATTTATGCAAATTCCATGTTGGGAAAGCTATGAAAGAATCCTTGCGCCACACATTGTAGAAAACGGCTTTTTATGTTATGATAAATTAAATTTCAGTTTTATTCGATCCGGGGGAATGAAGATGAAGCTAACAAAAAAGCCCGGCGGCTTTTCACTGAAGGGTCTCAGCGGTACGATTTTCATTCACTTCTTTTTTTTGATCCTGGCCGTGTTGGTGGTGCAGCAAATCGCCAGCTACTATATTATGCAGGCCACCATCAGCGACCTGAACAACAATTACATCAAAGCGGAGCTGGAGCGCAACAACGAAAAGCTGGAGTCGTTTATCGCCGAGGTGGACGAGCTATCAAAAACGGTGATATCCGACCCGGAAATCATGGAAATGCTTCGATTGGATAATTCCAGCGGCACCAACGGCGGTGGCACGCCTCACGATCTGCAATACGCCTTGTCCAGCCGGGTAGAGGCGGTGTTTCTTTTTTCCAATCAAAAGGTGATTTTACAAGAATCCGACAATGAACTGCGGGAATACGTGAACAAAAATATCGATTTTATACGCAAACGGTTGGAAAACACCAAGGGAGAGCTTTTGGCTTTAGACAGCGAATATATTCCCTATGTGGACGAGCGCCACGGCGATTATCTTTTTTTCGCGGCTCGAAAAATAAAGAGCATCGATACCTTTGAGGACATGGGTATCATGCTGTTTGCCATTCGGGAATCCGTGCTGTGGAACGCCGTTAGCGCCAGCCAAAACAGCGATCATTTGTATATCACCAACGTTGACGGCTTTATCATATCCTGCGCGGATAAAAATTTAATCGGTCGCCATATTTCCGAGCGCCTGGGCGCCAAATATTCCGCCCTGGATTACGCTGTGCAGGAAGGCCCTCTCGTTACGGGAAACCTGGCCGTCAGCAGCAGGTATAATCAATCCACCGGCTGGCTAATGCTCAATGCCGTGAACATTGAGGAGCTGAATTCTAATTTTCAAAATGTGCAGAATGTTATTTTAATCGTAGCATTTTTGGTGCTGGCTGTGGCCGTTTACAGCTCCATCGTCATCTCGGGCAACATCACCAGACCGATCAAGGGCTTAATCTCTTCCATGAAGTGTGTTTCCAAGGGTGATCTGGAGACCCGGACCGACGCCTCTTTGACCGACAAATCCGTTCAGGAGGTCCAGGAGTTAAACCAGGTGTTTAACGATATGACCGGCCGGCTAGAAAAGCTGATGGATCAGGTATACCAAAAGGGCATACAGGAAAAGGACGCGGAGCTAAGAGCTCTTCGGGCCCAGATCAATCCCCATTTCCTCTATAACGCCCTGGACACCATTTATTGGATGCTTATCGACCGCCGGGAATCCGAGGTGGCGGATTTGGTCACCAAGCTTGGGGATCTATTCCGGTACAGCATCAAAAACGGCAACGCCGAGGTAACGGTACGGCAGGAAATCCAGCAGGTGGAAAATTATTTATTCCTGCAAAAAGCCCGGTGGGAGGATAATCTAACTTATGAGATCACGGTGGATCCGGAAATGCTGGATCAGCCCATCCAAAGCTTTCTGATCCAGCCTTTTGTTGAAAACGCGGTAAACCACGGGTTAATGCGGCAAAAGGGCAGCGGAAAGGTTTCCATACGGGGCGTTATGAAAAAGGAAAGTATGATTTTTGAAATTGAAGACGACGGCGAGGGGATGACCTGTGAGGATTTAGATAACCTGTTTGTGGAAAAGGAAACCTCCAAGGAAAAGCACACAGGCATCGGCGTCATCAACGTTTGCCAAAGAATCAAATACATTTACGGCGATCCCTACGGTATCCAGGTGCTGAGCCAGCCCGGCAAAGGGACAAAAATCATTATTGAAATTCCGTTTCGGTAAAGGCGGTGGACAAAGCTATGGAACTGAAAATCATGCTGGTGGACGACGAGCCCAAAGTGCTTCGCGGCTTGCGGTCCATGATCGAGCATTCCGGGGAAAACTGGAAAATAACCGGCGAGTATAAAAACGGCGTCGAGGGGTTGGCCGCGATTCTAAACGACTGCCCGGATGTGGTGGTCACCGATATCAAAATGCCCTGTATGGACGGCCTGGAAATGGCCGAGCGGTCCGCCAAGGCGGCGCCCAACCTGAAATTCGTCATTCTCAGCGGTTTCGCGGATTTTACCTATGCCCAGCAGGCCCTGCGCCTGGGGACGGCGGATTATATTTTAAAGCCGCCCAACGCTATGGACATCATGAATTCCCTGAAGCGGGTTCACGCCCAATTAGAGGAGGAGGCCCGGCTGAAGCAGGAGCAGGACGAGCTTCAGCGTTTTCGGCAGGTCTCCAGCCAGCTGTTTCAGGACCAGCTTTTTGAAGAGCTTCTTTACGCCCAGAACCCCATGGAAACAGAAATCCCGGATTGCTTCAACAGGCTTTACGCCCTTTTCATTTTGGAGCCGGACCAGGGCGCTTTCTCCGTTCTGCGGGAGGAAGATCGGCTTCAGGAAATCACTGCCTTCCGTTCCCGTGTGCGAAAAACGGTGGCCCGCCGGGGCGGCTGTTTGGCGGATTTCTGCAACGGCAGTTTCTGCTGCTTAATCAACGTGGGCTCAGGCAACACCACGCATTTAAAAAATACCGCCTTGGAGCTGCTGGAAGAATTGTTCGAGAAAACTGAGGGTCCCATTACCGTAGGCGTGAGCAGGGCGTTTAGCGGGCCCTTAAAGGTTAACGAGGCGTTTCGCGAGTGCCTCTTTTTAATGCGCAACAAGGTCTTCCATGAAAAGAACAGCGTGCTGCTGTTCTCTGAACGGGAAACCCCCGCCAACACGGAACACTATCCCCTGGACACCGAGCACCGGTATATCGAATCCCTGCAATACGGGGATTATGAAAAATCCCTGGCCTATTTGCGCCAGCTTCTGAACCAGGCCGTCGCCGTGTCCCATCGGGAATCGGGAGCCTTTCGGGAATTTTTGATAGAGTTTGTCATCGTGGTGATGCAACAGCTTTTAAGCGACGAGCGCACGGACAAGTCCCGCCTGCCCTCCGTAGCCAAAATCTGCAAGCAGCTGGATACCTTGGATAACATCGAGGACATCCAAGCCCTTTTGACCCAGTATACCAAAACCATCACCGATTATTATGCGGAGCGGAACAAGCCCGGCTGCCGCAAGGTCATTAACGATATCAAGTCTTATGTAAACCTTCACTATTTTGAAGAAATCTCCCTGCGGCAAATCTCTTCGGAATTTTTCATGAACGAATCCTACTTAAGCGACCTGTTTAAACGGGAGGCCGGGGTATCATTTTCCACCTATCTCACCAACCTCCGCATCCATCAGGCGAAAATCTTATTGAAGCAGCAGGACCTGAAGCCCAATGAAATCGGGGAAATGGTGGGCTACCGCAATTCCGGCTATTTTTTCCGGGTGTTTAAAAAGGTCACCGGATCCACGCCCAATGCATACCGGGAGAAGGTGCTCAATCATGGCTAAAGCTAGGATTCTGCGCTTTCTTACCACGCTCCTATGCGCCGCCCTGCTCTTTCCCGCAGGCGGCTGTGTTTATACGGGAGGCTCTCAAAACAATGTGGAGGAACGGGAAACAAAAACCTTGACCATGTGGAAATTCCGTTCCAACAAGGAGGACTACGTCCTATACCGCTGGGTAAAGCAGTGGAACGAGGAAAACCCCTATTTGCAGGTGGATTTGGAGGTCATCCCCTACAACGATTACCTGACCACCCATCTACCGGCGGCCTTTGCCACCGCCAGCGGGCCGGACATTTATATGATTTCCGCCGGGGGCTTTCTAAAATACGCCGCGGCGGGATACATGTATCCCTTGGACGACTACATCAGCGAGGAGCTTCGGTCGGATTTCAGCCCGGAAAGCCTGAACGCCGTCACTTATCAGGGGCAGATTCTGGGGATTCCCATCGAGCGGGAGCCTTTGGCGCTGTTTTACAACCAGGATATGTTTTGCCATGCCCATTTAGACCCTCCCGCAACCTGGGAAGACCTGGTGAACTGCGCCAAAGCCCTGCAAACCGACGCTGTTTCGGGAATCTGCCTGCCTACCCAAATCAATGATTACCAAAATTTTATTTTCGAGGCTTTTTTGATTCAGGTCATCAGCCGGCAGGACAGCCAAACCCTACTGACGGAATTTCAGCAGGGCGGCGCCCAGGTGCTGGCTCTTTGGCGGGAGCTGCAAAAGTACAATTACGTGCCGGAATCCAGCCAGCAGAGCTCCTCCGATATCTATCCTCTGGCCACGGGAAAGGCCGCCATGCAGGTGTGCGGCCTTTGGGCGGTAGGCACCCTGGAAAAATATTATGAAAATTTGGATTACGGGGTGATTCCCATTCCCACGGCGGAAAACGGTGTCAGCGCCACCTTATACGGAGGCTGGTGCCAGGCGGTGAATCCTTACAGCGAGCTTCGGGACCAAGCCGCCCAATTCACTCTTTGGATGTGGGGGCAGGATGCCTCCCGCCCCTTGGAGTGGTGTGTGGAGGCCAGCACCAAGGTGCCGGCCCGGAATTCCATCATTTATGAAAACCAGTATGTTTTTTACAGCAATCACTACAGCCTGTTCGTCAAAGAGATTTTGCCTACCGCCATTGCTGAGCCCCGTTATCCGGTGCAGATCGCCAATATTATCAGCGGCGCCTTACAGGACGCCATGTATACCGATAAGGATATCGATACCCAAATAGCCCAAATTGCCCAGCGGAAAATCGACAGTTATGTCCGCAGTCACCCGGAATATTTTCAATAGTCCCGGCAATGGGCGGCTTTATTCATAATAAACTTTCGTGCGTAAATGCATGGTTTTGCTAATCAAAACCACCAGTAAGCCAGTGGTTTGCCCAGGCCCCAGAAGGGTCAGTACTTGCCGGCCCCTGGAAGGGTACTGAAAAATATCATTGCCTCCCTTGCTCCGCGGCTGGTAAACTGGTCATATCCCGTCGTTGATGAACCGGGTATGCTTTTAAGCTTTGCTCATAATTATTCCGGAAAACCCTTCTTTTTGGAAACCATGGGGCGGTCTTATTTCGCCTCGCGCTTTTTTACCAATTCCCTTGTCAAGGTTTTTTTATTTCTCCTTGGTAGAGCCAGGGATTTTCTCTTGCTGTAAGCGATAGCGAAAGGCCCGGCAGGCGAAACCTCCATTAGAACCGTTGGTAAGCACCAGCCCTAAAAGGGTATCATACCGGCATGCCTCTTAAAAGGCATTGAAATTCCAACATTTGCGTCGCTCTCACAATAACCCGTAAACGGGTAAGCACTTGCTGCTTTCGTTCTCTATCGGCAGTAAAAAATTGTCATTATCACTGCTTTGCTGCTAAGAAACCAATCATTTATAAGCATTTTTATTCCTACCGGCAAAAGTAGAACCGGTGGTTCTTTTTCCCTGAAGCGCAAAAGAAAGAGGCTGTTTCACATGCGGAAACAGCCTCTTTCTTTTGATTTAAGGAGAAGTTTGCATTTATGTTCTATCGTGATTAAAACAGAAGTGTGTCAACACTATTTCCACTCCCAGCGGAAATCCTCATCCTCAATGGGCAGGCGCTGCTCTACCGGCAGCATCTGGGGCAGGGGACGGTGGGGCTCGGTCTGATACCAGTAGGCGGTGGAGGACCAATCGTCCGAGCGGTGGTTATCGTGGCCGTGCTCCATTGTAACCCGGATGGATTTCTCAAAGGTAATGGGATCCTGGATATGATACCGGTAATAGGTGGATTTTCCCTTCCAGCCCGGCTCGCCGCCTAGAATCATCCCCTGATAGGGAGAGGAATATTCCTGGTTTGGACACCAAGCCAAATCAAAGTAATCCTCGGTACCGGTACCATGAAGGTTAGGCGGCCATTTCTCTCCGTCGATAAAGATCATGTCGTCTCCCTCGCCGGGCCAGTCCCAGCGGTAGGTATCCCTAAGGTTGTCGATGTTCAAATTGCAGCCCACGTAATGGCCCCGACCCTCGGCTTCCAGCAGCACATAGTTTTCATCGCCGGTAACATTTTTGCCCTCAAAGCACCATTCCCGGTTGGTCATATCCCCCTGAGGAATTCCCTTGGTTGGATTTTCCCTGTGCCAAACCGCATGGAACCTGAGCATATCCTCCGGCAGGGAATCATACGCCTCGTAATCGATATAGAAATAAAAAATTGTTTGTCCGTCGCATTCATTGACAAGATCGATTTTTGCCCGGGTGGCAAACGGCATGGGGAACCAGCAGTTAAACGCCTTGCCATCCTGGGGGCACATTTGCAGCGGTGCAGACGCGTAGTTTCTGCACTGGGCATGACCCATACCAAAGAAATCCCCGATCGGCACTTCTACGCTGGGGGTTTCTTCCCCATCCCAATACATTCTCAATATAATTTTCCGCAAATAGTTTTTCTCGTCTTTAAAATCCTCGCCGGCAATGGTGCACCAAAAGTGGGTGATGCAGCCGGCACCTTGGATATCGGCGATGGTCCTGGTTTCTCCATGCTCGATATAAATCCGGTCGTCGTTACCGCCGGTTTTGTCATAGCTGGATACTCGTCTGCGCTTACAATCCCTTGCAAATGCCAGGGTGCTTAAATTTGATAATGGGATTCCCGCCATGTTCATCAAACTCCTTATTCAATATCATGGGGTTTTTGTGACCCCTTTTTATAGTAATGTGGCTTTCTTGACATAGCAAATACAATTTCTTGGATTTAGTGTACTATTTTTTGCTCTTTTATTCGCATATTTTATCCTACCTATCCAAGCGTTTCTCAGAATCCAAAATATTGGTTCAAAAACTAAGAATTCTGAATTTTTGTTTTATTTGTACAGTTATATAATGTCAATGGAAATGAAATTCATTTACTTTTAAAGGAGGACTTGAAATGAACGCAAAATTTATGAAAAGGGTTTTAACCGGACTACTTGCCGCGGCAATGGTTGTGGGCTGCGCAAGCTGCTCTTCCGACGGAGGGAACTCTTCCGCTCCCGAGTCTGCCGGTGGTGAAAGCACCGCTTCTCAGGCGGAAAGCCAGGACGAAAATTCCGGCGAGAAGGCTCAGATTACCTTCTGGACCTTCCACACCAATAAGGAAAAGGAATTTATGGCTTCTCTGCCTGAAAAGTACAAAGAGGTGAACTCCAATGTAGAGGTTACCTACGAAAACTTCCCGGAAGAGGATTACATGGGCTCTAAGCTCACCACCGCCTTTGCCGCGGATTCCGGCCCGGATGTGTTCGTCATGAGCCCCGGCGATTTCCTGAAATACGCCAACAGCGGCGTGGCCATGGACCTGACCTCTTATTTCACTGACGAAATCAAAGAGGACTTCCTGCCCAGCTCTTTGGATGCCATGACCGTAGACGGCAAGATCATGGGCATCCCCTTTGAGATCGAGCTGCTGGGCCTGTATTACAACAAGGATATCCTGGAGGAGGCGGGCGTTCAGCCGCCGAAAACCTGGGATGAACTGGTGGAGGCCACCAGAACCCTGACCAACGGCGACGTGGCCGGTATGATCGTGGAGCCTACCAAGGGCTACTACCAGAACTTCAACTGGTATCCCTTCCTGTGGCAGACCGGGTCCAACGTGTTGGATCCTGAAACCAAAAAAGGCACCTTTACCGGAGAAGGTGTGGAACAAGCGCTGAAGCTGTGGGCCGACCTGGTGGAAGCCGGCGCCCCCACCAAGCTGTCTATCCCCTTGACCAACAATATCGACCTGATGGGCGGCGGACAGGTTGCCATGCAGATTTGCGGCACCTGGGCGGTTCCCACTTTGGAAAAAGACTATCCGGATGCCAACATCGGCCTGGTTCCCCTGCCTCTGCCGGATGGCGGCACCGCCGCTACCTGTGCCGGCGGCTGGAAAATGCTGGTGAACGCTAAGAGCGAGCACGCCAACGAAGCCGCCGAGTTTGCCATGTGGGCCTTTGCCGAGGACATCGACCTTCCGCTGCAGTGGTGCACAGAAGTGAAATTCGCTTATTCTCCCCGGAAATCCGTGGTAGAGGCCGGCGACGAAATCTACAGCAAGGGCCTGCGCCAGGTATTTACCGACGAAATCTATGATTCTGCCATTGGCGAGCCCCGTTATCCTTCTGAAATTGTTAACGCCGTAGGCGACGCCCTTCAGAGCGTCATGCTCAATGGCGCCGATCCGGCCGCTGCCGCCCAGGAGGCCAACGACAAGATCGACAAATTCTTATCTACTTACGAAGGTTCTCTCTAAGCATCGCCAATTTGTTACCATGACATCGGATGCGGCCTCGGAAATTCCGGGGCCGCATCCCAAAGTATGGAGGGATTTCCATGAAAAACAGTGTGGACGCCGCGGCGGTCAGGCCAGCGAAGAAAAAATTCAGCGTGCACAGCCCAAAATTCAGAAATAACCTATTCGCCTATTCTATGCTGGCGCCGGATGTGATTGGTCTGATCATTTTCTTCGTCGTGCCTATCGGAATCGCCTTATTCATCAGCTTTCACGATTGGAACGCCCTGGAGCCCATGAAATACATAGGCGTGGACAATTACGCCACCATGATGACCGACGGCGATTGGTGGGGCTCTGTTCTCAACACCCTGCTTTACACAGTTATTTTCGTGCCGCTGGTATTCTGCCTTTCCCTGCTGATGGCGGTATTCATCAATTCCATTCCCGGCAAAATTCAAGAAGTAATCCGAACCCTATTCTTTATTCCTTATGCCGTTTCCACCGTGGTGGCGGCCCTGATCTGGCGGTTTATGATGGACCCACAAAGAGGTTTTCTGAATAAAATCTTTTCCGCCTTCGGTTTTCCAAAACAAAACTTTTTAGGCGACCCCAAGCAGGCCCTGGTGTGTATCGCCATCATTTCGGCTTGGATTATGGTGGGATATTACTGCATAATCTTCCTTTCGGCTCTGAAGGATATATCACCAACTTATTATGAGGCCGCCCATCTGGATGGCGCCAACGCGATCCAGGTCTTCAAAAACATCACCTTCCCCCTGCTTAGGGAGGTCAGCGTGTTTGTGCTGGTGGTAACCACCATCGCTTCCTTCCAGGTATTCGACCTGATTAAAATTTTGACAAACGGCGGGCCGGACAACGCTACCAACGTTTCCGTGTTCTACATCTATAAAAACGCTTTTGAATACATGAAGATCGGCTATTCCTCCGCCATGGCCTTTGTATTGTTCCTGATTATCTTTGTTTTGAGTATTTTTCAGCTTAAGTTGACAAAGGGGGATCCCGATAATGCGTAACAGCAAAGCGAAAAGAAAACAGCAGACCGTATCCGCAGTAAAAATCATAATAGCCTTTCTCATCATCGTTATCGTACTATTTCCCATCTATTTGATGTTTGTTTCGTCGGTTAAGCCCAAAAGCGAAGTATTCGACATGCAGCTCATTCCCCAGACCTTTACCATGGATGGCTATCAAAAAGCCCTGGATGAAAATCTTGCCCAATATTTTTTGAACTCCTTGTTTGTATCAGCCACCGTTACCTTGGCCGCCCTGGCGTTTCACGCCATGGCCGGCTATGTGCTGGCCAGGATTCCTTTCTCCGGCAGAAACGGCGTGTTCCTGGGTATTCTCTCCACCATGATGATCCCGTTTTCCGTCATTATGATTCCTTTGTTCATCATGATGAAGCAGTTTGACTGGCTGAACTCCTACCAGGGCCTGATCCTGCCGGCCATCCCCCACGCTTACGGTATTTTCCTCTTCCGTCAGTTCTTCGTCACCCTGCCCAAGGATCTGGACGAGGCCGCCACCATCGACGGCTGCACCAAATTCGGTATTTTTGCCAAAATCATGCTGCCCTTGTCCAAATCCATCTGCATTACCCTGGCGGTGGCGTTCTTCATCGCCAACTGGAACAATTACCTTTGGCCCTTAATCGTCACCCAGAAAAACAATATGTGGGTGCTGCAAATCGCCCTGGCCAATTTTATCGGCCGGTCGGACACCCCCTGGAACGCCATTATGGCCTCGGGCGTAATCACGGTGATTCCTATCATTTTGATTTTCCTCTTCCTGCAAAGATATTTGGTAGAGGGCATCAAAATGAGCGGCCTGAAATAACGCAGCATTTTGTTTTCCAGTATAAAAACCGTTTCAAAACAAAAACACAGTACACTTTCGTACACATTTAAAAACAGCAAAAAAAGAGCAGTACTCTGCTCAAACAAGCAAAATATTGCTCAAAATCCGTGAAAAACCACAGTCTTAAAAAGTTGTGACCTTGCGGAGAGACCTCCGCTTTAAAATAGAAAGGAGAGTTGAAATGAAAAAAGGAACCCGTGCAACAAAATTAGTTTCCCTGGCGTTAGCGGCTTCTGTTCTGGCTACAATGGGCACAGGCCTTGGAGCAAGCGCCGCGGTTCCCTCTGAGGATGGTCAGTATATCGTTCCGGAGCAGAGCACCTTCTTTGCCTACGCTGATATCGAGGAGCGGGGCACCCAACACGTGGATGGCAGCGACGGCGACCTATGGCCCGCCGCCTGGGCCGACGACGGTTATCTTTACACCGCCAACGGCGACGGCAAGGGCTTCGGCGACACCTGGCAGGATTTGTGGGTCAACCGCATCGACGGCGTCCCCGGTGAAGACGGCAGCGGCGTAGCTTCCATGTCCGGCATCAATCTTACCAACAGCGCCTCTCAGGTATGGTCCGGCCCCAGCTACAACCGCAAGCCCACCGGCATGGTTGCCGTAGGCAACACCCTGTATCTGGCGGTACAGGACTTGAACTGCTCCGGTGGCAACAATTCCTTTAACGACGCTCCCGCAGCCACCATCTGTAAATCCACCGATATGGGCCAAACCTGGGAATGGGATACCTCTGGCCCTATGTTTGAAGACCTGTTCACCACCATTATGTTCCTCGATTACGGCCAGGGCGGTCGGGAGGTTCCCACCGAGTATGACGGCTACGTTTACGCTTACGGCCTGGATTACAACTGGCGCACCTCTTACAACGACGCGGTGCCGGACCCCACCGAGCTTTTCCTGGCCAGAGTGCCTAAGGACAGTATCATGGACCGCTCCACCTGGGAATTCTATGCCGGCGATTTAGAGGGCAACGCTTCCTGGACTAAGGATATCAGCCAAAAGAAACCTGTTATGCGGGACGACAGCGTGGTTTACGCACGAGGCACCACGGGCCTGGCGGATGACTTTAAATTCCAGGACTGCACCATCCCCTCTCAGGGTAGCATTGTGTACAACAAGGCTCTCAACCGCTACCTGTACAGCGCCTGGACCGAGTACACCTTTGAGTTTTATGAATCTCCCACTCCTTATGGTCCCTGGAAAAAGTTCCTTTCCAAGGACTACGGCGGGTATAACTGGATGCCTGAGAAAAACGGTGGCTACGCCACCACCATTCCCTCGAAATTCATCAGTGACGATGGCCTGACCATGTGGGTGCAATCCAACACCTTCGAGGGCGGCACCTCCAACTATCAGTATTCCCTGCGTAAGCTGGTTGTGGTGCCCTACGATCAAACCGCCGCAACCACCCCCACCAACACCGTTTACAGCGACGACAATTTCGTTCTCAACAAGCCCATTCCCGAAGTGACCCCCTTCGCCACCACCTTCCAATGGGGCCGAAAAGGGGTTCTCAATAACGGTTTGAAAGACGATACTGAGCAAAGCTGGAATAATGTCTTTAAGGATAAGGATTATTGGGGCTATTACTTTGAGCAGGCTAAAAATATGAATAAAGTGGTGTTTACCACCGGCCAAACCTTCGCCGACGGCGGCCCCTTCCAGGATGACCTGAAGGTGCAGGTGCGGCAGAACTTTCAATGGGTGGATGTGACCAACATGGTGGTGACGCCGGAAATCGTGAACCAAACCAACCAGTTCACCTCCTACACCTTCACCTTTGACGACACCTGGGGCGACGGCGTCCGGGTCATCGGCACCCCGGTATTTTATCCCAATGCGCCTCATATGAACTTTACCTCAGCCCGTGAGCTGGAGATTTTTTACAGCGGCGTCAGCCAGCAGGAACGTCTGGGCACCCTGCTGACCAACGCCAAGGCCGCTTTGCAGCGGGCAAACGGTAAAACCTTCGACGACAGCGTTCCCGGCGCGGAAGGAATCGACGGGCAGTACCCATTAAGCGCCTACAACGATTTAAGCGACGGTATTAACACGGCCCAGACGGTATACGACAACGGCGGAGCCGGCGAGGCCGCCTGGAAAGCCCAAGTGGAAACCCTGAACGCACTTTATACCGCCTTCAACGCCTCCAAGGTAAAGGTGGATCGTTCTGAATTAAAGTCCCTGCTGGATAAGGCCAACAGCTTTAACAAGTTCGGCTATACCGACGAGGATTGGAACAAATTACAGGCCGACAAAGCCATCGCTCAGACGGCTTATGAAAAAAACGATGCAAAGCAGTCAGATATCGATGCCGCTGTAGAAGCCTTTGCGCCTATCGTTACCAAATTTGAGACCATTAACGCCATCTCCGCCCTGAAAGCCCTGGTTGCCAACAACGAAAACCGGGTACAGGGTAATTTCACCGACGAAAGCTGGGCCGAATTTAAAACAGCCCTGACGGCGGCGCAGGATTTATTAAAGAAAAGCGATATCACAAAAGAGCAGGCCGATGCCGCTGCCAAGGCTTTGGAGCGGGCCGTTTATTTCTTAAAGCGCGATACGCCCTTTGAAAAGCTTTCCAATTTGGTAAAAGAAGCGAACCTGAGAACCAAAGAAATTTATACCGTTGCCTCTTGGTCTCAGTTTGAGGCAAAACTGACCAGCGCCAAAGATATTCTTTCCGTAACCAACCGCGGAGACGAGTTCTATGAGCAGGCATATAACGAGCTTTCGGCCGCTATGAACCAGCTGGAGTTGAAAGAGGATTTGGACGGCTTGAAAGCTATGATCGATGTAGCTGCTTATACCGCAGAGCGGGAAAAGGACAATCTTCACAGAGACGGCCCCTTCTATGACGGCATGTTCGACGGGGGCAAATACGACGCCTTGAAAGCCGCGATAGACGCCGCTTCCGCTTTGGTAGGCGGTATTCAAGGAGAACCTACCTTAGAACAGCTTAACGCCATTCCAACTCAAATGCAGTCCCTTTACAACGCATATATGGCGTTTGCCCAGTCCAAGTTGACGGTAGACCGCTCTGACCTGAAGAAAGTTATCGACGACGCCGAAAACCGCGACGAGGCCTTTTATACGGAAGAAAGCTGGCAAGCTATGCAGTCCGTTTTGGCAAGCGCCAAGGATCTGTATGAAAAGCCTCAGGTTACTCAACAGGAGATCAAGGATTCCGCCAATCAGCTTTACGACGCCTTAAACGCCCTGGTGGAAAAGGATTCCAATCCCGGCGGCAACGGCGGCAATAGCGGCAACAATCAGTCTGAGACTCCTTCCGACAGCAGCTCCCAGGGTTCCTCAGACGGTAACCAGGGAAAGCCTCAAACCGGAGACGCCGCCGGAACCATTTTGCTGGTCTGCTCTTTCCTGATGGCAGGCGCGGCAGCCTTAGCGGTGGCGCTGATCCGCAGGCAAAAAGTAAATTAAGTATTTCATTCACTCCTCTGTTTTCTAATCCTTATGCAAGCTCTCCCGCCAGTGTTTTACTGACGGGAGAGCTTTTTTACAACCGAAAGTTCCCGGCTGTGCCGAGGGCTCTATTAGTGCTTTTAGGCAAAATAAAACTTCTGGTTTTACCAGGGGTGGATAAAAAATCTTGGCAAAGGAATTGGTAAAAGGCACGAGGCAAAATAAGATCGCCCTGTGCACCCCATGGTTTCCCAAAAAAGGGTTTTTCGGGATAATTATGCGCAGAGGTTAAAAACATACTTAATTAGATAAAGATGGAATATGGCCGGTTTACCAGCTGCAGGGCAAGGGATGCGATGATATTTTTCAGTACCCCTTTCAGGGGCTGGTAAGTACTGATCCTTCTGGGGGCTGAGCAAATCACTGGTTTACGAGTGGTTTTGATTTATCCTGTTATCCCGTACGGTTTTACAGAAGGATAAGCTTTCATAAAAAAGCGCCGCCTTCCAAATACCGGAAGCTTGCCCGGCTCATTCACACGCTGGCCCAGAAGGAAAAGTATTTCTGCAAAAAAGGCAAGCACTGCGCAGTCTATGACTGCCGTGTCATGCTGCAAAGGTCCCGCCAACTCGGGCACAACCGGATTTTCGTGATTGCAGGGCAATATCTGGACAGATGGTAACCATCAAAGAAACACAAAAACGGGATTTAATAACTTTCTGCAAAGGTTCCGCTGATAAAAAATTATTCCTTACTCGATCCCGCTGTAATCTGCGGGCACCAGATTATCCGTCCAGGAGGTATAATTCAGGTTGTATTCGGTAATTGCGACATAGGTTCCGTCCTCCTTGTCCAGCACCTTCAGGCAGCAGCCGTTGGAGGGATCCACCCAGTATTTTTTCTCAATGGTATTGAGCCCCTTGGAATCAAATACCCAGCATTCCACGCTCGCAACCTTTTCGGTGCCTGCAAAATGTTCCGCCAGCATTCCTTCGTCCTCGTCGAACCCATAAGCTTTTAAATATCTCATAAACCCATTTCCCGGATCGCCAAAAGCGTCGCAGGAGCCGTAATCATCTCCGAACTCATCCCGGTCGGACTTCCAGTCCTCGTAGCTGAAGCATTGAATGAAACTATTTATCCTTTCACCTTTGAGGCCCAGCCCCAGGAAGTTCAGGAGATTACCATTGATCCCAGCAATGGAGAGCCTATCGTCACTAATACGGTAAAAGGATTTATTGAGATTATCAAAAAATCTGTTCTCCCGGAAACCCACCTTCCGGCCTTCCGGTAGGCGGAGCCGTATATGGAATTTTCACTCTTGACGATATCAAAGTGGGAGAGATGACTTTAAATGAGTCCGGCTATGCCAAAAGCACCCTTATTCCTCACGGTAATTATTATGTAGCGGAACTGGTTCCGCCCTTTGGCATGGAATTAGACCCTGCGAAATATCCGGTATCAATCCAGGAGGACGGAGAGATTATTTCTGTAGAATCCATAGATATCGCAAAGCTGGGAACCGTAACAGGATTCTATCAGGATACAGGCGGCGGTGATGGACTAGACGTTGCTCCCATTGTAAAAGAACCGAAACCTTTAACACCGACTATCAGCACTGGCGATCACACCTCCGGTTTTATCATTTTTTAACGGCTGCAGCAGGCGGTTCTCTCCTGCTTCTTTTGCTGTTCAGAAAAAAGAAGAAAGCTCGGATTTTTCCCGTCATTATTCTCGCTTTTTCACTTGTGCTTCTAACGGGGTGCGGCGGCAGTTCTGAATCTTCCGTATCTGACAGCGGAACCAGTTCCGCCCCCATATCTCAATCAGACACCTTCCAGACTGACAGTATAATTACACTGGAACAAGAATTTACAACCACCTCTAAACCTTTTCATGCTAACTTCGAGGAAGTCACAGAACAGGACGAAATAACCTATCACTTAAAAAGTATTGAATATACTGTACTTTCCGAAAAGAAAATGGAACAACCCGCCACAGTCACACAACAGGTTGAATATTCTGAACTTCTGTCCCAGAATGCTGAAGCTCCCCAGACGATTACCATAGAGGCCGATGGAAAAAGAATTGAGGGAACTCTTACCGGGATCGAGTACACACCTATTATCATTACGGGCCGGAAAACAGAAGCGTCAGCCTTTACAGACTACGGCCTAGACGTTAATCTGCCAACTCCACCGAATACTAAAGAAATCCAATACACCGACCCGCAAACAGGGAAAGCCGTGTCTGCCGTCCTTAGTTTCGATCATTTAGAAGTATTGGACGATTTCTCTTGGCGTTCCGACGTTACAATCCCCCTTACATTCTCCTACTATGATTCCTTCGGCTATGTGCTCGGTGATGTTTTTATTCCCTATCAGGAAGAAACCCCAGCACTGGAAGGGGCTGAAAGTGTCCTTCTGGATTCTCTCGATCTCAACCCTGAACAATACCGCTTAACCAAATTTCAATGGACAGGCGAACCATATGAAGAAAATGGGGTAATGTATAGAAATGCGGAAGCGTCCGGGCAGAGATATGCCGCCAGTTACCGGGCTGTGTACTCTGGTACGGTTTCCCTTCCCGATGTTCCGGGCTATGACGCTGTTGCCACCTATACGGGAACCGTCCAACAACCCACCGGAGAAACGGAATACACCGTGAAAGCCGCTGCTTCCTATGAACGTCTGGAGAAGGAGGAAAAAGCGGAGATACCTTCCCAACCGGGAACGGGCTTAACTCCAATACAGATTATTTTGATCTCTGTCGGTGCTTTCCTATTCTTGGTTCTGATCGTTGGCTTATTATGGATTCTAGCAAAACAAAAAAAGAAAAAACAAACAAAAAAGGAGTTTTAAAGTATGCAAAACATTGAATCAACCGCCCTTGCCTTTTTTACCGCCATTCGAGGTTACGTCTGGATTCTTGTTGTCGCTGGCCTGCTCGCCGTAGGAGGGATCGCTTTGTGGGGAAAGCAGAGCTGGAAAGACGCAGTAAAAGACCGCATGGCGGGAATCATCATCGGCGCTGTTGTAATGCTGGGCGCCGTCGAAATTGGAAAATGGATTTGTGAAATGATAACGTTTTAAAAGAGCGGAACCAGTTCCGCCCCGAAAGGATTCTAGCTATGAAAAACAAATTCCATGAAGAAATCATTAAGCCAGTACAGGAAAAAGAAACCCTCATGCGGGCTAATCGGTTTTTATCCTCAAAATATGCTTTAACCGCCGTGATTATTCTAATCTCGGCGGTTTCCTTTTTCTTTTTTAATTACTGTCTGAATACTTTGATCGCCCTGTTTCAAAATTTGGAGAATTTCAGCAATCCTGGCTCCTGCTTCTCCGTCCGAAACGCCTTTCTCTTTTCATTCCGGGAGTGCTGGGGTTTTTATGTGGTATTTCTCCTTCTGATTCTCGCCGCTGATATCCGTATCGTCTACGGCGCGAGGGTAAGCTGGAAGGACTATAACATCGGTCAAAAGGGTACGGAACGTTTTGCCACCTTAGAGGAAATACAGCATCAATACAGGGCCGTTCCCGACAAAGATAAGTGCTATCCGGGTTCAGGCGGCTTTCCGGTCTGCCGATGGAAGGATACTATTTATATCGATGATGGCCCAGTCAATAATTTGATTATTGGAGCGCCAAGAAGCGGCAAAGGAGAAAGCTTTGTCTTTCCCATGATCGACTTGTATTCCAGAGCGGAGGAAGCCCCTTCCCTGGTGATAATTGATCCCAAGCTAGAGCTGTACGCCGCCAGTTACCAAACCTTGAAAGAAAGAGGATTTATCCCTTTACTGCTGAACACCATCGATCCCTCCCGTTCTATGGGCTACAATCCTTTAACGCCAATCACTCAAGCGTACAAGGCCGGAGACTACGATCACGCCCAAATGCAGGCAAAGGGCCTGGGCTACGCATGGTTTGAGGGTTCCCAATCGGAACGGGACGGCGATTTCTGGCTGGATAACAGTGCCAACGCTACTGCCGCTATGATTCTAGCCCTGGTAGATATCTGCCTTACGGACGATAAGCTTTTAAATGAAGCCCTGATTCAAGAATCCTATCAGCATGGGAAACCTTTTCAGCCCTCCACGATAAACGAGGACAAAATTTCCATGTACTCTTGTATTAAAACTTTCACAGAACTTGCGGACGTTGAAGGGGCTTTGGATATTTTCTTTTCAGAGCGTCCAGAGGGTGATCCGGCAAAAATGTGCTATTCCTCCATTAAAGCTACTTCCGCTTCCGGGCAGACCAGGGGCTCTATTTTATCCTCTGTGCTTTCCAAGCTGGGGATTTTCGCTTTAGACAGCGTAGCTAAAATGACAACCACAAATAGTATTAATCTGGAAGAAATCGGGTTTGGTAATAACCCTGTCGCTGTTTTTATTGGAATTAATCTGTTTGATTCCTCGAACAGCGGAATTGCCACCATGTTTTTACAGCAACTTGATATGGTATTAGGGAGAAAAGCGGTGCTATCCAAGGGCCAGAAATGTGCCCGGAAGGTGATCCATCTGTATGATGAATTAGGAAATATCCCACCGATTCCTAAACTGGGGGCACGTTTAACCGGAGGCCCCGGCATGAACCTTCTTTATACCTTAGTCATTCACGATTTCGCACAGTTAAAAGCTTTGTATGGAGAAAGCGCCAACACCATTATCACTGGCTGCGGAAATAAGGCGTTTCTTATGACCGCTAATATGGATACGGCCCGTGAGTTTTCCGCTATGGTCGGAAATGAAACCATCACCAATATCAGCCGGATCGGGCAGAAGCTCTCCCTGGACAAAAGCCTGACGGAGAGCTACGAAGAACACCCCCTGATTAATCCAAACCAGCTTATGCACCTGCACCGGGGAGAAAACATCATTCATCGGGTCTTAAAGCGTGAGGATTTACAAGGAAACCCTGTTGAATCCTACCCTATTTTCAATCATGGAAAAACCCGTTTCCTGTACCGTTATGAATATCTGCTGGATTCCTTTCCGGCAGATATCAGTTTGGACGAGCTTCCTGTTAACGATCTCAGCAAGATTGATCTTTCCAAACGCTCCTTTGATGTAAACAGATATTTTGAAAAGAAACTGGAACAGCAGAAAGACCAGCTTCCTGTTGCAAAGCTGAAAAATTCAGTAAAACTCATAGATTTTCTTTGCTGTGTAATTCCGGGACTGACACGATCCAAAGCCTCCAAATTCTCAGTAGGCCAGCTCCGCACAATTATCAAAGAACAATTTGACACCGGGACACTCTTAGAAAAAGATCGGAATAAATTAATGGAACTAATTGAGGCAGGTGAAGCGAATGACAATCAGTGAGTTTCCTGAAATTGTAGATTTTACAGATACCTATGGCGTATACTGCGTAAAATCTGATATTTTCCAAACATTTCTGCGCTGGGTTGGCTGGTGGCTGATTCAGCTCTTAAAAATGCTTGTAGATACCTGCGACCGCCTGTTAACTGTTTGCTACAGTCTAATCGATTACCTGTTTTCTGATCCTGTCCTGGAATTTATTAATTCCTTTCAACCCGTTCTCTGGGTGCTCTTTGCAGTTGCCCTTTTTATATTAGGTTATCTGTTAATCACGAATAAAGCTGAGGTAAAAGGAAACAGGCTCATGCAAAACATTTGCTTAACCGTTCTTGTATTAACCACTATGCCCTTTATGGTGCAATCCATCAGTGAAATTACAATGGCGGCTACTGATTATGTTCGATTTAATGACGGTGAGTCCATTTCTGATACCTTAATTCGTGATAACATCGTCGATTTAAGGTATTTGGATTCTAAGGATTGGAATGACGCTGTTTTAATCAACCAGGAAACTGGGGGACTGAATCGTCCCAGCATTTCCCTCTCCCTTCCTATCGATCAGATCAGCCCCGGAGATGTGGTTCACTGTGACGACAGCACCCTTCACAACCAAGATTTTTTCCGGTACTACATTACCTATGACGCAGACGGAAATAGAAATGAGCAGTTAAGTGAAGTCTATTGGAACAGTATGTTTTCTTTTATTGACAATACCTATTACCGATATTACATCGATTTTCTACCGATTTTTGTTAGTCTTATCTCTATGGCGCTTGCTCTCCTTTTCTCCGCTTTCAAGGTCGGGCGTATCATCTTTGATTTGGCTGCCCATGAGTTTTTAGCCGTGATATTCGCCGCCTCTGATTTTACCAGCGGACAGAGGTTAAAGCAGGTTTTAAAAAGCATGGGCGGCATGTTTTTCACCCTGTTCTGCTCCGCCGTTATCATTAAATTTTACATGGTGATGAATGTATATATTAAAACCCTTCCCCTCGATCCCTGGGTTCAGTCGTTCATTCTTCTGATTATGGCTTTTGCTGTGATCGACGGCCCAAACATTATTGAACGCTGTATTGGGGTTGACGTTGGATTATCCAGCGTATTCCGCACAACCGCCGCCATTTTTGCCGGAAGCCGTGCCGCAGGTCATATGGCGAAAGCCGCCGTGAGTTCCATTGGAAAGGTCGGTTCCGCCGTTGAAACCACAGCAAAAGGCGCAAGCTATGGTCTGGGGCGCTGGATCGGCGGCCTGGATTATAAACAGAGCAGGCAGGAAAAACAGTCTGACTCGCCGGAGGTTCCGATTGCCGCTCCTCAGGAAAACGCAAATGTAAATAGAGATATTGGAAGCATGAATGAGGGGAACAGAAAAACACCCGGCAATGTCCAAACGAACCAAAGCGGAACCAGTTCCGCCCCAGAGGAAAGCGGTGCAGTTGAAAGCAGAACGTTAGGAGGGCTCGGTAAAAGCGAAACCACAGGAAACGGCTCTCCCCCGGAAACGGATCAGAAAGCCTCTGTGCCTCTCCACGAAGTTTCCGAAACCTCTGAAAATTCTCCTTCTGCTATTTCGGCAGATTCTCAAAATCCCCGTGAGCTTGACGGCACCGGAGGGAACAACCAGAAGGAATCGCCAGACTTTGCTCAACAAGAGCTTGAACGGGAAAAATCAGATTTTTCGTCCTCTGCTTCTCCTAACAAATATTTTCCAAACACCAGTGTGACGAAAACCAGGGACGGGCTGAATCACGGAAACAATGTAACAACTCCTTATTCTTCTGCCGAAAGCTCTGACAGAATCACGTCCAAAAACGTTTCCCTTCCCTATCAGTTCCCAGGCTCCAACCGTCAGCCCCGTACCATAGCCGAAAACTACAGGGCTGGATATGCTACTGGGGTTCGAAAGGCGGAAAAAAGAGAACTTCGCAGACAGCAGAGAGAGGAACGCCGCCAAGAAAAAAAGGAAAACCGTTTCAAATGATATTGTAACTCAAAAAAGATTCTCCAGCTCGTTGCCGGCGTCAAAAATTGAGTTGCATTAAAAAACTTTTCAAGGAGGTTTGTTATGCGTCAAATGCGCTTTACCACAGTTCAGGAGTTGAAAAGCCAGCCTAAGCTGCTCTCCTGGCTGTACGCTAAAGATTTAGTGATGATCGCCTGCTTTGTATGCGTTATGTCCGTTTTTCAAGGCTTCGTCCACCCGGCCCTACAGACCATATATTTTCTTTGGAATATCCTGGTGGGACTGGTTCTGGCCCTTCCCTCCCCCTTTAATGTTAAAATGCACGTTTATCAAAGCTTTCTGCTGATGATAAAAAAAGACCGTTGGATTTATAAACCGATCTCGATTCAAAAGGACAGTGAACATGATGTTATCCGCTAAAGCAGACCGTTCCATATTGGAAAGAATCCCCATTGTCCGGGAATGGAACGGATATTTTAAACTAAAGGACGGAAGTAGCCTTGATATTTTGGAATTAAGGTGTAAAGACCTGGAACGGGTTTCCGATGATGAATTAGAACTTGATATTATGTATTTTTCCAAGCTGTATAAGACCTGCCCCGCCGATCTGAAAATTGTAAGCCTGAATTTTCCAACTGATACCATTCCCCAGCAACGGTATTTTCGCCGCAAGCTGGAATCCACAAAAAACCATGTGTTCCGTTCCCATCTAGGCCAGTGCTTGCAAGAGGCTGAATGGATTCAGAAGCACCGCACAAAACGGGAATATTATCTATTTGTGTTTTCAGAGGACGAGGAAAGGCACAATGATTACATTTCCCTCATTACAAAATCACTCGGTACAAATACTTTAGCTTATGAAATGCCCCTTGAAAAGAAAAAGCAGGTGCTTTACAAGCTGAATAACAAGTGTTCCGCCGTGTTTAATGGAAGCGCCCGTTTTGACAGCACGCCGGAAAATTACCGTCCTCTTTTAGAGAGGAAAAAGACCTCCCTGGACGGACTAATTCAAAAAAACGGCTATGATCCGATTCTTCTTGCCTCTATCCAGTCCCAGGGCGGCGTCTCCTTTAAGGACGAAAAAATTATAAAAACCGGGGACGGCTTTGAATCCTGCGTCTATGTTTATCAATACGCTAAAAATATTCATTACTGCTGGCTTTCCCATCTTTTGAATATTGATAACGCCGTGGTAACTTTAGACATTGGCACTGAAAATATTCTGGAAGTAAAAAGAAATATCAATAAGTCCATGCAGGAACAAGAATCCCGGTACAGTTCCGCCCAAAAGGAAACAGAACGGAAGGACGCTCAGACACGCTATACTGAACTTCTGACCTTGTATGAACAGCTCACCAGCATGGGAGAAGTCGTTAAGCTGATCCACACCCGCATTTTTATTGCGGAACGCACACAAGCGGCCTTAGAGGATCGAACTGCCGCCTGTCTTTCTTATCTGGAAAGCAACGGCTATAAAGGGACGGTATCTCTCAATGAAAGCAAATATGAATGGGATTCCCTTTATCTTTCTTATACCCAACAAAACAAGCTTCCCAATCACCGCTATGGACAGCCTGTGGTTTCGGAAACACTGGCAGCCGGCGATCCCTTTAACGGCGCTGACCTTTCCGATCCCCTGGGCGCTTATTACGGAACCACAAGAAGCGGTGGCTCCGTCTTTTTAGACCTAGCGTTCAACGATGGAAAAAAACGGTTCAGTTATAACGGGATTATCGCCGGGACAACTGGCTCCGGGAAATCCACCTTTTTGAAAAAGGCAATCCAGGATCGGGTTTCCCGTGGCGATTTTGTCCGGGGGTTCGATGTGACCGGAGAATTTACCAGCCTTGTAAAAACACTGGGCGGAAAAATCATCTCGCTGGACGGTTCCGGAGGGATTCTTAATCCTTTAGAAATTATGAAAACCGATGAATCGGATACTCTTTCCTGGACACGCCATATTTCTAAAATGAGTATTCTTTTTCGCTTTTGGGCACCGGAAAGTGATATGTATGATGTTATGGCCTATGAATCTCTGTTATCCGAGCTGTATTTACAGCAAGGGATTCAGATTCCCCAAGACGGTGTTCCTGAATTTAACGTTCACTGTACCGGCCTAGCTTCCGAACAGTATCCTGTTTTAAGCGATCTGTTATCTCTCATTGACAGCAAGCTGTCGGCAGTTCCAACCAGGCAGACCGCCGTACAAAAAGAACTTATGCTGGACGATCTGCGGCGGCTCCGCAACGTCCGGGCTGTCATTCAGAGCATTGTCAAAAATTACGGAAATGTCTTTGACGGGCACACTTCGATTGAAAATCTTCTGGATACCCAGCTTGTGTTTTTCAATATCCGCCATTTAGCCGCTATGAAGCCAGAAATTTTCCAGGCCCAGCTATACAGTGTCCTTTCCCTCTGCTGGGACAACGCTCTCCGGGTCGGGATTCCCATGAAAAGCTTATATGAATCCCAATCCATCGAATGGGAGGAAATCACCCGGTTTTTCATTGTGATTGACGAAGCTCACCGGATTGTCAATGCAGGTAATTTAACCGCTGTACAGCAATTAACTATTATGGCCCGTGAAGATCGGAAGTTTTTTACCGGGATTTTAATGGCTACCCAAAGTATATTGGACTGTGTTCCCGAAAATTCGGAAAAAGAGGGCGTGGAGGCCGTGAAAACCTTATTTAGTTTAATGCAGTATAAGTACATGTTCCAGCAGGCAAGTGATTCTTTATTTCGTCTAAAAGATATTTTCGGGAACCAACTGACGGAAAGTGAATATGAGCAGATTCCCAGACTGGAACGCGGGGAATGTATTCAGGTAATATCCGGCGGTCAAAATTATCATTATCATGTGGAGATCAGTGAGGAACAAAGGCTCTTATTCCAAGGCGGTGCGTAACCTTGAAAAAGAAAAAACGCAGAAAATTTAAATGGCTTACACTTTTATTCCTTTCCGGTTTTCTAATTGCGTTTATGCTGGTGGCGGGAATTATTTCCGCCGCCGCAGCTTTATTCTCACAAGCTGAAGGAAGCTTAGGCAATCAGGAAAATCAGGCCACTCCAGGTATAAATTCCTTTCCTCCTGCGGTAGAACGCTATCGAAATACTGTTACGCTCTACTGTGAACAGTATAACATTTCCGGGTATGAAAATCTGGTGCTTTGCGTAATGTACCGGGAAAGCAGAGGGCAAGGCACTGATCCTATGGCTTCCTCAGAAAGCGGATATAACACCAGATTTCCAAGAGAGCCTTTAGCGATTCAAGATCCTCTGTATAGTATTGACTGCGGCGTACATACTTTAGCCGACGCAATTACTGCGGCAGGCTGTACCAGCCCTATGGACTTCGAGCATATTGCATTAGCCTTACAAGGCTATAATTTTGGAAACGGATATATTCAATGGGCGGTGGAACGTGACGGCGGATACACCCAGGAAAACGCTCAGGCTTTCTCCGATATGATGAAAGCCCAGCTTGGTTGGGAAGTCTACGGAAACCCGCAATACGCTCAAACGATTTTGAATGATTACCGGGCTGTTCTGTATGGCGGCGATAATGGAATTATTTTACCGCCAACCGATCAAGGGATTTCCGTTGTTTATTTTAATCAGGGCGATCCAGCCTATCAAAATGGGCGGTTTGGAAACAATGTAGCCATATCGGGGTGCGGGCCTGTTTCTATGGCAATCTGTGTTTCCAGCCTCACCGGAACCTTAGTAAATCCTTTGGATATGTGCGATTGGTGCTATGAACATGGAGTATGGATTCCCGGAGAGGGCGGCCTTCATTCCCTTCCTCCTACTGTCTGCGCCGAATTTAACCTATCCTGCGAATTAACAGACGGCTCCAATCCCCAGCTTTTAATCAATGCTTTATCCTCCGGCAAGCTGGTTGTTACATTGGCAGGGCCGGGGCATTTCACAACCTCCGCCCACTTTTTAGTTTTGAGAGGCGTAACTAAAACCGGAAAAATCCTGGTTGCCGACTGCGGAAACAGTGCAAACAACAATATCGAGTGGGATATGAATGTCATTTTAGACGAGGGACGCCCTCTATTCTGGATTATTGGAGTAAAATAGGGGCGGAACTGGTTCCGCCCCTATTTATCTAAAACACCTAAAAAAACAACAAGAGTATCAAAAGGAGAAAGCTATGGGACACAATATTTTAATTTCCATTTTCAGCGGTATCGGTACTGGAATTATTTCTGCCGTGATCCCTCTGATTCTTTTCAGAAAGATTCTAAAGGACACGTCTCTGCGTGTTGAGAAATGTGTAAAACAGTATTTAGAGCAAAAAGTATCAGATAAGGAAAAATAAAAAACATATATCAAAAGATTCAAAAAGAGAGCCGTTGCCCTAATAGCGTAACAGCTCTCACATTCTCATGGAAAGGAGATCATTTAATGAGCCATGAAATGAAACCATTTGCAAATACCCTGGAATTAATTAAGGGGCAACCGGAATATCGATGTATTTTAAAAGATCAAGAATCCAGCTTTTGGTATAGCCCATTAGCAAAAGAAAAATTTGCTCTGCTCATGCACGATGAATACGGAAATCCCTGGGGGTATGGTTCAGGCCCCAAAATTGGAACGTATTCTAACCGCCTTCGTGAGCTTCTAACGCCAGAAGTCACGTTAAACCGCCAAGAAATTTTGGACATTCTTCGAGAATTGGAACCCAACGCTGTAAAGCAATATGAAAAATATAGGGACTGGCATAGAGGGCGGTCCGCAAAGAGAAAAACGGACATTCATAAAAAGCCGGAAGTCCAGAAAGTAGCTGAACTGAATAACCGATGGGAAAACAGAAAGCTGCTAAACTGCGAAAAGCAGGAGGAACTAAAAGAAAACATTAAGAACTTAACAGGAGATACCCCGGAAGGAACCATCAAGCATTATTGCCGCCAGTCAACACAGCTAAAAACTGTTGGAGCCGCAGCCGAATATGTGGAAGCGCAAAGGCTTCCCATGCAACCGCCATTGGCTCACGAAACAGAAAAGAAGGGGCCTGAAAGATGAAGCACATAATATCCAGCAAATGCGGCCTCGCCGTTATTCTTCTTTCTTTCGCCTGCGCCACACTGTTGATTTTAAACTTTCTGAACGCCGACAAGCTCTCTAAAATTCAAACGGAATACGACAAGCTTGCCGTTGCCGATAATTCCGATTCGGAAAGTGCCGCCGCTGTGCTTGCGGAAGAAAACCAGGAATTAAAGGGCCGTCTGGAAGCCCAGGAAAACAGTATCCCGGATACCATTCGTTCCAATGTAACAGACTTTTTAAAGGCAAATTATGCAACTGACGAGTTAAGCGTTTCTCTGGAAACACGGAGAACACAGCTTGCCCCCTTTGTGACAGAGGAATATTTAAACGAGCTATGCCCGTTAGAAAGCTCTCCTCCTCCTAACGTCAATTCTTACGCACAAACGAGGGACATAGAAAATTTCCAGGGAGATTCAGGCGATACGATATATTTTCCTTACCGTTCTTCCATATTTGTCAACTCCATTTACATTGAACAGACAGACAGCCAAAATGCCGTTGTCCTTGCTTTATGCCGCCAGTCCTTATATATCGATCAGACGGTTTCCGATAACGGCCTGCTGGTAAAGCTGAAAATTGTTTACAATTCTGAGCGGAACCGCTGGCTGGTGGATCATGTGGGAACCGCCTCCCTGGTTGATTTATCAATTTTCGAGTAGTGAGGAAATGAGACATGGAAAAAGCAAAAAACATAAACGTCAATAGAAAACGTCATGGCAGAGTAATGAAAAATACAATGTTCCTTGTAATACTGCTCCTGGTAGCTGCTGGATATCTGTTCTTTTTTACCTCTGCTCAAACAATTCCCGGCGGTAATTCTGTGACCGCCACAAAAATGAACCAGCCATTAACCTTTGACGATCAGAGAACCGTTACGCTTACCCGCTGGGATTATTCCCCGGAACAAAGCGTTATGGAAATCGAAATGGAGATAGAGAATCAAAGCTTTGATGGGCTGGACAGCTATGTATTTACCGCTCTTAGTAAAAACCTGGGACAATCTGAACTAACAGTTATTCCCATAATAGCCGACAAAGATTTTTATGTCATTCAGCTTTCGGACGTTCCCTCTGACTGGAAAAGCATTTCCCTGAGAATTAAGGTTGACGCTCCCTCTAAAACAGACATTTTAAAATGCTATGCTAACACAGAATCCGTTCAAACCGTCCCGGAGCTTCACGCAAAGACAAAAAACGAATATTTAAGAGACAGGCTTTTACGGAAAATATCGGAGTATCAGGCTGAGATCGAAAGTCTGAAAAGCGACTATGAGCTGAACAATCAGAAAATAGCCGCTTTGGAAGATAAAAACCATCAATTAGAGGACGGAAAAAAATATCAGACTGCGGAGGAAATCGAGGAAACCAACCGGGAAATCCAGTCCAATAAAAATCAACTGGAAGCTTTGAAAACAGAACAGGAAAACAACTTAACAGACCAGGCGGAATATGAGCAAAGAATCATCAAAACCCAGGAGCAGGCCGACGATCTTATTTAACCTTGCAACTCAATTTTTGACGCCGGCAACGAGCTGGAGAATCTTTTTTGAGCTACAAAGAGTTCTGTAACTCATTAGATTTTTTGGCCAGAACCGATGCGGTCTTCCTGAAGAAATTTTTGAGTTGCAACAAAACAGGGCGGAATCAGTTCCGCCCTTATTTATTTTTAAGGAGTGCGTAACTATGGAAAAATTCTGGAATAACGAGGAACTGGAGGTTATGGAGCTTTTAAATCCCTTTATCCTCCCGGAAAAAATTGAAATTCTAAAAATTTCTATTGAGCAGGAGCCTAACCCATATAACCGCAGGATACTGCAAGCTGTCTTAGACAGTCTGAAGCCGTAAGGAGGTGATTTTTATGGCAGAGAATAAATATTTAGACGAACTTACCCAAAAGATGTTATCTGGCGTTCAGGAGGTTTTTCAAAGCGGACGTATCCGGGAATATTTCAAAGCCATGTCAAAGCTTCACACCTATTCTTATCGAAATTCTATTCTTATTTTCAGTGCGTGTCCGAACGCTACCCATGTAGCTGGATATAAGACTTGGCTTTCCTTAAACCGTCATGTGAAAAAAGATGAAAAAGCCATTAGGATTTTTGCGCCGTATAAAACAACGATAAAAGGCCCGGAGAGCGACCAGTCGGACGAAAAGGTAAAAGAAGAGCAAAAGGAAATCACTATCATAAAATTCCGGGCAGTTTCTGTCTTTGATATATCTCAAACAGAAGGCGATCCCCTTCCTCAGCTCGCGCCTCCGCTTCAAGGCGGAAAAGACGATTTTTCAAATATTCTAAAAGCCGCCCAAGCCATCACGAATTATTCCATTTCCTTTGAGGATATTCCTGATCCTGGCACCTATGGTTATTGTGAATATGGAGCGAAAAAAATTGTACTCCGAAATGGTATTTCCGAAGCTCAAGCCCTAAAAACTTTGTTTCACGAAATGGCCCATTCCTGGCTACATAACCTTTCTATGGATAAAAGCCAAAAAGAAATTGAGGCGGAGGCTGTTTCCTTTATAGTTTCAGAGCATTTCGGGCTGGATACTTCCTCCTATTCTTTTGATTATCTCGCCGCATGGAGCCACGGAATGGAAGCGGATAAGCTTTGCGCTCTTCTGCAAGGAATACAGTCCTGCGCCAAGGGTATGATCGAGCGGTTGGAAAACGCCCTTCAAAACCGATATGAAATCTATCAGTTAAGAGACTCACCCGAAACTCGGCCATATTTTTTTCAAGGCACGAAAGAGCTTAAAAAACTGGGTTTAACGGTTCGTCAAGAGAATTATGAGAAAGTCTATTCCTCTCCGCTTACTCCTGGCATCACTTTAGATCACATTTTTGAAAAATTCAATATAAATCACCCGGAGGATTTCACGGGACATTCCCTTTCGGTTTCGGATATTGTGGTACTCCATGAAAATGGTAAAACAACTGTCCACTATGTAGATCGCTCTGGATATACCATCATTCCAGACTTTCTAAAAGAACCGGAACAAAACCCAAAAATCAGCTCTGAATTATTGGACGAACAGAATACAGACCTGTCTAAGCTTCCATACTCCACAAAATTTCTACAAAAAGTGCCCGGTGCTATGCCGCCCGTCAAAAACACCATCATCGTTAATCTATTCGCCGGGCCGGGAGCAGGAAAAACCACCTGTGCCTGGGAAATTGCCAGTGAATTGAAAAAACGTAACATTCAGGCGGAGTATGTTCCTGAATATGCTAAAGAATTAGTGTGGGACGAAAAACGGGAACTGCTGGACGGAAGCTTAAAATACCAGAGGAAGCTTTTCCAGGAGCAAAATCACCGACTGGCCCGGCTCATTGGAAAGGTTGACGTAGTAGTGACTGACGCACCTATTCTTTTGAACCAGGTTTATCTAAAAGAGCCTAACCCTGACTTTCAAAAGGAAATTATGGATACCTTTCACAGCTACCACAATTTCAATCTTTTTGTAAAACGTGGGGATTACTATGAACAGTCCGGGAGACTGCACACCTTAGAGGAAAGCAGGCAGAAGGACGAGGAAGTTAAACAGCTTCTTAACAGCAACCGTATTTATTACGGCACATATTTTCACAGCACAATTCAAAAATGCGTGGACAATATTGTATACAGCATGAATCACAACAAAGCGTTTCAGGCATCGGCCTCTCTGTCTCCGGGGGCGGAACTGGTTCCGCCTAAACAGAGTTCCTCTGAAAAAGCCGAGCCGATTTCTCCAATCCTGCTAAAGCAGGAACTCCGCAGTATTTCCGATACGCTGACAGACGCTGTTAATGGAGTAAATAAGCTGGAAAAGGCAGGTGGAGAGCACTTAGCTTCGCTAGTGCGGGAATATAAGGAGATAAGGGACAAGAATCCCCAGGCTTTAAGCCGGGAAATTCAGGAGCATATAGCCCAAGAGCTTGAAAATTATTTCAGTCTGAAAAAAATATATGGAGAGGTTGACTTGGATAAACTTTATCAGGCTTCAATGGATAAACTGGAAGCACTTTACACGGTCATGGAGAATCAGAAAAATCCCGTAGGAGCAGACCCGGAGGAATACCAAAATATAAAGGATTTCCTTTCTGATACTCTTACCCATTCCGATGATGGAAGTTCTCTCAGCCTCCGCCTACAGGTTCTCCTTTCCACGTCTCCCCTGCTTCGGAAAACGCCGATTCCCACTCCACAGCCAGATCAGAAAGCGGAACTGGTTCCGCCCTTTGAGAAATCCAAAGAAACAAAACCTGACCGTCACTGTAAAAGTCCTATTCAACAGTATTGTCAAGCCAAGTCCTCCGTTCAAGAAAAGATGCTCACACGTTAAAAGGAGGCATTTCACATGAACTATAATTTTAAAAAAGATGTCGAGAAACGGTTTCGAGATCAAAAGGGAATTTTGAATCGACCTTTTCAAGAGGTCTGCCGACTGACAAGGGCTGAAGCGGACGAATATTATCAATCCGGTCAATGGTACTCTATAAAAGGGCGGGAGTACCAGTGTATTCGTTATCAAAATTCTATTAAGTTTATTGAACGTGATGAAAAATTTGTGATTTCCTGTAATCCAGAAGCAATGGGAAGCTTCCTTCCCGATGTTGCCAGTCCCGGCATGGAAATCATTAAAATCAATTCTCCTGATATCTCAGATATAAAAAAAACTATCGCAAAGTATTGCGAAAAAAAAGCTACCATTCCAAAAAAAGAATTTGAACGTTAGGAGGCCATAAAATGTCACAGGAAATGGAACAGCACTTATAGAAACAATATCAGGCACAGAAGAAAGCTTATAATCCCAAACAGAAAGGAACCTGTCAATTATGATTTTATTCGTTGGCACAGAGGAACGGGGGTATTTTATCGAGGAAGCCTCCCATATGGAGGTAAAGTTTTCCGGTTATGTCCCTGACCTGGAAGAAATTATAGATTCCGTTATTTTATCACAAAGCTACTCCCATATCATCATCGACGCTGAAATGCTGGTTAACGACTATCATACGATTGCTGAACTATCGAAACGCATTATGTCCGCCGTCCCCTCTCCCCTTATTTTTTTAACTCCCGGTTACAGTGAAGATACGGAATTAATCCGTTCTCTAAGACGTTCCGGCGTGTTTAATTTTATCACGGCAACTTCCCTGGCCGGTTTAAAAAGCGACCTTATACGGGCTTTAGAGGGCCGCAACAGCCCTCTCCCGCCGCCTGCCAATCCAGGAGATCCTTCGTCTGAGATGCCTGTCATTCACGCCCTTCCTCCGTATCAAACCATCGCTGTTGCAGGCTGCATGGAACGGATCGGAACCACCACCCAGGCAATCCAGCTAGTAAAATATCTGGTATTTCAAGGGCATAGAGCCTGTTATATCGAACTCAATGAAAACGGCTATATCAAGGCTCTGAAGGAGCTGTATGAGGACGGTATTTCCTCTGATGATGAAATAGGCCGGGTTACTTATCAAAGCGTGGATATGTTTTACCGCAAGGACAAAATCGCTGAGGTTCTGCGGCTGGGCTATGAGTATTATATTTACGACTTCGGGATTTTTGATTCTGTCGGATTTTCTCTGGTTTCCTATTTGGAAAAGAATCTTAAAATCATAGTCTGCGGCATTAAGCCAAATGAGGCTTCCTATATGACCGATATCCTTGCTTCTTTGTATGATAAGGACATTGAGTATATTTTTTCCTTTACTCATGAATCAGACCGTAAGGATATTTTAGAATTGATGTCAGACCGGGCGGAACATACCTTTTTCGCGCCCTGGATTCCTGATCCGTTTGTGTATTCCTCCCAGTCCGGGGAGCAGCTCGCCAAGCTGCTCCCGGTGATCCCTGCGGAGCTATCAAAGAAAAAGAAACGGTTCCGTTTCTTGCGGAGGAAAAGCTGATGGCAAAGTTTAAAATCTGTCTTGTCAAAGAATACAAGGAACAGCAGGCGTTTCAGGAAAGCCAGGAAAAGCTGAAAAGACAGCACAATGTCGCCGCCGATAAAAAGATAGTCGTAGTCGAAAAATCCAACATGGCGAAATTCACAGTGAAAACTATCGCCGCCTTAGTTAAAGCTTTAGCTTCGGCGATTCTTTTGTGTTTGGCTGTGGCTGGCCTTACCGCTCTGGTGTACCCAAGCACCAGGGCGGATTTGCTTATCCTCGCTCAAAATATTTTAGAACAGATTTTGACTTTTCTCAATTTGTAGCTCAGAAATTTCTTCAGCAAACCCGGATCGGTTTCAACTGCAAAGTTTAATGAGTTACATAAATAAAAACCTCACCAAAAAGCAAGGGGCGGAACTAGTTCCGCCCCTTGCTTTGTTCATTTGAAAATAGAAAGGACACAATGGGTATGAAAATGGAAAAAAAGATGGAAAACCTGCTAAAAATAGAGGGCGTTTCCTATATGGGCTTCGGGATCGTTGGAAAGGCGGTCATGACGGATTCCGTTCTGACCCCGGAAGCAAAAGCCATTTACGCTTATCTTGCTTCCTTTGCCGGAGCCGGGGAATCCTGCTTTCCCACACGGGCAAAAATTCTTTCTGATCTTAGTATTGGCAAGGAACGCTATTATTCCCACTTTAAGCTATTGATTCAAGAGGGATATCTCCGTATTGAAAAAATGAAAGGATACTTAAATAGAAACTGCTATTACCTGGTAAGCAATCCTAAAAAACTCCAAGCAAAAAAATCCGCAGGCCAGGGTAAAACATCGAATCTAATTGCTTCCGGTATCCATTCCAAAGGATATGGAATGATTTATAAAGCCGTCATGAAGGACACCCGGCTCTCCATTACTGCTAAAGCGATTTACGCCTATCTTTCCTCTTACGCTGGAGCTGGAGCCGTTTCCTTTCCCACCCGTTCCCGTATCCTCCATGATCTGGGGATCAGCGAATCCACCTATTATAAGCATTTCCATCAGTTGTTAGACTGCGGTTATCTTACTGTGAAGCAAAGAAAGGCCGGTCATAAATTCAGCGTTAATGACTACTATTTTAACGAATTTCCCAACGCTTCCCGATCTCAGTTAAGCCAAAAGGATCAGCAAGGCGGGGAAAGAAACTCCCCGCGCCTTAAAAAGCGGGACAATGGAAATTCTCAAAAACTTTCGCACCCTAAAAATCAGGACAAAGGGAAAACACAGGCTTTTTCGTCCCCTAAAAAGCCGGACAATAGAAAACCGGCCCTTATATTCCCGAACGCCGTTTCCCCGTACCATAAAAACCAGGACAATATAAAAGCAACAGTTCCTAAAAGCAACAGGTATTATTATCATTATCATCAAAAAAGTGATGGGGCTGTGGAACAAGTAAAACATCAAATTGGATATGGAAATTTAAAATGCGATCCCTGTGTTTCCCCCTACCTCGAAGCAATCACAAATATTATAGCGTCGAATAATGGCTCTAAAGAACCGGACAACCCTTTTTTGCAGCTCACGGAGGAACATATCCGTTATGTCTGCCATTGCCTCTCCAATAGTACCGCCACAATTAAAAATCCCTATGCCTATTTAACGGCAGCTCTTCGCAATGCTCCACACACCTTCCCATATTCCCGTTGGTTTTCTGAAACCCTGGAACCATATTCTCCCTCTTATGATTTGGAAGCTTACGAGCGTTCCTGTATTTTTGACAGTTAGGAGCAGACCGCATGGAACAGCCAATCAAGGCGGGAATGATTCTCAAAACAAAATTCACAACGGCGGGAAGCAAAAAATTTATGGAGTATATTAATTACATAGACCGTGACGAGGCGGTGCGGAACGACAACTTCCGAAAGTTTGACCTTTTTCACGATGATTACGGACAGCTTCAACAGGATAGCTGGACAGAGGGTTATTTAGCCTACATGGAAAACCCGGAAAAGACAATCGGGCTGTTTACCTCTGAAAAAGATATCCTCAGCCAAAAGGATAAACAAACGTTGAAACAGGCATTTTCCCAGGCACAGAAAAACAACAGTGTGATGTGGCAGACTGTTCTAAGCTTTGACAACCGATGGTTAAAACAAAACGGGCTGTACAATCCTCTGACAAAACAGGTTGAGGCCGCTAAATTAAAAGAGTATACCAGGGCCGCTATGGATAAACTTCTGGAAAAGGAAGCCCTGAAGGGTTCCGCTGTGTGGAGCGCCGCTATCCATTACAACACAGATAATATTCATGTTCATATTGCGGCAACAGAGCCTCTCCCTACCCGACCCATTAAGGTGATCGGCGGGCGTGAGGAATACAAGGGACGGTTTAAGCAAAGTTCTATTGACGCCGCCAAAAGCGCCGCTGTAAACCGGATATTAGACCAAAAGCGGGAAAACCAAATGATTAACGATCTGATCCGTGGGAAAATCATTGGAGGCATACGGACAAGGCTGGAAGCTCCCTCTCCCGATCTTGAAAAAGAACTGCGCGCTTTATACGCTCATCTTCCAAAGGATAGGAGGCTGTGGAAATATAATACCAACGTTATGAAGCCTCTGCGTCCTGTCCTGGATTATATCAGCAAAGAATTTATCGCACAGCACCATAAAAGGGATTTTCAGGAACTTGCCAAGCTTCTAAAGCTCCAGGAGGATAAGTATTCTCTGGCCTACGGAAAAGGAAAATCTTCTAGCCAATTCACTAAGAACCGTTTACAGGATTTATACGCCAGAATGGGAAATTCTATTCTGCGGGAATTGAAAGAAATGGATAAAGCCGTCAAAAAGGCTGGGCTTACCGAATTTTCAGTACCACTTCCCGAAAGTGAAGTTTTACCAACAGCCCCGAACATCGATCCTCTTTTTTCGATTCTTGAAAAACCTCTGGATTCTGAAATTCCTCTGGAACCGGAAGATTACGGGGAACCGCACCCAGCGTTTGCCGGAGAATTTATTCTGGAATGGAGTAAGGAATATAAGCTGGCCCGCCGTTTTCTTTATGGAACGAAAAAGAGAAAGCCGGATTTTCAGAAAGCTTTTAACGCTTTATTTCAAGAAGCCGAAAAAGGAAATGTGCTGGCTATGGACGATTTAGGAAAAATGTTTGCCTATGGAATGGGCCGGGAAATCGATCAATCTGCTGCCGGTGAATGGTATTCCTTAGCGCTGCGGGGATTCCTGGAATTATATTCTCAGGATTCCTCTCCATATCTGGCCTACCGGATCGGCAAGCACTACTATTATGGCCTTGGGACAGAAAAAGACTATGCCAAAGCCGCTGAATATTTTCAGCCAGCCGCCGACTCAGGAGATCAATACGCTCAATACTCCTTGGCTGGACTATACCTGCACGGTAAGGGTGTCGAGAAAAATCCTCAGACTGCTTATGTTTATTACAATGCTTCCGCAGAAAAAGGAAACGCCTATGCGGTGTACGAGCTTGCGAAAATGGAGCGTGACGGCATTGGGACAAATATAAACAAACAGTTATCGGACGAACATTTTCAGCGTGCTTATCAGTGGTTCACCGAACTGCTCGACAAACGGTGTGATGATAACCTGTTGTACCGTGTAGGGCAAATGGCTTATACGGGAACCGGGACAGAGAGAAACGAAAGCTATGGCTTATCCCTTTTAGAAAAAGCCTGTGAGCTTGGAAATGTCCACGCAAAAAATATGCTGGCAAATATCTATCTAAAAAATTTTGATATTGATGGAATACGCCGAATCATCCCCCTTCTGACAGAGAGCGCTGAAAAGGGCGTTGACACCGCCCAGTTTGCCCTCGCTAAATGTTTTCTTTTAGAAGAGGAATGTGTCTGCAATCTTCCCCAGGCTATAAAATGGCTTACCCTCTCCGCAGAGCAAGGAAACCAATTTGCTCAATATTCCCTTGGCAGGCTGTATCTGGACGGCAGAGAAGATTTCTCCCCGGATACCCGGCAGGCCGAAAGATGGCTTACCCTCTCCGCAGAACAAGGAAACCAATTCGCTCAATATTCCCTTGGCAGGCTGTATCTGGACGGCAGAGAGGATTTCTCACCGGATACCCGGCAGGCCGAAAGGTGGCTTACCCTCTCCGCAGAACAAGGAAACCAGTTTGCTCAATATTCCCTTGGCAGGCTGTATCTGGACGGCAGAGAGGATTTCTCACCG